>Ga0209415_10002609_pt1 | contig 33785 bp, 26 predicted proteins | sample PeaSoiSIISIP2007_FD_187696 | JGI IMG/M metagenome (GOLD analysis project Ga0209415, IMG submission 187696) | Peat soil microbial communities from Weissenstadt, Germany - SII-SIP-2007 (SPAdes) (version 2) | ecosystem: Environmental > Terrestrial > Soil > Wetlands > Peat | place: Germany... | reverse complement strand
GCGACTGCGACTGCGACTGCGACTGCGACTGCGACTGCGACTGCGACTGCGACTGCGACTGCGACTGCGACTGCGACGGAGGCAAGATAGAAGACGAAATCACCGCCGGTACCACCGAAGCGATATCCAACCCTTGGTAGATCTGCATTCGAAGGGTTCGCGCCCACCGGGCGACCAGAACGCCGGCTTCGGCGATCGCGGATCCTGCCAAGAGGTACGCGCACAGCCACCAAAGCGGGAGAAACCGCGTGTTGTAGAGCTTGCCTTGAGGATCGACCACCACGGCGATCGCCGAAAGGACTCCGAGGATCGCGAGGAGCATTCCGGCCCGGTCGCGACGCGCGATCACGAACGCGAGCCCCGCCGCTGCGAGGCCGAGCACCCAGCGGTTGCCTCCGGGAGCAAGAAGCGACGCGAACGTGTCCACGTTCACCCACCCCATGTTCGTGCTGAACGCCTGTTCGGCGAGGAATGGCACCAACCACCACGAAGCGAGCAGCACGCCGGTCCCCACCGCAGAGACCATCCACCAGATCCTGCGACGGGTGGGGCCGGCGAGGAGCAACACGAGCAGAGCTCCGACGAGCGCGAAGATCGCGGTCACCAGATGACAGAGCACGCATGCCGCGAGAAGCAACGCAGCGGGCACTCGCAATGTGCCGGTCTTCATTCCGCGGATCGCGACCCCGAGGAACAAGAGGGCGACCGAGAGGCCCAGCGAGAACGCGTACTCGCCGGCGAACGTCGAATACAGGTTCCCGCCGTAGATGGTGAAGGACTGGTCGAACAGAAACGGCAGCGTGGCGAGGGCGAGCACCGCCGGGCGGGGGCGCTCGAGCCCGGCGAGGCGACCAAAGCCCCAAGCCGCGATCGGAAGGGTGACCGATCCGAGGATCGTCATGAGCTTGAAGGCGACGTTGAAGGGAATGACGTAGCCCGCCACAGCCGCCAGAGTGTCCGGGAGCGGGAAATAGAAGGTGTTGAGCGGGAAGCCGTCGTACGCACCTGGGTCCCAACCGGTGACTCGAAGATGAGGAAGGAGGTTCGTCTTCAGGTACTCGGCCAGCGCGACATGCGCACCCATGTCCCCGCCTGTCGCTGTGGTGTTCGCCAGCAGCAGCCCCGGATCGCACGCGAGCACCACGACGACGATCACGGCGACGACGGCGCACAGCGTGACGAGCGCCGGCGCTGCCGGGCGGCGGATCACGGCACCAGCACCGGAGAGATCACCCGACGATCCCGGTTGGGTACGCCACGACGAGGACCGCGACCAGATTGAACGCAGCGTGGGCGAAGATCCCGGGTCCGAGGCGGCCGAACTTGTAGGCCATCACGGACAGCATCGCACCGAACACGGCCAGTCCCAGCAGCTCTAGGAGCTCGAAGTGTGCGAGACCGAAGACGACTCCGGTGGCACAGCAGGCCAACACGGGCCCGAGGACGCGCCCGGTTCCGTCGAACACTTTGAGGAAGCCACGCAGCACCACCCCCCGGAACAACATCTCTTCGACGACCGGGACGACCACGACCGTGAGCACCGCGATGACTGCGAGGTCAGCTCCGGGAAAACCCCCAGTAAGGTGCTTCGCCGGTTGTGAAAGCCTTTTCGAAAGGTGCGGGATGAAGTGTTCGAGTGGGAGGTAGAGGAGTGGGAGCAGGACCAACTGCCCTGCGACCCCCACGACGGGACCGATCACGAGGTCCCAAGGGCGAACCTCGAGCCGCATGTCGCGCCGGATGCTTCCCGTCCCCCGGGCCCTGCTGGTGAGAAAGACGGCTCCCAGGAAGCCGATCCACAACCCGACCAGCCCGCAGACCACCACCCAGGCCGGAGGCGTCGAGCTGTTCGCAAGACGCGAGACGTCGGAGAGGTCGCCCTTTGCAGCGGCAACTGCGTACAGCAGGACCGCGCTGAAGACCTGTCCCGCGACGAAGCCGCCCACTGCAAAGGCGAGCCAGACAGCGCCGTCAGACCGTGTGCGCGGCACGTCGCCCGCGCGGGGAGAGACCGAGGCTCGGCGCACGGGTGGCACATCGGTCCCCGGGGCGGGACACGGCTGAGGAGCCCCGCCGAGCCCTGACACAGGCGCGTGTCGAGCCGGTGAGTACACCGATGGAGGACTCGTTCCGTCGGCCGGGTGCCCCTGCTGCGGGGGCGGTACGTCCATCCTGGCCACGTTACTGATCAGGTGGTCTGAGTAACTTTCGCCCCACCCGCTGCGCGTGCTCCGGGGTGGTCGGCACGTAGCATGTAGCAATGAGCCCGCTTCCCGACCGACGCCAGGGGCGCCCCACGCCCGGGGGTCCGGGCGGACCTGCGCCGGGTGGAGCAGGCGGGCCGCAGTCCGGCGGGGATCAGAGCTGGCGATGGGTCTTCGCGCTCCTCATCCTCGCGGTGATCGCCGTCGTCATCATCCCGCCGCTTCTGTCCAAGCCGGCGGTGACTCAGATCAGCTACCCGAAGTTCATAAAGACCGAGCTCCCCCAGCATCAGGTGTCGACGGCCAACGTCGACAACAACACAGGTGTCATCACCGGGAAGCTCAAGACCGGTGTCAACTACTCGGTCAACGGCCCCGACCCGACTACCGAGAGCGAGATCTCGACCCTTCAGGCGAACCTCTCGTCTAACAACCTCAAGTTCTCGACACCCACGCAGAGTGCTCTCGACCAATGGTTGCCGACGATCTTGATCATCGCGTTGATGATCGGCGTGTTCATCTGGTTCAGCCGCAGGGCTCAAGGCCAGATGACGGGGATCATGTCGATCGGCCGCTCGCGCGCTCGCCTCTACACCACTGAACGCCCCCGCACGACGTTCGCCGACGTCGCCGGCTATCAGGGTGTGAAGGTGGAGATCTCCGAGGTCGTGGACTTCTTGAAGTCGCCGCACCGCTTCAGGGACATCGGCGCCAAGATCCCGAAGGGCATCCTCCTCGTCGGCCCGCCGGGGACGGGCAAGACCCTCTTGGCCCGCGCGGTCGCAGGCGAGGCCGGAGTGCCGTTCCTGTCGGTGAGCGGCTCGGACTTCATGGAGATGTTCGTCGGCGTGGGAGCCAGCCGGGTGCGTGACCTCTTTCAGACTGCGCGCAAGCAGGCCCCGGCGATCATCTTCGTCGACGAGATCGACTCGATAGGCCGCAAGCGCGGCGCCGGCCTGGGAGGCGGACACGACGAGCGTGAACAGACGCTCAACCAGATGCTCAACGAGATGGACGGCTTCGACCCCGCCGAGGGAGTCGTCATCGTGGCCGCCACGAACAGGCCCGACATCCTCGATCCGGCCTTGCTTCGCCCCGGACGCTTCGACCGTCAGATAGTCGTCCCTCTCCCGGACCTCGAGGAGCGACTTCCCATCCTCCAGGTGCACTGCAAGGACAAGAGGGTCGGCCCCGACGTGGACCTGCAGCTCGTGGCGCGCGGAACCCCGGGCATGAGCGGCGCCGACCTCGCGAACCTCGTGAACGAGGCCGCGCTGCACGCGGTCAGGCGAGGCTCTCATCAGGTCGAGATGCGCGACTTCGACGCAGCCAGGGACCGGGTCCTCATGGGGCAGGCCCGCGAGAGCCTCGTCCTCTCGGAAGCCGAGAAGGAGAGAGTCGCGTTCCACGAAGGAGGTCACGCCGTCCTGGCCTACGTGCTCCCGCACGCAGACCCGGTCCACAAGGTGACGATCCTGCCGACCGGCATGGCTCTCGGCGTCACCCAGCAGCTTCCGATCGAGGAACGGCACATATACCCGCGCGAGGTCATCGAGGACTCGCTCGCGGTGCGAATGGGTGGACGAGCAGCGGAGCTCCTCATCTATGGCGACCTGTCCACGGGCGCGAGCAACGACCTGGTCGGAAACACGGAGCTGGCGCGGAAGATGGTCCGTGAGTGGGGAATGAGCGAGGAGCTCGGGCCGATGGCCTGGGGATCCCAGGGGATGGTCTTCTTGGGTGAGGACCTCCTCCACTCGCGCGACTACTCAGAGGACACAGCCCGCGTCGTGGACTCGGAGGTCTCGCGCATCCTGAGAGTGCAAGAGGAGAGGGCGATCGAGCTGCTCAGCAGGCACCGCGGCGGACTGGACGCCGTGGCTCGGGGGCTGCTCGAGCGCGAAACGCTCGACGGGGACGAGGTCGGCAAGTTGGTGGACGCCGCCTACGGCAGGCCAGTGCACGACGAGGGAGCCACGAAGGTCCCCCACTTCGCTCCCGAGGACACGACCCCTGCGAAATCGACCGACCGCACCAAGGACGAGCCGGCCCCAATCAAGTCCGACGGGAACGGAGTCGCCGACGCAGGTGTTCCGGCGCCGAACGGCTCCGTCGGAGAGCCCGAGGCGACCGGACCGACGGTCCACCAGAACCCCTCCTAGACGAGCCGGGCCGCAGGGCCCCTCAACCCAAGGCGAGAGCGGGAACCACCACCGAGCCCGGTGTGCCCGAGGCAGCGTCCAGCTCGACGGCAACCAGACCGCTAGCGACCACCAAGAGCGGGACGGCTCCTATCGGGGATCCCGGCTGCGGGCTCACCGTGAGGGTCTTGCCGGGCTGCAACGTGCGGCGATCGAGCCCCGCCAGAGGTGCCCCAGTCGTGGCTATCTCGACCGAGACCCTTATCGGCTCCGAGGACAGGTTCGAGACCGCCAAGGAGGTCGCGCCTCTCCCTGGGGGTACGACCGCCGGGAGAAGGGTGCTCGGGACTCCTGCGGGCACCCCGTGGACCTGCCCCACCTGCGGTGCCGGGGAGCCTCCCGCGCCCGAGACCTCACGATCGACGACGATCCCGGTCCGGTCCGCGCTCGAGAACTCGAGGGCGAACGAACCCGTGCCGGGGATGCGCGTCTGCTGCTCGGCCACGAGGTCCGCGGTCGATTCGGCCGGCACCGTCATCGACAGAGGCTCTGCCTCACCCTGCGGAAGCCCGATCTTCACGTTCACCGACACCTGATGGTCGGACGGGTTGAAGACGTGGAACGCCAGGCTGCCCCCGGCGGGCTCGCTGTTCTGGGGGAAGTCCCACTGCGCGGAAGGTGCCGGGACGCCGAGGAGGAGCGACTGGCCGCTCCCGCCGCTTGCTCCCGGTGTCGTCTGCAACTCGGCGGCGACCACCGTCCCCGCGGAGGTCGTGACCTCAGTAGCCACCGACGGGTCGTTCATCAAGTGGTCCGAGACGTTCTCGACCACGAGCGACCCCGCCGGTACGGGGATGCCCTGGTATGCCGGAGGCTGGATCAGCCCTGCGGTCGAGGAGAAGAGCGTGACGTTCGCGACCGCATCTGTCGTGGACGGGTTGTAGAGCGAAAGCGCGAGGGTTGCATTCGATGCGGTCGACCCGTGCGCGAAGTACCAGTCGGATGCCGTGGAGGACGCGCACGGAGCGGTGCTCCAACCGGGCTTCCCCGCCACGAGCTCCGACACGCCCACCCCCCCACCGTCGAACAGAACTGTCGCGGCCACCCACGCACCCGGTGCGATCTGGCCCGGCACGATCCCGATCTGGTCGGCAGCGGGCACCGAGACCCTGATCGACTTCGCCGCGCCGCCTGCAGGGGCGACCGTGATCGTCGCGTTCACGGACCGAAGCGTGGGGTTCGTGAGAATGAGCGTTCCCACGGCATCCCCCTGGGTCCCGGTGGCCCCGGTGCAGAACCATGCCGAGGATTCGGAGTCCGGTGATGCGACGACAGCCGCTGTCGCGGAGTTGAACGCAAAGGCCGACGTTCGCGAAGGGGTGGAGGACGCTGCGAGCGCGTTCGCCACAGCGACTCCCGCCAAGACGACGAGGCCTACGAGGAAGACCCTCACACGCCGACCCGGATCGCCTCTGAGGAGTCGGCGAAGTTCCCTCCGGTACTCGCCGGACGGATCGACCTCGATTTGCCAACCTGTCTCGCTCAATGCCCGACCTCTGCTGCAGGGGTCGTCCGCGTGACCCCGCCGCTCGCCGGCTCTCGCCCGGAGACGCTCTCACCGCGCTCGTCCCGTACCCGCACCCGTGTGGCCGTCCTGGATCTCCCCGCGAACATGACCTTCATCCGCCGGCGGTGGCGTCGGCCTGCTCGAGTGCCGCGCGCGGGGCCCAGCCACCGGTCGAGCCACTTCCTGCGCAGGCCGAGGGCCCCGAGCACGATGATCCATAGCGCGGTCTCCCCCGCGACTGCGAGGCCGTGACGCCACGAACCAGCGAAGCGAACGGTCACCTCCGAGGGCCTGCTCACCTGGAAGGTGGCGGCGTACCCGAATGCCACCTTCGGTCGCTCGACCCGGCCAGTAGGCCCGACGAGCTGCCAGGCGCTCCCCGGAGCGACCGCGGCGAGCACCGTCCCAGCCCCTACGTGACCCGTCACGTGCGTCGACCCGCGCTCACCGCTCAGCACGGCGCCCCAACCGGAAAGAGCCGGCGCCGCCTCAGCAGAGGGTGGGCGCAGGGCGCGCTCGGGCAGAGCAGCGTCGTCGACGTAGACCTCGAACCCCGATTCACTGATCACTTGGCGCAGGTCGATCTGGCTGTTCAATCCCGCAAGCAGGTCAGGCGGTGGCGGGCGGTTCAACGTGGTCCTCGTTCCAACGTTCGCCGGCGCGAGGGTGCTGACGACGACCACGTAGCGCACGGCGTACGGGGCGAGAAGCTGTCCGAGGCGCACGGTCCTGGCAGACGATGCGAGCTCGATCGCAGAGCCCACCGCGGCCGCAGGGCCGGGATGCGACCCCGGCCACAGTGAGGTCGCGTCGGGCAGCCCGTTCTCGCTCAGCTCGTAGGACAACCCGGAGGAGAGCTTCCAAGCCGCGCCGGGGACCACCGCCGGGTCACCGAGCCAAAGAACCCTGAAGTTCCCCGACGACTGATGGGCCATCCACGAGACGGCCTCGCCGTATCCGCCGGAGGGCATGTCCCAACGGCCCGAAAGCGTCGCGTCGAGGAAAGGAAGACCTCCGACAGCGGCGAACAGCGCGGCAAGTCCGGCTGCCGCTTGCCGCCAACCGAACCGGTAGCCCGGAAGGTCCTTCGCGAACGCAGCGACGCCCAGACCGACCGCCAACGAGATCGCGATGGCTGCCGGCACCAACATGACCTCGGCCGGTACCGAGAACGGGCCCATCCAACCCCGACCGCTCGCCCATGCGCAGGTCCACGCGACCCCGGCCAGCACCCAGGCCCGGCCCGCCCACGCAAGGCGCGGGCCTGCACCGATGAGGAGCGGTAGCACTGCGGCGATCACGAATCCCCAAGCGAGAGGCGTGTCGCCGATTGGTCCGACCCCGAGGTGCAGCAGCTGGCTCCAACTCGCGCCCGACCCGGGCGACGACGCCGATCCGAACAGCTCCTGCCACCTGGCAGGACCCGACAGCATCGATACAGACCACGGGGCGAGTAGCAGCACTGTCACGGCGGTCGCACCTGCTCCTACGGCCGCCACCCTTCCGGCCGCTCTGCGAGAGCCTTCACCTCCGACGAGGATCAAGCCGAGTGCGAGTGCGGCGGTGATCACGAGGGTGACGACCGCGCCGACAGGTGCGAGCGAAGTGAGCAGGGCCTCGATGACCCCGAGCGTGAGCATCCGGCCGAGGATCGACCTCTGCCAAGGTGACCGACTTGCCGCCCCTGCGCCCTCCGGGCCAGGGCCGCGGCCGGAAGCTGTCGTCGAGAACGGATCTCTGGATGCCACCTTCGTGGCGGCGGCGGTGGTGTCAGCGGCGGCGGCGGAGCCCGACGGAGACATCGAATCTGAGACCGAAGCGCGAGCAAGAGACCGGAATATCCAGGGCGCTGCGGCGTAGACGAGCAGCGCGTCCCATCGCCCCGTCGCCAAGGCGTCGTAGGGAAGCGGGACCGCGAGGTACGCGATCGACGAGGCCAGGCGTGCACGGGTCGACCCGAAGCCGCCGGCCACCTTGGACATCCCGTACGCGCCGAGCGGTATGCAGCCGAAGACGACGATCTTCTGCAGCAGCCCGACACCACCGAATACGAGCAGGCCGCTTATCCCGAGGATCCCCGTGCCGGGAGTGGCCGAGCTCGTCGTCCCGACCCCGTAGTACTGCCAACCCGACATGAAGTGGTGAAGGAAGGCGCTCCACGAGACGAACGGCAGCAACTGGCCCATGTAAGGGAACCCGGTCCCGAGAAGCTGACGGGTCCCGAACAGCAGAACGAGGACCACGACCGACCACACGACTACGCGCGACGAACGCGATGCGCCCGACCGCCGCTGCCGTTCGCGCTCGATCGAACCGTCGGCCGCTAGCACCTCCTCCGGTTCCTCCAGGCGACCCAGCCGAGCAGCCCGAGCCCCGAACACGATCGTGCGGCGAACATAGGCGGTGAGCCGGGCGCTGCCGTGCAACTGCAGACGGCGCACCGACGCGTCGTCGAGCCTGCGGGTCGCCTGCACGACTGCTCGCGTCGCGCGCATCGTCGAGCGCTCGGTGTGGTTCCAACGCCAAGCGTGGATCACCGCGGCGGCCCTCTCCCGGTTCCCGGTGAACCACGCGATGAGGATTTCGGCCATCGACAGGAAGAGCAGCTGGGGAACCACCCGCAACCGGTGGAAGCGCCCGTAGTTCTTCAGGACCGCACGCAGCTCGTGGCGGCGCTGTAAGGACTGCAGGGTCACGAGCTCCGTACGCGCACGTCCCCGGGAGCGCCGGACGTGGACCGCCCTGCGCCGGCGGGCAACCGCGGCCTCGGCCGCGGCCTCGGCTGCGACGGCGACCGCACCCGCGCCAGCGCCCGTCGAGTCCCCTGCCGCCGAGCCGCCCGCGCCCACGGCGCCGCCGCCCGGCGCAACTCCCGGTTCATCGTCTCGCGCCTCTGGCGACTCCGACGCGCGCCACACCCGGCCTTCGAAGCTGAGACCCTCGGACGAACGCGTCTCCGACGAGCGCGGAACCGCGTGGCGCACAGCGTCGGGCAGGCCGCGGCGGCCCGCGGCCAGCATCTGGAGATGGCGGGCTCGGGCCTCCGGGGCCACCATGACCCTCGCCCCTGCAACCTGTGCCCGCCAACAGAGGTCGAGGTCCTCGCCCATGGCGAAGATCTGTGGGTCGAAGCCGCCGATCTCGTCGAAGAGGTCTGCGCGCACGAGCATGCACCCACCGGGGGCCAGGAACACGTCCCGGACAGAGTCGTGCTGGCCCTGGTCGAGCTCCCCGGGGGCCACCCTGTCGACGACGGCGCCTCCCTTGTCGACCGCCATACCCACGTGGAGCAGCCGCCGCGGATCGTCCCAGCTCACGATCTTGGGACCCACGACGCCCGCGTTGGAGCGGAACGACTCCTCGACCAGGATGCTCACCGTGTCGGGGTCGGGCGCGACGTCGTCGTGGCAGAAGAGGAAGTGCGACGCACCCTCGACCATCTCGAGCACTGCGTTGGCGCTCGCCCCGAAGCCCAGGTTGTCGGGAAGGCGCCGGACATAGGCGCTGGGCAAGACGGCCGCCACCCGGTCGCTCGTGTCGGCGACCCCACAGTCGAGCACCAGCACGGAGAGCTCGGGGTAGTCCTGGGCTGCGAATGCGCCGAGCGCCTCTTCGAACCAGTCCCCGGGGTCGCAGGCCACGATGACCGCGACGACTTGAGGAGCAAGGGCCTCAGGGGTCTGCATTCCGGGGCACGAGGCTACCCGGGGACCGGAGACCACCTAGGGAGCCTGAAGCTGGGAAAGTGCTTGCAATTGTTAGCACTCGGGCGTACAATAGTTAGCAGGAGCCCGAGCGATCCCTGCTGGGGCCGGCGAGCGCCCCTGACAGGGGTGAGCACTAAGGAGAACGAGATGCCCGACCTCAAGAACGTAACTGACGAGATAACACGCACCGCACGCGACGCCGCCTACATCGTCGTAGGCCTCGGCGTGCTCGGTGTGCAGCGCGCACAGGTGCGCCGCCAGGAGCTGGTGAAGCGCCTCGGCGAGCCGAGGGGCCCGGTGACAGAGCGCCTCGAGAACGTGCGCGGCGAGATCACCAAGCAGGTGAAGGCGGTCGACGAGGCGATCGAGCAGGTGATCGACCGGTTCGAGGCCTCCTTGGAGCCCCTCGAGGAGCGGCTTCCCACCCAGGCCCGCGACGTCGTGAAGCAGGTCCACACGAGGACGCGCGAGGCGCGCGAGCAGCTGCGCAGCCTCGTTCTGGGCGCCGCCGCCTGAACGACCCGACCCGACCTGACCCGACCTGACCAGTCCACCCGGTCCCCGGGTCCGCGGTTCACCCGGTCCTCCCCCGACCGGATCCCGAACGCCCTGCGAAGCGCAGGGCGTTCGGCGCGTTCACGCTGCCTTCCTGCTCCAGTGGTCGAGCACGTCGCGAAGGGTCTTCGCAAGGTCGATCTCGGGAGCCCAGCCTGTCGCCTCGCGCAATTTGGTGGGATCCCCCCGAAGCACTGGCACGTCCACCGGCCGCGCGAGCGAGGGGTCGACGACGAGCTGCATGTCGACATCCGCGATCTCGAGCAACCTCTGCGCAACGTCTGCGATCGAGATGTCGCGCCCCGAGCAGACGTTGTAGACCTCCCCCGCGTTCCCGTGTTGGATCAACAGGCGATACGCGCGCACCACGTCGCGCACGTCGGTCAAGTCCCTGCGTGCTCCGAGGTTCCCGACAGGGACGCTCTTTGTACCCGATCGCCGTGCTTCGACGATGTGCGAGGCGAGCGAGGCGACGACGAACCCCGAGGCCTGCCCCGGACCGACATGGTTGAAGGGGCGTACGCGCACGACTGGCAACCCGTAGGCGAGGTTCGACTGGATCGCGAGGAACTCTGCCGCGACCTTGCTGGCTCCGTACGGCGTCACCGGAGCGAGCGGCGCGTCCTCGGAGACGGGGAGCTCGTCCTCGGTCACGAGTCCGTACACCTCGGCCGAGCTCGTGACGAGCACTCTCGGTATCGGGTCACATGCCCTCGCCGCTTCGAGCACGTTCAGAGTTCCCAAGGAGTTCACGCCGAACACTTGGGCCGGGGCGGACCAGGACTGCCCGACGTGGGTGAGGGCGGCGAGGTGATAGACCGCGTCAGGGGCTGCGCCGGTGAGCGCCTCTCGCACTGCCGCAGCGTCAGTGATCTCGACCTCGTGGTCGATGGCGACCACTTCGTCCCCGGCGGCGCGGAGGTGCTCCCCGAGCCATTGCCCCACGAAGCCCTTGCCGCCGGTTATGAGCGCCCGCACGCAGCGGCACCTTATAGGGCCTGCGGACAGGCGCCCTATTTGCGGGCGTGCTCGGCAGCCCAGCGGTACGCGGCGACGTGGGCGTCCGCGCTCGCCTCCCATGTGTAGCGGGCAGCGATCTCGAGCCCGAGCTCCCGCCGCTTCGAAGCTGCGTCACCGTCGCTCAATGCGGCCTCCAGCGCCTCGGCGAGCTCGTTCACCGAGCCCGGCGCCGCGGTGAGCGCGGCAGCGCCCGCCAAGTCCGACATCACCGTGCCCGCGGTCGTCACCAAAGGGGCCCCGCAAGCGAGGGCTTCGAGGGCAGGCAGTCCGAAGCCCTCCTCCTTCGCCGGGTAGGCGACCACAGCGGCCTTTCGCAGCAGGGCCGGCACGGCTTCATCGGGGACCCAGCCGGTGCGGATGACCCGGTCTGCGTGGCGCGACATCGCCACCTGTCTCTCGACCTGTGCGGCCCCCCACCCCGGGCGCCCTGCCAGAACCAACGACAGCTCTCTTGCCCGGTCCGCGATGGAGTCGAACGCCGCCACGAGCTCGGGCACGGCCTTTCTCGGCTCGAGCGTCCCGAGGAACAGCACGTAGGGCTCTCGAACCGACAAAGCCTCGAGGATGGCCTCGTCCTTCGCGCTCGGGTCGGTGAAGGTGCGCACGTCGGTGCCCACCGACGATCCCGATGAGGGTGCTGGCCTGAAACGCGCGAGATCGACCCCGTGTGGGACTACGAAGACCCTTGCATCGGGATGGCACAGCTCCTCCAGCCGTTGGGCCGTCCGATTACTGACGCACAGCACAGCGACTGCGCGACGCGAGGCCACACGGATGGCGCGCCGGAAGACGCGAACCTTGGCCCTCTCGTGCCATTCGGGATGATCGAAGAAAGTGAGGTCGTGAACGGTCACGACCACGGGAACTCTCGTGTGCTCGGGCATCGTGTAGTGCAACCCGTGATGCACCTGTAGTCCTGCAACGGAGTGTGACAAGAGTCGTGGGAGTCGAAGCTGCTCCCACACGAGGCGCGCAGGGCGTGAAGTCGGAGCGAGGGCCAGCACACGTGTCGCACTGGAAGTCGAGGTCGATCCACCGTGGACTTCGTTCGCGGAGACCCACCGGGGCGAGTCGTCACGCCTGCACCACAACGTGAGCTCGACGTCGTCGCGACGTGCCAGCATCGCAACCAGCCCGAGCGCGAACCTTCCCACCCCGACCGCCTGCTGGGGTATCGCGCTCACGTCGACCGACACCGACAGGGGATCGTTCACACCATCGAATCCCACAGATCCAGGTGACGCCTCGCCGCGGCCGACCACGTGAGAGGCAACGCTCGAGCGCGCCCAGCCTCCGCAAGGCTCCCACGAAGCTCGTCGTCAGTGCCGACCTTCACCATGGCCTCTGCGATCTCCTCCACTTCGAAGGGGTCGACGAGCATGGCGGAGTCGGCAACGCTCGGCACCGGGCTCGAGACCACCGGCGTACCAAGGCGCATCGCCTCCAGTGGGGGAAGCCCGAAGCCCTCGGCCAGCGGCACGTAGCAGAGCAGCCTCGCACGGCGGTACAAGGCGGCGAGGGTAGCCCCGCCGAGAGCCTGTGTTAGGACGGCGCCGGCGGGAGCCCGTATCTCCGGCCCCCATCCCACAGGGCCCACCACAACGAACTGCCATCGCTCCGGGAGCCGATCACGCGCGATCCGATAGGCCTCGAGGAGACGAGGCAGGTTCTTCCTCGGCTCGAGCGTGCTCACGGAAAGGATGAACTCACCCCTCACACCGAGACGCCCGAGCAGCTCGTCTGCAGCCGAGAAGTCCGGGGGCGGCAGATGGTCGCAGCCGTGCGGGATGATCCGGATCCTGTCGCCGCTCGCCCCGGCTCCGACAAGGTCCGAGGCCACCTTCTGCGAGGTCACCACGAGCGCGGATGCGTGACGAAGCGCGCGTCCGAGCGCCCGCTCGTGCCAACGGCGTCCACGTGGTGGAAACGTCTCGGGGGCCTCTCTGAACGCGAGGTCGTGCACCATCATCGAAAGGGGCATGCCTCTTGCGGGGGGCGCCGCGAAGCTCGTCGCGTGGACGACGTCGAATCCCTTGGGGACGTCAAGGAGACGGTGGTCCCATCCCTGCACCATCAAGCGCCCGGGGAGAAAACTCTCGCGAAGCGACCAGCCGAGCTCGCGAACGGGATCACGTCCTTCGCGTCCCCTGCTTGCGTAAAGGGTCAGAAACGACGGCGTCGTGGTCGACGCCTCCTTCAGCCCCTCGAGCCCCTCGAGCCCCTGGAGCAGCCCGCGGACGTAGGTGCCGATGCCCCCGGGGACCCGGCGTCGCAGCTGCTCGACCACGAGCAGCACGCTCCGCTGGCCCGTCACCGTGCGGCCGCTCGGTAGAGGTCGGTGAGACCCGCGGCACACGCTTCCCATGTGAACTGCTTGGCCCGGCTCTTCCCTCGGGTGACGAGCCCGGCGCGCACGTCCTCGTCGCACAGAGCTGTCAAGAGCGCGTTCGCCAGCACCTCGACGTCCCCGGACTCGACGAGCAGTGCGCCGTCCCCGACGACTTCGGGGATCGACCCGACCGACGTCGCCACCACCGGGACCCCTGCCGCCATCGCCTCGAGCGGGACGAAGCCGAAGCCTTCGTAAACCGACGGGTACGCCACCACGTCGGCACCTTGGAACAATTCGCTCAGGCGCCCCGACGATACGTACCCGAGGCGCACGATCTTGGCACGATGTCGGGACTTGTCGAGAGCGCGGTTCATGGCTTCGGCCCCCCAACCGTCAGCACCCGCGATCACGAGGGCGACGTCCTCGACCTTCTCCGCAAGCAGGTCGAAGGCCTCGACGAGCGTGGGGTAGTCCTTCCTCGGCTCGACGGTGCCGACCGCGAGCACGTATCGCTTGACACCGCTAGGCAACTCCAGCACGGGCGCGTCCCCGTGTCTGGCAGTGCTCGGCGAGGTGGTCCCGTCCTCGCTCGTGGCCGCGAGGTCGCGATCGAACATGCCCGGTATCCCCGGATGGACCGCCCTCACCCTGCTCGGTTCGACACCGAGCTCGGCCACGACCTCGTCCGCCACGAATTGCGAGTCGGTGTGCACCCAAGCGCCCGACTGTGCGGCGCGGCGAACCAAGCGCGGGAACTGCAGAGTCGACTGGTCGCACAGCTCGGGAAACCGAAGCGGGGTGAGATCGTGGACCGAGACGACGCGCGCGGCACGGTGCGCCGGAGGAACGACGTAGTTGGTCCCGTGCACCACGTCGACAGGTCCGATGAACCATTCGACCGGCGGCACAGACAAATACGACCAAGCAAGGTGGAGAGGGCGAGCGGGCATCGGGCGTTGAAGCCTGGTCACACCCGAAGGCAGCAACGGGGCGAGCTCGTGACGTCGACGCCAGGACACTGCGAACGCAGCGATCTCCACATCCCGCCGGTCCGCCAGCGCACGCAGAGCACCCTCGCAGAAGTAGCCGATCCCGGTTCTCACTCCGAGGAGGGGCGTGGCGTCGAGTGCCACCTTCATCACCCGCTGAGCCTTGCACAGACGGTGACGTCGACCTGATATGCCCGGATAGCCTGTCGGCTGATCATGACGGCCGTCACCGCCATCGCCGGAGGAGTAGGCGCTGCCCGTCTCTTGCGCGGGATGGTGCGAGTCGTCCCTCCTACCGAGACGACGGCAGTGGTCAACACTGGCGACGACACGGTTCTCCACGGGCTCTACATCAGCCCCGACCTCGATACGGTTACCTACACGCTCGCCGGTTTGAACGACGAAGAACGGGGCTGGGGTCTGTCGAGTGAGACCTGGACGGTTATGGAGGCGCTGGAACGGCTTGAGGGTGAGACGTGGTTCAGCTTGGGCGATCGCGATCTCGCCACGCACATGTACCGAACGCAGCGTCTCGCACACCAAGCCTCGCTCTCGGTCATCACCGCCGAGATCGCTCGAGCTTTGGGTGTCGAGACTCGGATCCTGCCCATGTCGGACGATCCGGTGCGCACGCTCCTCAAGCTGGTCGACGGCCCCGAGGTGTCCTTCCAGGATTACTTCGTCCGTCGCCGCCACGACGTCGCGGTCGAGTCGGTCCGCTTCGAAGGAGCCTCCCAGGCGGAGCCGGGGCCGGGTGTCATCGACGCCATCGAACAAGCAGAGACCGTCGTCATCTGCCCGTCGAACCCCGTCGTGTCGATCGGACCCATCCTCGCGATGAAGCAGGTCGCGACCGCTCTGAGCGCCCGGCGTGCGGACGTCGTCGCCGTGTCCCCGATCATCGCCGGCGCCGCTCTCAAGGGTCCGGCCGACAGGCTCCTCGCCGAGCTGGGTCACGGATCGTCGGTGGTGGGAGTCGCGCGCCTGTACCAGTCCGTCGCCGCGACGATCGTCGTCGACGAGGCGGACGCCGACCTCGCAGCCGACGTCGAGGCTCTCGGCACTCGCTGCGTCGTCGCCCCCGCGATCATGCACAGCCCAGAGGACGCCGCCGACCTCGCACGAGTGGTGCTGGGTGCCTCGGCCGGAACGACCAACGCGAGCTGACCGGATGGAGGACCAAGACCACGCTCCTGGCACCGTGATCGTGATCCCGGTCGCCGGGATGCCCGAGGTCCGGCGAGGAGACGACCTTGCCGGCACGATCGCGCAACATGTCGCCCTCCTGAGCGGTGACGTCGTCGTCGTCACCCAGAAGATCGTGTCGAAGGCAGAAGGTCGGCTGGTCCGTCTCGATCCCGCCGACGACACAGCACGCGCGCGCTTGATCGAGAGCGAGGCCGTCCGGATCCTCCGCCGACGAGGAGATCTCTTCGTGACGCAGACGCGACACGGCTTCGTGTGCGCCAACTCGGGTGTCGACGTATCGAACGTCGAGGATGGATGGGCAGCACTGCTCCCTGAGGACTGCGACCGGTCTGCGAGGCGAATTCGAGACGGGATTCGAGCGACCGCCGGAGTCGAGGTCGGAGTCGTCGTCTCCGACACCTTCGGCAGGCCGTGGCGTCAGGGTGTGGTGGACGTAGCGCTCGGCTGCGCCGGCATCGCGGCGATCGTGGACCTGCGAGGGAGCGAAGACTCTCTGGGCCGGGAGCTGGTTGCCACCGAGATATGCGTGGCCGACGAGATCGCCTCGGCGGCAGAGCTCGTGATGGGAAAGGCCTCCGGCATTCCCGTCGCGGTCGTACGGGGACTGGACCGCAGTTGGCTTCGAAGGAGCTCGGTCGCAGAAGAGGTCGTGCGTCCGGTGGCCGAAGACCTGTTTCGCTGAACCCCCTGAGCGACGCATTCAGGCGACGCTTCAGGCCCCCCCCGCTTCAGGCCCCCGCTTCAGGCCCGGGCTTCAGGCGAGACGCAGATGGTCCAGGACGGCCTTCGCACCCTCGGCGAGGCTGGTCCAGGGCTTCCAACCCAGATGGATGGCGGCGCGCTCGGGGTCGAGCGAATTCCGCCGCAGGTCGCCTGGCCTTGGCGGCCCGTGCACGGGCACGGCGCGCACCCCTGCTCGCTCGCTCATCACGGTCGCGAGCTCGTTGACCGAGACCTCTCGGCCCGTGCCGATGTTCAGCACCAGCCCTCCTCCGCGTGTCGAAGCCCTGACGAACGCGTCGACGACGTCGTCGACGAACACGAAGTCGCGGGTCTGCTCTCCGTCGCCATTGATGGTCACCGGGTCCCCTCTTCGCAGGCAGTCGGCGAAGATGGCGACCACTCCGGCCTCGCCGTGAGGATCCTGGCGGGGCCCGTAGACGTTCGCCAGGGCGAGGGCACAGAACTCGATTGCATGGAGCTCGCGGTAGGCGAAGAGATAGTCGAGAGCCGACTTCTTCGACACTCCATAAGGGGACAGAGGACGCTGGAGGTGCGACTCACGCAAGGGAAGGTCCTCGGGCTGAGCGTCTCCGTAGAGCGTCCCACCGCTTGCCGCGTACACGACCCGCGCGCCTCCGGCAGCGCGCGCTCCCTCGAGGACGCGGAGGGTGCCGAGGACGTTGACCTCTGCGTCGAACACGGGGCGCTCGACCGAGACTCGGACGCTCGCCTGAGCTGCGAGGTGGTAGACGACGGAGGGCCGGCTTCTGGCGATGACCTCCACGAGCGCACCAGAACGGATGTCGAGTTGATGAAAGGTCAAATCGTGCTGGGGCTCGGCACGGGCATCCGCCAGGTTCGAGAGGGCGCCGGTCGACAGGTCGTCCACGACGTCCACGTGATGTCCTTCGGCCAGCAGCCTGTCCACGAGGTTCGACCCGATGAAACCCGCCCCTCCGGTGACCAGGACCCGGTCACGCTTCTTCGTCATCGGGCCACCTCTGCGGGAACTCTGGCACCGGCGAGGTGAGTGCCGGACGGGAGTGTCTCATCGTCACCCACGACCGTAAGGGCTTCCAGCCGGCACTCCGCTTCGACCACGGAGCGATGCCCGACGATCGAGCCCACGACGTGTGCTCCCGGGCCGACGCGCGCATCGGGAAGGAGCACGGACCCTTCGATCACGGCTGACGACTCTACGACGCTGCCTGCACCGATGATGCTTCCGCGGACGACGCTTCCGGCGGCGAGCGAAGCTCGCTCTCCGACGAAGCTGCAGGGCCCGACTTCGCCTTGCACATCGGCCGAGTCGATGAGCCACACCTGGTCCCCTACCGGTGCCGTCACGGCCGGATGGGGTGGACCAGAGCGTGTCCCGTCGAGCAGGTCGAAGTTCGCTCGCAAGTACGCCTCGGGAGTCCCGGTGTCCAGCCAGTACGCATCGCTTGCCAGCGCATAGAGCTCGCCGTCCGCCGCGAGCGCGGGAAAGGTCTCTCGTTCGATGGACACCCGGCGGCCTCGCGGGATCCGCTCCAGCACACCGGGCTCGACCACATAGGTGCCGGCGTTGATCAGATTGGTCGGAGCGTCCTCGGCTGGCGGCTTCTCTATGAAGGAAGTCACTCTCCCTTGGTCGTCGGTAGGAACGACCCCGAATCGCGAGGGATCGTCCACCGGTGTCAGATGGATCGTCGCCGATGCTTTGCACCGACGGTGGAAGTCGACGAGGGCCGAGATGTCCACCTCTGACAGCACGTCTCCGTTCACGACTACGAACGTTTGTCCCACGCCGGCTGCCTCGGCGGCGAACCGTACGGCTCCGGCTGTGTCGAGAGGCTCGGGCTCGACTGCGTAGGAGAGCTTCACACCACAGGCCACGCCGCTCGGATACCTGACCAGGAAGGCATCTGGGCGGTAGCCGAGCGAAAGGACTGCCTCGTCCACACCGTGGAGCGCGAGCTGAGCGAGCACTCGTTCGAGCATGGGCAGCTCGACGACGGGAAGCAGCTGCTTCGGCGTGGTGTAGGTGAGGGGACGAAGCCGCGTCCCCTCGCCGCCGACGAGGACGATGGCTTTCATGCGATCGATGCGGGGATCAACGCGAGCTCCGTCGGCTCGAGGCTCACGAGGTCGTGGTCGTCGAGCTCGGTGTCGTAGTCGTGGTGCTCGAGGGAGCCGTGGTCGTCGGCGTAGGCGCCGTCGTGCTGCTCGACGGTGTCGTGGTGGTCGTCGAGCTCGTGACACCCGAGATGAGGGTCTGCATGGTCGCAATCGAATCGCGCGTGGGTTTCGCGACCCCTGTGCCCAGCGGGTCGAACGCAACCGTTATCAACTGCCCATTGGCCAGCTTGATGTTGGAGGGGTCGGTGACGGTGACGGGGTGGTTGGAACCGGCCCCTGTCGCGCTCGACCAGACCTGGATGAACACGTCGGCGGTCTTGTGAGCCTGGGGCGTTCCCACAGGACAGGTTTCACCGTTGTGATATGCGTGGCCGCCCGGGAGCTTGAGCTCGGTCGGGGTCAAGACGAATCCGGGGTAGCTCTTCGCGAAGAGCTTCAAGGTGGCGTTGTTGCCTGCTTCGGAGCTCTTGGTCGGCGCGGTGTGGACGACGCCGTCACCATCGGTCGTGATGCCCACACTCGAAAGGTTGGGGTTGGAGGACAAATCGGGCTGAGTCTTGCCGCAGATGTCGAACGCAATGGCCGAGTACCAGTGTATGCCGATGGCCGGTTGGGTCGAGGGAGCAGGGTGCTCTCGCTCGTACCGGCTATAGACGATGAGGGCCAGTCCGACCAAGACGATCAGAGCGAGGCTCGCGTACCAGCGCACTGGTCGATGACCGCGATACGTCCGCCCGCCGCCTGTCGCCGCGGCGCGCGCCACCCACCGTCCCGTGCCCCTCCTGGCCATCAGAAGATCCCGAGAGGGAAAGCTTCAAAATGCAGCCGAACCGGCGCAGCAGGTGAAGCGTCGTCGATCAATATCGCTGTTGAAGGCATCCTCTGGCGTCTTGGTCTGGAGCTTGACAGACCCTCCGGGCACCCTGGCGGGAACGGCCTCGAAGAGACTGGGCTGAGGTGGTGAATCTAGGACTCAGCCGCCGGAGTGGTCACCCTAGTCGGCCCGACGCACCCCACCGGCGAAATGCCTGGTGAAGGCTTGCCTGACCACCGCCGAGACCAGACGCACGGCGAGGGTGACGGCGACCGCCGGCAGCGCCACCCGCCGCCAGCCGCTGGTGCTCCGCGAGGCGAACCGGAAGGCAGAGGTGTGGTGTGCGACGAGCATTCGAAACGGGCGCCTCGACGTCGAGATCCCTTGGAGATGGGTCACCACCGCCACTGGGACGTAGACCACCCTCCATCCGGCCCGGCGCGCACGCCAGCACAAGTCGACGTCCTCTGCGTACATGAAGTACGCCTCGTCGAAGCCTCCGAGCTCGCTCATGGCCTGCCTGCGCACTGCGAAGCATGCTCCCGAGACCCAGTCGACGGAACTCGACGTCGATACCTCGACGTCCTCCATCTTGTACCGCCGAGTGAAGCGGTTGCCTGGCATCCACTGCCCGAGCAACGCGTGTCCCGCAGCGTCTCCCAGCGAAGGGAATCGGCGCGCCGACGGGTACCGGCTGCCGTCGGGCTCCTCGATGCGAGGTCCGGCGATGGCGACCGTCCGGTCCGCGGCCAAAACGGCCTTCAGAGCCGCAACCGAACCCCGGTGCACCGAGACGTCGGGATTGCAGACGAGCACGACGTCGCTTTGCAGAGTGTCGAGACCTCGATTCGCACCCGCCCCGTAGCCAAGGTTCCGGCCGGTCTCGAGGATCCGCACCGACGGGTGGGCACCCTCCAAGGCGTGCACGGACCCGTCGCTGGATGCGTTGTCGACGACCACGATCTCCGAGATGCCCTCGGCCTGAAGCGATTCGATGCACTCGAGCAGCACGTCACCGGCATCGTGGTTGACCACCACAGCCCCTACGCGCGGTTGCGCCGATACCGAGGCGTCGGTCTGCACTGACGATGCAGCCGCCGCGCCTTGCGGGTCGCTCACGGCGACTGTGTGGATTCGGCGAGAACCTTAACGAGGCGCTCGAGTCCTTCGTGCCAGTCGGGCAGCAGAGGCATCCCGTGCAATCGGAGCACAGCGTTGTCGAGAACAGAGTTGGCGGGTCGAGGTGCCGGACGAGGCGGGTCGAGCTGTGCTGTCGAGATGGGCTCGACCCTCGATGGATCGTCACCCGCCGCAGCAAGCACCGCTCCCGCAAAGCCGTACCAGCTGGTCGTCCCTTGGTTGGTCACGTGGAAGGTCCCGGGCAGGTGTTCGGTGCACAGCGTGGAGATCACTCCTGCGAGATCGGCGGTGAACGTCGGTGAACCCACCTGGTCGTCGACGAACTTCAGCGCTCCCTTAGCCGACGCGAGGCGAAGGACTGTGCGCACCATGTTCGACCCGTGTGCTCCACAGACCCATGAGGTGCGGACGATCGTCGAGCCCGGATCGAGCTCGGTCTCCCCGGCCAACTTGCTGTGGCCGTAGACCGACATCGGACAGGGCTCGTCCCACTCCTTGTAGGGCCGGTCGGCCTTACCGTCGAAGACGTAGTCGGTGGAGACGTACACGACATGGGCACCGAAGCGCCGCGCCGCCTCAGCAACGTTTCGCGTGCCGAGCGCGTTGGTGGCGAACGCGCGGTCGGGATCCCCTTCGCACGCGTCGACTGCCGTCCAAGCAGCACAGTGGGCGACGACGTCGGGTCGCAATCCATCGATCGCCGCGACGACGGCGTCGCGATCGGTCACGTCGAGGCGGCTGTGGTCAGCTCCGATCACCTCTTTCGGAACGCGTTCGCCGAGGCGCGCGGTGGCTCGATTCCCCCGCAGTCCACCGAGGGGCACCCTCCCCGAGAGGGCGTCCACCAGGTCGTGGCCGAGCTGTCCCCCAGCGCCCGTGACGAGCAGCCGCACAGCTCCCCGCCTCAAACCTCTTCGGCAGACGGTGCCGAGCCCTTCGTCGACGGCTCGCTCTCCCAGGCTGTCTCGGCCACAGGGGCGCGGTCGACGAGAGGCTCCCACCACGAGCGGTTCTCGGCGTACCAGGTCACGGTCTGCGCAAGGCCGTCGCCGAACGGGATCGTCGGCTCCCAGCCGAGCTCCTTCGTGATCTTCGTGCAGTCGAGCAGGTACCGGCGGTCGTGGCCGGGGCGGTCGGGCACCAGCTTCTTGAGTGAGTGCGGCTTCTCGAGAACGTCGAGCACAGCGTTTGCGATCTGCTCGATGCTCGCCTCGACACCGCTGCCGACGTGGTACGTCTCGCCTATTCGTCCCTTCTCGAGCACGGCCTCGATCGCCCTGCAGTGGTCTACGACGTGCAACCACTCCCTTCTGTTCTGGGTGGATGCGTACATCGGCAGGGGCTTGTCGTCGAGAGCGTTGGCGGTGAATAGAGGTACGAGCTTCTCTGGGAATTGGTACGGCCCGTAGTTGTTCGAGCAATTGGTGATGGTCACCGGAAGGCCGAAGGTCTCGGAGTACGCGCGCACCGCATGGTCTGCTCCCGCCTTCGACGCGTTGTACGGGGTCCTTGGGCGGTACGGGCTCTCCTCGTCGAAGGCCTCCTCGGAATCGAGAGGCAGGTCACCGTAGACCTCGCAGGTGGAAATGTGGTGAAAGCGCGTCACTCCCGCGTGCCTGGCCGCCTCGAGCATGGTCTGGGTGCCGAGGACGTTGGTCCTGAAAAAACGCGCGGGATCGAGCACAGCGAGGCTGTTGTGCGATTCGGCTGCGAAATGGACCACCGTGTCGATGCCTTCGTCGAGCATGGTCCGCAACGCGACCTCGGGGTCGCACACGTCGCCATGCACGAAAAGGATGCGGTCTTCCACATCCGCGAGGTTCGGGAGGTTGCCCGCGTACGTGAGCGCGTCGTACGCCACGACTCTGTCGGCGGGGTGCCGCTCGACCCAGTACCGCACGAAATTGGAGCCGATGAAACCTGCGCCGCCTGTCACGAGGACTTTCACGACCAGTAATGGTAGACGGCCACCGCGGATGCAGAACCTGGGGGAACCTGCTCTCTCGAAGCGAGCGTCAGTCGACGTGGACCACGTCGCCGGCTGTGACGGTGCGGAATCCCCCACCATCGTCCAGCACGAGGTGGCCCTCGGCGGAGATGTCTACGGCAACTCCCTCGAGGACCGATTCCCCGAGTGAGACCCTCACCCGCTTGCCGACCGTGGAGCAGCGTCGACGGTACTCCGCTGCTTGGCGCCGTCGACCGTCGCCGTGGGAAAGGTCCTCGGCGCGGTGCTCGAGGGCAGCGAGCAGCACCTCGAGGACGACCCGCGGCTCGAGACGCGACGGATTCGTGCCCTGTGGGATCTCGCGCCAGAGCGAGGTCGCCATTCCCTCGAGCTCTTCGGGCACAGGCGCGTGGTTCGCCTCGGCGTCCGGTGGCGGCCATTTGACGTTGAGCCCGACCCCCACGACCACGGCACGACCGTCGCCGTGGGCGTAATCGCCTGGAACCGACTCTGCCAGGATCCCCGCGAGCTTCCTGCCGCCGACGTAGAGATCGTTCGGCCACTCGAGGTGCGGATGCACCTCTGCGACCTCGATGCATGCGTCGGCTGCGGCGAGCGCTGCCACGACCGTAAGTAGGTGCAGCTCTTCGAGGGGAAGCAGCTGCCGGAAGAGAACCGACACCAGCAAGTTGGTCCCGGGCGGCGCCTCCCATCGCCGGCCGAGCCGGCCGCGGCCCTCTCTCTGGTAGGCGGCGACCGCCACCAGCCCCTCGGGTGCGCCAGAACGTGCCTCGTCGACCAGGTAGCGGTTCGTGGAGTCGAGCTCTTCGAAGACTCTGATCTCGGCGAACCGCGTCCCCGGCGGTCCCGACTCGACTGCAAACGACGGTGACCCTCGTTCCTCGGACGTGGCGCACACCTTACGCTGCGTGCCAGTGTGGTGGCTCGCAATCCGAGAGGTCACGAGTGTTCGAAAAGGTTCTCATAGCCAACCGCGGTGAGATCGCCGTGCGCATCGCCCGCACTTGTAGGGAGCTCGGGGTGCGCACCGTGGCGGTCTATTCCGAGTTGGACCGTGAGGCCCTCCACGTAAGAGTCGCAGACGAGGCGTTCGCGCTCGGAGGCCAAAGCGCGGCAGAGAGCTACCTGAACACGCCTGCGATCCTCGAGGCGATCAGCCGAAGCGGAGCCGATGCCGTACATCCCGGCTACGGCTTCTTCTCGGAGAACGCGGACTTCGCAAGGGCCATCACCTCGAGCGGGGTCACTTTCGTAGGACCTCCCCCAGAGGCGATCGAGGTGATGGGGGACAAGATCAGCTCGCGCAAGGCCGCCGAAGCCGCCGGCGTCGCGAGCGTCCCCGGCCGCACGGAGGCCGTCAGCGACCCCGCGGAGGTTCTCGCATTCGGGCGGGAATTCGGTTGGCCAATCGCGATCAAAGCGGCGCACGGCGGCGGCGGACGCGGCATGAAGGTCGTGGCCGAACCTGCCGAGGTCGAAGAGGCGATGGCATCGGCTCAGCGCGAGGCGCAGGCGTACTTCGGCCGTCCCGAGATCTACCTGGAGAAGTACCTGGACTGGCCGCGACACATCGAGATGCAGATCTTCGCCGACTCCCACGGGCACACTCTCTGGCTCGGCGAGCGCGACTGCTCCTGCCAACGGCGGCACCAGAAGCTGGTGGAGGAAAGCCCGGCGCCGCGCTTCGCGGACGAAGTGCGCAGCGCCATGGGAGAAGCGGCAGTGAGAGCGGCCGAGGCCTGCGGATACGTCAACGCCGGGACGGTCGAGTTCCTCTATCAGGACGGCAACTTCTACTTCCTCGAGATGAACACGCGGCTCCAAGTCGAACATCCGGTGACCGAGCTCGTCACGGGGCTGGACCTGGTCGAGTGGCAGCTCAGGGTGGCAGCAGGCGAGCCCCTCGGGTTCACCCAAGACGACGTCGACCTGAGAGGTCACTCGATAGAGGTTCGGATCAACGCAGAGGACCCCTCTGGCGGCCGATTCACGCCCTCGCCCGGAACCATCACAAAGTTCCGTGCTCCAGGGGGACCCGGTGTGCGACTCGACACCGGTTACGAGTCCCAGGACACCGTGAGCCAGTACTACGACAACCTCGTCGCCAAGCTGGTGGTATGGGGACATGACCGTGAAGCTGCTCGACGACGCATGCTGCGCGCTCTGAGCGAGATCGAGATCGTGGGCGTAGCTACGACCATTCCTGCTCACGTCGCGATCCTCAGCCACCCAGACTTCGCGGACGGTGCTCACTCGACGAATTGGGTCGAGGAACGGCTGGACTTGTCGGAACTGACCGCGACCCCCTCGGGCGAACCCGGCTCGCCGGCGGCTGTGCCGGACGACCGGACCGAGCCCAAGGTGCTTCGCCAGGTGACAGCGGAGGTGGACGGGCGCCGCTACGAGGTCAAGTTGTGGGTACCCGATGTCGTATCGGTCTCGGCCGCGGCACGGACCGGGGCGCGACCTGCCAAGCCACGCGCGTCGATGGCGGGAACGGGATCGGGTGAGGTCATCGTCCCCATGCAGGGGACGATCGTCAAGGTTCTCGTCTCTCCCGGCGACGAGGTGGAAATCGGCCAGAGCGTCTGCATCCTGGAGGCGATGAAGATGGAGAACGCGATCACCGCGGAGAAGGCGGGCACCGTGAAGGAGGTCAGGGTGTCGGCCGGGGACTCGGTCGGTCCCGGAGACGTCATCGCAGTGATCGACTGAGGCGCCGGGACAAGAAATGGACGCCCCTGACGCGAAGGCGTCGGCTCGACGCACCCTCGACTCGAGGCGCGAGGACCTGATCGAGCTCAGTCGCGCCATCCACGACCACCCTGAGACCTGTTTCGAAGAGCACTTCGCTGCATCTGCCGTGGCCGAAATGCTCGAAGATGCCGGGTTCGAAGTGGACCGAGGGGCGTTCGAACTGCCCACCGCCCTGGCGGCGCGCGTCGGCCCGGGCCCTGTATCGATCGTGATCTGCGCGGAGTACGACGCCCTGCCCGCCGTGGGTCACGCGTGCGGCCACAACCTGATCGCTGCCGCGGCCGTGGGCGCGGGAATAGCTCTGGCACAAGTCGCAGACGAAGTCGGGCTGTCGGTGACCGTGCTCGGAACACCTGCGGAAGAGGGCGGCGGGGGGAAGGTGTTGATGCTCGACCGTGGCGCGTTCGACGGCGCCCACGCAGCGATGATGGTCCACCCGTGGCCCGAGGACAGGCTGGCAGCGAAATGCCTGGCAGTCGATCACTTCGAGGTCCGGTACACCGGACGCGAGGCACACGCTTCTGCCTCGCCGGAGCAGGGTCGCAACGCCGCCGACGCGCTCGTCGTCGCCCAGGTCGCGATCGGTCTGCTCAGACAGCACTTCCGGCCCGGGGACCAGGTCCACGGGATCGTGACGAAGGGAGGGGACGCGGTCAACGTCGTCCCCCGCGAAACAAGCGGTGCGTTCATGGTGCGGGCCGCCACCCTCGACGATCTGGACGTGCTCAGACCGAGAATCGCCCGCTGCTTCGAGGCAGGAGCGCTGGCGACCGGGACCGATCTGGAGATCCGTCCCCTGTCGCCCACGTATTCGCACATGATCTCCCACGAGCCTCTGCTCTCGTCTTGGAGGAAGAACGCCGAAGCCCTCGGAAGGACGTACACCGCCGACGACGAAGGCAGGCCCCTGCCGACCATCTCCACAGACATGGCGAACGTCTCTCTGGCGGTCCCCACGATCCACCCCCTCGTAGGGCTCGACTCGCGTGGTGCCGTGAACCACCAGCCCGAATTCGCGGAAGCCTGCCTGGGCCCGTCCTCCGAGAGAGCACTAACCGAAGGTGCGACCGCGCTCGCTTGGACCGCGATCGACGCAGCAACGGATCCGGCTCTCCGCCGCGAGCTAGTCGCCTCACCGCGCTGAGACCGGCGGCGGGACCTGATCCGTCGGGCGCCGACCGTCCGCGGCGCCGGTCAGCGACTGGGCTGGTAGACGCCGAACTCGTCGCGAAGGACGTCGGACACCTCGCCCAACGTCGCCATGCGTCGCAGTGCCTCTCGCATCGGCACGAGGAGGTTCTGCGTCCCTCCGGCCGCCTTTCTCACATCGGCCAGGGCCGCTCCGACCGCCGCCTCGTCGCGCTTCGCGCGCACTTCGCGGGTGCGCTCGATCTGGGAGCTCTGGAGCGACGGGTCGATCGGGAAGACTTCGTTCACCTCGACCTCGTCCTCGACGAACCGGTTGACACCGACGAGGACCTTTTCGGTGTCGTCGACCGCCTTTGCGTATGCGTACGCTGCCCTCTCTATCTCGTCTTGCATGAAGCCGGCTTCGATCGCGGCGACCGCACCGCCCATCTCGTCGATCTGCTCGATGTACCGCCAAGCCGCGCGCTCGATCTCGTCGGTCATCGACTCGACGAAGTACGAACCTGCGAGTGGGTCCGCGGTATCTGTGACTCCTGACTCGTAGCCGATCACCTGCTGGGTGCGCAGCGCGATCTTGGCAGCTCGTGTGGTGGGAAGACCCAGAGCCTCATCGAAGCTGTTCGTGTGCAGGCTCTGTGTGCCACCGAGAACTGCCGCAAGCCCTTGCAGCGCGACGCGCACGATGTTGTTCTCAGGCTGCTGGGCGGTGAGCGTGGAGCCACCGGTCTGGGTGTGGAACCGCAAAAGCTTCGAACGCTCGTCGGACGCACCGAAGCGCTCCGTCATGATCCGCGACCACATGCGTCTCGCAGCCCGGTACTTGGCGATCTCCTCGAAGAAGTGGTTGTGAGCGTTCCAGAAGAAGCTGAGGCGTGGCGCGAATGCGTCGACGTCGAGGCCTGCGGCAAGAGCCGCCTCGACGTATGCGATCCCGTTGGCGAGCGTGAAAGCGATCTCCTGCACGGCCGTGGAACCGGCCTCGCGGATGTGGTAGCCGGAGATCGAGATCGTGTTCCAGGACTTCAAATGCTCCGCGCAGTACGCGAACGTGTCCGTCACGAGGCGCATCGACGGGCGGGGCGGGTAAACGTAGGTGCCCCTGGCCACGTACTCCTTCAATATGTCGTTCTGAACGGTCCCCTTCACCGCTTCGGGAGCCACCCCTTGCTCCTCTGCGACCAACTGGTAGAGCAGCAGGAGGATCGCCGCGGTCGCGTTGATGGTCATGGAGGTGGTGACCTTCGCGAGCGGAATGTCCTTCAGCAAGAGGCGCATGTCAGCCAGGGAGTCGATCGCCACCCCCACTTTCCCGACTTCACCTTCAGCTCTCGGATGGTCCGAATCCAGCCCCATCTGGGTCGGGAGGTCGAAGGCACACGAGAGCCCGGTCTGTCCGGCAGAGAGGAGAAAACGGAAACGCTCGTTGGTGGCCTCGGCCGTACCGAAGCCGGCGTACTGCCTCATGGTCCAGAGTCGGCCCCTGTACATGTCGGGGTAGATGCCGCGGGTGTAGGGCGGACGGCCGGGCTCGCCCAGTTGCTTCTGCGGGTCCCATCCGTCGAGATCCGCGGCGCGGTAGACGGGAGCGATCTCTATGCCTGAGTCCGTGCTACGCGCCTGTTGAGGCTTCACCTGCTCGTCTTCGGATGGCGTTGCCACGTAACAAGGTTACGGCGCCCGGCGTTCGGCGCGCCTTTCGGGTCCTCAGCTCGCTGCAGGCGGCGCCTGGATCGGGTGAGGAAGGCAGAGCTCGTCGTACTCCGCGATCACGATCGGGGCGGCGTTCTCCCCACATGCGGGGCACTGCGGATCGCGGCGCACCTTGAAGGTGCGGAACGACTCTTCCAGCGCGTCGTATGCGAGAAGCCTTCCAACGAGCGGGTCGCCGATGCCGAGCAGCAGCTTGATCGCCTCGACCGCCTGGATCGAGCCGACGATGCCCGGGAGCACCCCCAGGACTCCCGCCTCGGCACACGAGGGGGCGAGCTCTGCGGGCGGGGGCTCCGGGATGAGGCAGCGGTAGCAAGGACCGTTGTAAGGGTCGAACACCGTCACCTGACCCTCGAAGCGGAAGATCGATCCGTGCACTACGGGAATCCGCTTGAGCAACGAAGCGTCGTTCACCAAGTAGCGGGTCGGGAAGTTGTCCGTGCCGTCGACGATGACGTCCCAGCCGTCGCCGTTGGGGCCGTCGAATATGTCGAGGATGTTGTCGGCGCCGAGGCGTACGTCGTACGTCACGACGTTCACGTCAGGGTTGAGAGCCACGATGGTCTTCTTCGCCGAATCGACCTTGCGCTCACCTAGACGGTCCATGGAATGCAGGATCTGGCGCTGGAGGTTCGAGGCGTCGACGACGTCCATGTCGATGATGCCTATAGTCCCGACGCCTGCGGCAGCCAGGTACAACGCGGCGGGCGACCCGAGTCCGCCGGCGCCGAGCAACAGCACCTTCGACCCGAGCAGCTTCATCTGGCCTTCGGCTCCCACCTCGGACACAAGCAGATGGCGCTGGTAGCGGTTGCGCTGGTCGGGGGTCAGCGACTGCGGTGTGACCCACGCACGGTCCTGGTCCTTCCACCGGTTGAAGCCCCCGGCGAGCGAGACGACGTCCTCGTAGCCGAGCTCGGCCATGGTCTTGGCGGCGAGAAGCGACCGCGCACCTACGGCGCAGTAGACGACGACCGGTGCCGTCTTGTCGACGATGCGCCCCTCCACCTGGAATTCGAGGTATCCCCTGGGTATGTGCAAGGCGCCGGGGAGGGCACCCTGCTCGTACTCGTCCGCCTCACGGACGTCCAGGACGACCACCTCGCCCAGGCGGGGCTCCACATCTTCGCCTTGCACCTCGCGAACCGCGGTCTTTGCCTGGTTCAGCAACTCTCGCGTGGTGGCCACCTACGACCTCCCCAAATCTCTGCGCTCCTCGGACGACTACCGGTGGCTCGGACCGAGCGACCCGAGACGGCCGACGCCGCCCGACAAAGTAAAACCCTACCAGCTAGGTCGGCATTCCCTGCGACCTCCTCCCTTCTTCCCGACTCCTCCGGCCCTATAGCTTCCTGCCCGTGGAGTTCTCGGAGTGTGTTCGCCGGCGGCGAATGGTCCGGAGCTTCTCGGGAAGAGCTCCCGATCCAGGCCTACTCGAAGAGATCGTTCTCTCGGCTCGGAGGGCTCCTGCCGCAGGCGACACCGACGGCTGGGACGTCGTGGTGCTCGATGGGCCCCAGCAGACATCTGCGTTCTGGGATGCGACCACGACACCCGACTGGCGGGAACGGTCACGAAGGTGGGCCGGTCTCTCGCGAGCACCGGTGGTGCTCTGCATGTTCTGCCACCCCGGCGCCTACTCCGCCCGGTATGCCGAGCCCGACAAGCGCTCCAGCGGGCTCTTCGACGAGGAGGCTTGGCCCGTTCCGTTCTGGTACGTCGACGCCGGCTTCGCCGTCTTGCTCGTGTTGCTCGCCGCCTCCGACAAGGGACTCGGAGCGTGCTTCCTCGGGAATTTCCGCGGGGAGCAGCAGCTGAAGGCCGCGCTCGGGGTCCCATTCGATCGTCGGTATCTCGGGGCGGTGCTTCTCGGTGAGCCGGGCGGCGAGGATCCGCCCTCGGCATCTCTCGGACGAAGGCGAAGGGACGCAGCTCAAGCCTTTCACCGCGGCCACTGGTAGCCCCGGCGCCATCAGCTGCAAGAGCGCCAGCTGAACGAGTAGCTGCGAGGTCCCCTGCGAGGTTCCATGCGAGACGAGTCGCGGATCCTGACCAGATGCCTGCTCCGCTGCTAGCCCTTCCCCGCTCGGCAATTGCGTCACCGGTGCCTTCCTTGGATGCCACCTTCCCCGAGTCCCTGCGTGTCGTTGCCTGGCCGGATCCGGTCATCGACGCGCTGGGGTTCGATCCTCGTTCCTCGTACGTGGAGACGTTCTGGCTCGGGATCGTCGGGCCGACTGCAACTTGGCTGATGCGTCTGCTCGTCGCTGGGCTGGACTCGGCTCCGCGCGGTTTCGAACTCGACGTGGAGCTGACCGCCAAGAAGCTCGGCGTCGGCAACCGGTCGGGACGCAACTCGCCCTTCGCACGTGCGCTGGCGAGGTGCCAGAGCTTCGAGCTGCTTCGAAAGGAGGGCCCCGAAATGCTGGCGGTGAGGCGGAGGGTCCCGCCGCTGCCCGGACGACTATTGATCCGCCTCCCGACCTCCCTGCGCGAGCTGCACGCGGACTGGACCGAGTCGCGGCCACGACGAAACGACATCGGCGATTTGCGCAACCAATCGCGTCGGTGGGCTCTGGCGCTCTTGGACATCGGAGAGGATCACGAGTCGGTCGAGGTGCACCTGCACCGGTGGCGGGTCCATCCTGCGCTCGCCCACGAGGCGACCGAATGGGCGTGGTCCCTCCGGACCGAGGTCGCCGAGGCAACCTCAGATCGAGGCCAGTTCTGAGCAAACGTCCCGGAGGCTCGTAATACCGTGGTCTCCCGCTATTAACGCAGCGTTCACTTGCCGGCCGTAGCCTGGGAGAATGCAGACTTTTGTTCTGCGGGTGGCGTTGCCCGACCGCCCGGGGGCTCTGGGCGCGGTCGCGAGCCGAATCGGATCTGTGAGAGGTGACGTCGTCGCCGTCGAGATCATCGAGAGAAATGCCGGGCGCGCCGTCGACGAATTCGTCGTGGAGGTCGCCGACGGGGAGAACCTGCCGTTGCTGCTGAGCGAGATCCTCGAGGTGGACGGAGTATTAGTCGAGGAGGCTCACCCGATCTCGGGAGGGATCAGGGACCGCAGGCTCGACGCCTACGAAACTGCAGCCTTGATCGTGGCAGAACGCACCCCTCACGACGTCATCCAGGCCCTGACTTCCAGGGCGCGTCACGAGCTCGATGCACAGTGGGCCACCGTGGTCGATGTGTCCGAGCGGACGCTTGTCGCCTCCGATGGTTCGGTCCCCCCCGCTCCGTGGCTGGCCGAGTTCGTCGAAAGCCGGCGTCGAGGCGAGGCTTCTCGGGGTGAAGACGACAGGGACATCGAATGGGTGGAGCTCGCGGCTTGGGACTTGGTCCTCGTGGTGGGACGGCCGGGATGGCGTTTCGGGACTCGCGAGCGCGACCGCATGGCAGCCCTCGCCCGTCTTGCAGACGCAAGGTGGATGGACGTCGCGGAGCGCGAGTCGAAACCGTCTCGCGGGACCAGGGATGCGAGGGTGCGGGCCGCAGCGCCTACCTCTTCGTGGTCCGCGAGTCCCGAGGTCGGTGGCACGCACGCGTCGATCGATCCGGCAGGCGCGCTCTAAAGGCGCTCCCCGAACGTGTCGAGCAGCTCGAGCAGTGTGCGAACGCCGAACCCTGTACCCCCCTTCGTGAGCAGCCCTTGGTCCTCGTCGCTACGAGCAGGGCCCGCGATGTCGAGATGGACCCACGGGATGTCGGCGACGAAGCGCTCGAGCAACAGTGCCGCCGAGATGGACCCTGCTTGTCCGGTCTTGCCCACGTTCTTCATGTCCGCCACATCCGATTCGATGTGGCTGCGATACGCGCGGGCGAGCGGGAGCTGCCAGACCTCTTCCCCGGCGCGAGTTGCCGCGGCACGTACTCGGTCGACGAGTGCCTGGTCGTTGCCGAAGAGCCCCGCGATCGATCCCCCTAGGGCCACGACCGCCGCTCCGGTCAACGTGGCGAGGTCGACGATGGCGTCGGGTTGCATCTCCGCAGCCAGAGACAATCCGTCGGCCAACACGAGCCTTCCCTCCGCGTCAGTGTTGAGCACCTCGATCGTCTGACCGTCCCGCGCAACGAGGACGTCCCCGGGTTTGGTCGCCCTTCCACCGGGCATGTTCTCCGTGGCCGGGACGATCGCAGTCACCCGCACGCGAATTCCGAGGTCGGCACATGTCGATATCGCGGCAAGGACAGCCGCCGCGCCGCTCATGTCCGTCTTCATGCTCACCATGGCGTCGGCACTCTTCAGGGACAGGCCACCTGAGTCGAACGTGATCCCCTTGCCCACGAGCACCACGTGAGGAACGCGCCCGTCGACGACGAGCGGGTCGGCAGGTTCGTACGAAATGCGAAGAAGACGCGGAGGCTCCGCAGATCCGCGTGCGACCGCCATGAGCCCGCCCAGACGCTCATCGGCTATGCGGTTCTCGTCCCAAACCTCCAAGCTCAAGGACCCGCCTTCGGAATTCGACGCGGCGGCACCCGGGGACGCGCGGCCGACGAGGTCGTTCGCCGCCTCTGCCAGCCGCCTCGGGGTCATCGAGCTCGGCGGCTCGTTCACGAGGTCCCTTGCCAGGCACACCGCCCCTGCGACGCGACGGCCATGGGCGACACCCTCTTCGAGTGCACTCGCGTCGAGCCCTAGTCCGGCGACCGAGAACCGATCCAAAGAAGGACTCGCCGGATCGCTCTTGTGCGACGAGAAGCGGTATGACGCGAGCATCGCCCCTTCCGTCAAGGCTCGTGCCGCAGCACGATGTGCTTGGGAACGCTCGACGGGATCGCCGTCAGGCGAGCCGGCGGCTGCTGCTTGCTCAGCCAAATCACCCGACAGCACGAATATCGCCGCCCCTGAGCGTCCCGAGGACCTCACGAGCGACGCTGCAGCTCGGCGCAAGGAGTCGATGCCGAGCTCGTCGCGCTTTCCGCATCCCAGGTAGACGATCGCCGGCTGCGCAGGTGACGCCGACAACAGGGTCATGACCTGCCCCGCCTTGCCGGTGAACCCGCGGCGCTCGGCGAGCTCGCGATCGGGCGCAAGTGGCTGGGAGACCTCGACGGCCTCCAAGCCGTCGGTGAGAACCGGCCCCTCCTCTGACTCGAGGACCGCGACCCCGACCGCGACGACCGGCGCTCCCGGGGCTTCGATCGTCGCCAACCCGCCAGACGACACGGCTGCCGGATCGACGACGAACCCGGTCACTTCGATACGAGGTGCCACGTCCCTCTTCTCGCTCTCAGCTCGGGCGCTCGACGCTTCGCGTCGCCAGGTGCTCACCCTCCTGCCAGCGAGCCATCGTCCACAGCAGATCCGACAACCTGTTCAGGTACCGGCCTGCGAGCGAGTCGTCTGAAGGGGGGGAAGCCACGAGCAACCTTTCGGCCCGGCGCACCAATGTCCGCGCGACGTCTAGGGCAGCTGAGACACGGTTCTGCCCCGGCACGACGAACTCAGACGGCATCTCGAAGCGATCACTCAAGTCGTCGATGCGTGTCTCGAGGGAGAGAACCATCTCGTCGGTGACGAGGGACTGGCCCGCAGTGAGCTTGGACCTGTTGTCGGGCGCCGTCGCGACCTCTGCCATGAGAACCCAAAGGTCACGTTCGAGCCCGATGAGGATCTCGTCGAGCTCCGACCCCGACACAGCCTCGGCTCGGGCCAGTCCCATAGCGGCTTG
>Ga0209415_10002608_pt1 | contig 33786 bp, 26 predicted proteins | sample PeaSoiSIISIP2007_FD_187696 | JGI IMG/M metagenome (GOLD analysis project Ga0209415, IMG submission 187696) | Peat soil microbial communities from Weissenstadt, Germany - SII-SIP-2007 (SPAdes) (version 2) | ecosystem: Environmental > Terrestrial > Soil > Wetlands > Peat | place: Germany... | reverse complement strand
CTCAGCGTTAGCGGTGTGCCGATGATCTGCGGCGCAATGATCGCTGGAAAAGTAATGGTCTGTGATTTAAGCCCGACTGCAATATTCTGCGAGACAGAAGTGGCGGCGGCATAAGTCGAGTTACCACTCTGCGTAGCCTGAATGGTGCAGGTGCCTGCTGCGATAAAGTTAGCCGCTGCTCCGCTGACCGAGCAAACAGCGCCAGTCGTCGAGGCAAAGCTGACGGCAAGACCGGAACTGGAACTGGAACTCAGCGTCAGCGGTGTGCCGATGATCTGCGGCGCAGTAATCGCCGGGAAAGTGATGGTCTGCAATTCAAGCCCAACAGCAATATTCTGCGAAACCGGCGTTGCGGCCGCATAAGTCGAGTTACCACTCTGCGTAGCCTGAATAGTGCAGGTGCCTGCTGCGATAAAGTTAGCCGCTGTGCCGCTGACCGAGCAAACAGCGCCAGTCGTCGTGGCGAAACTTACGGGTAGGCCGGAACTCGAACTGGCGCTGAGCGTCAGCTGTGTGCCGATGGTCTGCGTGGCAGAGATGGCCGGAAAGCTGATAGTTTGCGCAATCAGTGGCGCTGGATTGACGGTAAAACTCCGTAAAACCGGCGCGGCGGCCGCATATTCGTAATTCCCTGCCTGTGTTGCTTGGATGTTGCAGGTACCAGTGGTAACAAAGGAGACCGTCGAATTGGAGACCGTGCAAATGGTCGGCGTAGTGGTCGAAAAACTGACCCCAAGTCCAGAACTCGCGATTGCCTGGAGACTCAACTGCGTTCCCATGGTGCTGTCTGCAATCGTTCCAAAGTTGATGCTCTGAGCCACCGGGATGACGACAAAGCTTTGAATAACTGGCGTAGCTGCAGCATAAGTATCGTTACCGGGCTGTGAAGCCTGAATGACGCAATTTCCAGCAGCAATCAACGACGCGACAGTTCCTGTAACCTGACAAACCGTCGTGGTGGAAGAGGTGAAGATAACCGGCAAGCCGGATGTTGTCGTAGCAGAAAGCGAAAGAGATATGCCATAATTCTGGGCGGAAATCGCGCTGAAATTGATGGACTGCGCTTGATTCGTGGTTGTAGTGACGGTAAAACTCTGCGAAACTGGCGTTGCCGTGGCGTAATCGCTGTTACCGATCTGCGTGGCCTGGATGGTGCAGGTACCCGGCGCAAGCAAGGTAGCCAAAGTGCTGGAGACAGTACAGACGGATGCCGTCTCCGATGTAAATTGAACGGGCAGTTTCGAACTTGCATTCGCCGTTAAAGTCAGCACCGTTCCGGTCGGCTGAGACGGAATCGTTGGGAAATCGATGCTCTGATCGACCCGTGGACTGGTCCGTATGAAACCTGAAGTCTGCGAGGCTGGGACACAACCAATCACCCCCAAAAAGGGAATCGTAAGGAGTAGGGGAACAAAAAGGCGCAGAACCGGACGATTCGGTCTCATGTGGACTCCAAGTAAATCTATTTACTTCAGGATTACGTGCAAAAACATTAACACGGGCAAGTTATCCCGGTAAAGACATTTTGCATCGAAATTTGTTTCATCAACTGTCATTTGCTATGTTGGTAGCGACGGACACGCGCAAAAGGTCGACAGATGGGCCAGTGGTGATTCTTCAGAATGCCGCGATAACGTACCTTTGTATATCTGAATATCTTTGGGGGCTGAACTTAATAAGTGATCGAATATTTGTTCTTGCCCAGCTAACCTATCCTGAGAGTTTGTGCGACATCAAAACCTGCCTTCGCGCATGATCGATACGGTGTTAGCGAAAGCCTGTATAAATATTCACCAACTTCGCGATACGAGCCAACTGCTGGTCTGGCTCAATACCAGAGAAGTTCTTGAACTGCGCAAATGCAAGCGCACCGAAGCGCGAATTGCGCCAATGACGCCGCACTTTCCCCTGAATTCCTGCATCCAGGGGAAAGTCATGATTTTTCTCGGCGGCCCTACCCCGCGCTCTTTACCCGCACCACAGTAATCTTCGCAAAACCCTCTTCGAAGACCGGTGGTTTCAGGCGTTCGGACATTTTGCGCATCACGTCCTCACTTACCGCGCGATCGCGTTTGCTGTTGCGCTCCAGGCAGACGTCCAGCGGCACATCGAAAAAGACCGCCTGCACCTCGTAGCCGAAGCTCTTGGCCATCTTGATCCACTGGCTGCGCTCATGGCTCGACAAATTGGTCGCGTCCACGTAATTCCAGGGCATATGCGCAATCAGGCGCGCCTTCAGCAGCGAGCGCAACGTCGAGAAGACCAGCCCCTGGTAGCGCTGTTCCTCCACGTCGTCAAAAAGAATATTGCGCAGCAGATCGCTGGACAGCGGCGTCACGCCGCGTCTGCGGAACCATGTAGTTTTTCCCGATCCGGGCAGCCCGATAGCCAGCACCACATAGCCCTTCGGCTCCTGCGGCGAGCGCTCGGCCTCGGCCTGCGGAGGAGGCTGCGACGGCATCTCCGGCTGCGTCTCCAGTTCGAAGCGTCCCGCATTGGCCGCCTCGTTCCACTGCTGCCGCGCCGGGCTGGCCGGCTTGGCCGTGTGCTGCGGAGTGTGCGTACGCGACGCTTCCGGTGCCGGGGGCCGTGCAGCCGGGGCTGCGTCCGAGTACAGCGGAACCAGCGGAGCTAGTTGATTCGATGGAACTTCCCGGCCAACTTTACCGGTCGATTCCGAGGTGTTCGGAGCGTGTTTCGATCTTCTTCTCATGCCGCCTTCAAATACTTCTCTGTGATACCGGGATACCATACTTGCCATGGGTGCTGCAAATGCTGTGCATCCCGTCACATACGATCCTCTATCGGGAACCTCAAAATTGGAATGGGAGAAATTCCAGCTCGATCATGGGAAACGGACAGCTTTACGTTTTGTAACCCAGCGCAAGAGTGTTAGGATTTAGGGTTTGGTGGAATTGATTTCAGGGGGGCGCGATTCTGCTCTCCCCGCCGCCGAACGCGACTGGCTCCAACTAGCCACCAGCTCAGCGACTTGAGCTGAAAACCACAGCCTCACCGTTCACGAAGGAGAACATAAACACATGGCAGTTAAGGTTGGTATCAATGGTTTCGGCCGCATCGGCCGCAACGTTTTTCGCGCCGCTCTGGGCAATCCCGACATCGAGTTTGTCGCCGTCAACGATCTGACCAGCCCCGCCACGCTGGCTCACTTGCTCAAGTACGACTCGATCCTGGGAAACCTCAAGCAGGATGTCACTTCAGGCGAAGACTTCATCAGCGTCGATGGCAAGAAGATCAAGGTCTTTTCCGAGCGCGATCCCAGCAAGCTGGATTGGGCTTCCACGGGCGCGCAGATTGTGGTTGAATCCACCGGCTTCTTCACCGACGCAACGAAGGCCAAGGCTCACCTCGGCTCCACCGTCAAGAAGGTCATCATCTCTGCTCCGGCAAAGAACGAAGACATCACCCTCGTCCTCGGCGTCAACCAGGACAAGTATGATGCCTCCAAGCACAACATCATCTCCAACGCCAGCTGCACCACCAATTGCCTGGCACCCGTCGTCAAGGTCATCCTGGAAACATGCGGCATCGTTTCCGGCATCATGACCACCATCCACAGCTACACCGGCGATCAAGTCATTCTCGATGCTCCTCACAGTGATCTGCGCCGCGCTCGCGCCGCTGGCCTCAGCATGATTCCCACTTCGACCGGTGCCGCCAAGGCCCTCAAGCTGGTCATCCCTGAGTCCTCGGGCAAGCTGGATGGCTTTGCTATCCGCGTTCCCACACCCAACGTCTCGGTCGTCGATCTCACCTTCATCGCCGAGAAGCCCATCACCGCGGAAGCTCTCAATGCTGCCTTCAAGAAGGCCTCCGAAGGCGAACTCAAGGGCATTCTGGGTTACGACGAAAACCAACTCGTCAGCTCTGATTTCAAGGGCGACGCTCGCAGTTCCATCCTCGATGCCCCGCTGACCAAGGTGGTCGGTAACAGCATCAAGGTGCTCAGCTGGTATGACAACGAATGGGGCTATTCCAGCCGCGTCGTTGATCTGATCGGCTTCCTGGCCAAGAAGGGCCTGTAACAGAACAGGGGGCAGGGACAAGGGAATAGGGATTTGTTTTCCTGCCCCCCTTGTTCCCTGCTCCCTATTCACTATTCCCTAAAAACACCATGCGCAAAAACATCAGCGGTACCTCACCCTACGAACCCATTATCGGTTTCTCCCGCGCTGTTCGCATCGGGAACACCGTTCACCTCTCCGGCACTGGTCCGGTGGGCGCTGACGATCTGGATGCAACTGGCCAGACTCGCCGCGTCTTTGAAATTGCCGCCGCTGCTCTCGCCGAGGCTGGCGCTTCCTTTGAGCACGTTGTCCGCACCCGCATCTTCCTGGCTCATGCCGAAGATTGGGAGGCTGTTGGCCGCGTGCATGGCGAGTTCTTCGGTTCCATTCGCCCCGCCACCACCATGGTCGTCGCCGCCCTGCTGAATCCCGCATGGCGCACTGAGATCGAAATGGAAGCCGTCATTCCATGCACTGAATGCAGTTCCAAAACAGCGCAGTAAACTCACACTTCAAGGAAGGCACCGTCCCATGTCCAAGCTCTCCATTCGCGATATCGATCTGGCCAACAAGCGGGTTTTCATCCGCGTCGATTTCAACGTGCCGCTCACCGAAGACGGCTCCTCGATCACCGACGATACCCGTATCGTGGCCACTCTGCCCACCATCAAGTACGCGCTGCAGCACAAGGCCAAGGTGATTCTGGCCTCGCATCTCGGCCGTCCCAAGGGCAAGGTAAACCCCAAGTATTCGCTGCGCCCGGTCGTTGATCGCCTGCGCGCCCTGCTCGACAAGGAACTCGGCGAGAGCGTCAACGTCGCCTTTGCCCCCGATTGCGTCGGCGATCTGGCCATCGAACTCTCCCGTCAGCTTGAGTCCGGCCAGGTTCTGCTGCTGGAGAACCTCCGCTATCACGCCGAGGAAGAAGCCAACGATCCCGCCTTCTCCAAGTCTCTGGCCGCGTTGGCCGACGTCTACGTCAACGACGCATTCGGCAGCGCGCACCGCGCCCACGCCTCCACCGAGGGCATCACCCACTTCCTCAAGCCCGCCGTAGCCGGCCTGCTGATGGAAAAGGAGATCACCTACCTCGGCAAGGCATTGGAAGCGCCAGAGAAGCCATTCGTGGCCATCATCGGCGGCTCCAAGATCTCCGGCAAGATCGACGTCATCGACAACCTGCTCGACAAAGTTGATACCCTGGTCATCGTCGGCGGCATGGCTTACACCTTCCAGCGCGCGCTCGGCGTCACCACCGGCCGTTCGCTCGTCGAAGAAGACAAGATCGAGATGGCCAAGGCGGCTATTGATAAGGCGAAGGCCAAGGGCGTCAATCTGCTGTTGCCCGTCGATAACATTCTGGCCGATAACTTCTCGCCCGACGCCAAGACCCAGCCCTGGGATACCTCGGTCAACTTCCCTGCGGAATGGCAGGGTCTGGACATCGGCCCCAAGTCCATCGCGGCCATCGAGCAAGTCGTCTCCACCGCTCGCACCATCGTCTGGAACGGCCCTGCCGGCGTCTTCGAGTTCCCCCGCTTCGCCATTGGAACCAACGCCATCGCCAAGGCCGTGGCCGCCAACAAGGCTGCCATCTCCATCATCGGCGGCGGTGATTCCGTCTCCGCCATCAACCAGGCCGGCGTTGCCGACCAGATCACCCACATCAGCACCGGCGGCGGCGCAAGCCTCGAGTTCCTCGAAGGCAAAAAGCTCCCCGGCGTGGAAGCCCTCACCGACAAGTAGGCACCTGCGGCGCATCTGCCTTGACGCAAAAAGAAAACAGTCACATCCGGCCAAACTCTTGCCGAATGTGACTGTTTTCTTTTTGCCTCAATGAACTTGTAGCGCCGACCTCCCGGTCGGCTGTAACGTGGACCTCCTGGTCCACGTGTTATCGATTGGAAAACAACTTTTTACGGCCCACCCACTTCCATAATCCGTTCGGTGATTCAAGAATCGGAGACCACGAACCGCATGGCGCATAAGCGCCGGTTGGCCCCACCGCAGACGATGACTTTGCGCGAATCGTCCCCTTCTCCTCCTTCCCGCCGCGATCCAAACACTCCACTCTTCGCCTAACCCAACACTACTTGAACGACGCAATTGCACTGGCTTCGTCGGAGAAGATCTCCATCAAGCTATCCACGCGGGTGAGGTGGAATATCTCCAGCGATTTTCCGGTGAGATGCAGTAACTTCAGACGAGCGGACTGGCTAGCGGCAGTGGTAAACGCGCTGACCAGTTCCGCCAGGCCTGAGCTGTCAATGTGATCGACCCGCTCCAGATTCAGCAGGAGGTACTTTGCGCCGTTGGAAAGGCTGCCAGCGACAGCTTCGCGCAGTTGCTGGCAGCCTTCGGAAAGTATGATACGACCGTCCAGGTCGAGGATGGTCACCTGATTGACTTCGCGGGAAGTGATGAAAAGGGGCACGAAAACTCCTCGCAGGCAAGTTTGAGCGTGGAGGCGGATTGTGTCAAGGCGGCGCGATTGGGCGCATTGCTGTTATCCTCTCGGATTCCCACGGCGCGCAAACCGGCCCTGAGGGAATACACTTTCTAAGTGCATCCTAGAACCACAGCGCGCGTAAGCTTGACCGCCCTGCTCGGCACTCCTGTGACCGATGCGCAGGGTCATCTGCGCGGTCGATTGAAGGACGTGGCCGTGGCGACGGGGCCGGATGCGGGCAAAGTGGCCGGGCTGGTGCTGAAGACGCGCGCCGGACTGTGCATTGTTCCCTCGCATGAGGTGATGGAAACCCCGGCCGGAACGCTGGAGTTGCGCTCGTCAGGCGCGCTGGTGCCGCTCAAGGACGAAGGCAATTTCCTCTATCTGCAACAGGATTTGATTGATCGCCAGATCATCGATATTCACGGCCGCAAGGTGGTCCGCGTCAACGATGTGGATCTGGAGTGGATGGGCAAGGGCGCGGCGCACCTGCTGCGCGTGGCCGAGGTGGAAGTAGGCCTGCGCGGTGCCTTTCGGCGGGTCTTCAAGGGCCTGCTGCCGCGCGCCACGCTGGAGTCGTTCTCGCGCAAGTTCACCGCACACGGTATTCCCTGGCATTTTGTAGATGTGATCGAGGTCGATCCGGCCCGGCGCGTCAAACTGCGCATCGAGCACGAGCGCCTGGCCGAGATGCACCCCTCGGATCTGGCCGATATTCTGGAGGATTTGGCACCCGCCGAGCGCGAGGTCATCTTTACCTCCTTGGATGAAGAGGTGGCCGCCGAAACGCTGGAAGAGGTCGAGCCGAAGCTGCAAAAGGCCCTGCTGGAGAAGCTGGACGAAGAGAAGATTGCCGATATTGTCGAGGAGATGGACCCCGGCGCGGCCGCGGATTTGCTGGCCGAATTGAGCGAAGAGCAGTCCGACGCAATTCTGGAAGAGATGGAGCCAGAGGAGCGGCAGGAAGTCGAGGATCTGCTGGAGTTCGACGAAGACTCAGCCGCCGGCAGCATGACCACCGACTTCGTTTCGCTGCCGGTGGAGGCCACCGTGGCCCATGCGGTCGAGGCGCTGCGAGCCTTTGACGGCGATCCAGAGAGTGTGACCGAGGTTTATCTGCTGGACGAGAAGCGGCTGCTGCACGGCGCGGTATCCTTGGCGCGCGTAGTGATGGCGCTGCCGGAGACGCGGCTTTCCGTACTGGCCGAGCCGCGTGTGCATTGCTGCCCTGCCGATCTGAATCAATACGATCTGGCCGAGCTGTTCGATAAATATAATCTCCACGCGCTACCCGTGGTGGATGCGCAGGGCCGCATGGTGGGCGTGGTGCAGGCCGATCATGTGATCAGCTTCCTGCGCGAGAAGTTATAAACCTCTCGCACCCGCGCGCAGTGCGTACCGGATGAACGCATTTCAATTGGAGTAAATTATCTATCAGCATTTGTTTTTTCAAGAGGCACACGTGAGACAGGCTCTTTCGACCTTTGACCGGCGCAGAATCATGACGTTGATTGCCCGGCCCCTTCCCGCCATTCTTCTGCTGCTGTGGTTCTCGCCGTGCGCTTATGCGCAGCCAAATCCTCCACAAACCGTGAACGCCTCTCACAAGCAACGCGTGGTCATCCTCACTGACATCGGGGCAGAAGCGGACGACACGGAGAGCATGGTGCGCCTGCTTCTTTATGCCGATGTGATCGATATCCAGGGACTGATTGCCACAACTTCCACATGGAAGCGGACGTCGGTTTCCCCCGCGTTGATTGAAGAGGTGATCCGTGCTTATGGCAAGGTCCATGAAAACCTGGTGAAGCACGATCCTGACTATCCCCCGGAACAGACCCTTCACTCCCTGGTGAAGCAGGGCAAAGCTGAATACGGAATGAGTGGCGTCGGCCCGCAAAAAGACTCCGCAGGATCGGACTGGATCATCCAGAGACTCGAGGAGAACGATGATCGGCCTTTGTGGATCTCGGTCTGGGGTGGACCAAATACACTCGCGCAGGCGCTTTACAAGCTGAGAGCAGAAAAATCTCCCGCGGAATTGGATCGTCTGGTCGCAAAATTGAGGGTCTATACGATCTCCGACCAGGACGATAGCGGTCCATGGATTCGAAAGAATTTCCCCAAGCTCTTTTACATCGTGAGTCCCGGTGGCGAATATGGTGCCGCTACATGGACCGGAATCGACGCACTGATACCCGGTATCGACAATTCAACCATCAGCAACAAATGGCTCGCGGAGCATATTCAACAGGGACACGGCGCTCTGGGAGCGGTATATCCCGATGTTGCGTACGGCATGGAGGGCGACACGCCGTCCTGGCTCGCTCTGATTCCGAATGGGCTAAGTGATCCTGAACATCCCGATTGGGGTGGCTGGGGCGGGCGTTACGAACTGTACCAACCCTCGATTTCAGTCGCCAATCCCAACACATTCATTCGTGGAGTCTTCGCCAACGGCGTTCCAATCGAACCCGAATCGCGCCCCATCTGGACCAATGCGATTGACGACTTCACGCCGCCAGTAGCGGGCGAATACGGGCGCAGAACTCTGACCAGCACGACGGCGTTCCGAGACTTCAAAACCACCATCTGGCGGTGGCGGGACGACTTTCAAAACGATTTCGCCGCCCGCATGGAATGGGCAACCAAGCCGTATCGGGAAGCGAATCATCCTCCGGTGATCGTCCTTGACCACCCGGAGGCGTTTACCGTGCGCTCCGGAGAGCAGTTCAAACTCAGCGCTCACGCGTCCGACCCAGATGGCGACAGCTTGAGTTTTTACTGGTTCCAGTACCCTGAGGCCGGAACGTACAAGAAGACCATACCGCTTACGGTCGCAGAAAATCTTGCGCTAATCGATCTGGCTGCTCCGAAGGTCGACAAAACGGAGACTGTCCACTTCATTCTGAGGGTTACCGATAAGGGCACGCCACCTTTGTCGCGCTACAAAAGGGTGATTGTCACCATAGCCCCATAATCGTTATGTTGTTCTGATCGATACGGACAAACGCCGCTCTTCGCTCTACGACTGAAGCCCCATCCTTGCCTGGATGCAAATACGCGTCAAGAATGGGGCTTCTCAACTTACATTGACGTAGTAGCGTTTCGCGTTACTTTTCCAGCCAGATCTCCACGCGACGGTTCTTCTCGCGCCCTTCCGGCGTTTCATTGGAGGCAACCGGCAGTTCCGCGCCGAAGCCGCGCACAGTGGCGGGTTTGATGCCGCGTTGAATGAACTCGCTCTCAATCAACTGCGCGCGATTCAAGGAGAGCGCCTTGTTGGCCGAGGCCGATCCGGTGCTGTCGGCAAAGCCGATGAGTACGACTTTTTCGCCTGCCTGCTTGTGGTCGGCGATCAGCGCGACGACGCGGTCCAAATCCACCTGGGCCTTGTTATCCTTCACCGAAGCGCCGGGCTGAAAGCGGAAATTCAGCGAGAGCCGTTCAGCATTGCGCGTCAGTTGGCGATACTCTTCCGGCGCATGAGCGGAAACGGCAACCGAGGTCATATCCACATTCTGCGCGATGAAGCCGTTGCTGGCCACCACGTCCTGGCCTTGGCGAGAGATCGCAAATTCAATAAACTTCCGCGCATAGGCGTTGTTGGGATTGGCGGGAGTATAGAGATACAAGCGCCGCGAGAGAGAGTAATCCTCCGTGGCCACGGTCAGGCGAGTAGGCTGAAGCGCGCCGGTTCCCTTCTCCGATACGGCAATCGCCTTGGCCGAATGCACAAAGGGAAGGCCAATAAAGCCGATGGCGTTGGGGTCGGCAGAGACGGCGTCGGAGAGCGCATTGCTGTCTTCAAAGCGGCGCGCGGTGCCCGAAAGCGGCTTGGCCCCAAGCACCAGATTCTTGAAAGTATCGTAGGTTCCCGACTTGTCATCGCGAGCATAGATGCTGATGCCGCCCGGTACGCCGCCGAGTTGCGCCCAGTCGGTGATTTCACCACTGAAGATGCGCATGATCTGGTCTTTGCCCAGAGCTCCGACCTTGTTGGAGGCGTTGACGATAACCGCGATGCCGTCCAGACCGACGATATGCTCGCTGGAGACCGAGGTCATATTGCCCAGAGAACTCAGCTTCTCTGCTTCATCGGTCTTGATGCGGCGCGAGGCCATGCCAATGTCGCAACCACTGCTGGCCAGCGTCGTAAAGGCTGTAGCCGAACCGTGCGCGGCAATCTCGATGGCCGAAGGAACCTGCTCACCAGGCATCATCCCCAGCACAATCTTTTCCTGAGCAGCGGCTCCAGGCAGAGTACGCACTTCGGTCGCGCCCTGGTCCTTGAGAAATGCTTCAGCCATCGCGGGGGCCAGGCTTTCGCCAATGGTATTGGAGCCAGCCAGGCGCAGAATCACATTGTGCTTCACCAGACCGGATTTGTCCCCATGCCTGCCCAGCAGGCTCTTCGCGGCGGCGAATCCCACCAAAAGCAGAATCAGCGTGGCCGCAATCGCTCCATAACGCACCCAATTGGTCTTCTTTTCGGGAACGAGTGTATCGGGATCAACAACGTCGCTGAGCACTTTCTGGCACAGCGGGCAGTAAGACTCGGTCCCCTCCTTGACGGGAAAGACCTCTCGACGCTCAGCGGCGACACAGACTCCGAAATTGGTGCAGATTCTTTGCAGCATAGGGTTCTGACACTCCGAAAGAAATTTGTTGAATAAGGCCAGATATGGCTCTTGCGAGGATGATTGCGGTAAAAATGGATCGAATGAAAATTGCGTAAATTTCACGTACCATTTAGCGGTGTTTTGTTGAAGCAAACCGAATGCATGGCTCAACGAGGATGACGATAGAATAATCTCTAGGCAAGGCGGCCATGATGAAGAAGAAGTAAATTTATGCAGGCGAATGCATGACCGCATCTCTCCGTAATCAAATTCAAAAGGTTGAAACGATCAGTTCCCCAATGCGAATAGTGACCTTGCCCGCGCAAAACGTATTGAGGAGGGAAACCATAATGTCGAGGAGGAGGCGGAGTGTGCTGTCTCCGCCTCCTCCTCGATAGTTATCGTGTCGTTGAAAAGCGTTCAGAACAGAAGCGAGCGAATTGGTTTGGATAATTCCCTCAATCATGCTCCTTTTTTGCCCCGAGTTGCTCGGAGAAAAACTTCACAATGACGCTGTATGCCTCGCGGGATTCCGGGACGCTGGGGTTATAAAAGAACCCGTGAAAGAGTCCTTCCCAAACATAGAGTTGCGAGTGAACTCCTGCTTTCGTCAACTGAATGTGCGTATTCAGCGAGTCGCTTAATGCAAAATCGCGCGATCCGGTGAGGACTAGTGTAGGAGGAAACTTCGCAAGAACATCGGGATGAGTAACCTGTATCACGAGTGGATCTTTCGGATCTGCGTCCTTGAGATATGCCATCGGCGGTAAGGCCTTAGCATCCGTGCTCGCCATCCGCGCTTCTCCTAACGGCAGCGAGGTGTACGCGGCATCTCCAGGAGAAAAGCCACCCGCACCGGCACAGAAAATCCCTGCTGCTCCTGGTGTTGGCAAATTATGTTTCTGAAACCAAGCCAGAGACATCGCCGTCAAGGCTCCTCCTGCCGAACAGCCGTAAATCCCTATTTCTTGCGGCTCATACTTTTTGAGCAATTCAGTGTACACTTTGGCAACATCTTCACTCGCTGCGGGAAAATGGGACTCAGGTGCCTCCCTGTAGTCGATGCTAATCACCTTGATCTGACCAGTAGACGCAATGGGAATCGACTCAAGCTGCGCACATTCCGGCCAGCATCCTGAGAATCCACCTCCATGCAGATTAATCAAGAGGCGCTTCGAGTTTTCAGTTGCGATGCCATTCCGAGGAGTGAAGATATAAACATGCACTCCGCCGATTTTTGTATCTTCGAGATCGAAGGGATAGGCTTTCTTCTGAGCATCGAGATAGGTATCGATGAATTGCGGCAAGCCCTTGCTGGGATGAGCATATACGTACTGCATGTCCAGGAGATGCTGGGCAACATATGCTTTCGCTTCCGGGCTGAGAAGGTTTGAAACCGGCACGTTTTGCGATGGAACCATTAACGTACCATCCTTGGCAACGGGAACTGTCAGTAACTTTGGCGCATTTTCTTGCGCTTGCACTGTGGGAAAGCCCGGTCCTAGCATAGCCAGAAATGCCGCGCCGCATAAGATTGCCTTAATAACACCAAAGAATCCTGTAGCATGGTTGCATACTAAATGTCTTTGAGAATTACGCATCTTGTCATACTCCTCTTCCCTATTGGGACATTCAATGCCAAATCGCATTTGTCTCTTTCCTGCAGCATCAACAACCGACTATAGCTGCCGCGCAGTATCGGATCGCCCGTGTTTGAACCAATGCAAGCAACTGCCTACTTGCGGCCGGTCCCCTTGACAACGCTCCATTCCTATCTATTTCGTGCCTCGGTCGTGCCAAGGTTGAACAGCGTAAGGTCGATCGCGTCCGCCATGGCTTTGTAACCGGCATCGCTGGGATGAATGTGATCGCCACTATCGTACTCGGCGCGCATTTTGGTAAGGTGATTGGGATCGCGGACTGCCGCATCAAAATCCAGAACTGCATCGAAGGCCCCGCCGGTTCGTATCCATTGATTCAACTCCTGGCGAATCGTTTCTCCTTCCGCGTTGTATGTATTCACGCCTTCGAATGGAGTCAAAGTTGCACCATACACCTTGATTCCATTTTCGTGAGCTCGTTCTATCACCTGCAATAGGCCAACACGCAGTTCCAGGGCGCTCACCTTCTGATCCGCAAAAGGAGAGAAGTCTGGGGAATTGCTGCCTTTGGGTGCTGGAATTTTGACGTAAGGGAATCCTATATCGTTAATGCTCTCCAGGATAATCAATCCAGTCACACCAGGCTGAGCAAGGATGTCGCGATCAAGCCGGGCCAGCGCGCTGACTCCTGCTCCGTCGTGCAACACGCGATTGCCGCTGATCCCCTTATTGATCACGGCAATCCGAGCCGATTGGCTTCCGCCTGCAAGCCGCTTGGCAAGCTGGTTTGGCCAGTCGCCATACCCACCCAAGCTAGAGCTAGCCCCGTCGGTGATGGAATCGCCGAAAGCTGCCAATGCACTGGCCTTCTCGCCAGCCCAAACATCGACGCCTTCCAACCAATACCAGGACTTGGTTTCCGAATTGGGGATCAAGTCCGTTGCCGCGGAGAAGTTACCCGGAGAAGAGATATAAGTCTCGTGTTGGCCGAGAAAATGCGTGGTAGAACCGGTTACTTTTCCTGGAAGATAGAGCGTAATAGCCAGTTCCGAAAAGTCGGATGTTTTCATGTCGATTGGATCACTCAGAATCAGAGCGCCCGCCGGAACACTCACCGATGCCTGACCGCCAAAGGTCACGACGTGGTCGGACTCCGGAACAATCGTGGCACCTTTACGAACAACCGCTAGATGAGCCGAGCCAATCTTGAGTGCGCTGCCACCATAAACGTTTGAGAAGCGAATGCGCAAACGGTCACCACCCAACGCAGGACGAACCACCATTCTGACCGTTTGATTCTCCATAACGAGCAAAGGAGGGGCACCAGGATAGTCCGCCGGAGCCTGAACCGCAGTACTCCAATCGCTTATCCAATGCCCCTTTGATCTGGCATCTTGCGCATGGATGGTCTGGCACAACACAAGCGCGATAAACGCGCACAACAGGGTAATGGTTGACTCTTTTGCCTTCAGCATCGTGACTCCTATGAATTTCCTCATGCAGATTCCCGGTCTTTCGCCAAATCGACGAGAGAGCTACGTTGAGCATAGATGAAAAATCCGAGGGAGAAGTAGCGCGAATTGCTTCGCAAAACTCCGCCCTCGGAAAGGGACATCAGATCAGATATGGAAAACCCGTGAACGGTGCATGAAACTTGTTTGGATTACACTGCATGGTTCAGATTTTCCTCCCTGTTTTTCCCTTTGCAGACTACGCATTAAAATGCGAGGCGCAAAGCAAACTGCATAAGACGCGGATTGTTGGCTTGGCTAGACACTTGTCCGAAAGTGGAAAGTGGGGAAGTAGTCATCAAGGGATCCGGTTGAGCGAACTGGGTTCTATTGAAGATGTTGAAGAACTCCGCGCTGAAATTCAGCTTGATTTTCTCCGTGAGATGGGTTTCTTTGGTCGTTGAGAAGTCGAAGTTCTTGATACCGTCTGCGCGCAACTGAGAATCGGTGCGGCCCTCGTTTCCAAGAGCGAAATCGCCCGGATACGAGTAGCAGGATGTGTTGAACCATGTAATAGTTCCGTTCACTGGTGTGCGCGAACCCTTGCGATGGCACGTCTTGTCAACATTGGGACGGACCGACATGGTGCCCGTTCCCGTTCCAAAAAAGATGGACAGTGGATTCGGTGCGGACAACAAGCTGACCGGTGCGCCACTGCGGAAGGTCGTGATGCCGTTCACACGCCAGCCGGAGATGACCGGAGTGACAACACTGCCAGCATGGTTCAGATAGCGCTGGTGCGCGCCGAAAGGAAGTGCCTCGCTATAGCTGATTTGCAGGTTCATCGGGAAGTCCTGCAAGCTGAGCGAGCGCTCGTTGCGCAGGTTATTGTTGTCCTGAATTCCGCCGACTAGGCCTCCATCAGCGACATCCAGGAAACTGGCAATGCTATCGGTGTTACTGATGAGTTTGGCCCAAGTATAGGCCAAGCCCAAGGTTCCGTTCGCACCAAAGCGCTGCGTGAGCGATCCTTGCAACGAGTGATAGATCGAACCTGCCTCAGCCGGAGTTGCTTCGTTGACCGTCTGAAACTGCGGATAAGGTTTCAGCATATCGCCCAGCAGAACCGTGGGCGCAGCCAGTGTACCATTGGTGATTGTTCCGTAGAATGGATTGGCCACCGGTGCCATCAGTGCGCCGCCCATCGAGAAGTACTGATTGGGCAACTGGTTCAGGTTTCGCTGAGAGTACGTATAAGAACCTGCATCCAATAGATGAGTCCCCTTCGATCCCGCATAAGCAAGCGAAAGAGACGTCTTCGGGCCGAGGGTACGCTCAACAGTCAAGTTCCACTGCTGCACATAGGTGTATGGCTGGTTCGGCTCCGCGCCGGTGATTGCCTGCCCTTGTAGCTCGCTGATGCTGTTGGCACCGCGTAATCCAGGCAGATTGATGCCGGTTGGGAAAGGATTGCTGACCGTTGTCGTCGGTGCCGCGCCAGCAACATTCGACAGATTCGTCGAACTGGAATTGATCGGCGAAATCGCCGGTCCCATCTGGGAGAGCATTGGGGAAAGATGCGAGATTCCATAGCCCGCGCGCACAACCATTTTGTCAGAAACGCGATAGGCAATGCCCATGCGCGGATCGAAGAGATTCCAATGAAGATTCTGCTGACGGCGCGATTTGTAGGCAGCGCTGTTCACCAAGGCCAAGTTACCAACCAGATCCTGACTGCTGCCGGTCGCTGGATTGACGATGGTACCGAACGGGCTGGCGGCGTTCGGCAGCAGAACGGCGTTCAGATCGTTGTTTTCGGTATAGGAACCCGGCTGATCCCAGCGCAGTCCCACATCGAAGGTCAGCTTCTGGGTCGCCTGAAACGTATCTGTCACGAAGAAGCCATAGTTATGCAGAAACGAGTGGGTGCTCCCTTCCTGCTGATTCTTTGTTTGGCTTGGAATGCCCAGCAGCATCCCGGCGAGAGAATTACCCGAATTGGCAACCTTAGGATCAGCAGTGATTGACGTACTGGCAGTGAAATTGACATCGGATCCCGGATAGCCATGGGCAAGCCAGTTCACCTGACGCGCATTGCCGCCGACCTTGATGGTGTGGCGTCCGAGTATTTTGGTGACGCTGCCATTGATGGAGTAGGCGTTGTTGAACCAGTCGACCCACAGATTGCCGTTGGAACTCGTGTACTCGGACAAGGAGATGTCGGGCATCACACCCGTGCCGAATTGCGTCTGCAGTGCGGCATACGCAGGACCGAACGAGGAGATATCCCTGTCCATCGTATAGGTGTGTTCGAATCCTCCGCTATGGATGTAAGACAAGCGGACATCGGCGACGGTCGAAGCATTGATCGTTTGCGTATCGCCAATCACGAATTCATGCACGGGATTGGAAGTTCCCTCCATGCCGATCTTGGTGCCGAACGGATCATTCGGACCGCTGGTCGGATTCCAGTAAGTATAGCGAGCAAAAAGCATGTTCTTGTCGCTGATGTGCTCGTCGATGCGGGCATTGTATTGCGACTGGTCACCGGAGGTGCGTGATTGCGTAATGAAGTTATTGACCAGAAGGCCAGGCTTCGGCGTCGGATAAGTTGCCTTCAGAATCGCTTGCGCTGCGGAATCGATGCGGTTAGGGCATATTACGTTCAAAACGCCGTTGCACGAGAACTGTGGTGTGCCAGCAGAATAGAGGTCATAAATGGGTGTGGAGATCGCCGAGAAATCGCCACTTAACTCAGAGGCTGTGGGAATAGTGCTCACCGTCGGCGTAGCACTGTGAACGATTTCCCGCTCCCAGGAGAAAAAGAAGAAGGTCTTGTTCTTGATCACCGGACCGCCGGCATTGAGCCCGAACTGATTCTGCTGCAGCGGGTTGCGCGGTTCTCCATAGTGATTGCTGAACCAGTCGTTGGCGTCGAACAAGGTGTTGCGGACGTACTCGTATGCGCTGCCATGAAAGTTGTTGGTTCCACTCTTGGTGGCGATATTGATGACACCGCCGGCAAAGCCGCCAAACTCAGCGCTCACCGCATTGGTCGATACGCGAAACTCCTGTACCGCGTCTTGAGTCGGAACCAGCGTGTTGACGTTGTTCTCCGGCATGTTGGAGAGTACGCCGTCCACATAGAATGTACTCTGCCCGCTCATTCCACCACCAATCTGGTAGTTGCCATATGCGATCGGGTTGGTCAGAGCGCCTCCATATTGGTTGGCGACCGTATTGCCTGAGGTGGCACCGCCGCCGACCACGCCCGGTACCAGCACGAGCAGATTGTTCACATTACGCCCGTTCAACGGGGTTTCCAGAATCTCTTTTTCTTCCACGACACCGCCCAAGGAGGCGCTGTCGGTCTGAAGTGAGGGGGGAGCGGCCGTCACAACCACAGTCTCCGTCTGCTCTCCAACTGAAAGACTCACATTCACGCGAGCCGTTCCGCCAATCTGCACATCAATGGTGGTTTGCTCGTAGGTCTTGAATCCCTTGTCCTCGACCTTGATGTTGTATTGACCGGGATTGAGGTTGGAAAAGGTGTAATTCCCGTTTTCACCGCTTTTTGCGGTCGCCGTTGCGTTGGTCCCTTGATTGATCAAGGTTACCTTGGCCCCTGTGATCGTCGCTCCGGCTGTGTCCGAAATTGTGCCTACGACAGAACCATAGCTGTTTTGCGCGCTGAGCGGCAGGGTACACTCACACAGCACAGCGGCAAATAAGAACATAAGAACGAATGGTTTAAAGCAAAATTCACCGAAATGGGAGATTGCCATTCTCTTTGCTTTGCGGCTGAAACCGGCGATGCGTCGTTGCGCTTTGCCGAACTGCAGATTTTGCATATTGCCTCCAAATGAGAACTCGGCGCTTTTGTTTAGCCAGCTCTCTGGGTTTCGCAGTTGTATTTACGAGTTATCTACATAAAACGTAAATTTGTCTGCTCAACTCCAGAACATTATGCTCTATAATCATCATTGTCAACAACCAATCTTTGATTTTTTTGTCAGGAAGAGAACGAATTGGCCAATTCTGGGATTTTTTGCAAGATGGAACTCTCAAGAAGACAATCATTTCCTGATACTTGCAGCGCAATTTGGCATAGTTACTGCGTTTTATTTTGCAAGGAGTTGTAATGACAACTACCAACGATCTTGCCGATGACGGAATTGAATCAATGAATTGGCTGTCTATTCTTCCGGGCCGAATGAACCCCTCTGCACTGGAGGACGGTCTCGGATTCACTTTAATGGAGGCTTACCTGTACGCGCATCGTAAGGTTACCAAGGTGCTCCATCACTTCGACCTGCAACACCAGGATTTCGCTGCGATGGACGTAATTTGGGCGAATCCCGGCCACACTCAAACAGCTAACTGTGCCATTTATGGAATCCGTGATTCAAATTCCGTTGACCTGCGCATCAATCTCGAACACCGTCATTTTGCGGAGCGAAGAAAAGTGCCGAAAAATCGACGCGCCTTCGCACTCCATCGCAGCAGTTCATGGAAAACGATGCTGCGCAAGATGGAACTTGCACACAGTCACGCTGAAAAGCGACCGCGGGCGCGGCGCGGCGCTGAGCCGACAGTTGCCGCATTTGTTTCACGAGTTCATCAACGCCTGGAAAATTGGCATCTGTCCCTAGCGATAGGACAGGGTCTACGCTCGGCATCAAATCAGAAGTCTTTTACAGGACTTTTAAATCACTGCTTTTGAAGGCAATGCGGGAAACCGCACAAGGAGTTCAAATTGCGCATTCTGAGCGTTGGCGAATTGCTTTGGGATGTATTTGGCGATCGTGAGTTTCTGGGAGGAGCGCCGCTCAACTTCTCGGCCTCCTCCCAACGCCTCGGGAATCCTTCCTTTTTCTTGACCGGCCTCGGCTCTGATCGACTTGGAGCCAAGGCCATTCAAGCCATGGAAGCCCTTTCATTGACAACCTGCTTGGTTCAGGTTGTACCGGATTTTCCTACCGGAATTGCAAACGTCGCGACAGACGCTTCCGGAAACGCCACCTTTTTCATCTCTCGTCCAGCCGCATTCGATTGCGTGTGCCTCGATGAGCCGAAACTGAGAGCAATTCGCAATACACATCCCGATTGGCTCTATTTCGGCACTCTTGCGCAGACCAGCCCGCAAAGCGAAGGCCGAATTCAGAAACTCGTAGCCGCGATGCCAAACTTGAAGTGTTTCTACGACATCAATCTACGGGAAGGCCACTGGGATCTCTCCCTCGTGCAGAGACTCTCGCAAATGGCCTCAATCGTCAAATTGAACGAGAGCGAAGCGGAAACGCTCTATGCCCTGACCTGCGACTCCAAACCCTATTCCCTGGCTGAATTCTGCCAGCATTGGTCGTCTACCTACGGAATCGACGTCCTATGCGTTACACTCGGCAGCCAGGGCTGCGCAATCTGGGTCGAAGGAAAGCTTACACGTTACGCCGGATTCTCGGTTCAGGTTGTCGATACCGTCGGTGCCGGCGATGCTTTTTCTGCCGCCTTTCTCCACGGTGTTCTACTTCAGTGGCCCATGGAGCGCACCTGCGCCTTTGCCAACGCTGTTGGCGCTATCGTTGCCAGTCGGGCGGGCGCCACGCCGGACTGGAGTCCGGAAGAATGCCTGCAATTGATCGCCGCCAACCTATTCGTTTGACGGGCCATACCGTTTGTCCCGATGATCGAATTGCGCCAGCACAAAATATCCTCATACTGCCGAAATGGAGAATGATTCATGCCTGAAACACGGAACAGCATCCAGGATCTCGTTGGAATTGTCGGTAGGCGCTTATTGTATGTCTACGACAATGGATGGAAATATGAGATGTACATCAAGAATGCCGACACCATCGACTACCGCATTCACAGTGGAATGGTTGGCGGAAGATGGGTAAAAAACCAGAAGGTCTTCCTCGTCCGCATCGCCAAAGACACGTACAAGATTTCCTGGGACGAACCCACGGGTACCGCCGTTAGCCTCTCCTATAACCTTGATGAGATGAATATTCATGGAGTGATCTTCTTCCCTCGCTGGGTTGCCGAAGATCCCATGAAGACTGTGTGCTTTCAGAACGATCATCTGGAGCAGATGTATGCCTGGCGCGACGCTGGCCCAACCTATCCACGAATGGTCGTGGATGAGTTTGCTCGTATCAGCTTGATCCAAAATGTTGGCGTCGATCGCGAGGATATTGTCGCTTGTCCGCCGGATCAGTTGCCTGCTGATTTCCTGAGCGACGAACACTGTCAGTACAGTCAAGCCGAAACCTCCCTGGACAACTGAGGAAATTTCCTTGATCCCATGCAGATCTCAACATGGGATCGGGGCCTCGCAACTAGAAGCTGAAAGGTGAATACCGTCATGCGCAGAATCGCTTTGACATATCTTCTGGCGGCCTGTGGACTGCCTCTTTTCACATCCACTACTTGGGCGCAATCCGAAGCTTGCGGAAACCTCAAAAAGATTGCTCTCGACGACACCGTGATTCAGAATACGCAGATGAAAGCCGCTGGGAGCGCGTCTCGCGATGCCTCCCCTATGGCACCGCCTCCCAATGCATCCTGGACCTATCCAGAATATTGCCAGGTTGAGGGGGCCATTCATTCCCGCACCGGTGCCGATGGAAAGCACTATCAGATTCAGTTTGAGTTGCGTCTTCCCTCCAACTGGAACGGCAAGTTTTTGTTTCAGGGCGGCGGCGGAACCGATGGCCAAGTGAACCCTGCCACCGGCATGGTGGGTATTGCTGCGGCTCCCGCGCTCTCCCGCGGTTATGCCGTTGTCTCTACCGACGCGGGCCATCAGGGCGGAATGGATACATCGTTTGGACGCGAGCAGCAGGCACGCCTGGATTATGCCCAGAACGCCATCGGAGAAGTCACGCGAGCAGCCAAGATACTTCTGGCCGCGTATTATCAAAAGCCCGCACAGCACTCCTATTTTGTCGGCTGCTCCAATGGCGGACGGCAGGCAATGATGGCGGCGCAGCGCTATCCGCTGGAGTTCGATGGCGTAGTCGCGGGTGATCCAGGCTTCCATCTCTCCCATGCCGCCATCGGTGAAGCCTGGGACACCGCGGTCTATAGCGCCGTCGCGCCCACCGATGCGCAGCAGCGCCCGATCCTGAGCAAGGCATTCACCCCTGAAGACCTGAACCTTCTTTCCAAGGCAGTGTTGGATCAGTGCGACGCTCTGGATGGTTTGAAGGACGGCGAAATCAACAATGCTGCGGCCTGCAAATTCGATCCCGCCGTTTTGGAATGCAATGGCGCGAAGACCTCTGCGTGCCTGAGCCATCCACAGGTGGTAGCACTGAAGCGCTCCTTCGGTGGCGCGCGCGACTCAAAGGGGAACCAGATCTACGCTGGCTGGCCATACGACGCAGGCATCGGCGATTTCGGTTGGCGGATATGGAAGCTCGGCACCTCCGAGACCGCCGCAGCCAATGCCATCAATGTCCTCATGGGAGCAGCAGCACTGAAAGATTATTTCGTCCATCCCTTCATCGCCAATCTCGATCCATCACATCCGGATTTCGACCGGATTGCCGCGCAGGTGGAAGAGACGCACGCGATCAACGATCCCACCAGCACGGATCTTTCTTCTTTTGCAGCGCGCGGAGGACGGATGATTGTATACCAGGGCGTCAGCGATCCAGTGTTTTCCCCCAGCGACATCCTCGACTACTACAACCGTTATGCCGACAATAACGGCGGCATGGAAAAGGCCCGGACAACGGCGCGTCTATTTCTGATTCCAGGCATGACGCACTGCTCCGGCGGTCCGGCAACCGACGAATTCGATCCGTTGGATGCTCTGGAAAAATGGGTAGAGCACGGAACCCTTCCCGAGCGCATTCTTGCTACGGGGCATTCATTTCCGCATCGCACCAGACCGCTCTGCGCCTATCCCCAATACGCCTCTTACAATGGCTCCGAAGATTCAGAAGACGAGAAGAACTTCACTTGCAAGTAACGAATGAATGCGCCGCGGTACATTGCGCAGACAACGAGGACAGATGAAAAACCAAGTGCAACTGATTACCTACATCGACCGTCTGACAGGCGGCGGGATCGATGATTTGCGCGCACTCCTAAGCGGCCCTCTGGCCGGCGTTTTCGGCGGAGTACACTTACTTCCCTTCTTTCATCCTATCGATGGTTCCGATGCCGGATTTGACCCCATCGATCACACCGCCGTTGACCCGCATCTGGGAACTTGGGATGATGTGCGGCAGTTGGGCGCTAGCACGGAGTTGATGGCGGACTTGATCGTCAATCACGTCTCCAGCCAATCGCCGCAGTTTCTCGATTATTCCCGGAATGGAAGCAACTCGGCCTATGATGGCATGTTCCTGACCTACGACCGGGTCTTTCCCGATGGCGCCACCGAGTCCGATCTGCTCAATATCTACAGACCGCGTCCGGGATTGCCATTTGCCTACACGACTCTCGCCAACGGCGAAAAGCATCTGCTGTGGACGTCCTTTACCCCGCAGCAAATCGACATCGATGTGAAGCATCCGCTGGGCAAAGCCTATCTGGACGCAATTCTCGACCGTTTCCATGCCGCCGGTATACGCTCCATCCGCATGGACGCAGTCGGCTACGCCATCAAGAAGAGCGGTACCAGTTGTTTCATGATCCCCGAGACTTTCGACTTCATCGCCCAATTGACTGAGCAGGCCCATGCGCTCGGCATCGAAGTCCTGGTGGAGATACACAGCCACTTTTTAAAGCAGGCGGAAATCGCACGTCAGGTAGATTGGGTTTACGACTTCGCCCTGCCGCCTCTGGTGCTGCACGCTCTCTATCAGGCCGATGCTCAACCACTGCTTGCATGGCTGGCTATTCGCCCCAACAACGCAATCACCGTGCTCGACACACATGACGGCATCGGGGTCATCGATGTCGGCGCAGACTCGACTGGGACCCCAGGTCTGCTGGAACCTGCCATGATCGACTCGCTGGTCGAGACCATTCATCGCCGCAGCAACGGCGAAAGCCGCCAGGCAACCGGCGCGGCAGCGAACAATCTGGATCTTTATCAGGTGAACTGCACCTACTTTGACGCCCTGGGCAAGAATGAGACTGAATATTTGATTGCACGAGCCGTTCAATTCTTCGTGCCCGGAATTCCCCAGGTCTATTACACCGGCCTGCTGGCCGGAACCAACGACATGGAACTCTTGACTCGAACCGCCGTAGGCCGCGACATCAATCGCCATTACTACACACCCATGGAAATCGAAAATGAGCTGAAGAGGAATGTGGTTCAGAAGCTTCTTTCCCTCATTCGATTCCGCAACTCGCACCCGGCCTTTTTGGGGTCCGCTATGACCAACTCTTCTGCCCGGCATAAACTCATGATTCAGTGGACAAACCATAACGACTGGGCACGGCTTGACGTCGATTTCCAGAAGCCCCATGCGCGCATTGAGTTTTCCAGTACGAAATTCGGTCAGCCGCCCGTCCTTTCGATCGATCTCGACTGCCCGGTGTTCAGTGACAACTCCGGCAAGGAGGCCGTTTTATGACTACGCCATCGAAAGCAGCGAACCACACCGTCATTCGTTCGCTGACTTATCTGATGTTCATGATGTTCGCCATGACTACGGACTCGGTTGGCGTCATCATTCCTGAAGTCATCCGTACTTATCACCTGAGCATGACCGCGGCCGGCGCCTTTCACTATGTGAGTATGTCGGCTATTGCTCTGGCTGCGATCGGGCTCGGTTTTCTTGCCGACAAACTTGGAAGGAAAAGAACCATCGTCCTCGGTCTGATTCTCTTCGCTCTCAATTCCTACCTTTTCGCCGTCGCCAATGCCTATGCAATGTTTCTTCTGCTGTTGATCATCTCGGGTGCCGCCATCGGCATTTTCAAAACTGGCGCTCTGGCGTTGATTGGCGACATATCCGGCTCCACACTGGAACATACCTCGACCATGAATACTGTCGAGGGGTTCTTTGGCGTGGGTGCCATCATTGGCCCGCTGATCGTTGCCCGCCTGCTGCTCCAGGGCATCAGTTGGAAGTGGCTCTATGTCATCGCCGGAACAATCTGCATGCTTCTTATACTCATCTCCTCTGTTGTGCGCTACCCCAACACCACCAAGAGTTCAACGGAGTCCGTCAACCTGAAAAGAACGCTGCACATCCTGCGCAACCCATATGCACTGGGATTCTCGTTCGCCTGCTTCCTCTATGTTGCCGTCGAGTGCTCAATCTACGTTTGGCTGCCAACCTACATCGCTGCCAGCCACCTTTCTTCCGCCGATCTCTCCGGTCACTCCGTATTCGCTCTCTTTGCTGCCTACACCGTTTCAATCTTTTTTGTGCTCCGCGCCGGAGGTCGATTTGTAGGCTCATGGGTACTGGCTCGCCTCAACTGGACTTCGGTCCTCATGCTCTTCAGCGGACTGATCCTCGCTTGTTTCCTTGGTGCCATGATCGGCGGCATCCATGCCACGGTCTATTTGCTGCCCCTCTCCGGGATCTTCATGTCGATCATCTATCCGACCTTGAATTCGAAGGGCATCAGTTGCTTTCCCAAAGCCGAGCATGGCGCAGTCGCTGGGGTTATCCTCTTCTTTACCTGTGTGGGTGCGGTTCTTGGACCGCTGGCCATGGGTGCCATCAGCGATTTCTATGGCCACCCTCGCTACGGCTTTCTGCTGGCAACTTCGCTGGCCGCACTGCTCTTTATCGCAATGCTCTTCAACCGTCTGACTGACCCTACACGAAGCGTCCTGCAATACTCTGATCAAAGCGACTACGGTCGAGAACAAACTATGCAAAAATGAATCAAAGTCAGCTCTCCAATCAAACCATGAAAGAAGGGTCGTATGAGGAATATTCTCTGGATATTATTTCTACTCACATTCTCATTGCTGGTGCCCAACCTACATGCCCAGCATGTGCTCACTGGCGACATTCACAAGGAAAAGGGACTCACCTGCAAGGATTGCCACGTTACTGAGTCCAAGAAGCCCGTCTCGCGCGACAAATGCCAGGAGTGTCACGGCTCCTATGCTGATCTCGCCAAAACAACCGAACACCTGGACCCCAATCCCCACTACAACCACACGATCGATCTGGACTGCAATTACTGCCACCACATGCACAAACCGGCAGTGATCTATTGCCGAAACTGTCATCAGGGTCTTGCTTTTGTTCCAAAGCCGGTGGCTGGAAAGGACGGAAAGTAATATGCGAAGCATACAAAATATTCTCTCGGTTGCATTGTGCATTGGGCTGGCCAGCGTCGCAGGCGAAATTCCCGCCAGCGCACAGACTGCGCCACAAGAATTCACTCACGAGGCGGACGTCGTCGTCATCGGCGCAGGACCAGCCGGTCTTTGCGCCACATTGACCGCATCGCAAGGCGGCGCTAAGGTGATCCTGCTGGAGAAGAACGCTTTTCCCGGCGGTACGGGCCTCTTCGGCGAGGGTATCTTTGCGGCTGAGTCGTCCATGCAGATCCGAGAGGCTTACTTCCTCACCAAGGACGAAGCATTCCGCCGTGAAATGTCGGAAGACAATTGGCGGGGAAATGCCCCACTGCTACGCGCCTTTATCAACGAAAGCAATACTACGTTCGATTGGCTCGAACAGCAAGGCGTTGTCTTCGAGAAGGTAGCGGCGCTCAGCCCCGGTGGCTTCCGAAGCTGGCATCTGATCGCAGGTCACCACGGCGAAGAGTTGATTCGCACGCTCTATTTCAAGGCCAAAGCTGACCCTAAAGTGACAATCCTTCTTGAGACTCCGGGCAAGGAACTCATCTTCGACCAGGATCATCATGTTGCCGGGGTCTTGGCGCAAGGCAAGAATGGCGAGACCCTCCGCATTCGCGCCAAGGCAGTCATTATCGCAACCGGTGGGTTTGGCGATAATTTGCAGCAAGTGGCAAAATATGCGGGCGATGCTCAAGGTGGTATGCTGACACCGCTGGGAAAAATGGGCTTCGGCATCCGCATGGCCGAATCTGCTGGCGCTGTCACCGAAGGCATGGGAACATTGCAGTTCTTTCCCCTGGGTAGCATCCGCGCAAAGATTGAAGACACCAACACCCTGCCCCTGCCGATCGGTGCAGTTGCCGGACAGCCCTTCAATATCTTTGTCAATACCCACGGAGAACGCTTCACCGATGAGATGCTCTCGTTTGACTTCAGCAAATTGGGGAATGCCATCTCGCGTCAGTATGGAAAAACAGCATGGTCGATCTTTGATCGCAGCCTCCTCGACCGCTACACCAACAAAGGTCCGGAGGCTGGCGTCGGGGTTCTGGTGCCCGCTCTCTCTCCCATTCCTCCGCTCACGCAATGGGTCGAAGATCAGGTCAAAGCTGGTAACCCTGACTATGTTTCCGCCGACAGTGTTCAGGAACTTGCCGAAAAAATGCATGTTCCTGCCGCACAGCTCAAATCCACTTTGGAGCAGTTCAACCATTTCGTCGATACCAACTACGACGCCGACTTCTTGAAAGAACGCAAGTATCTCCATAAGATGGAAGGCAAGCTGTATGCCGTACGCTTCGTAAACTACTACCTGAACACCCTCGGCGGCGCGCGCGTCAATGCCCATCTTCAGCCTTTGAATGCTCAGGACGATCCAATCCCCCATCTCTACGTCACGGGAAACGATGTCGGCGGCCTCTATGGCGATACTTATCCGCTCGGCCTGAGCGGAGGAACCTACGGTTTCGCTGTCAACAGCGGTCGCATGGCGGCAAATCATGCTTTACTACAGATCGGAATCGCTGCCGCCCCGACAAAATAGAAGACCGTTCCGAACATTTCCTTGCCACTGTAAGTATTTCAACGCATGGCCCGTCCTATTCGCGGGCCATGCGTTTTTTCTGTGGATAGCTTGTCGATCATCGCCCCACTAACTCAAGGGCGCGCGAATTGGCCTCCTTTACAGGCGGCTTCACGGCACAAGCAGAGTGCGCAGATATTGCGCGCTCTTCCGTGCAACATCTTCCGGCGCTACATTCCGATCCGCCCATAGAAACCCTGGCGCGTTCTGTGTCTGCGGCAAATATCCAAAACCTTCAATCATCAGCAATCCCGCGTATCCGGTGGCTTGCAAGGCCGCAATCAACGAAAGAAAGTCCACGTGCCCTTCTCCCAGAACTCCACGATCATTTTCGCTGGCATGGACATGCTTGAGGAGCGGCCCCAGCAGATGAACTGCATCCGCGATCTTCTTTTCCTCTATATTGGCGTGGAAGGTATCGATGGTCACACCAACGCGCGGATGGCCAACAGCCTTGCAAAGCGCCTGCGCCTCTTTTGCCGTGCGCAAAAAGAAGGTCTCCGCGCGGTTCACCGGCTCGATGGAAAGCGTCACGTCCAGCGCATCCAACACCGGGCCAAGCGATTGAAAGGCCTCGACAGCCCAGTGCCACTCGTCCTGCGTGGGACGATGCGGCGGCAAGTAGCCAATAGGCGCAAAGAGCGGGCCGCCCAATATCTTTGCGCCACATGCGGCCGCCGTTTCCACGCATGTTGTCAAATGCTGCAAGGAGCGAGCACGCACAGCCGCATCGGGACTGATGGGATTGATTCCATCCGGCAGAATCGCGCACACTGTGCACTCCAGATCCTGCGCAGCAAAGGCCCTGCGAATCTCCGTAGCAGCTAACTTCGCGGGATCGAAGAGTGGAATCTCGAATGCCTCCAGTCCCATCGCTCGCACTACAGGCAATAGTTCCAAATGCCGCGGCTCAAACTGTGCAGTCCAGGCAAATGCACTCACGCCAATCTTCATAACACGATCCTTCTCCCGGCTTTGCATGCGCAAAATACCGGGGATTATTCATCACGGTGGGACATAAATCCAGAAAACATTTTGATCTCGAACTACTGAAGCCTAAACAGCCCGTGGTAAAAGGCTGGTTTTGAAAGGGCTCGACTTTAGTCGTGCCGTAAAGCCCACAGAATCAACGCGGCTTTAGCCGCTGAGGGATGGTTTTTGAGAATTACGACTTTCACCACTGGCTGCTAAGCAAAGGTCACGCATCACGGAGATTCCGTCTTTTCTGAAAGAAGAGTCAAGACCTTTCCTCAAATGCCGGATTGCAACTATCCCAACGATGTGTTAACTGCCCCAGAGACGGTTGATTGACGCACAACGAGACGAAAATCGACTTGGCAGTCGCGCGTCGGCATCTGTGGATTCGCAATACGCTCAAGCATCACAGACATTGCCGCCGCACCTAGTTCTTGGCAGGGCTGATGAATGGTGGTCAGTGGTGTCTGCAACATGCTGGCATAGCGAATGTCGTCCATACCTGTCACCCTGACCTGTGACGGTACGGAAACGCCCAGAGTGTTGAGCACGGTCATTAATTTCGCTGCGGTGTGGTCATTGGCGCAGACAAACGCATCTGGAGCGTGCTTTTCCAACACTTCGCGCACAAAGGATAACTGACTTGGATCGCCGTACTCTGTCCAGCCCTTGATCTCCGGATCGCCGTTTGCTGCGATGGCATAATGGCATCCCATAGCTCGGGCAGCCACGGTGGGCGCGGAATTGAGATGTGCGAGGAACACGATCCGTTTTGCTCCACACTCCAGCACGTGTTCCGCAATCACATAACCTGCCCGTAGATTGTCGATCGACACCAGGTCATACTTGCTACGCTTCGGAAAACAGACAATATCCCGATCCAATAGAACAATTGGTATATGCGCTTCGTCCAGTGAACGGGTAATCCGCTGATTGATTTCATCTCTTGTGCCTGTCAGTTCCATCGGTGCAAAAAAGATTCCGGAAACACCGCGCGCAATGAAGTACTCGCAGAGCTGCAATGCCTGTTCCTCTTCTGACGAACCGGGAGAAAAGGCAGTACCCCAAAGCAAATCATGCCCCCCGGCAGCACGGGACGTGGAGATGCCACGGCATATAGGTTCAAATATTTCTGTCGTACCCAATCCAGGAATGAGAAGACCAAAAACATTGCCCTCATTGAGGCTTTTTGCCCGTGCAAAAGTGCCGGAACCTACGCGGCGTTCAACAAGTCCCTCACTCTTTAACTGCGCCAGCGCCCGATTGACAGTAGGCCTGCTGACGCCAAATTGTTCCACCAATTCAATTTCGCTGGGTAAGCGATCGCCGGCCGCATAGACATTGCTGGCCAGCAATTGCCGGAGCTGGTTGTAAACTTGTTTGTACTTTGGTCCTTCATCCAGATTCTCTACAAGATTGTTTTTGGGCATTTCTTCCTCTTTAGCCTACACAACCAGAATCGCCTTTTTACTGTAATTTGTCTAGACCACTTCCCTTACAAATAGCGTCTATCCCCTAGCTAGTAAGCTTGTCCTCTGCAAGGTATGTCTCTGAGTTGGTACAGAATCTGTGAATAAACGGCAATACGGTGCGGCACTTTGTATTTACAGCGCAATTGCGCTTCCATGAGATCTGCGGTGGATCGCGCTCCCGCTCCTACGCGCTGACTGGGAATGTTCACGGCGAAGAGCCGTGTTGTGCTTACATTCCAAAAGATGCAGATGTGGCGAAGTGGCGCGGATGTAAGCCTTCACGTCTGGCTGGCGCTTGAGATCCGGGATCAATGCGAAGGTTGAAGACAGTTGGCGAGCCTCTGATGCAGTCATCCATCCGCGCAGCACTGGTTCAACTTTCCGATCCCGGAGCTGAGGCCACGTCCCAAGCACAAGATATGACCAATCGGCGCGTGAAGATCAAAGCCGATGTTGATGCAGAGCAAATGCGCAACAACCGGACTAAGTCGCGAGTTAGAGCGAAGGTGGAGTGGCCATTCCGCATCCTGAAACGCGTCTTCGGCTATATCAAAGTCCGCTATCGCAGCATAAAATCAACTTCAATTCTCGCCAAAATCGCCCTTGCGCAAAAATGCAAGATTTTGAAAGCTAAGCCTTGGTGATAAGCAACATAAAAAACGCGCCCTTGGCCGATAAGCCAAGGGCGCCATGGGGGGAGTTACTGAGCGAGGAAGCCTTCGTTGCCGAGGATGCGGTAGAGCGTGGAACGGCTGATGCCGAGCTGACGGGCTGCGCGAAGCTTGTTGCCTCGATTCAGATCGAGCACATACTGCACGTGGTGTTGAATGACCGAGTCCAGGGACAGGCTATCGGCTCGGATGGCTGGTTGCACGTCCGCCGGGGTTTCCAGTCCGGCCGGAAGGTTCAGATCGTCAGGACGAATGATGCCGTTGACTGCTTCCAGCAGTGCTGTTTCCAGCACCGAGGCTAGTTCGCGAACATTGCCGGGCCAACTGTGCTGCAACAGGCGCGCCAGTGCGCCGGGGCCCAGAATAACTGGACGATGTTGATAGCGTGCGCAGATGCGATCCAGCAGCGACTGGGCAAGCAGCGAAATATCCTCGCGGCGCTGACGTAGCGGCGGAATCGCAAAGCGTACCGCTGAAAGTCGGAAGGCCAGGTCGGGAAGCAGGAGTCCCTGACCGGCCATCTGCCGCAGCGAAGTCTGCGAGGAGGCCAGCAGAACGGCGCGGCCCGGAGGACGATCCTGCAGGGCTTTGAGTACGCCCAGCAGCAGGCCCTGTCCGGGAGGGGCCAGCAAGTCCACGCGATCAAGATAGGTGAAGCCAACCAGCGTGGAGGGATCTGCATCCGATACAAGCCACTCCCGAGCATCACGCCGTTGAAATGAGGTATTGGCAAGAGGTGATCGGCTGTAAATGTAGCGAGCCAGAGTTTGTTTTCCGGTGCCGTGCTCACCCTCAATAGCGGCAACCTGAATGTGAGGTGCGGCCATCTCGGCCTGCATCAGAAGTTTGCGCCAAGCCGCGCTGACCCCAACGATCTGGGCTGCGGGTTGCTGCGCATCGACCTCAACAAGCGTGAGGCCAGAAACTGAAGGCGGGGATTGAAAGTGAACGGCGCTCTGCATAGGTGTCAACGTGCCTCGCCTCCGTGACCCAAAATGCGACTCAAGGGTCAACACTGATTACATCGGCGCATTGAAAAAAAACATGAACCAAAGAGCGACAAAATCTCTGTGGATCGCAGAGAAATTTGCACGGGAAATGCGATGGGCGGGAAAGGTAGTTTACTGCGGAACGCGAAAGGGGGTTTCAGGTGCGGATTCATTCGGCGGGAGTTAGACTTCCGATGCCTGGCTGAACCACGCATCGGAAGCATTATCTATGAGTTAGAGAGCGCGCTTGGAAGGCGTGTCGGAGAAGATCTGACCGTCGCGAATATGCACAACTCGATGCGCGTATTCGGCGATGTCCGGCTCGTGTGTGACCAGTACGATGGTATTCCCCGCCGCATGAAGTGTATCGAAAAGCGACATGATCTCGATGCCGGTTTTGGAATCCAGATTTCCGGTGGGTTCGTCGGCCAAAATGATCGAGGGCCGGTTGACCAGGGCGCGGGCAATGGCCACGCGCTGACGCTGACCGCCGGACAGTTCGTTCGGCTTGTGCATCATGCGCGACTCGAGTCCCACATTGGCCAGCGACTCCTTGGCGCGCTCTATGCGTGCGGCGGCCGGAGTGCCGTTATAGATCAGCGGCAACTCGACGTTGTGCAGTGCCGTGGCGCGGGCCAGCAGATTGAAGGTCTGGAAGACAAATCCAATCTCCTTGTTGCGGATGCGAGCCAATTGGTCGTCGTCCAGTTCGCTCACCAGTTGCCCGTTGAGCCAGTAGTTGCCCTGCGACGGCGTATCCAGGCAGCCGATCAGGTTCATCAGCGTCGATTTGCCGGAACCCGACGGCCCCATGATCGCCACGTACTCGTTGTGCCGGATGCGCAGCGAGACGCCACGCAGAGCCTGGACCTGCTGCTCCGAACCCATATCGTAGGTCCGCCACAGGTTCTCCACGATGATGACGTCGCCCGTGGGAGCGGAGGCGTGCTGCAGTTCTTCGTCAATTGTGGTGTAGGTCATCGCCATATCATCATAATCCTTTGCTCGTTGCCGCTGATTTTGCTCGTCGAAATTCGTTGATCGAAAAGAGCCGCATCCGAGCTGTTAACTTACCGTCACCGATGGACCCTCGGAGGAGGAACCGGACTTGGTGGCCTTGTCGCGCTTGATCAGCGCGTTGTTTTTCAGCGTCCTCAGTGTCTTGAACGGGCCAATGACGATCTCCTCGCCCTCGTTCAAGCCGCTGACCACCTCAATCTCCGTTGCGCCGGTGATTCCGGTGGTGATGGGCACAAATTTGGTGCGCAGCTTTCCGCTCGCATCCTTATTGATGACGTAAACTCCCTGGACTGCGGCGCTCTTGGTCGCCGCGGCACCGCTGGTCGAGGCCGCCTGTACCGCGCCGGAACCAGACGGCGCGTCGCTGGCCGGATCGTGCATGGTCAGCGCCTGAATCGGCAGAGAAAGCACGCTGGATTTGTGCGCCGTGGTAATCTTGGCGGTCGTCGAAAGCCCTGGGCGCAGATCGGTGGCCGGCCCGTCCAGCGTCACAACCACCTTGAAGTCCTTGGCCTCTTCGGTTCCCGTGGTGGATTGCAAAGTAGCCATGCCGGTCGAGCGCAGCAGCGCCTGATCGCCCACCATGGTGACGTGCCCCTTGAAAATCCTGTTGGGAATCGCGTCGACGGAGACCTCGGCAGCCTGACCAACCTGAATATTGACGATATCCGTCTCATCCACCTTCACTTCGGCGGTGACCACGCTCATATCCGCCAGCGTCATGAAGGTCGAGCCTTGCGTATTCTGAATGCCTTCAACCACCGTCTCGCCTTCGCGCACCGGCTCGTTGGTGACGATGCCGTCAAAGGGCGCAACAGCCTGGGTCAGATCCAATGCATTCTGATAAGAGCGCAGCGTAGCCACAGCCGTTCCCAAATGCCCGCGCGCCGAATCGGTCTGTGCCTTGGCCTGGTTCAGCTGCGCCACGGCCTGCGAGACCGAGGCCAGATCCGTATCGTAAGCGGCCTTCTTGGCGTCGAAATCCTGCTTGGCCATGATGCCAGCCTTATAAAGACCCTGTGCGCGCTCCCAATCCAGATGCTTCTGTTCCAGATCGGCCTTGGCGTGCTCCACATTGGCCTCGGCTGTCTTTTCCGCAGCAATATAAGAGGCAATATCGGTCTTGGCGGCGGCAATGGTGGCCTGCTGACCGGCAACGCTCGCTTCCTGCTGCACGTTCTCGATGGTGGCCACAATCTGACCCTTTTTCACCATCTCCCCCTCTTTTACGTAGAGGTGGGTGACCCGGCCCATGGCCGTCGCGCCCAGGTTGGCGTAGGTCTTGGGCTTGATCTGCCCCGTGCCGCTCACCACCGTAGCCAGATCCTGGCGAACAATCTTGGCGGTCAGGACTTTCGTATAACCGGACTGCTGCTTGATGACCATAAACGTAACCAGGCCCACGGCCACAACAACTCCGGCAATGATCAGAATGATCTTCTTCATATGGATTTCGTGCTCCAGAACTCTTCCCATTCAGTGTACGCAACGGAAGGCGCTTCGGTTCCCGATGGACAAAATGCCATGCCCAATCGGTAACCCTGTCTATAAGACGCAGCACAAGCGCGAGTTGTCTCACCACCTGCGACGTCACCAACCCGCCGCGCATGAAACTGGGTGCCCCATCCATCGGACGTCTTTGTTTTTGTCCGATGGGTAGGTTGGCATGAGCTTCAATACCCTT
>Ga0209415_10002607_pt1 | contig 33792 bp, 23 predicted proteins | sample PeaSoiSIISIP2007_FD_187696 | JGI IMG/M metagenome (GOLD analysis project Ga0209415, IMG submission 187696) | Peat soil microbial communities from Weissenstadt, Germany - SII-SIP-2007 (SPAdes) (version 2) | ecosystem: Environmental > Terrestrial > Soil > Wetlands > Peat | place: Germany... | reverse complement strand
CTGATGCAGATGGCCTGGTATTTCTCCAGGCGAACCGGTTGACTGCAGGCTGTGCCAAACAGCCACTACTCCAAGAGGCACTTATTTGCTCCGGGAGATACCTTTTGAGGATGTTGACTGCGCCGTTTACGTCGGCATTGATTTCGGCGCCACAGTGATTGCAGATATAGAGACCTCGATGCACACGGCTGGACTTGTTTATGGTGTTGCATTGACAACAGGTCTGGCTCGTGTAACTTTCGTTTAAGTCTACAACACGGATACCTTTGGGTCGTCCCTTGTACGTAAGCATTTTGATGATTTTGTCGAAAGGCCACTTGTGGAGCTGCTGGTTCCCGCTGTATCCCCAGTCCTTGCCTTCTCTAATGCCATCAAGGGTACCCACGATGATCGTGGAGACGCCGCAAGCCTCTGCATCGCTGACAAGAGATTTGGTAAAGCTGTGGAGCAGGTGGGAACGCTGGTGGGACCGTTTTGAGACCAAGCAAGATTGCCGTACTGCCATCCGTTACCGACACTTTCCCGACGGAGGTCATTGTTTGATACTCAAGTTCTGTAGGAGTCGCAGCCATTACCGCTCATTATAGCAAAGCGGTGAACATTTGTCTACTTAAATATCAAAAACAGTACGTTTTTTGGTTGCGTTGCAACCAGCGCCTTCTATCCCCGCCCTGAAGAGACGGGGTTTTACGGCGCAGAAGGATAAACTGTGATAAAGCGGTGAATCTCCTCGCGCATCGTGAGATGGGTAAAAAATAAAATGCGTGTCGGGTGTAAAAGGAATGCGTTGTGCTTCGAAATCAATATTGACTCGGTCGACACAGGAGGTAGAACGTGACAACAGGAGATAAAACAGCATGCATCTTATGTTTTACCCTTGCTCTCATTGTGTTTCAGACAAACCTGTATGGTGCAGAGGAAAAGCCTGAGCAATCCCTTCCAGTCTACAGTCTCTCTGTTTCATTTGACTTGAAAAGTAATCTTTTGAGAGGCAGAGCGGCAATTACGGTGCCCAAAGCTGCTGATATGACAGTTTCTTCTGGCAATCTCAGGATTATATCAGTCACACTGAACGGATTGTCTGTGGAATACAGAACAAAGGACAATCTCTTCAAGGTTACCGGTACGGGAATACTCGAAATAACATACGAGGGGACCTTCAGGGGAGAGCCGGGAAGCAATGAAAATATTGAGAATGCAGGCATGGTCTCAGCCGGGATGGTGAGCGAGGGAGGCATCTCACTCAACGGCGGCTGGTATCCAGCAATCAACGGACTTGCCTATTATAAGCTCACTGCTCTTGTTCCGAACAATTTCATTGCCGTATCGGAGGCGGATGAAATTGATGCGAGGGATACCGCTTCGGGTAAAGAGTATTCTTTTGTTTTTCCTCATCTTTTAACCGGGATAGACTTTGTTGCGGGCAATTACCGCGAAGTCAAGGACACTGTTGATGGCATAGGCGTTTATGCATACTTCTTTCCCGCGGATGTTTCCCTTGCAGCCAACTATATTGAACACACAAAGAAATATCTCAGGATGTATAACGAGCTCTTCGTCCCCTACCCGTACAAAAGATTCTCTGTTGTAGAAAACATCCCGCCTACAGGCCTTTCCATGCCCACCTTCACCCTCCTGGGGCGGGACATCGTCCGCCTCCCTTTTATTCTTGAAACCTCCCTGGGCCATGAGATCACCCATCAATGGTTCGGGAATTATGTTTACGCCGACTTTAAGAAGGGCAATTGGCTTGAAGCGGTCACGAGCTATCTCTCCGACCATCTCTATGAGGAACTGAAAGGCAAAGGATGGGAGTACAGAAAAAATATTCTCATCAATTTCCAGAGCTATGTCACCCCTGACAAGGATTTCCCCCTCAGAGATTTCACCGAAAGGACCGGCTTCGCCTCCATGGCGATCGGCTATGGTAAAGGGGCGATGCTCTTTCATATGCTCGAGAACCTGGTCGGAAGAGACATATTCTATAGATCGTTACGGAGACTTATCGAGGACAATAAATTTAAACAAGCCTCGTGGGCCGATGTAGAGACTTCATTTGAGCAAGAATCAGGCAAAGACCTCGGATGGTTTTTTACCCAGTGGCTCAACCGTAAGGGAGTGCCCTCCTTCGAAGTCCGGTACCCTGGTGCTCTTATTTTAAAGGGAATCACGACCGCTTCATTCGAGTTTGTACAGAAGGGAGAGCCCTACAGAGTTGAATTGCCCGCGAAAGTTATTACTGAAAAGGGTGAAGTGAAACAGGTGCTGGCTTTGGAAAAAGAAAGGCAATATTTTGATATTGCTGCAAAGGAGAACCCTACGGATTTAATCTTTGATGATAACTACGATATAATGAGGACGCTTGCAGACAATGAGTTTCCTCCTGTTATCGCACGGCTGCTTGGGGATGAAAAAAAGATTATCGTTTATCCTGAAAAAGAAATGGAAAAATACGCCGGATTATTAGCAATTTTCAAAGGAGAAGGATTTAGTGCGAAAGAACAGCTTGAGGTGAATGACAAGGATATCCAGTCCTCCTCGCTCCTTATTCTGGGTTCTGAAAGCCCTGTACTTAAAAGACTGTTCGGAGCGGCCGGGGAAAGGAGCACAGGCTTTCTGCTTATCGTACGAAATAACCCCTTGAATACTTCAAAGGTTGTGGCCTATGCCCACGGAAATTCTAAGGAAGAAGTAGACCTCGCTGTAGACAAGATATTCCATTATGGGAAGTATTCGGTCCTGCGCTTTGAAAAAGGGGAAAATGTGGCAAAGGAAATTAGCAAATCAGATCGCGGCATGGTATTCAATCTTCAGGCTCCGGTAGAGGGTGTCGAGCCGGATAAATCTCTCAAGCTCGATGAAATAATCGATGCTGTCAGCGAAAAGCCTATTGTCCTCATCGGGGAACGACACACCAATTATGAGGACCATAAGGTGGAGTTTGCGGTTATCGCGGGTCTCTTTAAGAAAGGGAAGAAAATCGCTATCGGGATGGAAATGTTCCAGAGGCCTTTCCAGAAGGCAATCGATGAGTATCTCGTCGGGACCATAGATGAAAGGGAATTTTTGAGAAAGACGGAATATTTCAAGAGATGGGGGTACGACTACAATAATTACCGGGAGATCATAGAGTTCGCCAAGGCGAAGGGGATCCCCCTTGTCGCGTTGAACCAGCGGTCCGAGATCGTGGACACGGTGGCCAAAGGAGGTCTCGACGCTTTAACCCAAGAGGAAAGAAAAGAGCTCCCTCAGGAGATGGATATGTCCGATGAATTATATAAAGAGCGTTTGAGGGAGGTCTATGAAGACCACCCTGACCATATTCCATTCGAGAACTTTTATCAATCGCAGATCATTTGGGATGAGACCATGGCGCACTCTGCAGCCCGACTCCTGGAGGAGCGGCCTGACCACCATATTGTCGTGCTGGCCGGAGTTGAACATATTATGTATGGTTCGGGAATCCCAAACAGGGTTCACCGGCTTACTGGCAGAGACTATGTCACAATTATAAACGGGACCTTCGACAGGGACGTTGGCACCTATGTACTGTTTCCCAAGTCCCTCAATCCCCCTTTTACGGCTAAACTAGGGGTGATCATCCGGGAATCAGCAGGCATGGTGCAAGTCACTGATTTTTCTCCTGATAGCGTTGCATTGAAGTCAGGCCTCAACAAGGGGGATATGATTACCTCCGTAGACGGCTGGAAGATACAGACGGTAAGCGATATAAAGATCGCCCTCTTCGATAAGGAACCGGGCCAAACGGTAAACGTGAAAGTGATAAGAAAAAGATTTCTGCTCGGCTCGAGGGAACTCGAATTTAACCTCTCTTTATAAGGCGGCAAGCTACCAGCGACCCCTAGTTTAAGAAACGACTTGGTATATATGTGTGTAACGCCGGCAAGGCGTTTTCCGCACGGGGACTATTACTTTGACCTACCCTGAGACAATTTGTTAAGGGAATTATGCAGATCCTGCAGTTCAGATATGATGGTGTCGAGATCGAATTTGTGCCAATCAAGCACTGCGGAATGCAGGGAAGACCGGGCATCGCGCAGGGCTTTGCCTCCTTCGGTGCCATCGACAGGATGATAAAGTTTCACGTTTGCATCGAGGAGGTCATTGCTTTCCCTCAGTAAAAGCAATACGGCCTTCGCTTTTTGCGGCACATAGGGGAAGACGCCCATCCGTGCATTGTGGCACCGCTCACACACGGCCGCGACGGTCTCGGGTGTTAGAATACTGGTTACCATCGACCCATGACATGTTACGCATTCGGGGCCCTTTCCCTCCGATTCAAGCCTCTTGTAATGCAGACTCTGGGTAAATTTATAGAACTCCGCCCCGTGGCACTTGCCGCAGGTTGACGGGATGTTCTTGAAGTACACCATGCTTCGAGCATCACCCGAGCCGAAAACACCCGTATGAGCCTCCTTTTGCCCGGAAGCGTGGGGATCTCCGCCATGGCAATTGTCGCAGGTTACTCCGTGCTTCTCGTGTACCGATCCCTTCCAACTGTGGGACTTTGCACCTACGAAACTGCTGCCCAGAAGCTGGGAATGGCAAGCGACGCAGGAATTCCCTGTTTTATTTTCATCCGCACCATTCGCGGACGCGGCAAACAGGAATGCGCCGCACGCGAGAAGGGCGCAAACAAGAACCTGGTCAATCTTTGACATTACCGCCTCTCTTTCTGTTGTACCAGCGCAGAAACGTGTAGCTGATACCCCACGACAACGCTGTTGCAAGGATTGCTGCGACCATCATCGCCTTCGCCGTGATATGGAGCACGTCGATGTACCCAGCAACGACCATCATGCAGAGGAAAACGATCCCCCCAATGCCTAATGAGGTCATGAAGGGCCTGTGGAGCGGATTTTCCATATAGTGCTGCGGATCTTTTGACCGGTCGAGGAACGGGATCAATGCATACACAACGAATGTGAAGGCGGGAAAGATGACGCCGCCAATGGTCTCGGGCGTGATCTTGCCTCCCAGGAAAGAAAATGACAGGTCACCAGGAACCAGTTTCAGGAAACCATATACAACGAGGAAATACCAGTCAGGTCTCATCACGGGTGTTCCTGGCGACGGTGGGCCATACGTTTCTATTGGGTTCAAGGGGATATACGTCGCCATCATCACGACCACGAACAGCAGAAACAAGAAAAACGACAGGCTTATGACGGCCTGTTCAGGCCAGATCGGGATGCCGATGAGCCTCCTCCCCCCCTGTGCCTCCTTTCGATTTCTGTTAGACCGGGGCTCCGTGTGTTTCTGCTTGACCAGAATGAGCATATGCAAGCCGATGAGGCCGACCAGTACTGTTGGGATCAGCATGACATGCATGAAGAAGAAGCGGGGGACTGTCCCATCCGAAGGGAAGTCGCCTGCAAAGAGAAGTCTCGATATCCAATCTCCAACCCACGGCACCGACTTTGCCATATAGTAGGCAATGGACGTAGCGGTCACCGAAAACTGGCTATAGGGTAGCAAATAGCCGGTGAATGCCGCGACCATGGCCATACCCCACAAGCTGAGCCCCACGAGCCAGTTGATCTCCCGCGGCTTTTGGTAGGACGCGGTAAAGTAGATCCTCAGGAGATGAGCGAGGATGGCAGCGATCATGATCATTGCCGACCAGTGGTGGATGCGTCTGATAACCAGGCCCATGGGGAGCAGGTCTAACCTTACCACACTCGCATAGGCTGCCGGGACCATCGCACCGAAGAGGGAAACCATTGTAGTCGAAGGCTCATAGAGAAATCCGAGGAAGACGCCAGTCGCGACAAGGGTAATGAAGGAGAACAACGCCGTTTCTCCGAGCAGGAACGTGGGGTGGGTCGGGAATGTCTTGCTCAGGAACTTCTCCTTGAACTTTCTGAGTTCCAGTCTTTCATCGAACCATTTGAAAACCATGGCAGTGCCCTCGCCTCACTATACCTGCGGCCCGATTGGGCCGTTGAAATCGCTCGTAAAGGCAAGCGTTCCGTCCTGCATCACCTTCACGCCAATTTGTGCGAGCGGGATCGGTGCAGGCCCGCCCATAACCTTCGCCCCCTGAGCTGGATTGAATATGCTGTTGTGGCAGTAGCATTCCGTGAATGATGCGGTGGGCGATTCTTGGTTTGCCATCCAGGAGACAGTGCAGCCGAGATGGGTGCAAATAGCGCTGTAGGCCACAAACCCCTGGTCCGTCAGCGAGATGTCGGTGGGTGGCATGAATGCCTTCTCCTCCAGTTTGATCAGCTGGACGAGATTTGCGGGGTTCGATGACTTGCCCGTGGGATAGGCAAGCACGGCGTCGCCCGCCTTCATCGATGAAGCCATGATGGGAGCCCCCGCGTTGCCTCCCTGAGCATACACAAGCCCGTCACCCGGCTTTATGGTCGCTGCATAGCCTCCGCCCTTCTTTTCGGGAGCCAGCACTTTGAGTAGTGTAAAAAGAGACCCGAAGGCGCCTGCGATGGACGCAAGGAGCATCCCGAGGGTGAACCTCCTCCGGGTGATGCCTTTCTTGCTGCCCTCGCTCCCCGCGTTCCCGTCTACCATAGCAGCTCCTCCTCGCGGTCCTCCGATACCTCCCTGAAGGGAACAAAATAGCGCGCAAAGAGAACGATCTCAATGCCTGCGATCAGGAACTCGAAGGCGAGCAGTGTGCCCCAGAGGTAGTCACTTCCCTGGGCGGATATCAGGAAATAGGCGAACGCGGTGCCTGCAGCGAGAAGCAGGATTGAAAGGACCAGCACCGCTATTATGGCGGCCTTAGGATATGCAGGCCTCTTCTCCTGTATGATCTCAAAGCTCATATTATCCCCTCCGTTCCAGTGCGAGGTACACGAGATAGCCGATGCTGAACAAGACAAGCACCGCGCCGAATGCGATAAATCCTATCTGGAAGGCATCGAGTTCTTCGGGAAATTCGGGTATGAACGGCGGTTTCTTGCCGACTGTTTTCGCCTGGGCGATCTTGATCCGTATTCCCGATAGCGCATTCACCGTTGATTCGGTCACATCCATCGGATCGATCTGATCGAACCCCGCCGTATCCTTGTGGCAGCTTTCACAAACCTTGGGGACCTCTGGTATGGCATTTCGGTGTGCCTGGTGGCAAGTAACGCAGGATGGCCCGCCTTTATTTTCAAGATAGGCCTTGCCCATTATGCTCTTTGCGTACCGGTCGACGGAAGTATTATGGCACTGGCTGCACAGGGCAAACAGTTTTTTGCCGGATGGCTTACCTATAAAGCCCTGGGATATGGACATTGCTTGTGACATTTTTTCCCCAAATTCATTACCGGTGAAATGTTTGATATTCTGCACGTCCACATCCGGATTTCCCCCGTGACAGAGATCGCACGTTATGCGATTTCGTTGATGGATTGAACCTTGCCATTCCTTTACTGGTCTGCCGAGCGCAGCATCCATAAATTCGTGGCACAGTACGCAGGCCGAAGGTTTCAGCTCAGCGCGCCCGCTCGCCCCGAACAGTAGGAAAGCTGCTGCACAGCACAGCGCAAATGCACGGCTTGTTATCTTCATACGTTCGCTTCCCGAATTAGTATTGCATCTTTTTCCCCGATTGAAAATCACCTTGCCATGCAGCTGTCTTCAACCAAAGTGGGCAGGTCGCACAAGCAAGGATGCTATCCATGAAGTCAAGATAACGGATGAGAGAGCCGCGGCAAAAAGATGGCGACGTCAGGTGCTCTTGCCGTCCACTAATCAACGCACACTGCTTTTTGCTACCATCCAAGGAGTTAAGAACTCCGGTTTTGATCTCCCCTATCGTTTTCTCCGACAGTGTGCCGAACTTTGCCTGAACAACAAATTTTGCAAGCCCCCTGCACCTGCGCTATGCGCTGTTACCTCTCCTTCTCCAAATCGTCGGCTTCCCATTTAGCCCCGACAAGTCGACAGCAGAGCACGTCTCGATGCTTGAAGGTGTACTATTCCCATCCCTCCTGCACAATCTTGCTTGATTGGACATGCGGGAATTTTTCCGTAAGTTTATCGATCGGAAGCTTCTCGTCTCCAGCCCGCATGAAATGGAGCAGTGAAACCGATGCCCAGTAATCGTTGTAGTACGCCGTATTTTTCAGCTGTATCGGCACTCCTTTTTTGTTCACCCGGTGGCAAGCCCCGCAGGTGACTGGCCCCGCATACTTTCCGTCGGGACTGAATTGAAGAGCCTGCTCATGAGTCGTTCTATCCACGGTGCCGTCCTCTCCTTCAAAGCGCACCGGGTAGAGTCCATGGATCGACTCGTGGCAGGACTGACAGGCAATGTTCCCGTGCGCCTTCGAATACCGGTACAGCGAATACTTGTTTGGCTGGTCGATGGGAAAATATGCACCCCCTTCGCTCTCTACAAAAGGCGCGAGATGGCAGTCTGCGCAGTGCGGTTCCCCCGCCGCGAGCCACCAATCCTGGCCCGCCGAGGCCCCGTCATAAGGCACGGCATCGCCTTCCTGTGCGTTCCAGGGAAGCAGCTTCAACTTCCCTTCGCTGTCCTTCGTGGCCTTCACTAACGTTGCACCGGTATGTTTCCCGTAATACGCGTAAAGAGGGTTCCCTTCTGCGTTCACGATCGGATCGGCATAGTATTGTCTGAACTTTTTCTCGTCTCCGTTTGCCACCGTTTTGACGACCTCGGCAAGGGATTTATTCCTGAGAGAAGCCCCTTCCTGGGTAGCTACATTCTGCAGATCATCACTGTTGTACAGCTCGTGTGCAAGCTGATTATGGCAATTAGAACAGTAGAGACCCCTTTTTTCTTTGATCGGCTTCCCGAGTTCGTCTTTCATGCTCACTTCACGGAGATACCATTTTCCGACGCTGTTCAGGAAGAAGGGCGGTTTTACGTTCGGGTTTGTGTGGGCATCGCGGCGTAGGTAGCACCCGCCGCCCGCTGTACGTACGTCGGCGTCCGAAAAACGCGGGTTCCCTTCTGTATCTACGATAACATAGGGGTTTGCAGGCAAGTTGTTCATTTTCTCTGGCTGCCAATGCGTGGGATGGCATGCCTGGCAGCTCTGCGTTCTACCTGCCTTGTCGGGCATTGGGATAAACCCAGCGTGCGATCCATGGATCGCAACAGACAGCGCCTTTGCTTTCACTGTTTTGTATCCCGTTGCCGTTGGCCGCGGGGATTGCAGATTGCCGGAAACGTTTTCGCCGTGACAATCGGAGCAGTACACGGGGCCTACAGATCCGAGACGGCTCGTGGATGCATCGGACCGGTAATCCTTGAGAAAACTAGTGCCGTAATGCTTGTCATGCAATTCAAGAACGTTGATGGCCGCCGCCGACGACCGCGCCATGAATTCTGACATATCGGAATAGTTCTTTTTCCAGTAGACGTATTCCTTGTCAAATAGTGATAGTCCTTGCTTCCGTGACAATTTCGCCGCTTTGCCTTCGTCCGAGTGACACACATAGCAGTTCGGAATATCGACCGGATTTGTACCGAAAAACTCGACCGGTTTTCCCCCGGCAAGGATTGGTTTACCATCCTTGTCCTGCAACCGGACCACGGAGTACTGATAGGGCTGAAAATCGAGATCTGATACGGTGCGGATGGTTCCTTTTCTCCTACTGTCGTTGAACGCGGTCATGGGAAGTCCGAGCGCATCCCACAGATACGAGGCCGTAAGCGTCAATTGGATGTTCTTGACGTCGGGGATAAGAGAGTCGGTGAAAACCTTGTTGCTTCCCGTGCTGCCTGCGTAGGCCAGATCCCCTCCGGAGAGATTTTTCCCCGTCGGCCCGGAATCGATGGGGACCTGGATCTGCTTCCCCACAAAGAGCCGTTGTGCCTCAGTCGCGCCTGGGGGGATCGTGCCTTCGAGGTCCTTGTAGATAAAAAGGTGGGTCCAGACGTAATTCGCCATGTTGTCGCCGGGATCATTGCTCCTGCCCGTTCCGTAGACGTCCTTGCTCACCTGCCAGTAGCGCATTTTGTTCCCTTCACTGTAGCTGTTGTCCCTGACTGAGTAGGAAAGCTTTATACCGTCGTCGGGGGATATCAACCCCGGCAATCGGCCATGTTCTCCGGTTTTGACCGCCTGCGCCTGGATGCTGTTGTAGGGGGGAATCACGCAGCAGTAAGAAATATCAAACCCCACGCAGTGCATCCCAAGCTCATAATTAATGAAAATGGCATAGGGGTCTTTGGGGTCATAGAGCGTCTCGCTTTTTCCTGCCCCGTCCTTGACCGTCACCTGCTGCTCGAGGCTATGACCGAAGGGAGGGTTGGAGTTATACGGAGTCTTCGCCTGCGCGTCGGCAGGATACCCTGCAGCCACAAGGGCCACAACCAGAAAAAAACCGGTCAAAATCACGAAGTATCGCTTCATGATGTTCCTCCTTTTTCGGAAATGCGTTTAGCGAATCTCCAACAATCACTCCGGTTTCTGGATTTCCCAAGACATGCTTTCATAACTCATGCCGGACATAGCCGCAATCCTGTGCAATATAATTGAGATGCAACGTTGCAATATCCTGAACAGCAGACATCTCAGGTGAGGTCGTCGTAAAGGATGAGACTTCCTTGAAATATCCTTTCATTGTTCGCAGCTTCAACGCATTTTATAAGCTTGGTTAAAATGCCCGTCAAATGTACGATTAAACTACCCAGAGAGGCCCGAGATAGAATGTTTTATAATAAATTGAACATTTTATAAATAAGATAGCGTTTGGAAAGGAAAAAAATGGCGAATACTAAACAACTACCAAAAACATAGCTCGCGGCATAGATCATGTCAAGTGAACAGCAGTAAGTTACCTGATTATTGCAGCACGATTTCATCAGTGGTTTCCAGATAAAAGTTTAAGCACTAATCTGTCAGATTTTTTTCTGCATGAGTCCTTGTCCATTTTCCGCTCATTGCCACTTTCATCATAACGGCGTCAACCTTTTTGGGAATCCTACTGTCTCAATTCCTGTAGTTATCAGCTACGCATGATGTAACCACAAAAAACAGCACAGGCTTGGCGGTTATTATTCATCTGGTCGCGTCTGTAATATTATTTCTCATGCCGAGGTCATCGTTTTTTTCATCGTGGGTAGCAACCGCCATCCACTATCTCTCAACGGTCCCTTCCAACAATTCCGCCCTTGATCCTCTTAATCCTCAGCCTTCGGCATCCCGGCAAGAATCTTTACAAAGTCCTTCGGTATAAGGACGATCTCGATCCTTCTGTTTTTCGCTTTCCCTTCATCCGTGTTGTTCGCTGCGACCGGGCGGTATTCGGAGTATCCGCATGCGGAGAGACGCTCTGGACCTATGCCGTCATTTTGCAGATACTTTACCACGGTAGTCGCCCGCGCGGTGGAAAGTTCCCAGTTCGTGGGAAATTTGGCTTCGAGACCCGACCCAATGGGAACGTTGTCAGTATGGCCTTCTATTCTAACCTGCTTGTCGGTCACCTTTTTCAGGATCCCCGCGACCCGGTCCAGACCTTTTTGCCGTTTTTATTTATCTCCGCGCTTCCGGAGTTAAAAAGGACCTTTTCCCACCATGCTGAGCATGAGTTTGTCCCTAAGCTGGGTAATAGTGACATCCCCCTTTTTTATAAAACAGTCCTGAAATACCCGGCAGCTCTGCTGCTGGGGTGAAAAGGACATCCTGGCGAAGCCAGGATTAGTCTTCAGTCTTTTTGTTGTGCTTTTTTAAGGTTTCAAGTTACGTTGCCCCGCAGCTCTGCTGCGGGGTAATTCACTTCCTCCCGCATTTCTCCTACCAAGCTGTCGTAGGTCTTCTTGAGTTCCGCGATGGACTTTTCCTTTTCCGCGCTTGCCGCTGCCTTCTCCCGTACAAGCTCATCTATAGCCTCCTTCAGGCTGGAGACATCTACTTCCTTATTGGCAAGTTTAGCTCTGAGCTCCACAATTTTTTTATCCAACTCGTCCGTCTTGGATTTGAGGATCTCATTGAGGCTCTTGTTATCTTCTGAAAGTGCCTGATTCAGTTTTTTTAGATCATCGTATTCGTTCCTCAGCTTTGTCAGTTCGTCTTCTTCCTGTTTCAGCCTAGCCCTCCAGCGACAAAACATCCTTTTTGAAATTGTCTATGTCGGTGAGCCTATCCCTGTACTTTGCCGTTGAAACGCACCCAAAGACTGGAAAGATTACAGAAAAAAGGATGATCAATCTGAGTTTCGCCATGACTGCACGCCTCCTTTTCTGAGATGGCGATTAGTACGGCGTCTATATGTTACATAACAAGACTTTTCTTGGACAAAACAATATCGCCTGTAAGCAATTCATTGAGAAGCAGCCAACTTTAACGCGTCTCTGCTAGCTGCTTACTCATTTTCCAACCTCATTTTTTTTTCAAGCTTAGCACAGGTTCCTAGCCCACGACAAACCATGCTGCCGTGGTTTGGAACATTCTTTCTTTGCAGGCCCGCTCAAGGCTCCGGGTTCGGCCCCAGCGTTACTTGAACAAACCCGTCCGGCCGAATCCACTCGGCAAAGGCTTTTTGCACCTGTTTATCCGTAAATTTCAGGTACAGCGCTGCAGCGCGGACCGGCTCATCAAGCGGCAGGTCTTCCTGGGAACGCGACAGCATTCCCTGGGCGATGCTGTCCGTGCTAGCTTCTGAAAGAGGCAACTGTCGTATCAGCAGGATTTTGGCCCGCCGCAATTCAGTTTGAGTAACGGGGGCAGTTTGCATTGTTCTCAGGTCGCGTTCCACCATGGTACGGGCCTTGGTAACGTTCGGAGGATCGCAGGCAAAGAAGACTCCGAAAAGTGAGCGAGTCTTTCGCGCTTCAATGAAGGACTCTACCGTATAGACCAGACCGGCCTGCTCGCGCAGATCATGATACAGCCGGGTAGCGTAAAATGCGCCTGACAACACGTGATTGCCGAGCACCAGTTTGTAATAAGCCGGGTTGGAACGCGTGATGCCAATCGTCTCCGCCAGTGTTACCTGGTTCTGTACCATGCTCGCATCGGGCACCACGGCTGAAGAGGGCTTGTTGGGCGGTACCGGAGGGAGGTCCGTCTCCGGCTTCTGGCCGTGCGACTTCCACGAACCGAGATACTTTTCAACGATATCCTTGGCCTGTTCCGGAGTTGTCCGACCGATGACAACGATCGTCGCCAGGTCGGAGCGAAACACCGTATCATAATAAGACCTGAGGTCGTTTAACGAAAGAGAGCTTACCGTCTCAGGCAAAGCCTGACGGAGCGATGGATCATTCTTGGGATAGAGCGCTTCACGAAGTGCGCGTCTTGAAAGATAGGGAGGGCTTTTTAGCAGACCGGGCAGTGAGTTTAATTTTTCCTGCCGCACGATCTCGAACGCGGGATCGGGAAGGGCGGGATTCAGCAAATTATCGGCAAGAAGCGCCATCCCGCGGTCAAAGTGGTCTGAGAGGACCCTGAGCGAGAAACTCGTACCAGCCGAGATGGTTGCTCCGATATCGTCCTGTGCCTTCTGAAACGTCAGTCTGTCGAGGGACGTCGTACCGTACGAGAACAGGCTATCCAGAAGATCGGCGACCCCTTCCTTTCCCAAAGGCTCTTCCAACTCCGGCTTGTTCTTGATCTGCCCCATGACGGTTACTGTTGAACTCACGTTTTCCGGTTGGACGATCAAACGGATACCATTGGGCAAGGTATAGAATGTGGGTTTGACACTGGAAATTGGAACGCCTGGCAGTGCTTCAACTCTTCTCGCCCAAACAGGAAGTTTGGCATGAGTGGTCACTGTCGGGGCGAATGATTCCTCGCCGCCAAACCCTTTTGCCGACACCGGCATCCCCGAAGGGCGTGGTGTAAGAATGGCTGTAATCGCAGTATCATTCACGAGGTACTCCCGGAGAACGCGGTCCACATCTTCAACCGTCACTTTTTTGATCGCCGCAATATCGTCATCCGGAGAAGAGCGACCCTCCACGGCAAGTGCCTGCGACCAAACCGCAGCGAGTCCGGAAATGGAGTTGGCTTGAAATTCAGCGTCCGTAATCTCATGGCGTTTTGACGCCTCAACGATATCGGCCGGGACCCCGAATCTTGCATATTCAGCCACTATAGTTTTTATGGTGGCAACCAGCACAGTACCATCCCCTCCAGAGGGAAATGCTGCTGTGGCATACCCGAATGATGCTTTTGGAAGCGACCCGCCGTCGAACCCGGTGAAGAGCGCCTTACCTTCAGTAACCAGTGTGTAAAGATTTCCCCGCCGACTGTCCAGAACATCAGCCAGAATTTGCCCAGCCGCATAGTCAGGGCTGTCGTAGCCGGGCAGACGGAATGCCACAATGGCAAGCCCATAGGGAAGGTCGGTATCGAGTTTGATCGAAGTCGGCCTGAGTGCCTCAAGATGAATATCCGGGCGCGGCGGCAAGGCTTTCGAAGGGATAGATTCGAACAGTTCCTTCACCTTTTCCAGGGTCCTGGCCGGCTCTACATCACCCGTAATAATAAGAATAGCATTGTTCGGTGCATACCACCTGTCGTGGAATTCCTTGAGCATTGCACCGGTCGTCTTATCGAATGAAGGGCGTGTGCCCAGAGCATCATGGGCATAGGGCGTACTGCTGAACATGTTTTCCAGAAGCCGTATGGAAAAAACGTACTCAGGACTCGAAAGGTCCCGTGCTACCTCCTGCTCGATTGCTCCGCGTTCTTTTGCCCAAAGCACTTCTGTGTCAAGGACACCACGCATGCGCACCGCTTCCACCTTCAGTGCAACATCTATGTCATCCTTGGGCACCGTGAGGAAATACTGGGTCACGGTCTGCTGAGTGTCTGCGTTAAACTCGCCTCCCATCAAGGCGATAATGTTTGCAAGTTGGTCCGCAGAGAGGCCCGGGCTGCCGCGAAACATCATATGTTCCTGGGCATGAGCCATTCCCGGAAAACCATCGGGCGCTTCATTTGAACCCACGAGATAGTTCACTTCCGTAGAAACCACGGGTGCCAGATCATTCGGCACGATCACCACGCGCAGACCGTTCGCAAGAGTCGCGCGGATAACATCAGCGGCTGCGGCTCCGTGCGCTGACATCGACAAAAGAAGAAACCATGTGACTGCTCCGTATATTAAACTTACTTTCCAGTTACGCATACGAATTCCTTTCTGACTCATTTCAGCCCTTTTAATCTTCCAGTGGAAGAAAGTGCGATAATCCAATCCCTCACGGCTGTATCGTGAGATAGACCGACCCGCCATCCCGGTAGATCAACAGGAGGACCGTATCATGCCTGCCGATCTTCGAAACCATTTCCTCATACTCCTTCGCGCTCCGAACCGGTTTGCGGTCCACTTCCCGGATCACGTCGTTTCCCTGCAGCAACCCTTGGGCGGGACTGTCCGAGCTGACATCGGTAACTACGACGCCGACTAAACCCTCTGGCAGGTTCAGTTTGTCCCGCAGGCTCGAAGTGAGCTCCTGGACTGTCACACCCTTAAGTGCATTCTCGAACGCTGTTTTCTTTATTATCTGTTTTTCTTTATACTCGCCGAGTGTCGCCGTCATTGACTGTTCCGTGCCGTTCCTGATGATCTTAAAATCTACCCGTGTTCCTGGCGCCGTGTCTGCGACCATATTGCGAAGGCTTGTAACATCGGCAATCATTTTACCGTTCATTTCAGTGACAAGGTCGCCCCGTTTGAGGCCCGCTTTGTCCGCAGGACTGCCGTTTTCGACGCCCGCTATCAATGCGCCTTCCGTTTCCTTGATCCCGAGTGATTTAGCAAGCTCCGGTGTAAGATCCTGAATGCTTACGCCTAGCCAGCCGCGGATCACCTTGCCGTATTTGATAATGCTGTCCATGACCGCTTTCGCCATGTCCGACGGAATGGAGAACCCAATCCCCATGTAACCTCCGCTGGTCGAAAAAATCGCTGTATTAATCCCCACGAGCTCCCCGCTGCCATTCACCAACGCTCCGCCGGAATTGCCCGGGTTGATTGCCGCATCGGTCTGGATGAAATCTTCGAAATCGGCCAGTCCGATGTTCGAGCGGCCCACTGCGCTCACAATCCCCATGGTGATGGTCTGGCTCAGTCCAAAGGGATTACCGACCGCCAATACGATATCACCGGTCTTCAGTTTTCCGGAGTCACCAAATGAAAGAGTCGGCAGGTCTTTCGCATTGATTTTGACCACGGCAAGGTCCGTTCTCGGATCGGTGCCGACGATCTTGCCCTTGAATTCACGCTTGTCGAAGAGGATGACCTTGATCTCTTCCGCACCCTTTACTACGTGATTGTTCGTCAGGATGTAGCCATCTTCCGATGCGATAACCCCGGAGCCTAGGGCTGATGCTTTATATTTTCGCTTCTGCCCCGGATGGCCAAACTGGTCACCGAAAAAGTGTCTAAAAAGGGGGTCGTTGAACATGTCACCGAAGGGGTTGTCCTCCATTGTCTCGATTGAGGTCGTTGATATGTTCACGACCGCAGGGCGTACTGCCTCAGCGACCTCAGACAGGGCTTCACTCAGCTTGCTGAGCGTTTTTATAGATTCCTGTGAAATGACCTTCTCCCCGGCTGATGCGACGCCAGCTGTGAATAAGATCGCTGTCAGCAAAATAGCTACTGATAAAGCAAGATAGTTTCGCAGGAGTGTAATATATTTCCTGTTCATAATTATTGATGACCTCCCGAGGCGTTTTATTACAGATTCGTGAATCTCTACTCAAGTATACTCTTATAAAATATTGGAGGGGAATTTGACGTGCATTGGCACTAACGGTTGCGTCCTATTATCTAACTTAAGTTTTATCGCTTTCCCGAACATTCAAAAACTACTGAGACAATATAAATTAGCGGTTTCGATTTTGATGAGCGTCTTTTGCATTCCCATTACGTAAAGCAGTACTGTTTATAGCTATGATCTCACATCTCAAATATGGTGTCCTATTATTTTTCCCCCGGATAATGTGAGATAATTATTTATTCCGATAAAATCTTCAACCTTTCCCGACAGAAACCTTCCAGCCAATCCGGCAAATCGTTCCAAGTAGAGTTACCTCTGCGCTGGAAGCGCACGAAGCATCTCGATAAGTGATCACCCCCCTGAAAGAAATCCGATAACCTAAGACGATAGCGATGACGCTCAAGCAGTGCTAAAATATAAACAGAAAGGGTCAATGTGATTCTCACGATAGGGCAGAATGAGTGCCCAAGGGGGCTACCCGTTACGAAAGCGAGGTGAGCTAAATGATACTCATGTATATGCTGTTTGCGCTCACGGTTTCTACGGTCCTCACTGCGCTTATTTCGGCGCATATCCCACAGAACAGGGAGGGCGAGGCATTTATCGGTTTTTTTTTCACACTCATGGTGCTGGCATGGGCGGCGAATGAATGGCTGATTCCAGCCCTTACAGCTGGACATAAAACATCCTGGCTGCCGATCCTGCTCCTAATTATGTTCGGTTGCTTTTTCGCGGCATCCACAATCCTTTCGGTCAGAACGCCCGGACCGCAGCAACATGCCGTGGTGAATCACGATAACAGAATCGGCGCGGAGGCGGTGGTCTTCGACCTTATCTTCTGGTTTGCACTGCTGATCGTAGGAATTGCTGTATTGAAGTCTATCGGATTATAATAGACTGTTAAAAGCGGTTTTAAACCGTCATCTTGAACGAAGTGAAGGATCTCACTTCTTTGGAAAGGCGAGATTTTTCTCTGTGCTCAGAATGTAAGAGTCCTTTTTTTGGACTTTTTAGCTGCGTTAGAGACGTTCCCGTCCCTCGGGTGGCAATATGAGAATCAATGGACTTTGCACCAAGGAGGATTTTATTTGAAAAACCTGGGACGGCCTCCTCGATTGCCGAACACACGTATCGATCGTCTCCAAATTTGTAAGCTCGCTATCGTCATCCGCATCCCAGAATTTGAAGTTGTAGCTGTCCCCGAACGCCTCATCGAGCTCATGCCGCTAGAGGATTGGGAATAGGCGTTTTCCTCCGTCCTCTGCGAAGATTTTGCGAGCTATTCTCAATTTTTTTTCCCTTCATCCATACCACTGGGGCACGGGCATTTCTGGCATGATTTGCTGATACTAAAGAACCGTCAACCCGCTTTATCCCCCCTTGACAATCATTTAACCGATGCTAACCTTTTATCATATGGCCGGATTCGGTCAAGCCGCATGTAATATTCCCGCAGCTGATTTGATAATCATGCTTTTCAAATCACAAGAATTATTATCATTACGGAGGTGAGCTATGATCAGTCTTAAAGTCAACGGCAAAAATTATCAAGTAGATGTACTACCGGATGCGCCGCTGCTCTGGGTCATCCGGGAAGAGTTGAAACTTACGGGCACGAAGTTCGGGTGCGGGATAGCACAGTGCGGCGCCTGCACCGTGCACATTGACGGCAAGGCGGAACGCTCCTGCCAGATTCCGGTAAAGGACGCCCAAGGCAAGAAGATCACGACCATCGAGGCACTCGGCGCTGAACGGGTGGGCAAGGCGGTCCAGCAGGCGTGGACCGCGGAGGACGTGCCCCAGTGCGGTTACTGTCAGTCCGGCCAGATCATGCAGGCTGCGGCGCTCCTCATGCACAACCCCAAACCTTTGGACTCTGACATCGACAACGACCTCTCAGGCAACCTCTGCCGGTGCGGCACATACCAGCGCATCCGCAAGGCCGTGCACCGTGCGGCCAGTATGCTGGCAAAAGGAGGCAAACCATGAGCAAGATCATCAAGATAACCCGTCGTGATTTTTTAAAGACAGGGGCATTGGTCGGAGGAGGTCTGATACTCGGTTTTCATATGCCGGCAAGTGAGTCTTTCAGTGAAACACCGACGCAGCCAGCTACACCCATTGTGCTGAACGCTTTCATCCGCATCGGTACTGACGACACCGTAACCATCATCGTTAACCATTCTGAAATGGGTCAGGGCGTGTACACGTCGCTTCCAATGCTCATCGCCGAAGAACTTGAATGTGATTGGCGCAAAGTGCTAGTGGAGTCGGCTCCCGTGGATCCTGTGTACAATCACACCGCCTACGGCATGCAGATGACCGGCGGTAGTAGCAGCGTCTGGAGCGAGTATGACCGGCTGCGTATGGTGGGCGCGGCGGCCCGGGAGATGCTGATCGCCGCAGCGGCCAACCTGTGGAAGGTGAGTAAGACAAGCTGCCGCGCCGAGAAGGGAAAAGTAATCCACAGGAGCGGCAAATCCCTCACCTACGGGAAGCTCGCGGACAGGGCCGCTACCTTGCCCGTACCGAAGGATGTGACGCTCAAGGATCCCTCGAAGTTTAAGATCATCGGCAAGCCGACGAAGCGCCTGGACACGCCGGAAAAGGTAAACGGCAGGGCTATGTTCGGCCTTGACGTGCGCGTACCCGGCATGTTGACAGCTCTGATAGCACGTCCACCGTTGTTCGGCGCAAAAGTAGTGAGCGTTAACGCCGATAAGGCCAAGATTGTCTCCGGAGTTCAGGATGTGGTGCAGGTACCCTCAGGAGTGGCGGTGATCGCTTCAGGCTTCTGGCCGGCGAAGAAAGGGCGGGACGCCCTTGAGATCGTCTGGGACGAAGGAGAGGGCGCGACGTTCTCAACAGCGGGCATGCGTGATCAGTATATGAACCTGGCTAAAACCCCCGGGACGGTTGCACGCAAAGATGGCGACTCCGCAGATGCCCTGCCGAAGGCGGCGAAGCAGGTCAGCGCCGAGTATGAAGTCCCCTACCTATCCCATGCAACCATGGAAATCTTGAACTGTCTGGTTGATCTGCGCGTCGACAGCTGTGAAATCTGGACCGGTACGCAATTCCAGACTGTTGATCGGAATGCCGCTGCACGAGTTGCGGGGCTCGAGCCTGAGAAGGTCAAAATTCACACGACGTTTCTCGGAGGCGGTTTCGGCCGCCGCGCGAACCCCCGATCCGATTTCGTCATCGAGGCGGTGCAGGTCGCGAAAGCGGTCGGGAAACCGGTCAAGGTGGTCTGGACCCGTGAGGACGACATTACAGGAGGCTACTACCGCCCAATGTGGTACGACCGGATCGCCGCGAGGCTCGATGCAGGCGGAAATCCGGTCGCCTGGCAGCATACGATCGTTGGACAGTCGATTCTGAGCGGGACGCCGTTCGAACAAATGCTCATTAAGAACGGCGTGGACGGGACATCGGTGGAAGGGGCCAGTGACATTCCTTATGCAATCCCGAACATTCTTGTCGACCTGCACAGCCCGCAGCTCGGGGTGCCGGTGCTCTGGTGGCGCTCCGTCGGCCATTCTCATACCGCCTTTGTGGTCGAAAGCTTCATGGACGAGTTGGCAAACGCGGCCGGCAAGGACCCCTATGAACTGCGCCGCATGCTCCTCGCCGGGCACCCGCGCCACCTCGGCGTGCTGAACCTCGCCGCGCAAAAGGCGGGCTGGGAGATGCCGCTGCCGAAAGGCCAGGCGCGCGGTATCGCTGTGCATGAGTCATTCGGCAGCTACGTCGCGCAGGTGGCCGAGGTCTCGGTGAGCCCCGCAGGGCAGGCGCGCGTGCACAAGGTGGTGTGCGCCGTTGACTGCGGAAGATTCGTGAATCCCGACACCATCAAAGCGCAGATGGAGGGGGGGATCGTCTTTGGTCTTTCCGCTGCACTTTATGGTGCGATCACTTTCAAGAACGGTCGGGTAGAGCAGAGCAATTTCGACGACTACCCCCTCCTGCGTTTGAACGAAATGCCCGAGGTCGAGGTGCACATTGTGCCAAGCACGGAAAAGCCAGGCGGCATCGGGGAGCCGGGTGTGCCGCCGATAGCGCCCGCCCTCTGTAATGCGATCTTTACTTTGACCGGCAAGCGCATCCGCCGACTGCCTATTCGGGAGGAAGAACTAAAAATGGTGTAACTGAGGTGGCGTGAGCTCTTCCCAATTATTGTACAAGGTGGTGCGTTGAATGATTGCTGGGGGGCTAACTACCGCATTAGACGTCAAAGACGAACATGAGCAAAAGGAGGGCCTGCGCCATGAAACCTAGCACTTGGTTCATCACTGGAACGTCTTCCGGCTTCGGGCGGAACCTCACCAAACTTCAGCTTGAGCGAGCATACAGGGTTCATTTTCGTACCATGCGTTATTACCCTTGTGCTTTTTGACGTCACGCTATAGCTCGATAAGGAGCGAAAGATATTTTAGATACAGAATGAAAAAGATAAAATATATATATTTCAGACTTCGTCTTTCCCCGACTTGTCTTGTTTGATCTCAATCTTCTCCCCAATAGAATCATGAGATCAATAAAACGCCAGGACTCGGGCTTGGACGCATCAAGATTTGTGACATATCCATTTCTCCTTCAGGAGGTTTTCATCATGAAAGTCGGATTTATCGGATTGGGACGGATGGGTGCAGGCATGGCGGCGAACCTGCTGAAGGCCGGCCATGAGGTAACGGTATACAATCGCTCCCCTGAAAAGACACGGCCTTTGCTAGATAAGGGGGCACAGGCAGCGGCACACGTGTCGGACGCGTGCCAGGGCGTCGCTGTGTTGACCATGCTCGCGGATGATGGGGCGGTCGGGAGCGTGGTGTTTAGCGAAGATGGAATTCTCCGTCATCTCGCCAAAGGGGCCATCCATATTTCATCGAGCACGATCAGCGTCAGCCTGTCGGAACGGCTCGCGGCTGTCCATGAAAAGGCAGGGCAAGGCTTCATCGCGGCCCCGGTTTTCGGCCGTCCCGATGCGGCAACGGCTGGTGAATTGCTCATCATCGCAGCCGGAGCCCACAGCGCGATCGATATAGTCAACCCGTTGTTCGAGGCGATCGGCCAAAAAACCTTCGTTGTGTCCGATAAACCGGAGAAGGCCAATCTCGTGAAGCTTAGCGGCAACTTCCTGATCGCTTCGGTCTTCGAGGCGGTTGGCGAAGCCATGACGCTTGTCGAAAAGGGCGACATCGACCGAAGGCAGTATCTCGACATCATGACTTTTACGCTGTTCAATGCGCCCGTGTACAAGAACTATGGAGGACTAATCGCGGATCGGAAGTTCGAGCCGGCGGGGTTCTCGGCTCCGCTGGGGCAGAAAGACATCCGTCTTGCGCTTGCCGCGGCGGAGAGTCTGCGCGTGCCGATGCCGCTCGCGAGCCTGCTTCGCGACCGCTTCCTGACGCTAATGGCCCATGGCGGCGAGAAGCTCGACTGGTCGGCGATCGGATGCATCCCCGCAAATGATGCAGGGATTATCGATAGCTGAATATCCGGTTTTCAGCACGATGAGGAGAAAGTCCTTTGCTCATGTGACAGAGTGACCGAAAATATAAACATATCAGATAATGACAATTTGTCAATGAACCTGTCCGCATTAGTACTGGAGAGAGTTTCCTGCTGATTTGTATGATTTGCGTTGGCGATTAACTTGACAGTTTCTTCGAGAGTGTTATCTTAAAGTAAGAAGGGCATTTGACGCATCAGCGTTAGGCAAGGAGCACAAAGACACATTCTTAGCAATGATTCCTGAATTATGCCGAAGATAGCCAAAGGCTTGCCGGTTTTACGGCGTGGCTTTTCCTGTTATATGAATGCGCGGAGAATGCAAATCGCCCCGCGCCTCTGATTTCTGCGGTTTGGGGCGCTACAAAGAAATAGGAGAATCACGAATGAAAGCTATCATCCTTAGTCGCACTGATTCCATCGAGAAACACCCACTGCAAATGCAGGAAATCGCGACGCCGACACCCGGCCCCGGTGAAATCCTCTTGAAGGTGTCCGCGTGCGGAGTTTGCCGCTCAAACCTTCACATGATCGAAGGGGAATGGGTTCCTAACGGTGTGCCAGCAAAGCTACCCATTGTTCCCGGGCATGAGATAGTGGGCCGGGTATCCGCGATCGGAGAAGGGGTTGTGTCGTTCAAGAAAGGCGACCGCGCGGGAATTCAACCGTTATGGTCAACCTGCGGTCGCTGCGAATATTGCCTGACGGGTCGAGAGCAGCTCTGCCAGACCAAACAGATCACCGGAGAGACCGTCGACGGCGGTTACGCCGAGTATGTCTTGGCGAAGGCCGAGCACACCTACCCGGTGCCCGAATCGCTCGCGGATGCCGAGGCCGCACCACTATTCTGCCCCGGCATTACCGCGTATAATGCGGTTTCAAAAGCACGCCTCGCGCCCGGCAAGAAGATAGTGTTGTTCGGCATGGGCGGAGTCGGTCACCTTGTCCTGCAGTTTGCGAAGCTGCACGGAGCAGAGGTGATTGTCGTCAGCCGCGGCAGCCACCACCTGAAACTCGCAGAGGAACTCGGCGCGTCGAGAACGATCGATGCTTCCAGGGTGGATCCGGTCGAAGCGATCAAGCTAAGTGGAGGTGCGGATGCTGCCATCGTCTTCGCGCCTTCGAGTGCGTTCGTGCGGCAGGCTATCAGCGCGATCAAGTCTGGCGGCATAGTCGTACTCGGCGTGTTCGCCGAGATTGGACCACTGCCCTTCGTAGAGGAAAAGACCGTCATGGGCTCGTTGCTCGGTTCGCGGCAGCAGATGCTCGAAGTCCTGCAGCTCGCGGCGGCAGGCAAGATCAGGCCGGTTTGCGAAGTGTTTCCACTGGAGCAAGCGGAGGGTGCCTTGCTTCGCTTGAAGCGCGGCGAGTTCAAAGCGCGTGCTGTTCTGGTGCCCTAAAATCGGCTTAGGTAAGCTGAATCCTGGGACGGTGCGAATGGCGCCTAACCCCCATGCAGCCGCAGAGGTCTGCAGCTAAGGGGCACCGCTACCAGGTCGCGCTTCGCGTCGGAAATGGCTGGTACCAAACAATCACCAAGGACATGGGCGATCATGGGATCTACCAGAAGGTGAAAGTGCCGATTCTGTCGCTGGGATAAACCGGCTACAACTGGCTTAAGGATGCTCTTCCACGTAAGGGATAAGGGCACTAACGTGCAATTGGTTTAGATCGCTAGAAGTAACCTAACAGATAAACAGAAGGATAATTAAACGAAAAAAGAGAATAATCCTACCTTGCAGAGCTACCCTATGAAGGCCAACGATTCTTATCATCTTTCAGGAAGACAATCAGCCTGGAGTCCCCTCACACTTTACTCTTGTCAATATATTGCCACTGCATGATTGTAGGTGAAGGCCGGATGATCAGAATTGTTAGGGAGGTGAATAATTCTGTTTGAATTATGGATATTATGTGCGTTTTTTCTGTCAACAAGTACTTCCTGCTGTTTAAGTTTCCATTCATTGCAAAACATCAACTTTCAAGCTTAATTCTCGACCTGAATTCTGCATCATCGAAGGGGTTTGAATATCCGGCATATGACGTAGTTGATAATATCACTAATCAAAACCGCTCCGATACCTGCTCATAACCTCATCACGATCAGTGCCTCAGCCCAAGCCTACTTCAAATCGTATGGGGAGATGTTAAATTCTATTCATATCAGTATAATCATCTCCTTGATCATACAAAGGACCCCTAAAAAATAATGGATAGAGCTAAAGAATCCCCTCGTTATTCCGATAAGAACAATGTGTAATATTACGGTCTTATTTCTGTAACATCATTTCTTAGAATGAGTATTCTAGTCACTCGACAGTACGAGGTTATGCACACGCGGGGACTTTAAAGGATGCCGCATTAGCTGGCTGTAGTAAGAAACAAAGCGACACCCCCGAGGTAAAGGAGGGCATATGATGAAAAGCTCACATAAATTGTGTTTAGTTGCATTGGTATTCCTCGCCGCAATTTTACTTTCAATCAATGCTTGGGCAGAGAAAAGAATCGGGGTTCTCATATTCAGTGACGAGACCCGCTACATAGAGGCGGCCAAGGGTATCAAGGATAAACTCTCCGAAGCTGGCTATACAGCATCGAATACGCATTATATTATCGAAAAGTCGGGCGCCAATAAGGCAAAGGCCGTAGAAATTGCGCAGAGATTCACTAGTGAAAGGTTAGATTTAATCATTGCCCTAGGCACGTCTTCCGCTGTGATCCTGGCCAAGGAAATCAAGGATGTGCCGATTGTCTTCAGTATCGTATATAACCCCGTGGACGCGGGAATAGCAAAGTCGTGGAAGAGTTCAGGCAATAACACAACGGGAACCACTACCGATATCCCCATGATGAAGATTCTGGACAACCTGAAATTGCTGAGGCCGGTACGGAGACTTGCAGTGCTCTATACGGCGGGCGAGACGAACTCCGAGTCGTTGCTCAGGGACTTGCAAAACATTCATGCGAAAGCCGGGATTAACATCATTCCAGTGCTTATCGCCACCAAAGAAGACATCAACCAGCTGCTCCCGGAAGTGCTGCGCACGGTAGACTCAATCTACATTACCGGAAGCAATGTGGTGAACAGCCAGATCGCAACAATTGTGAACTTGACGACAAAGGCGAACGTAATTACCGTATCCCATCTTGAGGACTTGATCGAGAAGGGAGTCTTGTTGGGCGTGTGCGCCGATCCTTACACCTCGGGACGGCTTGCCGGGGAGAAGGCGGTAAAGATCCTTCACGGGGCAAAACCTTCTTCGCTTTCCATTGATGCCCCTACAAAATTTGATGTTATTATAAATATGAAAACGGCAAGGGAGGGAAAGTTCCCGCTCTCTTCTGAATTCATGAAAAGAGTGACAAAGAAGATCGAATAGGGCGCGGAAATTCGGCCGAGACCGGAAAGAATGGTGTCCCATGGCGGTACGTCATAAGCATAAAAGTATACGGTACAGATTCCTCAAAGATCTGTCGGTTATCCTCTTTATAAGCACTGTTGTTTTGAGTACGGTCATTGCAGTAAACGAGGGCCGGATGCTCAATCGGTCCCTTATTACCAAGGGTAGAAGTTTCGCATCCTACATAGCCAAACTCAGCAAGGATCCGCTGATCATGAAGGACAGCATTCAGCTTGATTCCATTGTCAGCGACGCAAGCAAAGATGAAGATATCCTGTATGCCGTGATCGATGATGCCAATGGAAGCCTCACTACCTCCCAGTTCGCCAGTATCAATTACCGGTCTCCGCGATTGAAGGCCATCCTGAAGGGTCTGCCGAAAGAGAGTGAACTCCAGGATATTATTTACGCCATCAGGAAGCGAGGGGCTGCAACGGAAGTTTCCATGCCTATTTTTTCGGGTCCGTACAAGATAGGTGAAGTGACTATTTGCCTGTCGCAGTACGCCATCCACCGGCAGATCTTGAACACCGTGCTTTTCATACTCGTGCTCAACATCGCCGTGGCTTTTATCCTCGGCTATGTTGTGTTTTCCGTGTCGAGGCAGGTTCTCTTCAAACCGCTGGCCGAACTTGCCGGAGCGACGGATCGTCTTGCAAAAGGCGATCTCACATCCCGGATTACACTGCAGGCCGCCGATGAACTGCAGGTGCTGTTTGATAATTTCAACCGTATGGCCGAGGACCTTGACAAATCGACGGTGTCCAAGGCATACATGGATAACATCATCGAGGGCATGATCAACACATTCATCGTGGCTGATCACGAAGATAAAATCATAAGGGCCAATGCCGCGACTTGCAGTCTCCTGGATTACCGCGAAGATGAATTGAAAGGGAAACCCATTAACACGATTCTTGCAGGGAACGAATCGGCAAATTATTTTCGGATAAAGACACTGCCGGTGGAGAAACGCATCAATATGCTTGAGGGCTCCTACAGGGCAAAGGGCGGTCAAATGATACCGGTGCTTCTATCAGTGTCTGCCCTGTACGATGAGAAGAACGTACACCAGAGTACGGTTTACATCGCGCAGGATTTCACCGAGCGCAAGAAAACGGAGGAGTTGATAAAACAGAACGAAATTTTCATCAAAAGCATCCTTGAAAGCGTGGATGAGGGTTTTGTCGTCGTAGGCAAGGATTACCGGATCATCTCGGCGAACAGGGCTTTTTGCGACAAGGCCGGGATGACCATTGAAAATGCAATCGGCAGATACTGCCATGAAGTGTACCAACGCCGCACGACCCCCTGTTTTGAGGCCGGGGTGCAGTGCTCCGTGAAGCACACTCTCGAAACCGGTGAACACGCCGCATTTATGCATACACATTGCGATGAACACGGGCTCCCAATGTACGTTGATACAAAGTCGTATGCCATGCGGGACGCCACGGGCAATGTGACCTCCGTGATCGAGATCTGCGTCGATGTCACCGAAAAGAAAAAACTGGAAGACCAATACCGACATGCGCAGAAAATGGAGGCGATTGGCCAGCTTGCTGGCGGCGTGGCGCACGATTTCAACAATATCCTGTCCGCGATCATCGGCTACGGTCACCTTTCTCAGATGAAACTACGTGACGACGATCCGGTGAGACACTATATCGACCAGATTTTACAGTCTTCGGAGCGCGCAGCCGCTTTGACACAGAGCCTGCTCGCATTCAGCAGAAAGCAGCCCGCGAAAAAAGAGCTTCAAGAATTGAACTCAGTGATCAGAAATTTTGAGAAATTCCTGCACCGCCTGCTGCGCGAAGACATCGAGATGACGACCCGATACTCGATCGAGCGACCCGTGATTATGGCAGATCGGGGACAAGTTGAGCAGGTGATCATGAATCTCGTTACGAACGCACGTGATGCCATCCCGGACAGGGGGAAACTGACCATTGATACCAAGGTCAGTGCCATGGACGAGACGTTTATACGGGCTCACGGTTACGGCAAGGTGGGAGATTATGCCATGCTGTCGGTGTCGGACACTGGCGTTGGAATGAACAAAGAGACCAAGAAGAAGATTTTCGAACCGTTCTTCACAACCAAGGAAATGGGAAAAGGGACCGGTCTCGGGCTGGCTATAGTGTATGGGATCGTAAAAGCGCACGATGGTTTCATTAATGTGTATTCTGAGCCGGAGAAAGGGACCACCTTTCACGTTTACTTCCCCGTGGTCAGAACGACAAATGCCGTGCTTGAACCTGCGGAGCAAATTCCGGTCCCGCTGAAGGGTGGAAACGAAACGATCTTCCTCGCCGAGGACGACGCGAGTCTACGCAATATGACGTCGGTCGTTCTCCGGGGAATGGGATATACAGTGATCGAGGCGGAGGACGGTGACAGGGCGGTTGTCAGATTCGGCGAGAACCGCGCAGCAATCAAACTCGTTATTCTTGATGGCATCATGCCAAAGATGAACGGCTTGGAAGCGTATCAGAAGATCAGCGCTCTCAACCCGAATATCCGTTGCATTTTCATGAGCGGCTATTCGGGAGAAGTATTCGCACAGAACGGCTTGCCGAACGGCACGGAGTTCCTGCCGAAGCCGGTAAAGCCATCGGAGCTGTTGAGCAAGGTTAGGGAAATGCTTGACAGGGAATAGCAGGGACAAGAGCGAGGAGTGAATGCCCGCCTCTCATCTTATATTCACAATTTACAAACCGATTTGTTGATTGTTTCAAACAATGAGAACTACACACTTGTAGGTGAATCTCGGAGAGCCAAGATTACAAAGAAAATGAATAATTCCTTTAGTCAACTCTCCTTCCTCTTGTTGGTCCAATCTTAGCAACACTTCAATTTCCAACCAGAATTTAATATTGTCTACCCTCAAAACCCAGTCGAGAAAATTGACAAATCTTCACCTGTGCTTGTATCTAAATAGTTCTTTATAAAGCTAATCTCTTCCCGAGAAGGGGACGTAAACCCGCGGGTCTTGAAAGACCAAGATGGCCGAGTCGACGAAGGAAACATGTTTGGTATGCTCGGCATTTTAATTTTAGGCATTGTCGTAAATACTTGTACCCACTGGAAAGGGAAGCTCTTTTGGTGCTGCCCAGATCTTCAGCGTGCGCAGGTGCAAGCTTGTAGGTGCAGGCCGGATGGCCAGAATTGTTTCTCTGATCGTCCCTCTACTTTCACACTATCACGGCGCTGGTCTACTCGGTGGTATGACTTGGCGCTATTTCAGACGTACGTCCTCCTCAGGCATCCCTAATCAGCCTCCCGGCAGGAAGAAGAACAGCGCGCCAATCAGGGCATACAGGATCAACAACTGGAGGCCGTTGAGCCAGTTGGTTTCCCCGTCGTTGGACGTAAGGCTCACCAGGACCGCGCAGCCGAACAGTGACACCAGCTCAGCGTTGCTGAAGTGAAGGTCCACCGGATGACCGAACAGCCGGGACGCGAACACCAGCACTGGCACCACCATCAGGATGATCTGGGTACCCGCGCTCATGCCGATCTCATAAGCAAGTTCCATCTTATTCTTGAGTGCCGCCTGGATAGCGCTCCATATGGCCGAGACGTTGCCAATGGTCCCGATTACGACGATTCCGATGAATAGATCGGACAGGCCGAAGGCGGATTTCACCGTATCCACCGACTCGGCCACGAAATCCGAGAGGAAGGCAATCAACACGCTGGACAGGGCCAGAACGCCTATGGCTGCTAGCGTTGCGGGGCTAAATTTCGAAGCAGCCTCGTCGTCGGGTTTCGCCACTGTCGGCTGGTGGGCGGTGTTGGACCGGGACCGGGTGAACGTAAATACCAAAGACGCGATGTACATCAGCAGCAGCAAGGCTGCCACACATAACGAAATCTGCCCGGCAGAGTTGGCGCTGGATTTAGTCGAGGGGGCCAGGGCGCCGATATACAGGCTCGGCAGGAACATGGCGAGCGACGCTAGGATCAGGTTGTTGCAGGCATCGCTGGCGGGCTGTGCCGGAAATTTCACGGTGCCGTACTTGAGGCCTGCCACCAGCATCGCAGCGCCAATCACGACCAGCACGTTGCCGATGATGGCTCCGACCCAGGCGGCCTTCGCCAGCTCGCCGAGCCCCTTGGAAACCGCGATGAGCCCAAAGATGAGTTCCGGCAGATTGCTGAACGCAGCATTCATCATGCCACCCCACGTGGGACCCACCACTTCGTCCAGTCTGTCGGTGGCATTGCCAATCCAGGCTGAACAGACCACCATCGCCAAAGAGGCCACTATGAACAACCACAACTCATTGTGCAGGGCCGGGACATACCCCATGAGGAAGGCGATAGGGATGAATATTGCCAGCCAATTGATGCTGGGCTTGAGAAAGCTGCGGAGGGTCGATTCGTTCATAGAGGCTTGCCTCGTTTTGGTAACTAAATTATATCGAATATGAACAGTTATTTCAATTTTTATCGGGTATTTGGATTTTGTGGTTGATATCAATTATTAAAGGATACTGCTAATTTAATATGCAAGTTGATTTCTGATCTTCTTCTGTTGTTTCATGCTGAAGCAATTGACGATTGCAGGTTTTGGAAATTGTAATACTGTAATTGTTGTAGTTGACATTCTTAACAACTCATAAATTTACATCCTGAATTCTGCAGCGCAGACCTGTAATATATCCATTCGACAGCGTTAAATGCTCATCTAATCGATCATATTATTCGCACGAAATAAAATGATCAAAAATATAGGTGATCTTTTTAAACGTGAGGAATAAGATGTTAAGAATTATGCATTCAAGAAATTTTTTATTGACCAGACATGGAGCCCATGATAACCTGAATCTCAGCCATTCAGTTATAACTGGTTCGGCAGTAAAGAATAAGCGGGCAGATGTATTTATCGTTCATTAGCAGAAGCGCAGAAAATAGCTTTGTGCTGTTTTTCGTGTTTTATCTCTTCTGGAGATCGACCGGCATGAAATACACCAAGAACTTTAAAGGGCGAAGATACGGCTTCGAGAATCTTAAAACCTTACTGGCTAAGGCGTTGCCGCTGCGGTCGGCGGATGAGCTGGCCGGGCTTGCTGCAGCCTCGGAAGAAGAGCGGGCCGTTGCCCAATGGCTACTAGCCGATCTGCCGCTGACGAAGTTTCTCGCGGAGCCATTGATTCCTCCGGAGGAAGACGAGGTCAGCCGGCTTATTCAAGATTCCCACGACCGACCCGCGTTCGCCACGATCTCATCTTTCACTGTGGGTGAATTTCGCGAATGGCTGCTGACAAATACCACTTCCGACGAAGAAATTGCTGCGGTTCGCTTGGGGATTACGCCGGAGATGGCAGCGGCGGTTTCCAAGATCATGCGCAACCAGGATTTGATCGCGGTGGCCAGACGCTGTTCGGTGACCACTCGGTTCCGCAACACTATTGGACTACAGGGCCGACTCGCCACGCGGCTTCAACCCAATCATCCTACCGACGATCCCCGCGGCATCGCAGCGAGCGTTCTGGACGGGCTGCTTTACGGCAATGGCGACGCGGTCATAGGCATTAACCCGGCGACGGACAGCCCGAAGAACGTAGAACGATTGCTTCATTTGCTGGACGACATAATCCGCCGGCATGAAATCCCCACACAGTCTTGCGTCCTAGCCCACGTCACCACCACTCTGGATCTAATGCGCCGCGGTGCTCCGGTAGATTTGGTGTTTCAGTCCATCGCGGGGACAGAAGCGGCCAACAAAAGCTTCGGAATCAATCTGAAACTGCTGGCCGAAGCCCGTGAGACGGCACTTGCCATGGGGCGCGGAACTTTGGGCAACAACCTGATGTATTTCGAAACCGGGCAGGGCAGCGCGCTATCGGCCAACGCCCATCACGGAATTGACGCACAGACCTGCGAGGTACGGGCCTATGCCGTCGCCCGCGCGTTCTCGCCTCTGCTTGTTAATTCTGTGGTCGGTTTCATCGGGCCGGAGTATTTGTACGACGGCAAACAGATTATCCGAGCCGGGCTGGAGGACCATTTCTGCGGCAAACTGCTGGGCCTGCCCATGGGCTGCGACGTGTGCTACACCAACCACGCAGAGGTCGACCAGAATGATATGGACAACTTGATGACCCTGCTGGCCGTGGCAGGTTGCACCTACATCATGGGCGTTCCCGGCGCCGACGATGTCATGCTGGCCTACCAGAGCACCTCATTCCATGACGCGCTGTATCTCCGCCGAGTGATGGGACTCAGACCAGCACCTGAATTTGAAGATTGGCTGAACCGCATGGGGATATTCGACGGGCGCAACGCTTTGTGCCGGGGCTTCCAATCGTCACGGCTGCTCGGTGCCATCAACGAGCTAACAAAAGAGGAAATATGAACGACTCGTGGGTTGCCTTGCGCCGGTTTACGCAGGCACGTATCGCCTTGGGACGGGCCGGACACGCCGTTCCGACCCAAGTTCTGCTAGATTTTCAACTGGCTCATGCGGAGGCGCGGGACGCAGTGCACTTTTCCTGGAACATCGATGTTTTTGCCGAGCTGGTGCGGGGTCTCGGTGAGGAGGTTCTGATCCTGGATACGCCCATCGGCAGTCGCGACGAATATCTCCGTCGGCCTGACCTCGGTCGCGTCCTCACCGAAGGATCGCGAACCCGGTTAAGGGATTCCAATGCCGATGAAGCGGACGTGGCGCTGATCGTCACTAACGGCCTGTCCTCGACCGCCGTCGAGCGGCATGGAATTCCGTTGCTGCAAGCGATAACGAACGGCTATCGGACGCGGCAATTCCGTATCGCCCCGGTTTCATTGGTCGCCAACGGCCGCGTCGCTTTATCGGACGATATCGGCAGCGTTATTGCTGCGCGGGTAGCGGTGATCATCGTCGGTGAACGTCCCGGCCTCAGCGCCGCCGACAGTCTTGGTATTTACCTGACCTATGCACCGAAACAGGGCAACACGGACGCACATCGTAACTGCATTTCCAACATCCGACCACCAGAAGGTTTAAGCTACGAGGATGCTGCTGCAAAATTGTTTTACCTGACTGAGGAAGCCATAAGGCATGGTATTTCCGGGGTGGCGATTAAGGATGAAATGGTGGGTTTACTGACCGAAGGGGAAAAATCGTAAGGCCAACGAAGTTAATTAGTCTGGTTAAAGTGGATAACGCGTCGATTTTACATCAGATAAAGAGCATGTCACGATTTACAGTTCATTCCGGCAAGTCCGTCCAGTAGGAGAGCCTCATCAGATGATCACATAATCTGTTTGTATCATGCCGTTTGTGTTATTGTTTTCAGTCAAGAGATTCGTGAGGCGGCAAAAACCAGCAACCAAATGGAGGGATAAATGACCGCGAAACAAGAGCTTGAACTTAATGCACCCAATCTTGATATAACAAAATTATTGGGTGCATCACCTAAGATCATTCTTGATACGAAAATATTGGATCCCAAGGGGTTAACATATGTAGGTACGATCTTTTTCGGTAATTGCAGAACTATCAGCATTCACGGTCAGTGGTCGCCTGGGAAATCCCGTCCCTATTTGGGACCTGCCGGTGATTCTAATACGGTGTTTAATGGGGTTCCTAAATGGTCCGCGCTCACGCTTGTACTTACTCAGGATTATCAGTTTGTCGACGGAGCATATGGTCCAGGCCCCTTCAAAATCACGAACACACAGGACAGCATCGGTTGGATTGTCTGCGCAATGATGAATGATAGTTTCTATCCGGATAATTTCAATCATCCCACTGATCCTATGACAGCCGAATGGTCCCTGTGCGTACAGGGGTAATAAAAGGTCATAATTACTTGAAAACGGGACCCGACGGCTGTTATGAGAACGGATATCGATATTAAATCGCTCATTGCACAACTGCGGGACTGAAGACTTCCCATTTTTTTCAAAGTATTATGGTTTTCTTTCTGTGAATGGAGTCCTTATAGATTTACGTAATGGTGAGACAAAATGGCGCAATATTGGGTCCAGGGAAAAAGTTCGCGTATTAGATAAGTGGGATCAGCCGCCCGATTATCCAAATGTTGCCATGGCAATGCACGAAGTTATCACAAAAAGATTAAACCGCAATCCTTCCCTCCTTCAGAAACGTGATGAAGGTATTAGGTTATGTTGTCCTTGGGATACAAGCGGTACTATGGGCAAATCCGATTCCCTTACCGACCCAGTGGAATTTCGGTT
>Ga0209415_10002606_pt1 | contig 33797 bp, 26 predicted proteins | sample PeaSoiSIISIP2007_FD_187696 | JGI IMG/M metagenome (GOLD analysis project Ga0209415, IMG submission 187696) | Peat soil microbial communities from Weissenstadt, Germany - SII-SIP-2007 (SPAdes) (version 2) | ecosystem: Environmental > Terrestrial > Soil > Wetlands > Peat | place: Germany... | reverse complement strand
TGGGGGACGGCGTCCAGGCGGTCGGTGGCCAGGGGGGCAGCGCTGCGGGAGGCCAGGCGAGAGACAGGGGCCGGGCGGGCGGCGGTCAGGCGGGCGGCGGTCAGGCGGGCGGGGCGGCGGGCGGCCGGGTGATCGCGGCGCGGGTCAATGGCACTCTGCGTGACCTGGCTCAGCCGCTGGCCGACGGCGACGCGGTCGAGCCGGTCGACCTGGCGTCGGGGGACGGGCTCGCCATCTTGCGGCATTCCACCGCGCACGTGCTCGCGCAGGCCGTTCAGGCGCTGCACCCGGATGCGCGGCTCGGTATCGGTCCGCCGGTCGAGAATGGCTTCTATTACGACTTCGATGTGAGCCGCCCGTTCAGCCCTGAAGATCTTAAGGCGATCGAGCAGAAGATGCGTCAGATCGTGAAGCAGGGTCAGCGCTTCAGCCGCCGGGTGGTCTCCGATGCCGACGCCCGCGCCGAGCTGACGGCCGAGCCGTACAAGCTCGAGCTGATCGGGCTGAAGGGCGCCGTCGAAAGCGGGCACGGGGCCGATGCCGGGGAGTCCGTCGAGGTCGGCGGTGCCGAGCTGACCATCTACGACAACCTGGACCCGGCCACGGGCTCGGTCTGCTGGAAGGACCTGTGCCGGGGCCCGCATCTGCCGAGCACCCGGGCGATCCCGGCGTTCAAGCTGATGCGCAGCGGCGGCGCCTACTGGCGCGGCAGCGAGAAGAACCCGCAGTTGCAGCGGATCTACGGCACCGCGTGGCCATCACGCCAGGCGCAGGACGACTACCTCACCCAGCTCGCCGAGGCCGAGCGGCGCGATCACCGCAAGCTGGGGGCCGAGCTCGACCTGTTCTCGTTCCCCGGCGAGATCGGCAGCGGGCTTGCAGTGTTCCACCCCAAGGGCGGCACCATGCGCCGGGTGATGGAGGACTACTCGAGGCGGCGTCACGAAGAGGCCGGCTACGAGTTCGTGAACAGCCCGCACATCACGAAGTCGAATCTGTTCGAGACCTCGGGGCACTTGCAGTGGTTCGCCGATGGCATCTTCCCGCCGATGGAGATGGAGGGCTCCAGGTACTACCTGAAGCCGATGAACTGCCCGTTCCACATCCTGATCTTCAAGGCCCGGGGGAGGTCCTACCGGGAGCTGCCGCTGCGGCTGTTCGAGTTCGGCACCGTCTACCGGTACGAGAAGTCCGGCGTGGTGCACGGTCTGACCCGGGTACGCGGGCTGACCATGGACGACGCGCACATCTTCTGCACCAGAGAGCAGGCGGGCGCCGAGCTGAAGCGGCTGCTGACCTTCGTGCTCGACCTGCTCCGCGACTACGGCCTGAGTGACTTCTACCTGGAGCTGTCCACCAGGGATGACGTCAAGGACAAGTGGGTGGGCAGCGTCGAGGACTGGGAGCACGCGACCGAGGCGCTGCGTGAGGCTGCGAAGGAGTCCGGGCTTGAGCTGGTCGCCGATCCCGGTGGCGCGGCGTTCTACGGGCCGAAGATCTCGGTCCAGGCCAGGGACGCGATCGGGCGCACCTGGCAGCTGTCCACCATCCAGCTCGACTACAACGAGCCGAAGCGGTTCGAGATGGAGTACCAGGCCGCGGACGGCTCGCGGCAGCAGCCGATCATGATCCACCGGGCTCTGTTCGGCTCGATCGAGCGGTTCTTCGGCATCCTGGTCGAGCACTATGCCGGGGCGTTCCCGCCGTGGCTCGCGCCGGTCCAGGTGGTCGGCATCCCGATCTCCGACGCGCACGTGCCCTACCTGGAGGACGTCGCCGCCCGGCTTCGTCAGCGCGGCATCCGGGTTCAGGTGGATACCAGCGCCGACCGGATGCAGAAGAAGATCAGGACGGCCCAGCAGCAGAAGGTGCCCTACATGCTGCTGGCCGGCGACGACGACGTCGCGGCCGGCGCCGTCTCGTTCCGCTACCGCAGCGGCGAGCAGCGCAACGGCATCGCCGTGGACGAGGCCATCGCCGAGATCGCCGCCGCTGTCGAGCAGCGCATCCAGATCTGATGCGGCCAGGAACGCCGGCGGCGTATCTGCATGGTCATCACGAGCGGCTGGGTTTTGACGACGCGACGTTCGACGTCGTGCACGCGCATCAGGTGCTGCAGCACCTGGCCGACCCGATCGCCGCGCTGGCCGAGATGCGGCGGGTGTGCCGCCCCGGTGGCATCGTCGCGGCCAGGGACGGGGACTACGGCGGGATGTTCTGGTTCCCCGAGGCGCCTGGGCTGGCGGAGTGGCGAGAGCTGTACCAGCAGGTCGCCCGCGCGCTGGACGGCGAGCCAGATGCCGGGCGGCGGATGCTGCGGTGGGCACGGGCGGCTGGTTTCACCGAGATCGAGGCGTCGGCGAGCGCCTGGTGCTTCGCCACGCCCGGCGAGCGCTCCTGGTGGGGCTCGCTGTGGGCTGACCGGCTGACCGAGTCGAACTTCGGCGAGCAGGTCATCGGGCATGGCCTGGCCACCAGGCAGGACGTCGAGCGGCTGGCGCAGGACTGGCTGCGGTGGGCGTCGAGCGAGGATGGCTGGTTTCTCGTCCCGCACGGTGAGATCCTCTGCCGGGCCTAGCCGTGCTCCGGGCTTTCGCGGTCGATTCTCAGTCATAGTGACTGACAGACGACCACGATCATGAAAAGGGCTACCGAGCGGGCTCGGCTGGGCCGCCCCTATGCTGCAGTCATGGACGGTGCCGCATCCGACAGCCCCGCCGCGGAGACCTCGTCAGCCCCGCACTCCGAGGCCGTGCCGCAGGAAGGCGCAGGCACGCCGGACGGTTTCCAGCGGCTCTGGATGCCGCACCGGATGGCCTACATCAGGGGCGAGAACAAGCCAGCCGGACCGGGTCCCGATGACGGCTGCCCGTTCTGCCGCATCCCGGCCCTGGCCGACGCCGACGGCCTGATCGTCGCCCGCGGCACGCTGGTCTACGCGGTGCTGAACCTCTACCCGTACAACAGCGGGCACCTGATGGTCTGCCCGTACCGGCACGTCGCCGACTACACCGACCTCGACCCGGCCGAGACCGCCGAGCTGGCCTGTTACACGAAATCGGCGATGACAGCACTGCGCACGGCCTCCGGCGCACAGGGCTTCAACATCGGGATGAACATGGGCGGCGTGGCCGGGGCCGGCATCGCCGCGCACCTGCACCAGCACGTCGTTCCCCGCTGGGGCGGCGACGCCAACTTCATGCCCGTCGTCGGCCAGACCAAGGTCCTGCCCCAGCTCCTGGCCGACACCCGCAACCTGCTAGCCGACGCCTGGCCGGGAGCCAGCTGAGTCGTCTGCGCGGCGGCCCGGCAGCACACCGCCGGTGCCAGCTGCTGCGCAACGCTGTGCACCGGCGGCATGCCGCCGGCCGCTCGATGTGGCTCCTGCCCAGTACTGCCCAGTACTGCGCTGTTGCCGTGGCACGACATTGAGCGGTGGCCGGACCGTTCGCGGTGCTAGCCGTTGCGCAGCAGGCGGCACCGCGGTACGGCCGGCCACAGCTCCCACCCACGGGTCTACTATCTCCGCTCAGCTGGGCTTGGAGGCTGCCGCCACCTTCTCGGTGAGGTGGGAAGGGAGCGGCTCGTAGCGCAGGTAGGAGCGGGAGAACGAGCCGGTGCCGTGCGACATCGAGCGGAGATCGATCGCGTACCTGGTCAGCTCGAGTTCCGGGATCTCGGCCCGGACCATCGTGCGGCCGCCCGTTACCGGCTCGGTGCCGAGCACCCGGCCGCGGCGGGACGACAGGTCGGACATCACCGCGCCCACGTAGTCGTCTCCGATCAGCACCGACACCTCGTCGACCGGCTCGAGCAGCTGAGGCTGCGCCTTCTCGGCCGCGTCGCGCAGCGCCGCCCGCCCGGCCTTCTGGAACGCCATGTCGGACGAGTCGACCGAGTGCGCCTTGCCGTCGAACAGCGTGACCCTGATGTCGACCATCGGGTAGCCGGCCAGCACGCCCTGGTCCATCTGCGCGCGGACGCCCTTCTCCACCGACGGGATGAACTGCCTCGGCACCACTCCGCCGACGATCTTGTCGACGAACTCCAGGCCGCTGCCCGACGGAAGCGGCTCGACCTCGATGTGGCAGATCGCGAACTCGCCATGGCCGCCGGTCTGCTTGACGTTCCGGCCGAGTCCGGCGGCCTTGCCGCCGACGGTCTCGCGCAGCGGCACCCGCAGCGCGGTGGTCTCCACCGCCACCCCGTACCTGCTGGACAGCCGGTCGAGCAGCAGGTCGGCGTGCGCCTCGCCCATGCACCAGAGCACGAGCTGGTGCGTCTCGGCGTTCAGCTCAAGCCGCAGGGTCGAGTCCTCGGCCACCAGCCGGGCGAGCGCCTGCGACATCTTGTCCTCGTCGGCCTTGGACTTCGCCGTGATCGCGATCGGCAGCAGCGGCTCGGGCATGGCCCAGGACTCCATCAGCATGGGCCGGTCCTTGTCCGAGAGGGTGTCCCCGGTCTCGGCGCTGGTCAGCTTGGCCACCGCGCAGATGTCGCCGGCCACGCACGACGCCACGCTGCGCTGCTGCTTGCCGAGCGGCGAGGTCAGCGCGCCGATCCGCTCGTCCTCGTCGTGGTCGGCGTGCCCGCTGGCCGCCCTGCCGTGCCCTGAGACGTGCACGATGGCGTCGGGGCGGAGCGTTCCCGAGAAGATCCGGACCAGGCTGATCCGGCCCACGTAAGGATCGGACGCGGTCTTGACCACCTCGGCGAGCAGCGGCCCGGCCGGGTCGGTCGATATGCTGACCGGCTTGCCATCCACCGTGGTGACCGTCGGCATCGGGTGCTCCTGCGGCGCCGGGAATGCCTGGGTGACCAGCTCGAGCAGCTCTTCCAGGCCGATGCCCGCCGGAGCCGCGGCCGGAATCACCGGGTAGAAGCTGCCACGGGCAACGGCCTTCTCCAGGTCCTCGATCAGGATCTTCGTGTCGATGTGCTCATCGGAGAGGTACCTGTCCATCAGGCTCTCGTCTTCGCTCTCCTGGATGATCGACTCGATCAGCGCGCCGCGGAACTCGGCGATCCGGTCGGCGTCGGCCGGATCGGGATCGCGCTCGGTCCGCTTTCCGCCCGAATACTCGTAGAAGCGCTCGGACAGCAGGCCGATCAGGCCGCGGACGGCTCCCGGCCCCTCGCCGACCGGCAGGTACAGCGGTGCTACCGAGTCGCCGAAGGCCTCGCGGCAAGCGTCGAGTGCCTCGGTGAAGTTGCCGCGCTGATGGTCGAGCTTGGTGATGACCACGGCTCGCGGAGTACCGACGGCCGCGCACTCGTCCCACAGCATCTGGGTCAGGCCGTCGATACCCTCCGCCGCCGAGACCGTGAACAGGGCCGCGTCGGCGGCACGCAGCCCGGCCCGCAGGTCTCCGGTGAAGTCGGCATAACCCGGCGTGTCAAGCAGGTTCACCTTCACGTCGGCGTGCACCAGCGGCGCCAGGGTCAGGTTGACCGACCGCTGCTGCCTGATCTCGACCTCGTCGAAGTCGCTGACGGTGGTGCCGTCCTCTACCCGGCCGGCCCGCTGAATCGTTCCAGTGGCCGTGAGCAGCGCCTCCACCAGCGTCGTCTTGCCCGCTCCAGAGTGGCCGACCAGCACGACATTCCGCACGCTGTCAGGCTGGCCGGCCGAGGGCGCCCTGCCCGCGGCGCCCGATGTTGCCTTCTCCGCCATACCACCGCCTCCTTGGTTGCATGTTGGTTCTGCTTCAGCCAGCCTTTACCCAGCGGTTCCCGACCACAAGTCCCCAGCCGCAATCTGCCGTAATCAGCCGCGGCGTCGTGGCCTGAGCGCGGGCCGCCGCAAGTCGGCGAGGCGGATGCATCGCCCGCCAGTAAAATCAAACGGACATGCTCAAGGTACTCAGACCTGGTCTGGCCCGCCTGCTCAAGCCGGCGGGCGAGGCGCTGGCGCGCACTCCGCTGACGCCGAACATGGTCACCGTCATCGGAGCGGCCGGCGTTACGGCCGGCGCGCTGTCCTTGTTCCCGACCGGTCACCTGTTCATCGGCACGATGGTGTGCACCGGCTTCGTGCTCGCCGACATGCTGGACGGGGCGCTGGCGCGGGTGCGGGGAAGCAGCGGGCCGTTCGGCGCGTTCCTCGACTCGACCCTGGACCGGGTGGCGGATGCCGCGATCTTCAGCGGCATAGCGATCTGGCTCGTGACTCACGGGCAGCGGGTGCTGGCAGCCGTGGCCCTGTTCTGCCTGGTGGCCGGTAGCCTGGTGTCCTACGCGCGAGCGCGGGCCGAGGGCCTTGGGCTGCGCGCTGACGTCGGCATCGCGGAGCGGACCGAGCGCCTGCTTATCGGCCTTGTCGCTATCGGACTGTCGGGACTTGGCGTACCGTATGTCCTTTCTGCAGGGCTCTGGATACTTGCGGTGCTGAGCGCGTTCACGTTCGGCCAGCGGGTATACGCGGTACGGCGGGCCGCGGCCGCGCAGGGTCGCGGCCAGGCCGGGCCGGGTGCGCCACCTGGCGCCGCGAGCACGGAAGCCGGGGCGGCAAGTTCCGGCAGCACGGTGGTGTGACGCGGCTCGCCGCAGCAGCTCGGAGGTCATGGTGCGGGGACTGAAGGCCCGGCTGGTCGGTGCCGGATACGCGCTCGGCTGGTCGGCGGTGTGCCGCCTGCCCGAGTCGTGGGCCGCGGGGGCTTTCCGCCTGGTCGCGGACATCGCCTGGCGCAGGCAGGGTCCCCGGGTGCGGGTACTCGAGGGCAACCTGCGCCGGGTGCTTGGCCCCGGCGCGACGGGCGCCCAGCTGCGCGCGGTGTCACGTGAGGCCATGCGGTCCTATGCGCGGTACTGGCTGGAGGTCTTCAGGCTGCCGGTGATGCCGCGAGAGCGCCTGGTCAGCGACATGGTGGAGGTCGGCCACATCGAGGACCTCTTCGCGAAGGTGTCAGCCGGGCGCGGGGTGGTCCTGCCGCTGCCGCATATGGGCAACTGGGATCAGGCCGGCGTATGGATGATCGACCGCGGGGCAGGTACCTTCACGACGGTGATGGAGCGGCTCGAGCCCGAGTCGGTCTACCGGCGGTTCCTCGCCTTCCGCGAGGAACTCGGCATGGAGGTCCTGCCGGCCAGCGGGGGCGCCAGGCCGTTCGGCATCCTGGCGCAGCGGCTGCGGGCCGGCCGGGTGGTCGCGCTGCCGGCCGACCGCGATGTCACCGGCAACGGCATCGAGGTGGATTTCTTCGGGGAGAAGGCTCTGATGACGAGCGGGTCGGCGGCGCTGGCTGTGCAGACCGGCGCCGCACTGATGCCGACCACCATCTGGTTCGACGGGGATGGCTGGGGCGTGCACATCCACGAGGAGATCCCGGTCCCGGCCGAAGGCGACCGGCGGCATAAGACCGCCCTGATGACGCAGCAGATCGCCCGGGTCTTCGAGGAAGGGATCAGGGAGCATCCGCAGGACTGGCACATGCTCCAGCGGGTCTTCGTCGCCGACCTCGATCCTGACCGCCTCGCCTCGGCCAGGGCGAAGGCCCGGGCCAGGGACCGGCCCGCGAACGGCTCGGCTGCCGGGGCCGACACCGAGGACAGCCTGGCAGGCGGGGCCGGGGGGGCGGGCGGGCCAGGGGGGGTGGGCGGGCCATGAGAATCGGCCTTGTCTGCCCGTACTCCTGGGATGTGCCGGGCGGCGTTCAGGAGCACATCAGGGACCTCGCTGAGGCGCTGATCGACCTCGGTCATGAGGTCTCGGTGATCTCGCCGGCCGACGACGACTCCGCGCTGCCCGACTATGTCGTTCCGGCCGGCCGGGCGGTCGCCGTCCCCTACAACGGTTCCGTCGCCAGGCTGGCGTTCGGGCCGCTGTCGGCGAGCCGGGTGCGCAGGTGGGTCAAGGAGGGCAGCTTCGACGTCCTGCACGTGCATGAGCCGGCCGCGCCGAGCCTGTCGCTGCTGGCCTGCTGGGCCGCGGACGGGCCGATCGTGGCGACCATGCACGGCGCGAATCCGCGGTCGCGCGCGCTGCACGTCGCCGAGCCGATCCTGCGATCCGCGCTGGAGAAGATCAGCGGCCGGATCGCGGTCTCCGAGGCGGCGCGGACCACGCTGGTCGAGCACCTCGGCGGTGATGCCGTGCTGATCCCCAACGGGGTCAACGTCAGCAGGTACTGCAAGGCCGAGCCGCTGCCCGGCTGGCCTGGCGAGGGCGGTGCGATCGGATTCCTCGGCCGGATGGACGAGCCGAGGAAGGGTCTGCCAGTCCTGCTCAGCGCCTTCGAGCTGGTGGGCGCGCAGCGGCCGGGCCTCCGGCTGCTGATCGCTGGCCCGGGGGACGCCGATGAGGTCCTGGCCAGAGTGCCTGCCGCGCTCAGGGACCGGGTCGTGCTGCTCGGCCAGGTCAGTGAGTCAGTGAAGGTGCGGACGTATCACTCGGTGGACGTGTTCTGCGCGCCGAACACCGGCGGCGAGAGCTTCGGCATCGTGCTGGCGGAGGCCATGGCGGCCGGCGCCCCGATCGTGGCCAGCGACCTGGACGCGTTCCGGCGGGTGCTGCGCGGCGGCCGGGCGGGGGAGCTGTTCGAGAACGGCAACGCCGAGGACCTGGCCGCGGCGATCGGCCGGCTGCTCGATGACCCGGGCCGCCGGGCATCGCTGTCGGCGGCCGCATCGGCAGCGGTGCGCGACTACGACTGGCCGGTGATCGCGCGCGACGTCGTCAAGGTCTACGAGGCCGTGGTGCCGAACGCGGCCGCGGCTGCGATCGCCTGATGACTCCGCAGGTCAGCCTGATCATCATCGCGCTGCTGGCGGTCGCCGGCGTCTACATCTCGTGGCGGGCAGGCCGGCTTGACCGGCTGCACGCCCGGGTGGAGACTGCCCGCGCCTCGCTGGACGCGGCCCTGGTCAGGCGCAGCTCGGTGGCGCTCGAGCTGGCCTCGTCCGGTCTACTCGATCCGGCGGCGAGCCTGCTGCTCGCGGACCTGGCCCACGATGCGAGGTCGGCGCAGACCGGCAGGGAGCTGGCCGAGAGCGACCTGACCCGTGCCCTGCGCGCGGTGTTCAGCCAGCCCGAGTTCCGTGCCTCGCTTGAGGCGCGCGAAGGTTCCGGCGAGCTGCTCGCCGAGCTTGAGTCGACCGCTCACCAGGTATTCCTGGCCCGTACGTTCTACAACGGCGCGGTGGCCGCCACCGTGGCCGCGCGCCGCCGCTGGCTGGCCAGGCTGCTGCGGCTGGCCGGCGGTGCCCCGCTGCCGGAGTTCTTCGAGATCGACGACACGCTGACGCCCGCCGGGATGGACGAGCAGGGGACCGATATGCCCCATCTGGCCGGCTGACCGGGCTGACCACCGGGACTGAGCCTGGCTGGCCGGGCCGGCCGGCTCACCCCTGGCTGGCCGCCGGGGACCAACCGGGCACCGCCTACCATAGAAGCAGCAACGCAGCTACTAAGTGAGGTTCGCCGTGCCAGTCCACAGCTCCACCGACGGTTCAGAGAACAGCGGCGAGATGGCGGTCGGCCGCCCCGTGCCGAGCGCGGTCGCGGGCGATGGCGGCCCGGCGGCGGGCGATGGCCGCCCGGCGGCGGGCGGTGGCGGCGGGACGGCGAGCGGCGCAGGCGCGGTGGCGGTGACCGGCACGCAGCGGGTCAAGCGCGGCATGGCCGACATGCTCAAAGGCGGCGTGATCATGGACGTGGTCACCCCGGAGCACGCCAGGATCGCCGAGGACGCGGGCGCCGTGGCCGTGATGGCCCTGGAGCGGGTGCCCGCCGACATCAGGGTGCAGGGCGGCGTCGCCAGGATGAGCGACCCGGACATGATCGACGGGATCATCGCGGCGGTCTCGATCCCGGTGATGGCCAAGTGCCGGATCGGTCACTTCGTCGAGGCGCAGGTGCTTCAGGCGATCGGCGTCGACTACATCGACGAGTCCGAGGTGCTGACCCCCGCCGACGAGGCTCACCATGTCGACAAGTGGGCGTTCACCGTGCCGTTCGTCTGCGGTGCCACCAGCCTGGGCGAGGCGCTGCGCCGGATCGCCGAGGGCGCCGCGATGATCAGGTCGAAGGGCGAGGCGGGCACCGGGAACGTGGTCGAGGCGACCAGGCACATGCGCAGCATCAGGGCCGAGATCGGCAGGCTCGGCACGCTGTCGGCGCAGGAGCTCTACTCGGCGGCCAAGGAGCTCCAGGCACCCTACGAGCTGGTCGCCGAGGTCGCGGCGGCCGGCCAGCTGCCCGTCGTGCTGTTCACGGCCGGCGGGCTGGCCACCCCGGCCGACGCCGCGATGATGATGCAGCTTGGCGCCGACGGGGTGTTCGTGGGCTCGGGCATCTTCAAGTCGGGCAACCCGGCGGTACGGGCCGCCGCCATCGTCAAGGCCACCACCTTCTACGACGACCCGGACGTGATCGCGAAGGTCTCGCGCGGCCTCGGCGAGGCGATGGTCGGCATCAACCTGGACACGCTGCCGCCCGAGCAGCACTACGCCAGCCGCGGCTGGTAGCTCTCGGGATAGTCTGGATGTCATGAGCGAGGCCGCATACGATCTGCCGCTGGACATTCCGGGCGGCACGCTTGGTCGCGCCGTCGATCAGGCGCAGGCCGGGGTCATCACGCATATCACAGTCGGCGGTCAGCGCGTTGCAGCGATCGTGCCCGAATCGCTGATCGAGGCCCTGCGCGCGGCCGAAGACGCCGAGGATGCCGCCGCCGCCGACGAGGCGTTTGCTGAGGGCGGTCAGGCGGTCCCGCTTGCCGAGGTAGCGGCCGAGTTCGGTCTGTAGCGGCGCGCCACAAGCTCTCACCAGTACGCGGTCAGCATCCTGCCCGCGGCCCGGCGCGACCTGCGCCGGCTCGATAGCCGGATTCGCGAAAGCGTTATCGGAGCACTGCGGGGGCTGGCCGACGATCCCCGGCCATTCGGCGCGACGGTCATCAAGGGCCACCGGCCGTACCAGCGGATCCGTATCGGCGACTATCGGGCAATATACGTGGTGGACGATGCCACTCGTGTGGTCACCGTCGCGAGGATCCAACACCGTCGCGAGGTTTACCGGAGCCTCGACAGTCTCTAGTGGCTGATCGCCGTTAGCGGGTCGCGGCCCGATCTGACCAGCTCGAGGATCTCGCCGAGGCCGTCCATCGACCAGCCGTCCTCGGTCACGTCGACCGACACCCGCGCGCCGGCCACGTGCAGCGACTCGATGTGCAGCGGCAGGAACCTGGCCGGGACCGCGGGGTCGCACCACAGCTTGCCGGCCGGCACCGACGGGTCGAACCGCAGCAGCGTCCGCAGCAGGTGGAACGGCGCCGCCGATGCCCAGGCCTGGGGCGAGCAGGACGTGGGATAGTGCACCGGCTCGCCGAACTCGGTCCGGTCGAAGCCGCAGAACAGCTCGGGCAGCCTGCCGCCGAACCACTCGGCGGCCTCCAGGATGCCCATCGCTACCTGCTGCGCCTCGCGGACGAACCCGTACCGCATCAGCCCGGCCGCGCAGATCGCGTTGTCGTGCGGCCAGACCGAGCCGTTGTGGTAGCTCATCGGGTTGTAGGCGGCGCTGGAGGCGGCCAGCGTCCTGATCCCGAAGCCGGAGAACATGTCAGGTGAGGTGAGGTGCCTGGCCACGGCGGACGCCTTGCCGGCGTCGACGATCCCGGTCCACAGGCAGTGGCCCATGTTCGAGGCGAGGGAGTCGATCGGCTGCTTGCTGGCGTCCAGCCCGAGTGCGAAATAACCCCGATCAGGCAGCCAGAACGCGCGGTTGAACTCGTCCTTGAGCGCCTGCGCCTGCTCCGCCCAGTAGGCCGCGCCGTCGGCGTCCTGGCGTTCGGAGCAGAAATGGGACTTCGCCAGGTAGGCCGCGTAGACGTAGCCCTGCACCTCGGCCAGCGCGATCGGCGGCTCGGCGATCTCGCCGGTGGCGAAGGTGATGCCGTCGAATGAGTCCTTCCAGCCCTGGTTGGCCAGGCCGAGCTCGGTCGACCTGGCGTACTCGACGAACCCGTCCCCGTCGCAGTCGCCGTAGTTGACGATCCAGTCGAGCGCCCGGTCGGCATGCGGCAGCAGCTCGTCGACCACCCGGCGCTCCAGGCCCCACCGGCGCAGCTCGCCGAGCAGCATGACGAAGAGCGGGGTGGCGTCGATCGAGCCGTAGTACACGCTGCCGCCGCCCAGCCAGAGCGAGGCCTGCATGCCGAACCGCATCTCGTGCAGGATCTTGCCGGGCTGCTCCTCGGTCGGGCTGTCGATCCTGGTGCCCTGGAGGCTGGCCAGCGTCCGCAGCGTGCCGAGTGCCAGCGAAGGGTCGAGCGGCAGCACCATCCAGGACGTGAGCAGCGAGTCGCGGCCGAAGATCGTCATGAACCAGGGCGCCCCCGCCGCGATCACAGCGCGGTCCGCGTGCTCGGGATCGAAGATCCGCAGTGAGCCCAGGTCCTCCGTGCTCGCGGCGAACACGGCGGCCAGCCGGTCGTCTGAGGCCTTGACCAGGGGGGTCAGCCGCCGCCAGTCGGCCAGCCGCTGCTCGGCGCCGATCGGCCGGTCCCCGTTGCCATGCGGCTGCGCTGACCTGAACTCGATCAGGTCCCTGCCGTTCAGTGACGGCGTGACGTGCAGGGATGTGCTCCACGTGCCATGTGCTGGCACGACCGCGTGCCAGGTCAGCTGGCTCGCCGAGACCTCGAGCTCGGCGTCGCCGTGCCTGGCGCCGGTGATCGACGCGCCGCGCAGGTGCGAGCCGCACGCGCGGTTCAGCCTGATCACGTCACCGTCGATGGCCATGGTGTGGCCATCGACGCTGGGATCGTCGCCGTGCACGCGGCCTTCCTTGACCTCGAACACGTCGGCGAAATCACCGGCGACCCCGATCCGCAGGCTGACCGGCACCGGCTCGGTGCTCATGTTACGAAGCGTTATCTCCTCATGCATGCCGTCGTTGAGTACCCGCCGCCTGACGACCAGCAGGGTGCTGTCGGCAAATCCGGCCGGCGGCGGCATCCGGCTCAGGAAGGTGCAGGCGAACGGCTCGCGCGACTGGGGTGCCAGCGGCTGCGGCACGTGCCCGCTGATGCTCAGCTCGAACCGGCTGATCAGCCGGGTGTCGCGGACGAACAGGCCCTGTGCGGCACCGGGCCGCACGTCGCCTGACGGCTCGCAGATGCAGAACGTCGTGCCCTCGAGCAGCGTCACCAGGCTGGTGAGTGCTCCTGCTGTGGTAACGGGCGCGCCGTTGAACGTCCAGACCTGGCCCATCTGGTGCCCTCCCCTTGGGACTGGCTGCGCCCGCTGGCCGCGGTGCCGCAGGGCGGCCGTCGAACGGCAGCATGCATAGCTTGGATGATCGCTACCCACAGCGCCAACACGGCACACCACGTGTCGCGGATACGCTCAGAGCTGGCCTCATCGCAGCGAACGGGAGGGCAGGTTGCCACTCAGGATCACCGCGTCAGCCAGCGATCGGGCGCCGGCTCCCGCGGGTCCGCTGATCGGCGTGCTGGCCCTGCAGGGCGATGTCGCCGAGCACGTCAGAGCGCTCAGCGCGACCAGCGCCCGGCCGGTGCCGGTCCGCCGCCCGGCCGAGCTAGCGGCGGTCGACGGCCTGGTCATCCCGGGCGGGGAGTCCACGGCGATCTGGAAGCTGGCCGTGAGCTTCGACCTGGCGCAGCCGCTGCGCGAGCGGATCGGCGCCGGAATGCCGGTCTTCGGCTCCTGTGCCGGGATGATCATGCTGGCCAGCAGGCTGACCGACCGGGCCAGCGACCAGGCGACGCTCGGCGCGATCGACATGACCGTCCGTCGGAACGCGTTCGGCCGCCAGAGCGACTCCTTCGAGAGCGACATCGCGCTGCACGGGGTCGCCGGTCCGCCGTTCCGCGCGGTCTTCATCCGCGCCCCGTGGGTCGAGGAGATCGGGGCTGGCGTCGAGATTCTGGCTACCGAGCCGCGCACGGGTAGGATCGTCGCCGTCCGCGAGGGCCCGGCGCTCGCTACCGCGTTCCATCCCGAGCTCACCCCGGACATCCGCGTGCACAAGATCTTTACGGACATGGTGAGGGAACGCTCATGAGCGGCCACTCCAAGTGGGCCACCACGAAGCACAAGAAGGCGGTCGTTGACCAGCGGCGTGGCAAGCTGTTCGCCAAGCTGATCAAGAACATCGAGGTGGCCGCCCGCCACGGCGGACCCGATGTGAACGCCAATCCGACCCTGTACGACGCCGTGCAGAAGGCCAAGCGCAGCTCGGTGCCGAACGACAACATCGACCGGGCGGTCCGGCGGGGCGCCGGGCTTGAGGCCGGCGGCGCCGCGTACGAGACGGTGACCTACGAGGGATACGCCCCCGGCGGGGTGGCCGTGCTCGTCGAGTGCCTGACCGACAACAGGAACCGCGCGGCGGCTGAGGTCAGGGTCGCGCTGACCCGCAACGGCGGCTCGATGGCCGACGCAGGCTCGGTCTCCTACCTGTTCAGCAGGAAGGGCGTGGTGATCGTTCCCAAGACTGCCGCACTCGGCGAGGACGACGTGCTGACGGCGGTGCTCGAGTCGGGCGCCGAGGAGGTCAATGACATTGGCGAGTCGTACGAGGTGGTGAGCGAGGCGACCGACCTGGTGCCGGTACGGACCGCGCTGCAGCAGGCCGGGATCGACTACGAGTCGGCCGAGACCCCGTTCCTGCCGTCGGTGGAGGTGCCCCTCGACGAGGAGACGGCGCGGAAGGTCTTCCGGCTGATCGAGGTGCTTGAGGAGTCCGACGACGTCCAGGATGTGTACGCGAACTACTCGGTCTCGGACGAGGTCATGGAGAAGCTGAGTTGAGCCAGCCCGGTGGTGCCGGGACCGGCGGCGACGGCGCTGGCCCAGGACCGGGCGGCTCCGGCGGCTCCGGGCGTTCCGCCGGGCGGTCTCTGACGGTCCGCGCGCTGCACGCCGGTGACGATCTCGATGCCGAGCTGGACCTGCGCCTGCGGGCCTTCGGCCCGATGACCGGCGCCGTCAGGGAGGAATTGCTGGCCGACCTGCGGGCGGCCATCGCCGAGTCCAGGATGTACGGCGTGTGGGACGGCCCGCAGCTCGTCGGCTCGGCCAGGTACTTCGACCTGCGCCAGTGGTGGTGCGGCAAGTCCCAGCCGATGGCGGGTGTGGGCGGGGTGAAGATAGCGCCGGAGGCCAGAGGCCGGGGGATCGGCAAGAAGCTGATGACCGCGCTGGTTACCGTCATGGCCGAGCGCGGTTACCCGCTCTCGGTGCTCTATCCGGCGACGGCGTACTTCTACCGGTCGCTCGGCTGGGAGCTGGCGGGCGGCCACTACCTGGCCGAGATTCGCGGCCGCTCGCTCGGTTCGCTGCGGCCCGCCGATCCGCTGCTGATCGCGCGGCCGGCGGCCGGCTCTGGCCAGCCAGTTCCGCCCGATGGCGGCCGCCCCCTGCCGTCAGTCCCGGCGCCGTCGTCCGGCCCGGAGCCGTCGTCCGGCCCGGGATTGCCGGCCGATCAGGCCGGGCCGCCTGTGGTCCTGCGGCGGGCGGGCCCGGATGACGCCGCCACCGTCGTCTCGGTGCTCGGAGCGGTCCATTCGGGGGCCGGGGACTGCGGCCCGTGCACGTTCGATGAGGCCGACGTGCGGCGCTGGCTTGCCGAGCCTGATTCCTTCGCCTACCTGGCCGACGACGGTTTCCTGGCTTACGGCTGGCACGGCGGTTCCTCCCGCAAGATCATGGTGGAATGCCTGCAAGCTGCATCCGAGCGGACGGTACGGGCGATGTGGGGGATAGTGGCCTCGCACACGTCGGTCACCGAGACGGTGCTCGCCTGGATCGGCCCCGCCGATCCGATCACCTGGCTTACCAGCGAGCTCGACGTCAACGTCCGCCGCGAGCACACCTGGATGCTCCGGGTGCTCGACGCGCCGGCCGCGATCGCCGGTCGCGGGTTCCCGGCCGCCGCCAGCCTGACCGCCCGGCTCTGGCTGGCCGACCCCGACCTGCCTGCTAACGCCGGGCTGTTTACCCTGACCGTGAGTGCCGGGATCGGTTCCCTCATCCGGGAGGAAACGGACCCGGCCCCGCAGCCGCCTTCGGATCCGCCGGTCAGGCTCGGACCGAGGGGATTCGCCGCGCTGTTCGCCGGTGTCCCCATGGCAACGCTGCGCCGGGCCGGCCTGGCGGGCGGCGGCGACGCCAGCGCGGACGCCGGGATCGACTGCGCCTTTGCCGCCCAGCCGTACATGCTCGACTACTTCTGATCGGCCGTAGCCCGGTCCGGCCCTGCGACCGCGGCGCCCAGACGGTAGCCGACACGCCGGGCCGGCTAGCCGGCGGCGGCCGGGGGAGCCGGTAATGTCGCAGCCGAACACCTGTTCGTCAGGACCGGGATGGTGGGCCGTATGCGAGTGCTCGGCGTCGATCCCGGATTGACCCGGTGCGGCCTCGGCGTGGTCGAAGGCGGCCCCGGCGTCGCGCTGCGGCTGGTAGGCACGACCGTCATCGGCACCCCGGCGGGCGCCGACATCGGCAGCCGGCTGCTGCTGATCGAGCAGCAGGTCGATCGGTGGCTGCTGACGCACCGCCCCGATGCCGTCGCCGTCGAGCGGGTGTTCAGCCAGCACAACGTGCGTACGGTGATGGGCACGGCACAGGCGGGAGCGGTCGCCATCGTGTGTGCCGCGCGCCGTGGTCTGCCCGTGGCACTGCACACGCCGAGCGAGGTCAAGGCGGCGGTGACCGGCAACGGCCGTGCGGACAAGGCCCAGGTGACGCAGATGGTGACCAGGCTGCTGCGGATGGCCGACCCGCCGCGGCCAGCCGACTCGGCCGACGCGCTCGCGCTGGCGATCTGTCATCTGTGGCGCGGCGGGGCCCAGTCCCGGCTGGCAGCGGCGGCGGCGATAGCGAAAGGAACCCGATGATCGCGCATCTGGACGGCATCGTGGCCGGAGTAGCGCCCGAGGGGGCGGTGATCGAGGTCGGCGGAGTCGGGCTGCTCGTGCAGTGCTCCCCGGGCACCCTGGCCGGGCTGCGCCCGGGAGAGCGGGCCCGGGTTAGCACCTCGCTGGTGGTCCGCGAGGACGCGCTGACCCTGTACGGATTCGGCAGCGACGACGAGCGCAACACGTTCGAGCTGCTGCAGACGGCCAGCGGCATCGGACCCCGGCTGGCACTGGGGATGCTGGCGACATTTACCCCGGATGCGCTGCGCCGCGCGGTCGCGGCCGAGGACGTGACGGCCCTGACCTCGGTTCCCGGCATCGGCCGCAAGGGCGCCCAGCGGATCGTGCTCGAGCTGGCCGGCCGTCTGGGGTCCCCGGGCGATGGCGGACCGGCCGCGACCGGTATGTCGGCGGCGGTCCGGGCCGCCGGAGCGGGGACCCTGACCTGGCGCGACCAGGTCAGGACCGGCCTGGTGAATCTGGGCTGGCAAGCCCGCGACGCGGACCAGGCGATCGCCGTGATCGAGCCTGAGCTGATGGCAGGCCTGGCCGCCGGGGCCGGCGGTGGCGCGGCAGCGAACGGTGGCCAGGCGGGCGGTCCCGCTGGCGGAGGAACCGCCGGCGGAGGCGATCCGGCCGCCGCCCAGGACGCTGCCGGAACGGCAGGCGCCGCCACCGCGGATGTGGACGTCGCCGTGGCGCTCCGCGCCGCGCTCCGGGTCCTGGGGCGCAAGTGACGGTCCGGGCGCGGGCAGTGGGGCCGGCATGACCGCGGGTGAGACCGACCGGTTCGTCTCGCCGCTGGCCGACGCCGATGAGCGGCAGATCGAGGGCGCGCTGCGGCCGAGACAGCTGACCGAGTTCGTCGGCCAGGCACGGCTGCGGGAGCAGCTCACGCTCGTTCTTGAGGGGGCGATGCGGCGCGGCAAGGCGCCCGACCACGTGCTGCTCTCCGGCCCGCCAGGACTCGGCAAGACCACGATCGCGATGATCATCGCGGCCGAGCTCGGCGCGCCGCTGCGGATAACCAGCGGCCCGGCGATCGAGCGGTCCGGTGACCTGGCCTCGGTGCTGACCTCGCTGACCGGCGGCGAAGTGGTGTTCATCGACGAGATCCACCGGCTCGCCAGGCCCGCGGAGGAGCTGCTCTACCTGGCGATGGAGGACTTCAGGGTTGACGTCATGCTCGGCAAGGGCCCGGGCGCGACCGCGGTCCCGCTGGACGTCGCGCCGTTCACCCTGGTGGGCGCCACGACCCGGGCTGGACTGCTGCCCGCGCCGCTGCGGGACAGGTTCGGGTTCACCGGGCACCTGGACTTCTACGACCCGGCCGAACTCGGCGTGATCATCCGCCGGTCGGCTGGCCTGCTCGGGGTGGACCTGCGCTCCGAGGGCGCCGACGAGATCGCCGGCCGGTCGCGCGGCACGCCGCGGATCGCCAACCGGCTGCTCCGCCGGGTGCGCGACTTCGCCGAGGTGCGTGGCGACGGCGTGGTCGACCGGCCAGCGGCCAGGTCGGCGCTCGAGCTCTACGAGGTCGACGAGAGCGGCCTGGACCGCCTCGACCGGGGCGTGCTGATAGCCCTGGTGCGCCGGTTCGGCGGCGGCCCGGTGGGACTGTCGACCCTGGCGGTCGCGGTAGCCGAGGAGGCCGAGACCGTCGAGGTGGTCGCCGAGCCGTTCCTGGTCAGGGCCGGCCTGATGATCCGCACTCCGCGGGGCCGGGTGGCGACCCCGGCCGCCTGGACGCACCTGGGCCTGATACCGCCCGACGCCGCAGCGGGAGACGGAACGGGCACGGTCACCCTGTTCGACTGAAGCCGGGACTGGTACCCCCAAATGTCACGATTGGTTGCGGGGCGGTCACGATCACTCTTCAGACGCCGTAGCCTGTTGGTGCGCGGCGCGCGCGCCGCTAAACTTCGGCAGTTGGTCTTTCCAGCTTCCTGGCACAGGTGCCGGTCCTGCCGGTATGGTGCCGGGGCTGCTACTGGCCGCTGTGGCCATCAACCGGAAGGAAGTCCCTGATGGGGACCATCTATCTCGCCGCCTCGAGCTCGGGGAGCAAGGGCAGCCCGGTATACACGTTCGTGATCCTCGCCGTCCTGGTCGGCCTCTTCTACATGCTGATCCTGCGGCCGCAGAAGGCAAGGCAGCGCAAGGCCGTGAACGTCCAGAGCCAGGTCATGCCCGGGCAGCGGATCCGCACCACCGCCGGGATGTACGGCACCGTCGTCTCGGGCGATGACCGCGACGTCGTGATCGAGATCTCGCCTGGCGTGCACGTAACGATGCTCCGCCGCGCGGTGATGGACGTGGTGCCGGAGGACACCGGAACCGACCTTCCGGCTGACGATCCGGCGCCAGGGCAGACCGACGGCACGCCGCCGGACGACTGGGATCTCAAGGACCGCAACATCTAGCCGTTTGAGCAGGCCCGGGCGAGGCGCAGCCGGCGGGCCGATCGAGCTAAGGACTCACAAAGTGGCTCCCCCAAGCAAGAGGCCGTCTCGGCCAGGCGGTAATGCCCCCAGGCAGGGCAATGTCGTTTCCCGGCCCGGCCGCTATCTCGCGGTACTGGTGGCCCTGGTCATCGTCCTGCTCGGTTCGGTGATCGGCGGCGCGTACGCGCTGCACCCCGGCGAGTGGAACCGCCCATTCAAGGTCGCCCTCGGTCTTGACCTGTCAAGCGGCACCGTGGTCACGCTGCACGCGGTGGCGCCGAACAACAAGACCCCGACCAAGGCGGCGATGAACCAGGCGATCTCCATCCTGACCAGCCGGGTCAACGGGCAGGGCTTCACCGGGGCCACAGTGGTGCAGATGGGATCGAGCGACATCACGGTCTCGATTCCGCATAAGAGCGCCGAGCAGGTGCAGAAGCTGCTCAGGCCCGCGCTGCTCAGGTTCCGCCAGGTGCTGCTCGCGGCGCCCGGCTATCCGGTGCCGGTCGCCAATCCGACGCCCACCCCGACCCCGTCGTCGAGCACCTCGCCATCGCCGAGCGGGAGCGCCTCGCCAAGCTCCGCGTCATCGGCCGGCGCGAAGGTCTCGCCGAGCCCGAAGACGTCGGCTGCCGGGAGTTCGTCCCCCAGCCCGAAGGCGTCCGCCAGCGGCACGGCGGCGACTCGGGCAGTCGGCCACGGTCTCGGAGTCAGGTCGCGAGTGATGTCCAGTTCCGGCGGGTCGGCGGCCAAGCCATCGGCCTCAGCTTCGCCAAGGCCGTCCGGATCCAGCTCACCTGGGCCGAGCACCTCGCCGTCGCCAAGCGCGACCCCGTCGCCAAGTGCCACACCGCCGGTTACTACCAGGTTGCTCACCACCACGCACGACATGTGCTCTACCTCAGCCGCCTCCAGTGTGTTCTGCGTGCAGGGCGATCTGACCATGGTGCGCAGCACGAAGGTGATCAACTATTTCAACAGGCTGAACTGCAAGGACAAGCACTGGCAAGCCAAGATTTACGGGAGCAATCCCAATAACTGGGACAACCCGAACGCCCAGATCGTGGCCTGCGACAGCACTGGCCTGAAGTATGTGCTTGACGTGGCCAAGGTCTCGGGAAACAACCTGCACGGGATCAATGCCGCGCTGAACTCCACCAATCAGTGGGTCGTGGACTTCAACCTGGACAGCCAGGGCCAGACGGCGTTCGGCACGCTGACCACGCAGATGTGGACCAAGTACTACAACCCCACGACTCATCAGCAGACCTCCGTGCTTGACGAGTTCGCGATCGTGCTCGACGGCAACGTCGTGTCGGCGCCCCAGATCACTGAGCCGATCACGGCAGGCAACGGCGAGATCACCGGCGGCGGCGGCAACGGGTTCACCCAGGCTCAGGCCACCAGCCTGGCCAACGTGCTGAAGTACGGCGCGCTGCTGCTGGCCTTCGTGCCGCAGTCGACCCAGTCGATCTCGCCCCAGCTCGCCTCGGCCCAGCTGGACGCCGGCCTGATCGCCGCGGCTGTCGGACTGCTGCTCGTCGTGATGTACTCGTTCCTCTACTACCGGGGCCTCGGCGTCGTCTCGGTCTCCAGCCTGGCCATCTCCGCGCTGCTCACCTGGCTGTCGGTCATCCTGCTGAGCAAGTACGCATCATTCACGCTCTCGCTGGCGGGCGTGGCAGGACTGATCGTCGCGATCGGAATCACCGCTGACTCGTTCGTGGTCTACTTCGAACGATTGCGGGACGAGGTCCGTGAGGGCCGGTCGCTGCGGGCGGCGGTGGAGCGAGGCTGGCAGCGTGCGAGGCGGACCATCCTGGTCTCGGACACGGTCTCCTTCCTGGCTGCCGCGCTGCTGTACCTCTTCGCGATCGGCGACGTCAAGGGCTTCGCCTTCACCCTCGGCCTGACCACGATCATCGATGTGATCGTCGTCTTCCTGTTCACCAAGCCAATGGTCACGCTGCTGGCCAGGACCAAGTTCTATGGTCAGGGACACAAGATGTCCGGGCTCGATCCGGCCAGGCTGGGAGCGAAATCGCCCTGGCGCGGCTCGAGATCCGCCACGGTCCGCCCAGCCACCGGCGCCACGGCCACGTCCGCCCAGGCGGCCCGGATCACTCCGAAGGAGGCGTGATGTCCCGGCTCGGCAACATCGGCGGGCGGCTCTACCGTGGCGAGGTCTCGGTCGACTTCGTCGGCCGCAAGAAGCTCTGGTACATGATCTCCGGCGCGATCCTGGTGATCAGCATCGCAGCGGTGCTGTTCCTTCGCCTGAACTTCAGCGTGGAGTTCAAGGGCGGCGTCGTCTACCAGTTCGCCGCGCCGCAGGCCACGACTACTCAGGTGGACGCGACGGTGACCGCCGCGGGCGGCGGGTCCAATCTGATCACCCAGCAGATCGCCGGGAACTCCAAGTGGCAGGTGCAGACCCCGGTCCTGACGACCACCGCGCAGTACAACGTTCAGAACAAGATCGCCCAGAGGTTCGGCATCTCACCCAACTCGGTGAGCTTCACGTCGATCGGCCCGACCTGGGGATCACAGATCTCGCAGAAGGCGCTTGAGGCGCTGATCGCGTTCCTGATCGTGATCGTGCTCTACCTGTCGATCGCGTTCGAGTGGCGGATGGCCGGCGCTGCGCTGGTCGCCCTGGCGCACGACATCGTGATCACGATCGGCATCTACGCGCTGACCGGCTTCGAGGTCAGCCCGGCGACCGTGATCGGCCTGCTGACGATCCTCGGTTACTCGCTCTACGACACGGTCGTGGTCTTCGACAAGGTGCGGGAGAATACGGCCGGCCTGCTGGCCACCCGCCGGATCACCTACAGCGACGCCGCCAACCTCGCGCTGAACCAGACCCTGGTGCGCTCGATCAACACCTCGCTGATCGCCCTGCTGCCGGTGGTCTCGATCCTGGTCGTCAGCGTCTTCCTGCTCGGCAACGGCGAGCTCAAGGACCTGTCGCTCGTGCTGTTCGTCGGAATGCTGTCCGGCACCTACTCCTCGATCTGCATCGCCACGCCGGTGCTCGCCGACCTCAAGGAGCGCGAGCCTGAATACCGGCAGCTGAGGAAGCAGATCGCGCAGCGGGCTGGCAGCGCGAAGCGCAAGGCGAAGGTCGCCGTGGGCGGCGCGAGCACGGCAGCGGACCTGCCAGCCGACGGATCCGGCGAGCCTGCCGACGGATCCGGCGAGCCTGCCGAGACCGCCGACGGCGCCGCCCGGCCGGAGGACGACCAGCCGGGCATCGCCGTGACGGCCGCTCGTCCGTCTGGCGCTGTCTCCGGCTCGCGCCCGGTGACGTCGGGGCCGAGGCAGCAACCGCGGCGGCAGGGATCGTCGCAGCGGCGGCCGTCCGGCAAGAAGAAGCGGCGGTAGCGGCTGGTGTCCGCGGCCGGGACCGGTGCGGCTGCGCAGCCGCGAGACGGGCAGGTGCGCAGCGACCTGGAAGGTCTGCTGCTGAGCCTGATCAGGGACGTCAACGACTATCCGCGGCCTGGCGTGGTCTTCAAGGACATCACGCCGCTGCTCGCGGACGGCGCAGCCTTCGGCAAGACGGTCGCCGCGCTGGCCTCCGGCCATGACCGGATCGACAAGGTAGCCGGGATCGAGGCACGCGGCTTCATCCTGGCAGCGCCGGTCGCCTGCCTGCTCGGCGTCGGCTTCGTGCCGGTGCGCAAGCTGGGCAAGCTGCCCGGGCCGACGCACGCCGAGACCTACGAGCTTGAGTACGGAACCTCGACCGTCGAGGTGCACGTCGATGCGTTCCGGCCCGGGGACCGGGTGCTGCTGATCGACGACGTGCTGGCCACCGGAGGCACGGCGGCGGCGACGGCGGCGCTCGTGCAGCGCTGCGGAGCGGAGGTCACCGCGCTCGCCGTGCTCATCGAGATCGGTTTCCTGGGCGGCCGGAACAGCCTGCCCGGCCTCGATATCCGCACCCTGCTGTCTTTGTGATTCATGCCACATTGCCGGCCTGTCAGCGGGCCGGCCCGGCAGGACCGGCCCGCTGTCGATCTGTGCCTGGATAGACTGAGTGTTCAACTGACGCTAGGAGCGGCAGGTGGCCGGTGACGTAGCAACGGCCGGAACGGCCGAAGGCGGAGTCACCCAGGCGGCCACGGGGCAGCGCGGCCCTGGAGACCGAGAGCTGCACGTAGCTGGCAGGCGGGTGACCCCGGCCATTGGTGCGCCCGCCGACGTGGCCGCCGGCGACGGGGGGCCGGCCGAGGCGGGACCAGTCACCGAAGGACCGGCCACCGCGAACCATGCGGGAACCGGACCAGCCACCGCGAGACGGACGGACCCGGAATCAGCTACGGCAGAACCAGCTACGGCAGAACCAGCTACGGCGGAGCCAGCCGCGCCGGAGCCAGCCGCGCCGGAACCAGCCGCGCCGGGACGGGCAGACCGCAGACCAGCCGGCCCGGCCTCCCGTGCCAGCGCGGCCTCCGACGGCATGTCCCCGTCGGACGGGCCCGGTCCCGCTGACCTGGCTGACGCTCCCGCTCCCGGCGGGCCACCCCACGCGGGCGTCAGGCGGCGGCTCGCCAGGTTCGGCTCACCGCGCGGCGGAGGGATCAACCCGGTCCTCGAGCCCCTGGTCAAGACCGTCCGCACCACCCATCCCAAGGCAGACATCCGCCTGATCGAGCGCGCCTACGATGTGGCCGCCAAGTGGCACGCCGGCCAGTCACGCAAGAGCGGCGACCCCTACATCACCCACCCCCTGGCCGTCGCGACCATCCTGGCCGAGCTCGGCATGAACGCGGAGACGCTCTGCGCGGCGCTCCTGCACGACACGATCGAGGACACCCCCTATACCCTGGCCGAGCTGCGGAGCGAGTTCGGCGAGAACATCGCGGCCCTGGTCGACGGCGTGACCAAGCTGGACAAGGTCAAGTACGGCGACGCGGCCCAGGCCGAGACCGTGCGCAAGATGGTCGTGGCGATGTCCCGCGATATCCGGGTGCTCGTGATCAAGCTGGCTGACCGGCTGCACAACATGCGGACGCTCCGCTACCTGCCCAGGCCCAAGCAGGAGCAGAAATCACGCGAGACGCTGGAGATCTTCGCCCCGCTGGCCCACCGGCTCGGGATGAACACGGTCAAGTGGGAGCTTGAGGACCTGGCGTTCGCCACGATGTTCCCCAAGCGCTACGACGAGATCGCGCGGCTGGTGTCGGAGCGGGCGCCGCGCCGGGAAGCGTTCCTGCAGGAGGTCATCGAGGAGGTCTCGGCCGACCTCAGGGAGGCCAAGATCAAGGCGCGGGTCACCGGTCGCCCGAAGCACCTGTACTCGGTGTACCAGAAGATGATCGCCAGGAACGTCGGTTTCGACGACATCTACGACCTGGTCGGCATCCGCGTCCTGGTCGACTCGGTGCGCGACTGCTATGCGGTGCTCGGCTCGGTGCACGCCAGGTGGAACCCGGTGCCCGGCCGGTTCAAGGACTACATCGCGATGCCGAAGTTCAACATGTACCAGTCGCTGCACACGGTGGTGATCGGACCGGGCGGCGAGCCTGTTGAGCTGCAGATCAGGACCTGGGGAATGCACCGGCGTTCCGAGTACGGCGTCGCCGCGCACTGGAAGTACAAGGAGGAGCTGGCCAGCGGCCGCAGCCCGTCGGACCTGGACTGGCTCCGTCAGCTTGTCGACTGGCAGCGGGAGACCGCCGACCCAGCCGAGTTCCTCGAGTCGCTGCGGTTCGAGGTGGGCAGCGCCGAGGTATACGTCTTCACCCCGCGTGGTGAGGTGATCGCGCTGCCACAGGGCGCCACGCCGGTGGACTTCGCCTACGCGATCCATACCGAGGTCGGGCACCGCACCATCGGGGCCAAGGTCAACGGCAGGCTGGTGCCACTCGAATCCACCCTGAGCAACGGCGACACCCTGGAGATCCTCACCTCCAAGGCACAGGACGCCGGGCCAAGCCAGGACTGGCTTGGCTTTGTCAAGAGCGCGCGAGCGCGCAACAAGATCAGGCACTGGTTCTCCAAGGAGCGCCGGGAGGCATCGGCGGATACCGGCAAGGCGATGATCGCCCGGACCATGCGCAAGCAGGGCCTGCCGCTTCAGCGCCTGGCGACAGCCGACGCTCTCCAGGCGATCGCGCTTGAGCTGCGGTATCCGGACCTGTCCGTGCTCTACGCCGCCGTGGGCGATGGCCATGTCAGCGCGCAGACGGTCGTCGCCAAGCTCGTGAAGTCGGCCGGCGGCCTGGCTGGCGCGCAGGAGGACCTGGCTGAGGCGACGACGCTCACCGGGCCGGTGATCCCGCGGCCCGCCTCGGGGGATTCCGGGGTATCCGTGGAAGGCGCGGCGGATGTCTGGGCCCGGCTGTCGAAATGCTGCACGCCGGTGCCCGGCGACAAGATCACCGGGTTCGTGACCCGCGGCAACGGGGTCTCGGTGCATCGCACGGACTGCGTGAACGTGCAGCATCTGATCAAGTCGCAGCCGGAGCGGGTGGTCGGGGTCCGCTGGTCGCCGCGGGAGAGCTCGCGGTTCCTCGCCGCGATCCAGGTGGAGGCGCTGGACCGGACCGGGCTGCTGTCCGACATCACCAGGTCCATCGCCGACCAGCACGTCAACATCCTGTCGGCCACGGTGACCACGAGGCGGGACCGGGTCGCGCTGAGCAAGTTCACCTTCGAGATGGGCGAGCCCGAGCATCTGCGCCACGTCCTGAAGGCGGTCCGCAGCATCGACGGCGTCTACGACGTGCACCGCGTGACCAGTTAGCCCGTACCCCCGGCGACGTGCGCCAGGTGACCGGTAAGCCCGGTCTGCCACCAGCCCCGGGCCGACGGGGCCCGAGGTGGGTTAGCTGGTGAGGTCGGTGAGGGTCTTCTCGGCCTCGGTGAGCCAGGAACGGCGGGTCTCCAGCGCTGCGGCGGCTCGCTTCGCGGCTGCCTCGTCGCCGCGCTCGGTGGCCTGTGCCAGCTGCTGCTCGAGCTGGTCCACCGTCTTGCGGATCTGGGCCACCGTGTCCCTGGCGCGGGACAGCGCCTCGGGGTTGGAACGGCGCCACTGCACGTCCTCGGCCTTGCGCACCGCCTCGTCCACCTTGCGCAGGCCGCCCTCGAGCCGCTCCTGAGCCTCGCGCTGGACCGCGCCGATCTTGTCCCAGCGCTGGTGGATGGAGCGCAGCACGGCGCGCGCCGACTTGGCGTCGGTGATCGGCAGCAGGCCCTCGGCCTCGGCGAGCAGCTGCTCCTTCGCCGTCGCGTGCTCCCGCAGCTGGTTGTCCTTGGCTGACAGCACGGCCGACCTGGCCTCGAAGAAGCTGTTCTGAGCGGCCCTGAACCGCTTCCACAGCTCGTCCTCGGTAGCGCGGTCAGCCCGCCCGGCCTCCTTCCATGAGGCCATCAGCTCCCGGTACAGGGCTGCCGTCGCGGCCCAGTCGGTGGAGCTGGCGAGCTCCTCGGCCCTGGCGACCAGCTTCTCCTTGCGCGCTTTGACCTCTCCGCGCTCTCCCTCCAAGGTCGCGAAGTAGCTCTTGCGGCGCTTGGCGAAGCCGCTGCGGGCGGCCGACATCCGCTTCCACAGCACCGCCTCGGCCTGACGGTCGCCGTGCGGAGCGGCCTTCCACTCGTCGAGCAGCTGCTTGAGCCGCTCACCGCTCGACTTCCAGTGGGTCGCCTCAGCGGCGATCTGCTCGGCCTCGACGACCAGCCGCTCCTTGATCTTGATGGCCTCCGCCCTGGCCTGCTCGCGGGCCGCCTTGTGCTCCTCGCGCCGCAGGTCGGTCTGCTCGGACAGCGCGTCAAGCCGCCGCTTGAGCCCGTCGAGGTCGCCCACCGCCTTCGCCTCGGCGACCGTCGCGAGCAGCCTGGTGATGGTCGCCTTGGCCTGGCCGGGTGCCAGGTCGGTGGTCACGATCCGCCGCTCGAGCAGGCTGACCTCGGTCGCGAGCGCGTCGTACCTGCGCGTGAAGAAGGCGAGCGCCTCATCCGGGCTTCCGGCCTGCCAGATCCCGACGACCCGCTCTCCCGCGGCGGTGCGCACGTAGACGGTGCCGTCTTCGGCTACCCGGCCCCACGGATCGCTTCCGGTACTCACCGCGTACCTCCTGCTCGGTACCTGCCTGGCTGCTACGTCGGTCAGGTTTTCTTTATGGTCACACTTTCGATGACGACCTTCTCCTTCGGATGGCCGTCACCTGGGCCGTTCGAGTTGTCCGTGCCAGCCTTTGCCACCATCTGGATGATATTGAGGCCGCTGACGATCGTGCCAAACGGCGTATAGGACGGGGGCAGGCTGGTGTTCTTGTAGACCAGGAAGAACTGGCTGCCGTTGCTGCCAGGCTGCCCGGTGTTGGCCATCGCCACGATGCCCGCCGGGTAGGTGGCGCCGACCAGGTTCTCGCTGTTGAATTCGTAACCAGGCCCGCCCTTGCCGGTTCCGGTCGGATCGCCGCATTGCAGCACGTAGAAGCCGCTGGTGGTGAGCCGGTGGCAGTGGGTCTTGTTGAAGTAGCCCTTGTCGGCCAGGAACACGAACGAGTTGACCGTGCAGGTCGCCTTGGAGTTCAGCAGGTCCATCACGATGCTGCCGCGGTTGGTCTGGATCGTCGCCCGATAGGTCGCCTTGTAGTCGGGCTTGGCCGGCGGGAGGCCGAAGCTGCGCGAGCCGGGCAGCGGCTTGGCCGGCGCCGGGCTCTTGGCGTAGATGCAGTCTGTGACCGGGCCGGCCGGCGATGGGCTTGCCGTCGGCGTCGGGCTCGCGGCTGGGCTGGTGGCCGCGATGCTCGGCGACGATGTCGTCTGGGCGGCGGTTGACTTGCCGCTCGAGCCGAGCTCGATCACGACCGCGACGACCGCGCCCGCGATGACCAGCAGCACCACCGAGGCCGCTGTCCACCTCGTGATCTTGCGTACCTGCTGCTGTCGCTGCGCCTCGCGCGCGAGCCGTCGCTCGTGTCGCTCTCTGGCGAGCCTGCGCTGGCGCTCCTTCTTACCCGCCACCCGTTCAGCCCTCCCGTTATCAACCGGTAGTGGTGCTCTGGAAAACCTCGCGCATGGTATCTGGGAGTGTCCAGTGCTGAGACCCGCTGTTACCGGATAGACGCACCAACCGCAGCCGTCCTGTAACTGCTAGCCGGATCCGGGCGTTGTCCGGGCAGGCTCCGGACCCGATGCGGGACGGATGGCGGACCCAGGCGCGGACTGCGGCAGCACCGGCCCGGCGGCACCGGCCCGGCGGGGCAGCCCACGCGGACTTTCAGCGTCCTGACCGCGGCGACGGGCAGGCGGCGGTCGCCCGGGTAGCCTTGTCCGTGGGCGAACAGTGCGACCGCCGGCCGGCCGGGACCGCGACTCGCCAGCGCCGGCAGTCCTTGCCAGCCAGAAGCCAGCCAGAAGCCAGCCAGGAGGTGACCGTGCTGATCGCAGGATTCCCGGCCGGGTCGTTCGCCGCGAACTGCTACCTCGTGGCGCCAGGTCCTGGCGAGGAGTGCCTGATCATCGATCCCGGCCAGGACGCCGAGCCCGGCATCGATGAGATTGTCAGCCGATACCGGCTCAGGCCGGTGGCTGCGCTCGCCACCCACGGGCATATCGACCATATCTGGTCCATCGCCCCGGTCTGCGGCGCGCGGGACATCCCGGCCTACATCCACCCAGCCGACCGCGCGCTGCTCACCGACCCGGCCAGGGGGCTGTCGCTGCTGGCCGGCCAGCAGCTGTTCGGCGGTCTCACCCTGACCGAGCCCGACGACGTGCTCGAGCTGACCGACGGGATGAACCTTGAACTGGCCGGAATCACTCTCGTCGTCGACCACGCGCCCGGGCATACGCCGGGATCGGTGACGTTCCGGCTGCCGGGCGCCGGGGCGACGGGCAGCGAGGCCGACGGCGGGAGCAGCCGAATCGGCGGGCAGCTCGACGGGCGTGCCGGGGACGCCGCCGCCGGGCGAGCCCCGGCGGCCTCGGACGGGGTGCTGTTCAGCGGCGACCTGCTGTTCGCCGGCTCGATCGGCCGAACCGACCTGCCAGGCGGCGACTACCAGACGATTCTCGATAGCCTGGCGAGGGTCTGCCTGACGCTGCCGGACGAGACAGTCGTGCTGGCCGGTCACGGGCCGCAGACGACGATCGGCGCGGAGCGGGCCGCCAACCCGTTCCTGACCGGGCTCGCGCCGGCCACCGGGCCAGCCAGAGGTCTGTGAGCGCGGCGGACCGGGCCGGTGCCCAGTGCCCAGCCCCAGGCCGCCCGGCGCCTAAGGAATTTCGACAGAAGGGCTGGAGTGCGATGATCCGCACGCACGAGGCTGGCGCGCTGCGCGGCTCGCAGGCGGGACAGCAGGTCACGCTGGCGGGCTGGGTGGCGCGGCGCCGGGATCACGGCGGTGTCGTCTTCATCGACCTGCGGGACGCCAGCGGCGTGGTCCAGGTGGTGCTGCGTGCCGACGACGTCGCACACGAGCTGCGGTCCGAGTTCTGCGTCCGGATCACCGGCGAGGTCAGGCTGCGGCCGGCCGGGAACGAGAACCCCGAGCTGCCCACCGGGGCGATCGAGGTCGCCGCCGCGCAGATCGAGGTGCTGGCCGAGTGCGACCCGCTGCCGTTCCCGATCGAGGGGGGCGCTGAGCTGAACGAGGAGGTCAGGCTCAGGTACCGGTACCTGGACATCCGGCGGGCCGAGATGGCCGCGGCGCTGCGGGCCAGGTCACAGGCGGCCTATCTGGTCAGCGACGTGATGGCCGGCCACGGCTTCGTTAACGTCGAGACGCCGTTCCTGACCAGGTCGACCCCGGAGGGGGCGCGGGACTTCCTGGTCCCGGTCCGGCTCCAGCCGGGCAGCTGGTACGCGCTGCCGCAGTCGCCCCAGCTGTTCAAGCAGCTGCTGATGATCTCCGGGCTGGAACGGTACTACCAGCTGGTGCGGTGCTTCAGGGACGAGGACTTCCGCGCCGACCGGCAGCCCGAGTTCACCCAGATCGACATCGAGATGTCCTTCGTCACCCGCGAGGACGTCGTCGAGGTGGCCGAGGACCTGGTCCAGCGGCTGTGGGAGCGGATCGCCGGTTACCAGGTGCCGCGTCCGATCCCGCGGATGACCTACGCGGACGCGATGGCGCGGTACGGGTCGGACAAGCCCGACCTGCGGTTCGGCTGCGAGCTGACCGACCTCACGGCCTATTTCGCCGACACCGGGTTCCGGGTCTTCCAGGCGCCGCACGTCGGCGCCGTGGTGATGCCTGGCGGGGGGAGCCAGACCCGCAAGGAGCTTGACGCCTGGCAGGACTGGGCTCGCTCGCGGGGTGCTCGCGGACTGGCCTACGTGCTGATCGCCGACGACGGGTGTGTCTCCGACGCAGGTCCCGTCGCGAAGAACCTGAGCGATCACGAAAGGGCCGGGCTGACTGCCGCGACCGGGGCGGCGCCTGCCGACGCCGTGTTCTTCGCCGCCGGGGCGGCGAGCGCCGCCCGGACGCTGCTCGGCGCGGCGAGGCTGGAGATCGGCGCGCGCTGCGGGCTGATCGACTCCAGCGCGTGGGCGTTCACCTGGGTGGTCGACGCGCCCATGTTCGAGGAGGACGGCGCTGGGGGCTGGACCGCGGTGCACCACCCGTTCACCGCGCCGCTGCCTGAGTGGGCCGACAAGTTCACCGCCGAGCCCGGCGGGGCGCTGGCCGACGCGTACGACATCGTCTGCAACGGGACCGAGATCGGCGGCGGCTCGATCAGGATCCACCGCCCGGCGATCCAGCAGCAGGTGTTCGACGTGATCGGGCTGTCGCGCGACGAGGCCAGGTCGCAGTTCGGCTTCCTGCTCGACGCGCTGCGGTTCGGGCCCCCGCCGCATGGCGGGATCGCGTTCGGCTGGGACCGGCTGCTGATGCTGCTCACCGGCCGGGAGTCGATCAGGGACGTGATCGCGTTCCCGAAGGCCGCGTCCGGGCATGACCCGCTGACCGGTGCGCCGACCCCGATCACCGCCGCGCAGCGCAAGGAGGCCGGCGTCGACGCGGTCATCGCACCGCCCGGAGGCTGACGGACCCCGACCGCGACCCCGCACCCGGCCCGGATCGAATGGACCGGGACGGATGCGGAGCCCTGGCGGGCGCGGCGGTCGGACCGCGCCGCCGGGATAGTGTCGGGCTGTGGCCACCCGGAAGGATACCCAGGCGCAGGGCTCGAGCCTGTTCGACGAGGCGGGGGAGGAAGCCGCCGCGGCGGCGGCGCCGCTCGCGGTGCGGATGCGCCCGCGTAACCTCGACGAGGTGCTCGGCCAGCCGCACCTGACCGGGCCTGGCTCGCCGCTGCGCAAGCTGGTCGACCACGGCGCGCCGATGTCGGTGCTGCTGTGGGGGCCGCCGGGCACCGGCAAGACGACTCTCGCCTACGTGCTGAGCCAGGTGACCAGCCGGAAGTTCGTCGAGCTGTCGGCCGTGTCGGCCGGGGTGGTGCAGGTCAGGGCGGCGATCGACGCGGCGCGGACCGAGCTCGGGCTGACCGGCAGGCAGACGCTGCTGTTCATCGACGAGGTGCACAGGTTCAACAAGGCGCAGCAGGACGCGCTGCTGCCCGCCGTGGAGAACCGCTGGGTCTCCTTCATCGGGGCGACCACGGAGAACCCGTCGTTCTCGGTGGTCGGGCCGTTGCTCTCGCGCTCGCTGCTGCTGACCCTGCGGCCGCTGGACGACGAGCAGCTTCGGGTCGTGATCGACCGGGCGGTGACCTCCGAGCGCGGCCTGAACGGCTCGGTGTCGCTGGCGGACGCCGCCGCCGGGCTGCTGCTGCGGCTGGCCGGCGGTGACGCCCGGCGGGCGCTGACCTACCTGGAGGCCGGCGCGCTCGGTCTGCCGCCCGGCGGCGTGATCGACGCGGCCGGGCTGGAGCGGGCGGTCGACCGGTTCGCGGTGCGCTACGACCGGGCCGGCGACCAGCACTACGACGTGATCAGCGCGTTCATCAAGAGCATCAGGGGCAGCGACGCCGACGCCGCGCTGCACTACCTGGCCCTGATGATCGAGGCAGGCGAGGATCCCAGGTTCATCGCGCGTCGCCTGATCGTGCACGCGAGCGAGGACGTCGGCATGGCCGACCCGTCCGCGCTCGGCGTGGCCGTGGCGGCGGCTCAGGCGGTGGAGTTCGTCGGGCTGCCCGAGGCCAGGCTCAACCTGGCGCAGGCGGTGATCCACCTGGCACTCGCGCCGAAGTCGAACTCGGTGGCCACGGCGATCATGGCGGCGGCCGATGACGTGCGATCGGGGCGGACCGGGCCGGTGCCGAAGCATCTGCGGGATGCCAGCTACCGCGGCGCCGCCAGGCTGGGCCACGGGAAGGGCTACCTCTACCCGCACGATTTCCCCGAAGGAGTCGTCCGCCAGGCCTATCTGCCAGACGAGGCGGCCGGCCGCAGCTACTACCAGCCGTCCAGGCACGGGACCGAGGCCAGGTACGCCGACCGGTCCGAGCGGATCAGGGCCATCCTGGCCGGCCTGGCCCGGCCAGGCAGCGAGGCTCCGCACGACGGTGCGCCAGACCCGCCGCCAGCCGGCGGCGCAGCGCAGGACTCGCCGCCCGTCGGCGGCGCGGCGCCGGGCTCTCGGCCTGCCTGACGGCGCGCCGCGGGACTCTCGGCCAGCGCGGCGACCCGGGTGACCGGCTCCACGGTTCGCGGTCGATTCCCCCAGTCGTAGTGACTGAGAATCGACCGCAGGAGTGCTGGCGGGTGGCAGGAGCGGGTGGCGGGACACTGCCAGAGCTGAGCGACTGAGGGCAGGCCGATGTCGTTCGTGATCGAGTCCAGGGACGGTCGGCTTGCGCCGTCGCCGGTGCGCTGTCGGCCAGGACCGCAAGAACGATCAGGTCGCGGCCGCGACCGGCTGCCATGCTGAATCCGTGCCCGAAGCGAACGGCCGGGATCGGCTGCGAGAGCTGCTCGACGTGATCGTCGACAGTCTGGCGGAGCCCAGGCTGAGCGGTGCGGACGTGGCGGGCCGGGCGTTCCTCAGCCGGTTTCACTTCGACCGGCTGGTAGCCGCCGCCACCGGTGAGGCGCCTGGAGCACTGCGCCGCAGGCTCCTGCTCGAGCGGGCGGCATGCCAGCTGGCGGACGGGCGCGTCTCGGTGACGGCGGCGGCACTCGCGGCGGGGTACGCCTCGCCCGAGGCCTTCTCCCGCGCGTTCCGGCAGGCGTTCGGCAGCCCGCCGGGCAGGTACCGGCCCGGGTGCGGACCGCCGCACGTGCCCGCGCCGAACGGCATTCACTTTCACCCGCCAGGCGGACTGCGGGTGCCCGGCAGGCAGCGGAGGTCTTCAGTGGACATGACGAGAGCGATGATCGAGCACGACGGCTGGCTGATCGGGCAGCTGCTCGACCGGGCGGATGGCCTCGATGCCGAGCTACTCGACCGGCCGATCACCATGAGCGTCGACGCGCTCGGCAATGGCTCCTCGCTCAGGGAGCTGCTGACTTACCTGGTCTGGCGGCGGGAGCGGTGGA
>Ga0209415_10002605_pt1 | contig 33809 bp, 27 predicted proteins | sample PeaSoiSIISIP2007_FD_187696 | JGI IMG/M metagenome (GOLD analysis project Ga0209415, IMG submission 187696) | Peat soil microbial communities from Weissenstadt, Germany - SII-SIP-2007 (SPAdes) (version 2) | ecosystem: Environmental > Terrestrial > Soil > Wetlands > Peat | place: Germany... | reverse complement strand
CGATCCCCGCCGGTGTGAAGAGCCCCCGCTACCTCATGGGCGGCGTCGTCGGCGGGATCCGCGATTACGGGAACCGCGTCGGCGTCCCGACGATCTCGGGCGGCATCTACTTCGACCCGGCGTACATCGTGAACCCGCTCGTCAACGTGGGCTGCGTCGGCTTCCTGCCGAAGTCCCGCCTGATCCCGAACCGGGCCGCGCGCGCCGGCGACCGGCTCGTCCTCTGCGGGGGTCTTACCGGACGCGACGGGATCGGTGGGGTCGCCTTCGCCTCGCGGGAGCTCAACGAGCGCAGCGAGGAGGAGTCGCGAGGCGCCGTCCAGCTGGGCAACCCGATCATGAAGGAGCCCCTCATCCACGCCTGCCTCGAATCGTACGATGCCGGGCTCGTGCGGGGCTGCAAGGACCTGGGCGGCGGCGGCCTCGCCTCGGCCTCGGGCGAGCTCGTCCACGCGGGCGGGTTCGGTTCGAGGATCCACCTCGACCGGGTCCCTCTACGGGAGACCGGTCTCACGCCCTGGGAGATCTGGATCTCCGAATCGCAGGAGCGGATGCTGCTCGACGTCCGGGCCGAGGACCTCCCGCGGGTCCTCGAGATCTTCCGACGGCACGACGTCCCGGCGACGGACGTCGGCGAGGTCGTCTCGGACCCGTACGAGACGCTCCTGGTCGACGGCCGGCCCGCCGCCCACCTGCGCGTCGGCTTCCGCGTTGCCCCGGAGCCCGTCCGCCGCCCGACGCGACGGCGCCCCCCGGCGTCTTCCGAGGACGGCACGATCCCGAACACGGACCCGACCGAGCTGTTCGAAGAGCTCGTCCTAGCGCCCGACTCGGTCTCGCGCGAGAGCGTGATCCGGGTCTACGACCACGAGGTGCAGGGCCGTACGGTCGTCAAGTCGCTCCACGGCCGGGTCGTTTCCCCTTCGCACGGCGACGCCGCCGTGCTCCGACCGAGGTCGGAGAGCTGGCGCGGACTCGCCGTGACGGTCGCGAGCCAACCCTGGTCGTGCCAGGCGTCGCCCCGCGCCGGGGCGATCTGGACCGTCGAGGAGGCGGCCCGGAACCTTTACGCGGTCGGCGCCCGGCCGGATGCGTTCACCAACTGCCTCAACTTCGGCAACCCCGAGGACCCGTACGTTCTGGGGGACTTCGCCGAGGTGACCCGGGGCCTCGCCGACGGCGCGCGCGCCTTCGACATGATGGTCCCTTCCGGCAACGTCAGCCTGTACAATGGCGGGCTCGGCGCGGGGATCCCTCCGACCCCCGTGCTGATGGCCACGGGGATCGTCCCCGACCTCCGGCACGCGATCACCTCGGACCTGAAGGCCGACGGCGATCCTCTCTATCTGGTCGGCGCCAGCGACGCGGCCCTGGGGGGCTCCCTCTGGGCGCGCCGGCACGGGCGCGCGGACCTGCCCGTACCGGCGATGACCCCGCAGGTGACGCGGAAGATCGGCGAGAAGCTCCTCGCGCTCGGCGCCCGCGGCGATCTGGCGGCGGTCCACGACGTCTCCGACGGCGGGCTCGCGGTCGCGCTCGCGGAGATGGCGTTCGGCGGAGGGTTCGGGTTCTCCGCTGACCTGGCCGCCACGGGCCTAGATGCGTCGGCCCAGGCCCTCGCCGTCGAGGGCGCCTCGCGCTGGGTCGTCGAGGTGCCCCCCTCGGGGGTCCGGTCCTTCGAGACGTCGCTCCGTGGGCTGCCGTGGGCCCACCTGGGCGAGGTGACGTCGCACGACGGCCTCCTCCGATGGGGCGATCGGAAGGTCGGTCGGATCGAACTCGACCGGCTCTACGCCCTCTGGCGGCCCGGGCTCGGCGTCCCGTAACCCCGGCCACGATGACCGTCACCGCGCTCGTCTCGGGCGGCAAGGACTCGATCTACTCGGCCTACGTCGCCGACACCCAAGGCCGGAGCGTCGACGAGCTCCTCACGCTCCGCCCCGCCGACCCGGACTCGATGCTCTTCCACACGCCGAACCTGGACCTCGTCGCGCTGCAGGCCGAGGCGTGGGGCAAGCGGCACCGGACCCATGTCGTCGACGGCGAGGGCGAGGAGGCCGAGGAGCGGGCCCTTGAGGCCGCCCTATCGGGGAGCTCGGGGTGGGTCGTCGCGGGCGCCATCGCGTCGTCCTACCAGTGGGCCCGGCTGCACTCGGTCTGCTTCCGGCTCGGGCGGCCGCTGTTCACGCCGCTCTGGGGCAAGGACGCGCACCGCGTCGTCGCGGAGGAGATCGCCGCGGGGCTCGACATCCGGTTCGTGCACGTCTCGGCCGAGCCCCTCGCGCCGTCCCTCCTCGGACGGCGGCTCGACGGGCCGATGCTCGACGAGCTCGAACACCTGGCGGCGACGGTGCGCCGCGTCCACGTGGCGGGGGAGGGGGGCGAGTTCGAGACCGCCGTGGTCGACGCGCCGTTCTTCGACCGTCGGATCGAGTTCCACACGACCCGCACCGAGAGCCGCGGGGGCGCCCATCGCCTGGTCGTCGAGCACGCGTCGCTGGTGCCGCGGGGTCCGGCGAATCGGAAACCCTCATAGCGGGCGACGGCGATTCGCCTTACGATGCCGATCTCCCGCGCGGGCCACCGGGCCGTCGTCGCCCTCGGCGACGAGCGCGCCGAGCCCGATTTCGTCTGGATCGAGGCCCTGACGGGGGCGGGCCGTCCGGAGATCGAGACCCTCCTCGCCGAGACCGACGAGCTCGCCGAGATCGAGAACGGGATCCGGCACCGCCATCGCCAGGGCGGACGGGACTTCTACGCCCAGTTCCGGGCCCCGCTCGACCTCTACGTGATGGTCCGGCTCCTCCGTCCCATCCACGTCGTCGAGACCGGGGTCTCCTCGGGCGTCTCCTCCGCGCACTTCCTGCTCGCGCTGCGGGCGAACGGCCGCGGCACGCTGCACTCGATCGACCTGCCGGTGTCGCAGCGCGGGGCCCACCTCGCCGAGTCGGAGTCGAAGGTGTCGCTCCCGCCCGGCCGCTCGTCGGGATGGGCGATGCCCGACGAGCTCCGGCCCGGGTGGGACCTTCACCTGGGTCCGAGCCAGGTCCTCCTGCCGGTGCTGACGCAGGGGATCGACCGGGTCGACCTGTTCCTCCACGATAGCCACCACACCCCAGAGCACCTCACCTTCGAGCTCGAGACGATCCGGCCGAAGCTGACGCCCGGCGCGATCGTCCTGGCCGACAACGTCGAGTGGACCGGGGACGCGTTCGACCGGTTCGCGGCGTCGCTGAAGGTCCCCGTGCACCGACGCGGCGGCGACGACCTGGTCGGCCTCCAGGTGCCTCGGGCGCCTACGACCGCGCCGCCGAAGCGTCGCGCTTCCCCGAAGCGTGCCGCCCGGTCGAAGAAGCCCTCCCGCCCGTCGGGCCGCTGAGACCGACCTCTCCGGTCCGCGGGGCGCGGCCGCGTTCCGGCCCGCCGGGCGAGGAGATTTATGCCGCGGCCCCTATCGAACCCCTCGATGGCGGCGAGCCGGTCCAAGGTCCCCCCGACGACCGGCACGGCGCCCGCCCACGCGCCGGCGTCGCCCCTCGCTGAATCCATGAAGCGTTGGGAGGCCGAGGTCCTCGCCCCGGCCCTCGCGAAGTCCCCCGAACGGCAGGACCGTTTCGAGACCCTCGGCGGGATCCCCGTCGAGCGGCTGTACACGCCGCTTTCCTCGCCGGCCGATCCGGACCGGATCGGCTACCCGGGACAGTACCCGTACACGCGGGGCGTCCACCCCACGATGTACCGCGGTCGGGTCTGGTCGATGCGGATGTTCTCCGGGTTCGGCACGCCGGAGGACACGAACCAGAGGTTCCGCTACCTCCTCGCGCACGGGGAGAGCGGGCTGTCGATCGCCTTCGACGATCCGACCCTCTACGGCCTCGACGCCGACGACCGCGAGTCGTTGGGCGAGGTCGGAAAGTGCGGCGTGAACGTCTCGTCGCTCGACGACATGCGGCGCCTGCTCCGCTCGATCCCGCTGGACCGCGTGACGACGAGCATGACGATCAACGGACCGGCGAACATCGTCTGGGGCATGTACATCCTGGCGGCCGAGGCGGCGCGCGTCCCCCGGGCGAGCCTGGGCGGCACGACCCAGAACGACATCCTCAAGGAGTACATCGCCCAGAAGGAGTTCCTCTACCCGCCGAAGCCGGCGCTCCGTCTCGTCACCGACACGATCGAGTTCGCCATGAACTCGATGCCGCGGTGGAACCCGGTTTCGATCTCGGGCTACCACATCCGCGAGGCCGGCTCGACGGCGGTCCAGGAGCTCGCGTTCACGCTCGCCGACGGCATGGCGTACGTCGAGGCCGCCGTCGAGCGCGGTCTCGCCGTCGACGACTTCGCCCCGCGCCTCTCGTTCTTCTTCAACTCCCACAACGACTTCTTCGAGGAGATCGCGAAGTTCCGCGCGGCGCGCCGGATCTGGGCCCACGTCATGCGCGACCGGTTCCACGCGAAGAAGGACCGCTCGCTCTGGCTCCGGTTTCACACCCAGACCGCCGGCTGCTCGTGCACCGCGCAGCAGCCCGAGCTCAACGTCGTCCGGACGGCGATCCAGGCGCTCGCGGGCGTGCTCGGCGGCACCCAGTCGCTGCACACGAACTCGTACGACGAGGCCCTCCAGTTGCCGACGGAGGACGCGGTCCGGATCGCTCTCCGCACCCAGCAGATCCTGGCGTTCGAGTCCGGCGTGGCGGAGACGGTGGACCCGTTCGGCGGCTCGTACTACGTCGAATGGCTCACCGACCGCATGGAGGAGGAGGCGCAGCGCTACTTCGACCGGATCGACGCCCTGGGCGGGGTCGTCGCCGGGATCGAACGGGGCTTCTTCCAGCGCGAGATCCAGGAGGCGTCGTTCCGGTACCAGCGCTCCGTCGAGTCGGGCGAGCGCAAGGTGGTCGGCGTGAACGCCTACACGGTGGACACCCCGATCCGGGTGCCGAGGCTCCGCATCTCCGAGCAGGCCCGCGTCGCGCAGGGCCGACGCCTCCGGACGCTCCGCGAGAACCGGAACGCGGCGAAGCACGCGCGGGCCCTGGACCGGTTGCGCGCCGTCGCCCGGACCGAGTCCGACAACACGATGCCCGCCGTCCTCCAGGCGCTCCAGGCCAAGGCGACCCTCGGCGAGATCGTCCGGGCGTTCCAGGACGTCTTCGGTTCCTATCGGGAACGTTCGATGTTCTAGGCGAGCCCGACCGGCCCCCAGCCATCGTTATCTTTCGGTGCGGTCCCATCGCCGCCGTCCGTGACGCAGGACGAGTACCGCGCGACCCTGGAGCGCCTCTTCGCGCTCCGTCGCTTCGGCATGCGCCCCGGGCTCGAGGTCGTCCAGGGCCTCCTTGAGGGCCTCGACCACCCCGAGCGCGAGTTCCGGGCGCTCCACGTCACTGGGAGCAAGGGGAAGGGCTCCGTCTCGGCGATGGCCGCTGCGATGCTCTCCCGCGCGGGCGCACCGGTCGGCCTATTCACGTCGCCCCACCTCGTGAGCTTTCGCGAACGGATCCGGGTCGACGGCCGCCCGATCTCGAAATCGGCGGTCACGGCCGGCGTACGCCGCGTCGAACGGATCGCCGCGGAGCTCGTCGCGAGCGGCCGGATCGACCGGCCGCCGACCTTCTTCGAGATCGTCACGGCGCTTGCGTTCGACTATTTCCGGGCGAAGAAGGTCCGTCACGCCGTCGTCGAGGTGGGGCTGGGCGGCCGCCTGGACTCGACGAACGTCGTCGATGCGCCCGTGGGGGTCATCACGACGATCGAGCTCGAGCACACCGAGATCCTCGGGCCGACCCTCACCGACGTCGCCCGCGAGAAGGCGGGCATCCTCCACCCCGGCATGCGCGGCGTGGTCGGCGAGATCGCGGAGGTCCCCCTCCGCGAGATCGAGCGGCATGCGCACGCGGTCGGGGTCCCGCTCCTCCACCTCGGAAGGGAGATCCGGTTCTCGGAGCGGTCGCTCGACCCGAAAGGTCAGTCGTTCGATGTGACCACTTCACGCCGGACGTACGAACAGCTCCGGATCCCCCTCCACGGCACGTTCCAGCCGGGGAACGCTGCGCTCGCCGTCGCCGCCGCGGAGGCGTTCGCCTCGGCGACCGGCCTCGAGCTCCCGGAGGTCGCCGTCCGCGAGGGGCTCGCCCGGGTCCGCTGGCGCGGCCGTCTCGAGCGCGTGGTCGCGCGACCGGAGACGTACGTCGACGTCGCGCACACGCCCGAGAGCGCGCGCGCCGTCGCCGTCAGCCTGGCCGAGATCCACCCGTTCATCGAGCCGGATGAGAACGTGGTGGTCTTCGGGTGCCTCGGCGATAAGCGGGCCGAGGAGATCCTCGAGAGCCTCTCCCCTCTCGCCAGGACGCTCATCGTCGTGACGCTCCGCTCGGACCGTGCGATGCCGGCCGCCGACCTCAAACGGGCCGGTCTGGGACGGTTCCCCAAGATAGTCATCGCGCCGGACGTCACGTCCGCGCTGACGCTCGCCCGGGCCGCGACGGGCGAGGAAGGGTTCACGCTCGCCGTCGGCTCCGATTACCTCGTCGGCGATCTCCTCCGGGTGCTCGAGGGGCCGGGCGACGACGAACCCGATCTCTCGGACCCGGTCTCGCCCAAGAAGAAGGAAGGCGCCGCGCGGTGAAGCCTCGTCCCCCGTTCGACTACGAGCGCCTGCTCGACCGCCTGAACGCGCTCTACGGGAACGGCGACTGGCGCGTCCCGTACCTCCGGGACCACGCCGAGAACCCGTTCCAGGTGCTGATCGGAACGATCCTCTCCCAGCGGACCAAGGACGCGAACACCGACCGCGCGTCGCTCGCACTGTTCGCCCGGTTTCCCGACGCGCCCAGCCTCGCCCGCGCCGACGTGAAGCAGCTCGAGCCGCTGATCCGCGGGACCGGATTCTACCGGACGAAGGCGCGGGCGATCCGGGCCTGCGCCCGCGAGATCCTCGATCGGTTCGACGGTACCGTGCCTCGAACGCTCGAGGAGCTCCTCACCCTGCCGAGCGTCGGGCCGAAGACCGCGAACTGCGTCCTGGTGTTCGGCTACGGTCTCCCGGCGATCCCGGTCGACACCCACGTCCACCGGATCTCTAACCGACTCGGCATCGTTCGGACCAAGACCCCGGAGGAGACGGAGGCGGCGCTCCGGAAGGTCGTCCCCGAGCGCTTCTGGATCCCGATCAATCCGCTGCTCGTCCAGCACGGGCAGAACCTCTGCCGGCCCCGCGGTCCGAAGTGTCCGGACTGCCCGATCAGCGGCCAGTGCGCGACGGGCCTTGCTTTGAACGCCGGAAAGGCTCCGCCCCGAGCCGAGGATCGACCGAAACCACCCCGGGCGTCGCGGACGCAGCGAAGAACGAGGGCGGCCGGCCAACGCTCTCGTCGGAGTCGCGCCCCCCGGCGTCGCTCGGCTCGTCCGGGTTAGCCGGCTCGCCGCATCGTCCGCCTACGAAGGGCGCCGTCCCATGTCCCGTACCGGCAGCGACCTAGCGGAGCCCGGCGGCCCGAAGGCCTTTTCTCCCGAGCGCCCTCGGAAGGCCGCCGATGGACGTCTCGGAGTACGATCTGGCCTTCTTCCATCGGGGCGGCTTCCGCCGACGCGTCTGCGTCGGGTGCGGCTCGGCGTTCTGGGCCACCGGCGACCTCGACCGGTGCCAGGAGGACCCGTGCACGCCCTACTCGTTTATCGGGAAACCGGCGTTCTCGCGCCCCCACTCGACCGACGAGACCCGTGAGGAGTACCTCTCCTACTTCGAGCAGCGCGGCCACCACCGGATCCGTCGCTACCCCACCGTCGCGCGCTGGCGCAACGACGTGTTCTTCACGCAGGCGAGCATCTACGACTTCCAGCCGTGGGTCACGTCGGGCGCGATCCCGCCTCCCGCGAACCCCCTCACGATCAGCCAGCCGTGCCTCCGGTTCATCGATCTCGAGGAGGTCGGCCGCAGCGGTCGCCACTTCACCCTCTTCGAGATGATGGCGCACCACGCGTTCAACCGGCCCGACCACGAGGTCTACTTCAAGGACCGGACCGTGGAGCTGTGCCACGACCTGCTCACGAGCCAGTGGGGGGCCGACCCCGGCCTCATCTCCTACAAGGAGGAGGAGTGGGAGGGTGGCGGCAACCTCGGTCCGTCCCTGTCCGTCGGCCTCCAGGGACTCGAAGTGGCGACGCTCGTGTTCATGGAATACGTTCGGCAGGGCGACCGGCTCGCGCCGATGCCCCTCACCGTCGTCGACACCGGCTACGGCCTCGAGAGGCTGACGTGGATCTCCCAGGGCACGAAGAACGCCTACGAGGCGGTGTTCGGTCGGGCGTACGAGGAGCTCCGAGCGACGTACCCGCCCCGGGAAACGGCGATCCTGATCGACCACGCCCGGGCGCTCAACTTCCTACTCACGGACGGAGTGGTCCCCTCGAACAGCAAGGACGGCTACTTCGCTCGCCTCCTCATCCGTCGGATGATCCGCACGCTCGCCAAGGCGGGGGAGGCCCCCGGATTGCTCGATGTCCTCGATCGCGTCGGACGCGACCAGGCCCACCACTTCCCGGAGCTCGGGGCGCATCGGGAGGACCTCCACCGGGTCGTCACGGCCGAGATGGAGCGGTTCGAGGAGTCGCTCGGCCGCGCCCGCGAGCACGTGAGGCGCGCCGAGGAGCGGGCCGTGCAGTCCCACACCCCCCTCACCGAGGAGGACCTGATCCAGTGGTACGATTCCCTTGGCCTTCCCCCCGACCTGGCGGTCCAGGAGCTCCAACGGCCGCTCGCGATCCCGGTCGACTTCTACGCGCGCGTCGCCGCGCGCCACGAGAAGGAGACGCGAGAGACCGACTACTCGGACCGGGGCAAGGGGCTCCCCGATCCTCCGGCGGGCACGCCCGATACGGAGGTGCTCTACTACCTGGACCCGTACACGCTCACGTTCGAGGCCCGCGTCCTCTGGGTCGACGGCCCCTTCGTGCTGCTCGACCGTACCTACTTCTATCCTACCGGCGGCGGCCAGATCACCGACACGGGTCACCTCGGCGATCAGGCGGTCGTCGACGTCGCCCGGCACGGCCGCTGGATCCTCCACCGGCTCGACGGCCCGGCCCGGGTCCACGCGGGGGAGCGGGTCCGCGGGCACATCGATGCGCCGCGCCGGACCCAGCTGATGCAGCACCACACCGCGACGCATCTCCTCAACGGGGCGCTCCGCGAGCTCCTGGGACCGCACGTGTGGCAGGCGGGCGCCTACAAGGGCGTCGACGCCGCCCGCATCGACATCACGCACTTCCGCGCCCTCACGCCCGCGGAGATCCGCGCCGTTGAGCGTCGGGTCAATCAGGTCGTCCGCGAGGACCGACCCGTCAAGAGCTACTTCGAGGCCCGCAACGAGGCCGAGCGTCGGTTCGGGTTCACCCTCTACCAGGGCGGCGCGGTGCCCGGACGGGAGCTCCGGATCGTCGAGATCGAGGGGTTCGACGTCGAGGCCTGCGGCGGGACCCATTGCACGCACACCAGCGAGGTCGGGCTCGTGACGATCCTCGGCACCGAGCGCATCCAGGACGGGATCGTCCGGCTCTCGTACGCCGCCGGCGAGCGGGCGCTCGACGTCCACGAGCAGAACCGCACCCTGCTCTACGATGCCGGACGCCGCCTCGGCGTACCGCCGGAAAAGGTCGTCGAGGGGGTGGACCGTCTCCTCGCCCAGGTCGAGGCGGCGCGCGCCACGGAGAAGGCGCAGGCCAAGGAGAGCCTCGCCCAGATGGCCGAGCGGCTCCAGGAGGATCCGTCGGTGACGGTGGAGGCCGGCGGGGTCACGATCCTGACGGCGGCGCCCGGCCTGGACCGCTCCGGGCTCATGGAGTTGTCCCGGCTCCTCACGAGGGGATCGCAGCGCGTCGCCATCCTCTCGGGAGCGAGCGACGGCAAAGGGGTCCTGTTCGTCGGCTCGACGAGCGACCGGGTGGGCGCCATCGAGGTCCTCGACGGGGCGAAGCCCACCTTCGGCGGCAAGGGCGGCGGGAACCGGGCGAGCGCAACGGCCGTCGGGGAGCCCGGCGAGCCGCTCGCGCGCGCGCTCGCGGCCGCCAAGGCCCTCGCGCTCGACCTCGCGGGCCGGCGGCCTTCCTAGGCCTCGCGACCGGCGAAAGCTTTACCTTCAGTTCCACCCGTTCAAGTTTGTCGGCAGCGGTCTCCCTCGGGCGCGACCGCGCCGCGTGCTAATTGGGGGCTCCTTCGTGACAGGCGAGAACGGCGGCAAGGCTGGCGGCGTCCCACCCGAGGTCCTCACCTTCCTCAACGGGAAGGGGGGCCGGTCGCTCATCGTGAAGGGCGGGGCCGGTACCGGTAAGACGACCTTCGGTCTCGAACTCCTGGAACGTGCCGGCAAGCCGCAACAGTCCTACTACCTCTCCACGCGCGTCGGCGACGAGGCGCTCTACCGGCAGTTCCCGTGGCTCAAGGCGAGCGAGATGCGCTCGAGGATCCTGGACGCCGGGAAACTGTTCCTCGACGCGATCAACTCCCCCGGACGCGCCGGCGCCCAGCCGGAGCTCCCCGAGACCGAGCGCAAGAAGATCCACGCGGCCCGCGAGATGATGCGGACCTTCGCCGACGAGCGAGGGCCCCCGACGCGCGTCGACCGTACGCATCTCGCCGCGCTCCTGAAGCGCAACCCGATGCCCGAGGTCGAGAACGTCTACAACCGGGTCGAGCAGGCGCTCCCGGAGAAGTCGCTCCTTGTGATCGACTCCCTCGAGGGTGTGACCCACAAGTACGGTCTCGAGATGGAGGAGTTCGTCATGGCCCTCCAGAAGGACCTGGTCGAGGCCTCCAACACGAACGTCGTGATGATCCTCGAGAAGCCCGAGGCGGGCGGAATCGAGTACCTCGTCGACGGCCTCATCTCGATCCAGCGCGAGGAGCTCGATGAGCGCCGCGTGCGCCACCTCCGACTCGAAAAGCTCCGCGCCACGAACATCACGCGGCCCCGCTACGCGGTCACCCTCAACGGCGGCCGGTTCGAGGCCCTCGGGATCACCGAGCCGAACCACGTCGCCGGCGCGGCCCAGATCTGGCGCCCGGTCGCCGATCCGGAGAAGTTCTACTCGACGGGGATCCCCGACTTCGACGCCCTCCTGGGCGGCGGCTTCCGGCGCGGCAGCTTCAACGCCTTCGAGGCCGACGTGAACGTCGGGATCGACGACTACTACGAGCTGTTCACGCCGACGTTCCTGAACTTCCTGACCCAGTCGCGCGGGATCATCGCGGTCCTCGCCGCGGGCGAGTCGCCGGAGAAGCTCCGCGAGACCCTCGTTCGGCACACGCCGCCGAACGTCTTCGACACCCGGGTCCGGATCGCCGACTACACCGCGAACGAGACCGAGGAGAGCTACATCGTCCCGATGGCGCGGTTCAACCGCGAGGAGGCGATGCGGGCGATGACGACGGCCGAGAAGGCCGCCCGCGGGCCCGAGCAGAAGCCGTTCCTCGAGTACACCGCGTTCGACACGTTGGAGAGCCTGATGGGCGACCAGGTCGCCATCCGGATGTACTTCCACGGAGTCCAGCGCACGAAGCTCGTCGGCAACCTGGGCATCGGCCTGCTCAAGCCCGGTCTCCTGGTCTCGTCGGAGATCCTCAACATGATGGACACGTACTTCCGGATCATCAACATCGACAACGCCCCGTGCATCTACGGGATCCGGCCGAGGACCACCATCTACTCGATCTCCGTCGACAGCGAGAAGGGGCCGCCCCACGCGAAGCTGACCCCGATCGTCTGATCTAGAACGATCTCGGGAAGCCGGGCCACAGCCAGACCCACAGCGCCAGCGCGAGGCCCGGCGCCAGCACCATCCCCAGGTCGTCGTCGTAGTACGCCACCTTCGGCCGCTCGACGATGACGGCGATCGCGCCGGCCACGACGGCCGCCACGACCGCGGGGCCGAGCGACCAAGGACCGATCGCGAGCAACGCCCCCAGCGAGATGAGGGCGAAGAGGGCCATCGGGAGCCCGAAAAGGGTTCTCGGCCCGATCTCCGGGCGCAGGCGCATCTCCCCGATCAACGGGTCGATGAGCGCCGTCCCGATCACGACGGCGACGGCGATCGCCCGGGGGAAGAGGAGCACCGCGGCCACGAGCGCGACGGCGAAGTAGACGTAGCTCGCGACCCGGTGTCGCTCCCGCGGCCGGATGGTGGGAAGCTCGACCCCGGCCCTCAGGCGAAGCCCCTCCAGCACTAGCACCGCCGCGAGGGTCAGCAGGAGCGCCTCCTCGTCGGAGACGACGACGAAGAACCGGGGGGGGAGCAGGTAGTACAGCAGGACGACCGCCCCGAAGAAGTGCAGGACGCGGCGCCAGATCCGATCGCCCAGCTTGGGCCCGCCGCCGAACCGGGCCCCCAGCCAGCGCCGCCAGCGGCCGCCCCGGTGGAGCCGGACCTGCATGGACGGGCCGGGAGCGCCCGGCGCTAAGGAGCTTTCCGATGGGCCCGATCCGAGGTCGTGGTTGTCTACGGCCATCGATCGGCCCTTCGGCCATGACGTGGGCGATTGGCGCGGGTCCCACCCCTCCGTCGCGCCGACGGCACGGCGAGCGATCCCCCGGTGGGCCTCCGACAATGAGCCGGGTCGAACCGGTGGAGCGCCCCGTCCGGCTCGCAGGCGGATCCCGGGCACTAGGTGCCCGGCTCGGACGCCAGAGGCTGGGCCCCCTCTTGCGTCGCTGCGTTGATGGCGCTCAGGACGTCGGACAGCCTCGGCAACCGGTGCGCCTCGGCAACGTTCCGTCCGGAGCCCGTCTTGCTCGCCCAGTTCGCGCTGCGCACCACCGCCGCGCGACTTTCGAGGGACCAGCCGCCCGAGGGGGTCCATCCCTTCGGTGGCGGCGGAGCGAGCGGAGTGAGCTGACCGGAAGCGAGCGAACGGAACGCCTGACCGTACAACGAGGTGACCTGGGACATCACGGGCGGGGCGGGAGGGGTCGGAGGCGGCGTACCGATGGGGGACAGGTGGATGGTCACCAGCTCGGACCAGAACGAATCCTGACCGAGGGAGATCATCGCCACGGCCAACGAGGTCCCCGATCCGAGCGCGCCCAGGACGATCAGGCCCCGGGAGATGCCGCTAAGACCCGCTACGTAGAGCGTGAGCACGAGGAGCAGGGCGCCGACCGCCACCCCCGCGTACATTCGGATGCGAATCCTTCGCTCGCGGGTCGCATCCAGTCGAATCTCTCGTTCCCCCCAGATGGAGATCCCTCCGGCGGGGTATTCGCGTCCTTTCCATTTCAGGGCCTTCTCGAACCGGTGGGCCCCGACCGTGTCGAAGCCGTTGGCGGTGAGCACGCCCTGCAGTCGACGCTCCGCGTCCTCCGGCGACCAGCTCGGTGTGGTCGCGTTCGACTGATCTCCTTCGGACAGGTCGGCCGGGAATGGACTGCTGAGAGGGTTGGGCTGGGGCCCCTTCCCGGGAGTGACCGGGGTCAGGTGATCCGGCCCCCACGCGGGTGCCCAGCCGAGAGAATCGTCGGCGGGCTTGTTCGACATTTCCCGGACCGGTCCGGCGATGCCGACGACCTAGAAAGAGGATTCCTTCCGCCCTCTACGAGCGGCGGGTCGGTGCTGGGCACATTCGACCGGCGTGACCGTGGTATCTCCACCGACAGCTATGGGGCGACCTCTTCGAAGGTCCGACCGCCGAACGGGGATTTACTCGGGGCCGCGAACCTTTTTCCCCGACGGCCCTTGGGCGCCTCCATGAAGGTCACGGTCCTGGTCGGGAGCAAGTCCGATCTCGAGGCCGCGGAGAAGGTGCGCACCCGCCTCGTCGAGTTCGGCATCACCTGCGAGGTCCACGTCGCGTCGGCCCACCGGAACCCCGAGAAGGTCGACCGGCTCGCCGCCGACCCCGAGACGGACGTCTTCGTCGCCATGGCCGGTCTCTCCGCGGCGCTCCCGGGGACGGTGGCCGCCCGGACGCTGAAGCCCGTGATCGGCGTCCCGCTCAACCGGGGGCTCGGGCTCGACAGCCTGCTCTCCGTCGTCCAGATGCCGCCCGGGGTCCCCGTCGCGGCCGTCGGACTCGACAACTCCGAGAACGCCGCGCTCCTGGCGACGGAGATCCTCGCGCTCAAGTTCCCCCAGCTGACCCAGGCGCTGACGGCGTACCGGGCCCGCTGGAAGGAAGAGCCGAAGCCCGGGGCGTCGCCGTGAAGGACCCGGCCAAGTTCCATCGGGAGGCCGTCGAACGCCTGCGGGCGGAGAACCCGGGCCACGTGATCGTCGCGGCGAGCGGCGGGATCGACAGCACGGTCGCCGCCCTGCTCACCCAGGAGGCGCTCGGCGACCGGGCCCACTCGCTGTTCATCGACACGGGGCTCCTGCGCGCCGGCGAGGTCGAGCGCGTCACGTCGTACTTCCGATCCAGCCACCTCCAGTTCGAGGTGATCCCCGCCGCCGAACGGTTCTTCCGGGCGCTCCAGGGAGTCATCGACCCCGAGGAGAAGCGCCGCCGCATCGGAACGACGTTCATCCGGATCTTCGAGGAGGAGGGCCTTCGCCACCACACCGACCGGCTCGTGCAGGGCACGATCGCCCCCGACTGGATCGAGAGCGGTGGCGCCCTCCGGGACACCATCAAGACCCACCACAACGTCGGCGGGGTGCCGAAGGACAGCACGCTCCATCTCGTCGAGCCGTTGCGCGACCTGTACAAGGACGAGATCCGTGCGCTGGCCGTGCACTTGGGCGTCCCGGAGGCGCACCGGCAGCCGTTCCCCGGCCCGGGCCTCGCGGTCCGCGTGAACGGCCCGGTCACCCCCGAGCGCGTGGCCCGGGCCCGCGTAGCCAACGCGATCGTCGAGGAGGAGGTCGAGCAGGCCCATGCCGCGGGCCAGATCGCGCGCCCCTGGCAGTTCTTTGCGGTCCTCCTGCCGGTGCGCACCGTCGGCGTCACCGGCGACAATCGCGTCTACGGCGAGGCCGTGAGCGTCCGGCTCGTCGAATCGATCGACGCGATGACCGCGACCGCGATGCACCCGCCGCCCGAGCTCCTGCGACGGATCTCCGAGCGGATCACGCGCGAGCTCTCCGGGCAGGTCACCCGGGTCCTCTACGACATCACCGACAAGCCGCCCGCGACAATCGAGTGGGAGTGACATGCCGGCGGGACCGAAGAACGTATCTTCGGCCCCGGGGTCGTATCCCGGGAGCGCAGCGATGTCGTCGGCGGTCTCCGACCCGGGTCGGACCATCGTGATCCCCGAAGAGGTGGCCCGGGGCATCGAGGACCGGCTCCGGAGCACCTCGTTCGCCTCGATCGATGCGTTCGTGGGCTTCGTCCTCGCCCGACTCCTCGAGGAGCCCGGGGCGACGGGATTCTCGGAGGAAGAGGAGCGCCGACTCCGCGAGCGCCTGCGATCGCTCGGCTACATCGACTGATGACCGCCCCCTCGCCCGCCCCGGCGACCCCGGGCCTCCTGTGTCCGTTCTGCGGGGGAAGGGAGAGCGACCGCCTCGATCTCGAGGGCCGACGCTTCCTCGTCTTCCCATGCCTGTTCACCCCCGAGGTGGATCCCAACCTCACCGACGCCGAGCTCGCGGAGCACCTTCGGAGGACGTACGCGGACGGCGGGGCGAAGTTCTTCCAGGGCACGTGCGACCGGCTCCACCTCTACGTGACCAAGGGCGCCGGCGCCCGCGCGCTCGGCGCGCCCGTCGACGCGCCGCCGTAGGACAGGGGCGTCAGGCCGGGACGGCCACCTGGCCGATCCGGGCGAGGGCCGAGTCCGTCGCCACCATGTGACGCGGGAGCCCGAGCTCCTCCGGGGTCGCCCCGAGGGCGAGCCCGACCAGCTGGGGCAGGTGGAAGATCGGCATGTCGAGGTCGTGGCCCGCCTGCTTCTCCGCCTTGTTCTGGAACGAGTCGAGCGAGATGTGGCAGAGCGGGCACGGCGTGGCCATCGCGTGGGCGCCGTGGGCCTTGGCGTCCTGGATCTGGGTGGCCGCGATGCGGTTGGCCGTCGCCTCCTTCACGAAGAGGATCGGAAAGCCGCAGCACATGACGCGGCCGCGGTACATCACCGGCTCCGCGCCGAGGGCGGCGATCAGGTCCTCGAAGGAGTGCGGCTCCTCCGCGCTCTCGCTCCCGAGCTCCGCCGAAGGGCGCAGGAGGTGGCAGCCGTAGAACGCGCCGACCTTGAGGCCCTTGAGCGGGCGCGTCACGAGCGCCCGGATCCGCTCGGTCCCGATCTCCTTCGTCAGGACCTCGAGGAGGTGCTTCACCCGGGTCTTTCCCGAGTAGGCGACGCCGATCTGCGAGAGGGCGCCGTCCACGCGGGCGCGGACCTTCGGGTCCTTCAGCTGGTGGTTGGCGAGGCTGAGCATCCCCGTGCACGTCGAGCAGACCGTCAGGATGTCGAGGCCCGCCTTCTCGGCGATGGCGAGGTTCCGCGCGTTCATCGCCGTGTTGAGCGTCGAGTTCGCCTCGTCGACGAACCCGGACCCGCAGCACGAGAAGTTCGGGAACCCGACGAGCTCGAGGCCGACCTTCTTCGCGACCCACCGCGTGGCCATGTCGAGCTCCTTGCCCGACTCCTGGGCGACGCAGCCGGGATAGTACGCGAGCCTCATGGTTCCTCCTTCGGGGGGGCGTCGTCGAGGAGCTCGTAGAGCTTCTCGAGCTCCTCCTGCCCCTCGATCTTCTTCGGCGCGTGGAGGATCTCCGGCTTCTTCCGGGAGAGCTTGATCCCCTGCGGCGCCTGGGCGACCATCCCCAGGAGGCCCGAGGTCTGCCGGACGAGCTTCATCTCGTTGAGGGTGCCCGTCGAACGGATGTTGTCCTTGAACCCGATCGCGTGCCGGGAGCCGGGCTCGGTCCCGCCCTGCACCGCGACCGCCATCTCCTTGAGGTCCCGGATCCGCTGCGAGGGCTGGACGTCCTTGGGACACGCCTCGGTGCAGAGGTGGCATCGAAGGCAGAGCCAGAGGCCCTCGGTCTGGATCTTGACCAACCGTTCCCGACGGGCGCCGTCCCGGGGATCGACGACGAAGCGGTAGAGTTTGGCGAGTGCCATCGGCCCCGGGAACTCCGCGTCCGCCTCGACGGCCGGGCACGCGGAGTAGCAGGCGCCGCACGCGATGCACCGGGGGGTCTCCTTGAACCGCTCCACCTGGGCGGGGCTCATCGTCGTTTCGCGCCCGACGGGCATCGGGTGGGCCGGGTCGTCGATGAGGTGCGGCTCGATCCGGGAGTACTTGCTCCAGAACGTCGTCATCTCGACGACGAGGTCGCGGAGGACGGGGAGGTTGCGCATCGGATCGATCACGATCCTCCCGTGCTGCTCGATCTCTGGCCCCACCGGGGTCTGGCACGCGAGGCGGCTCTTCGAGTTGACGAGCATCGCGCAGGAGCCGCAGATCGCGCTGCGGCACGAGTAGCGGAGCGTGAGCGTCGGGTCGAGCTCGTCCCGGATGCGCAGCAACCCGGTGAGGACCGGCGTGTGCGGGGCCAGCTGGAGCGTGTAGCGCTGGTAACGGGGCGCGGCGTCGGTCGCCGGGTCGTATCGGTACACGTCGAAGTTCGCCGTCACGGTGGCTTCCGGCATCAGTACACCCGCTCCTTCGGTTCCCACCGCGTGTAGGCGACCGGGGCGTACGAAAGGCCCGGGCCGTCCGCGGTCTTCGTCGCCATCGTGTGGCGCATCCAGTGGCCGTCGTCCCGCTTCGGGAAGTCGACGCGCGTGTGGGCGCCCCGGCTCTCGGTGCGGGCGATCGCCCCCGCGACGATGACCTCGGCGAGCTCGAGCATGTGCCCGGTCTCGAGGGCATCGGTGAGGTTGAGGTTGTAGCGCTTCGACGTATCCTCGACCCGGACCGATCGGTACCGCGCTTTGAGGGCGCGGATCTGCCGGAGGGCCTCGACGAGCTCGGCCGGGACCCGGTAGATGCCGACCAGCTCGTCCATCGTGTGCTGCATCTCGAGGCGCAGTTTCGCCGGCGCCTCGCCGTCCTTCCGGTCGCTCATCGCGCGGATGCGGCCGGTCTCCCGGTCGAGGTCGTCGGCCGTCACCGAGGCGGCGGGGGCCTTCGCGGTGTACGCGGCGGCCGATTCGCCGGCCTGCTTGCCGAAGACGAGCGTTTCGAGCAGGGAGTTGCCGCCCAACCGGTTCGCGCCGTGGATCGACACGCACGCCGCCTCGCCCGCGGAGAAGAGTCCGGGGATCGTCGTCTCCCCCCGGATGTTCGTCGACACGCCGCCCATCATGTAGTGCTGGGCCGGCATCACGGGGATCGGCTCGGTCACCGGGTCGATGCCGGCGAAGCTCCGGCAGAAGTCGCAGATCTCCTGGAGGCGCGACTCGATCTTCTCCCGCCCGAGGTGCATCAGCTCCAGGTGGACGAAGTCGCCCGGGAACCCGCGCCCCTCCTTGACCTCGGTCCAGATCGCGCGCGAGACCACGTCGCGCGAGGCCAGGTCGAAGACGTGGGGGGCGTAGCGCGCCATGAACCGTTCGCCGCTCGCGTTCTTGAGGATCCCGCCCTCGCCGCGCGCCCCCTCGGTGATCAGGATCGAGGACTCCAGGAGCGCCGTCGGGTGGAACTGGACGAACTCCATGTCCTTGAGGGCGGCCCCCGCGTCGTACGCGGCCGCGATGCCATCGCCGGTGCACGAGTGCGCGTTCGTCGTCCGGCCGTAGATCCGGCCCGCCGGTCCCGTGGCGATGACGACGGAGCGCGCCGCGATCGCGGCGAAGTCGCCGTGGCGTCGGTCGAACGCGACGATCCCCTGCACCCGGCCGTCCCGGACGATCAGGCTCGTCAGGTCCCACTCCTCGTAGAGCGTGAACGCTTCGGTGCCGAGCCGTTCGTAGAGGGCCTGGAGCAGGGCGAGGCCGGTCCGGTCGGCCGCGTAGATCGTCCTCGGAAAGCCGGCGCCTCCGAACGGCCGGCGGGCGAGGCTCCCGTCGTCGCCCCGTGAGAAGATGGTGCCGAAGTGCTCCATCTCGACGACCGTCGGGCCGGCCTCGCGGCAGAAGAACTCGATCGCGTCCTGGTCGCCGAGATAGTCCGACCCCTTCACCGTGTCGTAGATGTGGGTGTCGACGGAGTCCTCCTTCCCGACGGCCGCGTTGATGCCGCCCTGGGCCGCGCCCGAGTGCGAGCGCAACGGGTGGAGCTTCGTCACGATCGCCACATCGAGCCCCGCGGCGACCGCCGCCAGCGCCGCGCGCTGGCCGGCGAGACCGGCGCCGACCACGACGACATCGTGACGCTGCATCGAAAGAATCCGAGCCTCCCCACGGGTACCGGGCTAAAATCTTTCCCGAGCCCGGGGCGCCCCGGGTCCGAGGAAAAGGTTGGGCCGGCCGGCCCCGTAGGGCCGGCACCCGCCCGCCGTCCTACGCCGGCGGGTTCGGAGGTGGGCTCCCGGGGGGCGGCGGAGGCGCGGGCGGCATCATGCCGGGGGCCATCATCGGCGGCTGCGTCGGCGGGGGCGCTCGCCGCTTCGGCAGCACGACCTGCACGACGACCACCACGATCACGAGGAGGATGACGACCCCGAGCCCGACCCCGATCCACTCCCAGCCGGAGACGGTCGAGGCGGTCGAGCTCCCGCCACTGCTCGAGCACGAGGCGGCGTTGCAGGTCCCTCCGCCGAGGTACTGGTAGTTCGTGCCCAGATAGGAGTAGTCGAACGAGCTCCCGCCGACGGTCCCCGAGTACGCCCAGGCGTTCAGGGTGTAACTGGACGACGCCCCGACGGCCGTCTTGTTGATGGAGAAGGTGACCGAGGACCCGGAGCTCCCGGTCGAGATCGGCGTGTAGAAGAAGCCGCCTCCGCCGGTGCCGCCCGCGATGACGCTCGCCTCCGTCGAATTGTTGCTGATCAGCACGACGGCCGTCGAGTTCGCCACGCCGCCGCCGCCGAACAAGAGGTAATAGACGTACAGGTCCGAGTTCAGGACCACCTGGCCGCTCACCTGGAAGTTCACGCTGATCGTGGAGCCGCCCGAGTCCGTGCTGGAGACCGAGATCAGGTCCACGTTCGCGTTCGAGGTCGCCCCGGCGGGCCGCGTGTAGGACAGGTTGTAGCCGGACCCTGCGGCCGAGGCGACCGGCATCAGCAGCACGATCGTCGCGACGAGGATGCTCGCGAGAACGGCGCTCCCTGGGAAACGATGGGGCTTCACACCGCCGAAGCCTCCTCCATCTTGATGAACCTTCCCACGGCGGGGCGGCGACGCCCCATCGGCCGGCGGGCCCGGCGAGGCGTTATGTCGCTCCCTAGGGTGGGCCGCGCCGGTCGTTCGACATGCCGAAGCGTCCGCCCGGTGGATCCCCGCCCGCGAGCCGCACCGTGCTCGAGCTCGCGGAGGAGGCCGAGGATCGGTTCGACGAGGCGTGCGAGCACGCGCGTCAACGCCCCGGCCACGCCGGTCTCACGCTAGGCCCGAGCCTCTCCGTCCCGATGGCCCGGCTCCGGGCCGGCCGACTCGCCTGGAGTCGCGAGGCCCGGGACGGGACCGGCGTGGCGGAGCTCTACTACACGCTGGATCCGAGCGCCGGCGCCCGGGAAGGAGCCCCCGACGATCTTCCGATGCTCGACGTCGATCGGGCCCGCGTCGTCTGCGACCTCCGCAGCGACCCAGGCGCGCCGGAACGATTGGTCGGCGTCGCGGGTCCCAAGGGCGCGCCGAAAGGATTCCGTGCGTTCGTCGAAGCGGTACGCTCCGAGCTCGCGTCGGACTCGGAATAGCCGGCGGCGGCCGCGGACCCGGACGCATCTTCTGCCGAGGACGAGAGCCGGGGGAAGGACAGATGAACCCCGGGCCGGATGAACTTCCGTTGTCCGAAGCGTCGGGTCCCGCCCGGGGGGTCGCCGCCCTCGACGTCGATGCGATCTCGAAGTCGTACGGGAGCCTTCTCGCCCTGTCGGGCGTCTCCTTCTCCGTCGCCGCGGGCGAGATCGTGGGGCTGCTCGGCCCCAACGGGGCCGGCAAGTCCACGTCGATGAAGGTCGCCCTCGGGATCCTCCCCCCCGACGCCGGGGAGGTCCGCGTCTTCGGACGGCGCGTGCAGGACGATCCCGTCGCCGCGAAGCGGCAGATCGGATACGTCCCCGAGACGCCGCAGCTCTACGAGTATCTGACCGGGGCGGAGTACCTCGACTTCATCGCCGACATGTACGGAATGGACCCGGCCTCGCGCGAAGGGCGGATCACCCAGTTCCTGACGGCGCTCGAGCTCAAGGGCCACGAGAACTCGATGATCAGCGGCTACTCGATGGGGATGAAGCAGAAGATCGCGCTCATCTCGGCCCTCATCCACCGCCCCCGGGTGCTGGTCCTCGACGAACCGCTCAACGGATTGGACCCGCGCTCGGCGCGCATCGTCAAGGACCTCCTCCGGAGCCTCGCGAGCCAGGACGGCGTGGGCGTCCTGTTCAGCACCCACGTCCTGGAGATCGCCCAGGCGATCTGCGACCGCGTGGTCATCCTGAACCGGGGGACGGTCCTCGCCTCCGGGACGGTCGCCTCGCTGCAGGACCGGTCGGGGCGCGCGGGCTCGGGGCTCGAGGAGGTCTTCCTGACGCTCACGGGAATGGAAGACCTTCGCGACGTCGTCCGCGCGCTCGCGAGGTAGACCGACGATGGATCGTCGGCGGGTCCTCCGGCTCGCCGAGGTCCTCATCGCCTCCCAGATGCGGTCGGGACGCTCCAGCTCGACGCCCGCCGACTACTGGGGCCGTCCGATCGCCTTGGCCGTCGTCGACGCGATCGCCTTCCTGATCTCCCTCGCGATCGGTTCCCAGGCGATCGCCATCATCGGCGCCGCCAACCCCCAGCTCCTCCCGACGATCGGTCCCGAGGTCCTGGCGTTCCTCCCGCTGCTCGTGCTCGGGTCCGTCCTCCTGGCCGGGATCCTCTTCGAGCTGAGCACCTCGAGCAAGTTCGCCGCGAGCGACGCCGCCAACTGGCTGCCGATCTCGCCCGTCGAGTACGTCGCGGCCTCCTCGCTCGCGGCGACGTTCGTCTACTCGGTGACGGCGGCGATCGCGCTCGGGCTCGCCGTGGCGGTCACGTGGTACGACGGGAACCTGGCCGCGCTCCTGCTGACGGGCTTCCTGGTGGTCCTGACCCTCTTCGAGGGCGGCGTGCTCGTCGAGATGCTCCGCGCCTCGACCCAGCGGATCAGCTCGGTCGTGTCGCGTCGGACGGGCCGGGCGACGATCGTCCTACGGCTCGCGCTCTCGGTGCTCGTGATCCTCGTCTTCGAGCTCGGGTTCAACCCGATCTTCCTCTACGACGCCCTCCAGGGAGTCTCGTCGTCCAACCCGTTCGCGCTCGCGATCCCGTTCCTGTGGCCGTCGCACGCGCTCCTGGCGTTCCTCTCGGGCGACCTCGTCGGCGCCGCGGTGTTCACGATCGCGGCGGCCGCCCTCGCGGCGGTGTTCGTCGCGGCCGCGGCCCAGCTGCGGATCCGGTTCTGGGCCCCATCGGCCGCCGAGCTCGACCTCGGCGCCTACCGGTACGCGCCCACCCACCCGTGGCTCGCGGCGTTCGGGCTCTCGGTCGGCGAGTCGAGCCTGGTCTGGAAGGACCTACGCGGGCTCGTCCGACGCCGCGAGATGATCCCGATCCTCGTCGTCCCGGTCGTCATCACCATCGTGTCGTTCTTCACCGAGCAGTCCACGAACGGACAGGGCGCCCTGGGCAACGGGCTGCTCGCCGCGTGGACGCCCGGGCTCTTCGCGCTCCTCCTCGCCGCGACCGCCATCGGGCAGGAACGCCGGGCGATCCAGACGCTCTATGCCGTGCCGCTGACCCCCCGCGGGGTCTTCCGGGCAAAGAGCTTCTCCGTGCTCCTCCCCGCGCTCGGCTTCGCCCTCGGGCTCTGGGTCCTCGCCGGGGTGGTCCTGGGCGGCTCCTTAAGGGTCGCGCTCGGGCTTCTCCTGCTGATGCCGACGGTCGTCGCGGTCGCCTGCTTCCTCGGTCTCTCCTTCGCGAGCCGGTACTCGGACTTCCAAGAGCGCCCGAGGCCGCGCTTCCTGAGCCCGTCGGCGATGATCGCGACGATGCTGGTCGGGCTCGCGCTCATCTTCGCGATCTCGATCCCCGCGCTCCTCTGGATCTACTCCGGCTCGGCGAGCCCGCTTCCCCTCCTCTTCCCGGCGGCGACGGCCGCGCTGGCCCTCGCCGTGACCTTCCGGTGGGCCCGCTCGGGCACCGACGCGCTCATGCGCGCCGTTCCTACCTAGACCGGAGGGCCGCCGGCGACCGAGGGAGCTTCGGCAACCGGGTGTCGAACGCGTAACCGTCCCAAGAGCCATTATATACGGTCCGTCGGTCCCCCGCTCCGTTTTCGGACAGCCGGGGAGCTTCGATGCAGAGCATACCGACCCAACGCGACCAGGAACTACTCAAGGGCACCACGACCATCGGCCTCGTCTGCAAGGACGGCGTCGTCCTCGCGACGGAGCGACGCGCGACCGCCGGGAGCTTCATCGCCAACAAGATGACCCAGAAGCTGTTCAAGATCGACAACAACATCGGGGTCACCGTCGCCGGCCTCGTCGGCGACGCGCAGGTCCTCGCCCGGTACCTCCGCGCCGAGGTCTCGCTCTACCGGCTGCGGCGCAGCGCCCAGCTCTCGGCCGAGGGCGCCGCGACGCTCCTCGCGAACATCCTGAGCGGCAACCGGATGTTCCCCTACTACGCCTGGATGATCCTGGGCGGGGTCGACCTCAAGGGCGGCCACGTCTTCTCCGTCGACCCCGCGGGCGGGTCGATCGAGGACCGGTTCGTCTCCGTCGGCAGCGGCTCGACGTTCGCGTACGGTATCCTGGAAGAGGGGTACTCGCGCGACATGAGCGTCGCCGACGGCGTCGATCTGGCGCTCCGGGGCCTCACGGTCGCGATGAAGCGCGATTCCGCGTCGGGCGATGGGTATATTATCCACACCATCACCTCTAAGGAATACAAGGAGTTCACCGAGGACGAGATCGCGAAGCGCCTCAAGGCGCTCAAGATCCCGCTCCCGCCGGTGCTCGCTTAATCCAAGTACCTCGCCCTCCGGGCCCAACCCCTTTCCGCCAACCCTTTCGATACTGGGATGAGTTTCGACTCGCTCATTGAGCAAACCAAGCAAGCGCTCCGGGAAGTCCTTCCCGAGACGATCGAGGTCACCGACATCGAGCTGGAGGGCCCTCACATCGTCCTCTACACGAAGCAGCTCGACGCGTTCCTCTCGGGGGGCGACTACCTTCGGCAGATCGCCCAGCGCCTCCGACGGCGCGTCCTCGTCCGGAGCGATCCCGCGATCCTCTCCGATCCGAAGGAGGCCGAGGCGGCGATCCGCGAGCTGATCCCCCCCGAGGCCGAGATCAGCGCTCTCTTCTTCGAGCCCGAGACCGGCGAGGTCACGATCGAGGCCGCCAACCCCGGCGCGGCGATCGGCCGCCAGGGCGCGGTCCTGAACGAGCTCAAGCGGCGGATCGGCTGGGTCCCGACGGTCCAAAGGACGCCGCCAATCCCGTCCAAGACCGTCGAGGAGGTCCGGATCCACCTGCGCCACCACTTCGAGGAGCGCCGCACGTTCCTCAAGAAGGTCGGCGTCCGGATCGCCCGGGACCGGCTCCCGGAGAAGATCTGGGCACGGAACACCGCCCTGGGCGGCTACCGGGAGGTCGGCCGGAGCGCCCACCTGCTCACGACCCAGAACTCGAAGGTCCTCATCGACTGCGGGATCGACCCCGGCTCCGACCGGACCCCGTACTTCAACGCCCCGGAGCTCCTGCCGCTGGACTCGCTCGACGCCGTCGTCGTCACGCACGCCCACCTGGACCACTGCGGGCTCATCCCGGTCCTGCTGAAGTACGGCTACCACGGGCCGATCTACTGCACGGCGCCGACGCGCGACCTCATGACCCTCATGCTCCTCGACGCGATCAAGGTCACGAACCAGGAGGCCCGGAAAGGCCTCTACGACTCCTCCCACGTCCGCGAGATGGTCAACCGGACGATCCCGCTGCGCTGGGGCGAGACCACCGACATCGCCCCCGACATGCGCCTCACGATGCACAACGCGGGCCACATCCTGGGCTCGTCGATCTGCCACTTCCATCTCGGCGACGGCGACTACAACCTCGCCTATTCCGGGGACATCAAGTTCGAGCGGAGCTGGCTGTTCAACCCGGCGACGAACCGGTTCCCCCGGCTGGAGACCCTGATCCTCGAATCGACGTACGGCGGCTACCGGGACGTTCAGCCGACCCGCCAGCAGGCGACGGACGAGTTCAGCGCGCTCGCCTCGAAGGTCGTCGGCCGCGGCGGCAAGCTCGTCGTGCCGGTGTTCGCCGTCGGGCGCTCCCAGGAGGTCATGCTCGTCCTCGAGGAGAAGATGCGCGAGGGGAAGATCCCGCGCGTCCCGGTCTACCTCGACGGGATGATCTTCGAGGCGACGGCGATCCACACCGCCTATCCGGAGTACCTCAACAGCCAGCTGAGGACGCAGATCTTCCAGCAGGGGGACAACCCGTTCCTTTCGGACATCTTCCACCGGATCGACTCGTCCTCGATGCGCAACGACGTCCTGGACTCGAAGGAGGCGTGCATCGTCCTCGCGACGTCGGGGATGATGAGCGGCGGCCCGGTGATGGAGTACTTCCGCGCGTGGGCGGGCGAGGAGAAGAACGGGATCCTGTTCGTCGGCTACCAGGCCGACGGCACGTTCGGCCGCCGTCTCCAGCGCGGCCTGGGCGAGGCGACGTTCATGGACGGCGGGCGCCAGGCGTCCGTTGGTGTCAAGCTCGAGGTCGCCACCATCGAAGGGTTCTCGGGGCACTCGGACCGGGTCCAGCTGATGAACTACCTGGCGACGATCGACCCGCGCCCCCAGCGGGTCATCCTGAACCACGGCGAGGAGTCCAAGGCGATCGACCTCTCGGCGAGCCTCCACAAACGGTTCAACCTGGAGACCCGGGTGCCGTACAACCTCGAGGCCGTCCGACTGCTTTGACGAATTGAACCACGGCCGTTTAATACGTCCCGCCGTCCTAGTCGCGCATTCTGGTTCGGAGAATGCCCCTACCCCGTAGCGCGCGAAGGTTCCTCGTCCTCGGCCTCGACGGGGCCACCTTCGACCTTTTGGACCCGTGGATGGCCGCCGGGGAGCTCCCGTTCCTCGCGTCGCTCGTCGCGCGGGGCCTCCGGGCGCCGCTCGCCTCGGTGTTCCCGGCCAAGACGATCCCGGCCTGGTACTCGTTCGCGACCGGACTGGACCCGGGCCACCTGGGGATCTACGGCTTCACGGAGCCCGACGGAGGCCCGGGCCGCTCCAAGATCGTCCAGACGTTCCGGCCCGCTGAGGCGTTCTGGGACCGACTGAGCCGGCAGGGCTCGAGCGTCGGGGTCCTGAACTTCCCCCTGCGGGCGGGGTACCCGATCCACGGGTTCGTGGTCCCCGGGATGCTCTCCGACCTTCCGCCGACGTACCCCGAGACCCTGCGCGGCGAGCTCGAGACGGCCCTGGGCGAGCCGTTCGCCCCCGAACTGCCCCCCTACCGCGATGCCGACCGCGTGGCGTGGATGGCCCGGGCGACCCAGGGCGTCGAGCAGCGCGGGCACGCGGGCGAGATCCTCGTCGAGCGGTTCCGCCCGGACTTCCTCTTCGTCCTCTTCCGCGAGACGGACCGGATCCAGCACCAGCACTGGACCGAGCTGGCCCGGTCCCCGGAGAAGGTGCCGGCCGACTTGATCTCGTTCTGGCGGTCGGTCGACACGGCCTGCGCGCGGATCGACGCCGCGTTCCGCGCCGTCGGCGGGCCTTCGGTGACGCTCGTCATCTCCGACCACGGCGCCGGCGCCGCCGAGTCGGAGTTCTTCACGAACCGCTGGCTGCTCGAGAACGGCTACCTGACGTTCCGCAACGGCGGCGACCGGTTCCGTCGCCGGGCCGTCTCGCGCCTCCTCGAGGCGTCCGACCGGATCCCGGGCGCGCGCCAGATCCTCCGGCCGGTCGTCGACCGGCTCCGCCACTCCGATCGGGCCGCGCGCCTCACCAAGGCCGTCGCCGGCGAAGCGACGTTCGAGGGCATGCGGGAGGAGATCGACTGGCAGAAGACCGTCGCCTACTCGTTCCCCGTTCCCGAGGGGATCTACCTCAACCACTACAACAAGAGCCTCACCCCAGGGGAGGGCGAGCGCCTCGTCCGGGAGATGCGGGAGAAGCTCGTCGGCTACCCCGACGCGCACATCGAGGTGTTCGAGCCGCGGGAACTGTACGGCGAGGTCGTCGGCGACCAGCCCCCCGCGCTCCTCCTGCGGATCGACGGCATGGCCACCGACCCGCGCATGGACTTCAGCTACCCCAAAGCGCTCCTCCGCCGGCGCCCGGGCTTCTTCTACGGGAGCGGGGTCCACCGGATGAACGGGATCCTCCTCGCCGCGGGGGACGGGGTCCCGAAGGCGCGGACCGACCAGCCGCTTTCGCTGCTCGACGTCGCGCCGACGGTCCTCGAAGCGATGGGGGTCGCCGTGCCGGCCTCGATGCGGGGTCGGTCGTTCGCCCAACGCCTCGGGACCTGGGACGCTTAGCCGTTACCGATGCCGAAGTGGCGGATCGAGTTCCTCGCGTCGGTGCCTCCGGAGGAGGTCACCTCGGGGCTCGGCCGCGTCGTCTGGGAGCTCGCCGCCTCGCTCGTCGCGCTCGGCCACCGCGTCCGGGTGCTCTATCCCGCCACCGGCCACGACGTGCCCCGGACGTACAAGGGCGTTGACGCGGTCCCGATCCCCGTGGGTCGGCCGTCGCGCCGGCCGTTCGGCCGCGACATCGCGATCGGGCGCGCCGCGACGTCGCTCATCGACCCGGACGCCGATCTCGTCGTCGGGAACGACGAGAAGGCCGGGGCCCTGGGCCCCCTCCGGGGCCGGGGCGGACGCTCGCCGATCTTCGCGATGTTCGTCCACGACGTCGCCCTCCACACCTTCGACACCCTCCGGCCCCTTGAACCGGATCGGGGGCTTCGGCAGCGCGTCGGCAACTGGCTCGACCGACGGACGCTGCGCGGCCTCGAGGAGACCGCCCTCACCCGCTCGCGCGTCATCCTCGTCGGGTCGGGGTTGAACGAGGAGCTTCTCCGCCGCCACTACCGGGTCGCCCCGGACCGGGTCCGGCGCCTCCCGCTCGGCGTCCCATCGCCGCTCCCGGTCGGCACGAAGGCCGAGGCACGCCTCGCGCTCAAGATCCCGTCGGACGTGCCCGTCGTCGCGTTCGTCGGGCGCACTCCAGAGCGCCAGGGCCTCCCGACGGCCCTCGACGCCTTCCGACGCGTGCGCGTCTTCTTCCCGGGCGCCCGGTTCGTCGTCGTCGGCTCGACCCCCAAGGCCGAGCCCGGCGTCCTGGTCCTCGGCGTCGTCGACGAGGAGACGAAGGCCCGCGCCCTCCGGGCCGCCGACGTCTTCCTCTTCCCTGCCCGCTACGAGGGGTTCGGCCTCGCGCCGCGCGAGGCGATGGGCTACGGGCTCGCCGCCGTCGTGAGCTCCCACGTGCCGTTGGACGGCATCGACCGGGACGAGGCGGTCCGCGTCGTCGCGACCGACGATCCGGGCGACTACGCGAGCGAGCTCGCCGAGCTCCTCGCCGACCCGGCGCTCCGCCGGGAGATCGGCGAGGCCGCCAAGGCGTGCGCCGAGGAGTTCAGCTTCGACCGGATGGCGGAGCGGTTCGAGAAGATCTTCGCTCCGTGGCTGCCGTCGTAGGCGCCTCGGGGAACTCCTCGAGCCTCCAGTCGCGGGTCGACCGTCGGTGCGCGCCCGGGAGCCGGGGCGCGCCGAAGATCCCCCAGTCGATCCCGTCGGGGAGTTCGCCGGATTCGAGCGCGCGGAGGAGCTCGCGGAACCGGGCGCGCGCCTCCTCGAAGGGACGCGGCTCGCCCTCGGCGTACATCGGCCGGGCCGATCGGAGCTCCCGGATCCCCGACGGTCCGACGATCCAGATGCCGACGCGCTCCGCCCGATCGGCGGCGGGGCGCGCGAGGAGCCGCTCGGCCGCCCGTCGGCCCGGGATGGCCACCGCGACCCAGTCGGCCCAGGCCCGACGCCGCAGCGCCTGGCCGAACACCTGGCGCGCGGCGCTCACCTTGAGCTCGACGAGCCCGATCTCCTCGCCGCGAAGGGCGACCAGGTCGAAGTAGTCCCGACCGTCGGGCGCGATCCAGGTCCGGAACCCCTGGGCCTCGAGGTGCGCCCGGACCGGGGCCCGCAGCTCGGACTCTCTCAACCGGGGCTCCGGAGGAACCATCGGTCCACGCGTCCCCGCGGGAACCGGATGAGGATCGGCCGGCCGTGCGGGCAGGCGTACGACGCCTCGGGGAGCGCGTAGAGCGCCTCGACGACGCGCTGGATCTCCTCGGCAGAGACGACGTCGCCGGCCCGGATCGCCGCGTGGCAGGCGATCGAAGCGTCGGTCCGCTCGGCGATCCCGTCGGGGACGGTCGGTCGGCCTCCGTCGGCGACCTCGTCGAGGAACCCCAGGAGCTGGTCGGCGCGGACGCGACGTCCGCGGTACGAGGGCACGGCGAGGATGCGGTAGCTGCCCGCGCCGAACGCCTCGACCTCGAACCCGGCCCGCCGGACGTCGTCGGCGTGGAGCTCGAGGACCTCGGCGCGGCGCGCGCCGAGCTCGAGGCGCACCGGGGCGACGAGCTCCTGCCGGGCGAGCCGACCGGCCGCGCGGAGCTGCTCGAAGAGCACGCGCTCGCTCGCGGCGTGCTGATCGAGCAGGACGAGGCTCCCTTCGCTCTCGGCGAGCCAGTAGAGGTCGAAGATCGGCCCGATGAGCCGGAGCGCCGGGTGCCGCCCCGTCGCGGCGATGACCGCGGCCGCGCCGGGGGGCTCGAGGCGCGTCTGGACGCCGGGGGGCGCCCGCCCGAGCTCCGGCTCGGGGCCTACAACCTCCGGTTCCCCCATCTCGGAGAGCTCCCTGGGGGGCGGCATCGGCTCCGGCTCGGCCGACGTGCCCAGACGGTCGGCGACGTGCGGCGTGGCGACGAGCGCGTCCCGGACCGCCCGGCGCAGGGCGTCGGCGACGGCCCGCTCGCGCGCGATCCGGACCTCGCGCTTCGTTGGGTGGACGTTCACGTCCACTGCCGCGGGCTCGATCTCCAGGTGGACCACGCCGACGGGGTACCGACCTCTCGGGAGGTAGTCGGTGTACGCCTGCCGGACGGCCTGGACGAGCGTCCGGGACTGGACGGTCCGGCCGTTCACGGCCAGGAAGAGGCCCTGGGCGTTCGATCGGGAGATCGCCGGCCGGGCGAGGAGGCCCCGGAAGCTCGTCGTGCCCCCGAGGCCGCTCCGGAGCGGGAACGATTGGGCGAGGAACTCCGGGCCGAGGACCCGGGCGCACGCGTCGCGGAGGGTGAGGGACGGCGCAAGGCGGAGCATCTCCCCGTGCTCGTTCGCGAGGGTCAACCCGACCGTGGGCCGGGCGAGGTAGAGCCGTTCGATCGCCGACGCGATCTCGAGCTGCTCCGCGGCGGGGGCGTGGAGGAACTTTCGACGCGCCGGCGTGTTGAAGAACAGGTCCCGGACCTCGACCGTGGTCCCGGGCGCGCGGGCCTCGACGAACGCGCCGGCGGCCTGGCCGGCGACGAGCGAGATGCCGTGGGCCTCCCCGAGCCCGGGGGGTCGCGAGATGATCCGGAGGCGGCTCACGGCCCCGATCGCGGCGAGGGCCTCGCCGCGGAAGCCGAGCGTCACGACGACGTCCAGGTCCTCGGGCCGAGCGAGCTTGCTCGTCGCGTAGCGTTCGATGGCGAGCGGAAGGTCCTCGGGCCGGATCCCCGAGCCGTCGTCGTCGACGGAGATCGTGTCCAGCCCGCCACCCTCCAGACGGACCCGGACCTCCGCGGCGCCTGCATCGACGGCGTTCTCGACGAGCTCCTTCACGACGGAGGAGGGCCGGTCCACGACCTCGCCCGCGGCGATCCGCCGGACCGTCTCCTCGTCGAGGCGTCGGATCGGGCGAGGGTCCGGCGGCTCGGTCACCGGGGCTCCCCGGGCGGATCGGCCGCGAGCCGTCGCCGCCACTCGGCGATCCAGCGGAGGGCGTCGATCGGGCTCATCGAGTCGGGCTCCAGCGCACGGAGGGCGGCCTCGACATCGGACTCCGGGCGCTCCTCGTGAGCGAGGAGGACCGCCTGGGTGTAGCGCGTGGGCCCCGCCCCCCCGTGCCGGGACGGCACGGCGAGGCCGACCCCGCCCGCCTCGAGGCGCTTGAGCAGGCGCTGCGCCTCCTCGATCACGGGAGTCGGGACACCGGCGAGACGGGCGACGTGCAGGCCGTAGCTCCGATCGGTGCTGCCCGGGACGAGCCGGTGGAGGAAGACGACCTCGTCGCCGGTCTCGCGGACCGCGAGGTGGGCGTTCCGGGCCGAGGGGAGCCCTTCGACGAGCTCCGTCAGCTGGTGGTAGTGGGTGGCGAGGATCGTTCGGCACGCGATCCGATCGTGCAGGTGCCGGAGCGTCGCCCACGCGAGCGCCAGCCCGTCGAACGTGCTGGTCCCTCGGCCGACCTCGTCCAGGAGGACGAGGGCCCGCTCGTCGGCCGCCCGGAGGATCTCGGCGACCTCGGTCATCTCGACCATGAAGCTCGATTTGCCGCGCCCGATCTCGTCGGTGAACCCCATCCGTGTGTAGAGGGCGCTCACGAGGCCGATCCGCGCGTAGCGGGCCGGGACGAACGAGCCGCACTGCGCGAGGACGACCAGGAGACCCACCTGGCGCATGTAGGTCGACTTCCCGGACATATTGGGTCCCGTCAGGACGAGGAGGCGCGCCTCCTCCCGGTCGAGGTCGGTGTCGTTCGGAACGAACTTCGATTCGAGCGACCGCTCGAGCACCGGGTGGCGCCCGTCGCGCACCTGGAGGGCCGTCGAGTCGTCGACGATGGGCCGGACGAGCCGGCGCTCCTGGGCGATCAGCGCGAAGGTGGCGAGGACGTCGAGCTCTCCGATCGCCCGCGCCAGCCGGTGGATCCGGGGGACCGACGCCTCGATCTCCCCGAGGAACCTTTCCCACGCCGCGCTCTCCTCGTCGCGGCGTCGTTCGCGGGCAGTGAGGATCCGCTCCTCGATCGCCGAGAGCTCGTCGGTCGTGAACCGCTCGCCCGACGAGAGCGTCTGCTTCCGACGGAAGTGGGCCGGGACCCGGCCGAGGTTCGGCCGACTGACGTCGAAGTAGTACCCGAAGACCTGATTGTAGCCCACCTTCAGGCCCCGGATCCCCGAGGCCTCCTGCTCGCGGCGCTCGAGCGCCTCGAGGGCGGCGAGCCCCATCTCTTCGGCGCGGACGACCTCGTCGAGGGCGGCCGCGTAGCCCACGCGGAAGAGCCCGCCGGCGTCGGCCGTGGCGGGCGGGACCTCGGGAATCGCCTGACCGAGGCGTTCGTGAAGGTCGACCAGCGGGTCGAGTCGTTCTAAGAGCTCGACGAGGACCTCGGGAAGGCCTTCCCGGCCGAGCCAGGACCGGACCTTTGCGACCGCCGCCAGGGACTCCCGGAGGGCCGCGAGCTCGGGCGGGCGTACCCGGCGGCCGGCCACGCGCGCGGCGATCCGGGCGACGTCGGCGATCGGCTTGAGCTCCGAGCGGAGGGCAAGCAGATCGCCGCCCCGTCCTACGAGCGACCCGACCGCATCGAGCCGGCCGCCCACGGCCGCGACGTCGGCGATCGGGTTCCGGAGCCAGAACGCGAGCGTCCGGCGCCCCGGCGCCGTCACGGTCTCGTCCCAGGTCGACAGGAGCGTCGCGCCGCCCGGGTCGTCCGGGTTCATCGGCCGCGAGATCTCGAGGTGGCGGAGCGTCTTGGCGTCGAGCCGCATCCGCCGTCGGCCCGGGCCGGTGGGCACCACCTCGAGGAAGGGAAGGAGGCGCGGCTGCGTCGTCTCGACGTACCGGGCGAGGCGGAGGTCGGCCGCCTCGATCGCGGCGTCGCCCGCCGCGCCAAGGAATTCCGGCCGGCGCTCGGCGGCGATCGGTGCCGGCGCGGATTCGATGCGGGCGCGCGGGAACTCGCGGCGCACCGCCGCCTCGAGGGTGGGGCCGCCGGGCGCGTCCCGGCCGGCCAGCAGGATCTCCGTCGGGGCGAACGGCGCGAGGGCGCCGAGCGCTCCGTCGACGCCCGGCTCCGACCCGGTCCCATGGAACCATTCGCCGGTCGTGATGTCGACGGCGGCGAACGCCGCCGGGCCGGCGGTGGCGGCGACGACGCAGGCGAGGAAGTTGTGATCCGGCCCGGGAAGGATCCTATCCTCGACGACCGTCCCTGGTGTGACCACCCGGGTCACCTCGCGCCGGACGAGCCCCTTGGCGAACCGGGCGTCCTCGACCTGGTCGCACAGCGCGACCTTGTACCCTTTCCGGACGAGCCGGCCGAGGTAGGTGTCCACCGCGTGATGGGGGACCCCGGCCATCGGCATCCGCTCCCCGGCGGTATCCGGGGACCGGGCGGTGAGGACGACCTCGAGCTCGCGCGAGAGGAGCTTGGCATCGTCGCCGAACGTCTCGAAGAAGTCCCCGACGCGGAACAGCACGAGATGCCCTGGGTACTGGGCCTTCACCCGCTCGTACTGCTCCATGAGCGGAGTGGTGGCCACGGTCTCGGGCATCGGGGGCTCGAGCGAGCGGGCCGCGGCATATAATCGTTCGTCGGAGCGCGACGGTCGATCGCGCCCGGCCGCCGGTCGGGAGAGGGCGCTGAGGGGGAGATTTGAACTCCCGTGGCGGAACCGCCACCAGCTTTCAAGGCTGGCGCCTTGCCGGGCTAGGCTA
>Ga0209415_10002603_pt1 | contig 33829 bp, 31 predicted proteins | sample PeaSoiSIISIP2007_FD_187696 | JGI IMG/M metagenome (GOLD analysis project Ga0209415, IMG submission 187696) | Peat soil microbial communities from Weissenstadt, Germany - SII-SIP-2007 (SPAdes) (version 2) | ecosystem: Environmental > Terrestrial > Soil > Wetlands > Peat | place: Germany... | reverse complement strand
ATGGAAGCCGAACTGGAAGCCCCAGTTCCGGTGCCGGTCGCCCAACCGCCCATCCAGCCCTCTGCGTTGCCCGTCGTGCCACCATGTCCTCCTCCTCAGCCGACAGCCCATCCGGCTCGCTCGACGCCCCGTCACCAGGCACCCACGATGCAGCGAACTGTGGCCGTCCCGCCAGGCTCCCCTTCATCGGATGCCAAGCCGTCGGCAACACCGGAACCCGTCGCCACGGGAACGGCGGCCCCAGCCACACAAGACGGCGCGCCCCATGGACAGCAGGGACCGGCGGACACGTCGTCCGGTGTTGAAGGCGATGGGGACACCGGCGGCCGGGCGTCCGATGGCTCGGCTGCGCCGTACACCGGAAATTCGGCTCCCGCATATCCCGTCGCAGCCCGCCGGGCTGGCAGAGAAGGACGGACGGTACTCTTGGTCACCGTAGGCGTGGATGGAGAATGCCGGGACGCCCAACTCGAGGAGACCAGCGGCACGCCGTCATTGGATGAAGCTGCCGTCACCACCGTCCGGCACTGGCGCTTCACCCCGGCGAGACACGCTGGCCAGGCCGTCGAGGCGACGATCAGGGTTCCGGTGGTGTTCAGGCTCACGGCAGCCGCGCAATAGCCTGGGAACCGTTGGGCCGCCCGCCTCCCTCAGTCTTCGTCCCCCTCGTACTCTTCCTGCTGCACCACCGGCAGCGTCTCCAACTGCCTCTTGATGTCGGCCCACCTGACCGGCGCGTAGTACCAGCTGTCGACGCCGACATCGAGGCACCTGCCCCCGCTCGGCGTCTTGAACCCGGGCAGCCGCCCGTGGCTGTGGCCGTACAGATGGACGGAACCACGGTGCGAGCCGTTCCACACCCTCATCCCGTAGTGCGACAGGACGATCTTGGTGCCGTCGACGGAGACCTCGCCGTAGTCGCGCACCGAGGCCCAGCCTTTGGCTTGGCGCGTCTCCGGGGAATCGTGGTTGCCGGAGACGAGGTGCTTGGAGCCGTGGAGCCTGGCCGTATAAAATGAATCCCTCCCTATCTACCAAACTCCGCGGAATGGCGGAAACCCGTAAATAGGTCATAGAGGCTGCCACTACTCCTTGTGATTCGCGTTCTGGTAAGCTAGCCCATGGGCCTGATCCACCAGTTTCCGGACGTCCCCGTCCCGTTGCAGGACGAACATCGACGGCTTGTTCCCGACGAGGAGAGGCCCCGCAGGTTGATGATAGGCCCGCGTGATGGCGATCTGCTGGACGGACGGGTCGAGGTCGATACTGTCGCTGTGCGCGGTGACCCGAAGAAGAGGAACATCCGCCGCCATGGCAGCGTGGGTCGCCTCATCCATAATCGCGGCTTAGTGGCGGGTAATTCATGTGACCGGCAGTATCAGGATGAAGGAAGTGGGCGGCGCTTGCGAGGGCGAGGAGCCATCAAGGGAGATTCCCCGTAGCGGGCCCCCACGAAACGCTCGGCCGGCATGGGCCTGGGCAGGTCTTCGTCCTCGGCCGTTTCAACCCAGTTCGGTATGGCATAGGTCCGACGGCCCGAGAGCCGCTTCATGCCTTCGCTCCATTCCCACAGCATGCGCGATCCGACCTGTGTAAACCCCGGCGTGTGGCGGATGTGCTGTTTAAGTTCGGGGACGATTTTGACGACGGCACCACAAACGCGATCGGCGAGCTCCCGTTGTGCGGCCGGCTCGACGCCGAGATATTGCTGTAAGTAGCGCCAAACAGCCTTCATTGACGTCCAGCTCTTGCGCCCGTCGATGTGCATGCCGGGCGGATTGTTGGCGTACCGATCATAGGCGAGGATGGTGAGCATGTCGTAAATCGGCGCCACCCGCACGTCGTCAAAACTGTCGTAGAGGAAGGCCAGGTTCTTGGTGTGACAGTCGGCATTGCCCAGGGCGAAGGTCAGCAGCAGGGTCACCGCCAAGTGGACATTCGCCTTTTGCTGCTGGTCGGCAGGCACGTAATCCCGGACCAAGCGCGCGACCCTTTCCCAGGTGGAATCGTATTTTTCATCCGGCGGGAGCCCCAGGAGACTGCAGAAGTCTTCGAACCCCCTCCTGCGGCCGGTTTCCGGATCGATGTCGAAGCGTTCGACGATCAGTACCTGGCCATCCTCAGAGACCAAGGTTTTGGCCGTCTCAATCCCCGTTTCTTGTGCCACTTGCATACAGAGATGCTCGTTCAGGGCCACGAAGGGCTGGTGCTCCGAGCTGGCTTTGACGATGTATCGTTCGGTTGGCACCGCTCCTTTGCGAAACAGTGCCTGTGTCTCCGGCGTCAGGAATTTTGGCACCACGCCGGATACGCCGGACGCCGCGAACTGCGCCATCAACTCGAAGAAGACCTGTTTCGACGCCGCACCATTCAAGAGCGGCCCAAGATCCTCCAGGGCAACCAATGGGCTTGGTTCGGAGCCGGCGCTCACTTGGACCCTGCCGATCAGGTTGTGCCCGACGACGGCCAGGAGATCCAAGGGCTTAGCCCCTAGGTGAGGCCCCAGTTGCTCCTTCAGCACCGACAGTAGATATCCCTCTGGCAAGCTGACTTGGAAAAACGGGTGTAGGGCGGGCCATGTCCAAGTCTCGGCTTGCACCGGCATGGTCAAGGACACGAAATCGGCCTCGTCCGCCCCCGGGAGATAGGTTAGGTGGTAGGCGAAGCTGTCTGGGCTGTCGAGGACCGCAACATGCCGTCCCCGGACAAAGACATTGAGATTCACTTTGCACCCGGCCCGGAGTTGTTCCCTTTGCGGCGCTCATCGAGCAAATCGTTGAGGGTTGGCCTACGAGTGGTCGGCTTGAAATCGATCTCGAGGCCGAGCGTATCAAGCAATTTCAGCAGCTTCGCCAAGGAGAAATCCACCCCCCGACCGGATTCGAACCGCGAAAGGGATTCCTGCCAAAGCCCCGCGCACGCAGCCATCTCGGTCTGGGTCTTCCCTGTCTTCTTCCGCAAAGCCTTGAGTCGGCGGCCGACGTCGGGAACTGTACGGAGCGGATCTGGTAGATATGATTCCGGTGTCATAAAGCAGCCTCCACTTAGGAGGAATATAACACCTGAATCATAAACGTCAAGGCGGTCACGGGAGATCGACGCGGGGATTGGCGACAAAATATGATCCAGGTATCATATATGCTGACCCAGTCCGACAAAAAATAACACGTAAATCATACTTTTTGGCGCCAGTGAGTAGTTCCCGGTGAACTTGTCACGGCTCGACGCCGGCGATGCAATGCGCCGGCGAATTGGGTCACCGGCCGCCTGCCAGTGGGCTAACACCACATGTTGTGGTCCGGAGTTTGGTAGATAGGAAGGAAATGAATTGGGTGTCGATGTTCGATCGGTGGGTTTCGCCGAATGGCCCCCGTTATGGTCATTCCGCTGCCGACTCCTGATCTTCAGCTAAGAAAGAAGGGGTCTGCTGTTGATGCTCCGCCAGAGGGCGCGTGCTGGTCGTCGCGTCACTGAATCTTGTTCGACAACACCTCGAGAGAATCCTGGTGGGCTTTCTCCTCCCGAAAGACCGCCTCTTCTGATTGGAGGGCCGATACCAGTCGGTCGAACTTCTCTCTGTAGGTGGGAAGCAACTGCGCGAACTTGAAGCAATCGGTCAGATCCGTCCGCTGTTTGCACCGGGGCTCGATGGTCTCAGTCTTTTTGTGCACCGGCATAGCGACACCTTCAATTTGGGAGGCGAGCTGTTGGGCTTCGCTATGGATCTGCTCCCTTGCACTATTTTGCTGCAGAATGCTGGACCCAAGCTGGATGCGGGTGGTCCCGGCTTGCACGGTCTGGATAGGCGCAAGTTGCTTTCCCGGGTCGCTTGAACGTACCGACGATCGTCTGCAAAATATGCATGTTCTATCAGTAGAACCTGCAAACCCTCTCGGCGAGCTGTTTCCTTGAAGAGGAAGTCGATATGCTTTCGCATCGCCAGCACAACCATCCCGCGCAGCGGGTTCGTACATGGGCGCAAGAACGCTGTTCCTCTTGCCTCCTTTGGGAGCAACAGCATTTGATATGGAGGCGAGTGGTTCGACTGGTCGGAGGAAGGCTAATCCAGACCGGCCTGCCAGTTTCGGGCGCCGTGAATGACGCGAATGATTTTCAGCTCATCGGCGTCGAACGAATAGAAAACCAGGTAACGGCCGAACGGGATCATTCGAACACCGTTACCGAATTCAGGCCGAAGCGGCGCGGCGGCTGGTTGTTCGATGAGCAGGTGGCATCTTTCGGTTAACGCCTCGATGAAAGTGACGGCCCGCGCCGGGTTGTCACGAGCGATAGAGTCACCGATCTCTTCGACGTCCCGTTCGTCCGCGACGCTGAACCGAAATCGCATCACGCGTCAGTCGACTTCGGCTTGGTGGCGTATTTTGCTTTCAGCCGGTCGAGGAAATCGGCGCCATCACTGGCCGATACGCCGCTGGCCAAGCCTTCGTCGACCAAGGCGCGCAGTTCGTCGGTGCGGGACCGTAGCGTCAGCTCGTAATCTTCGAGTAGTCGCAGCCCGTCGCGCACAACTTCGCTGGCGTTGTTGTATCGGCCGCTTTTGACTTGGGTGTCGATGAACGCTTCGAATCGGTCACCGAGGGCAAAACTGCGCGGCATGGCTGGCGTCCTGTCGAGCTGGCAATTAGATAACTATTATCATAGTGGCGATCTGCTGGCAGTCAATGCATCGTCGGAGTGCCGTGGCCGACATCCGCCAGCGAGACTGAGGCAAGCATTGCGCCGTTTCACAGCTTGTGACGTGCAGCCTAGTTTGGCCAAAACGAACGATAGTGTGCCCGCAAACGAAGCAACAGTCCGCCGCACCAAATTTTCGGACCAGATTCTGCCGGGAAAACCTGACGAACGAGAAACACCACCGGTTTGAACGCAGCCGCCACGAGACGAACAGCGCCGACCGTGCGTCCAGATGACGACGACGGGTCCTAGCCCTCGATATCCCGAAACCGTTCCACAGCCAGCAATGGCGGCACGTCTTCCGGAGGTAAAGGGCGGCTGTATAGGAACCCTTGCATCGCATCGCACCCCTGACGACGCAGATAAGCCAGTTGCCGTTCGGTCTCCACGCCTTCCGCCAGCACGCGCATACCCAAGGAATGCCCCAATGTAATGATCGCCCTGGTGATCGCTGCATCATTGCTGGACTCATCGACCAGCGACGCCACGAAACTTCGATCGATTTTCAGTTTGCTCACGGGAAAGCGTTTCAAATAGCTGAGCGACGAATAACCCGTGCCAAAATCATCAATGGCCAACCTGATCCCAAAGACGTCGAGAGCCCTTAACGTCCGCTCGGCCGTTTCGGCATCCGTCATGACGCTGCTCTCGGTCAACTCGATTTCCAACCACTCCGGAGTGATGCCGCATTCATACACAATGTCCTGAATACCCTCGACCAAACCGTCGCGATGCAACTGCAACGCGGACAAATTAACCGCGACCGGAACAATATTGAGATCGGCGTCCAACCAAGTGCGGATCTGGCGGCAAGCTTGCCGCAATACCAATTCGCCCAAGGGAATGATCAGTCCCGTCTCTTCGGCCACGGCGATGAAATCTCCGGGAAAAATCAACCCCCGTTCGGGGTGATTCCACCGAACCAACGCCTCCAAGCCGATAAGAGCGCCCGTCAACACGTCCTTCTGCGGCTGATAATGCAAAACGAATTCGTCACGTCCGATGGCCCGGCGAAGGTCGCGTTCCAGGTCGTTGCGCGCCTGCGTTTCATCGTTCATCGCGCTTGAAAAGAACCGATAGCCGTTGGGGGCCTCATGAATGGCGTGGTACATCGCCCTGTCGGCATTCTGGATCAGTTGATCGGCATCCTTCGCATCCTCGGGGTAGAAGGAGATTCCGATGCTGGCTCCCAAATGGATCTCGTGGCCGTCGATATCGTAAGGACGCGAGACCGCATTGAGCAATCGTCTCGCCAAAATCACGACTGTCGCCTTATCGGCCTGTTCCTCCAAGATGACAGCGAACTCATCACCACCAACGCGCGCCAGCGTATCGGCGGAACGAGTCACCGCGGCAAGGCGATCGACGATTTTTTCCAGCAACCGGTCGCCCAGATCATGCCCCATGGTATCGTTGATCCGGCTGAAGTGATCGAGATCGAGAAACAAGATGGCGATGGTCTTTCGGGCTCCGTCCGCTCGGGACAGCGCCAGGATGAGACGTTCGCGGAACAAACCGCGATTGGGCAATCCGGTCATCGCATCGAAATTGGACAAGAACCTGATTCGCTCTTCGGCATGTTTGCGATCGGTGATGTCTTCGTGAACAACGACGAAATGGCTCACGGTCCCTTTGCGGTCACGCATCGGCGTCACCGTCTGTTCGACGGTGTAGAGTGTTCCATCCTTGCGCCGCTCAACCAACTCGCCACGCCAGACATCGCCGGCATGAATGGTCGACCACAAGTCCTGATAGACTTGTTTTGTCTGAACACCCGAACGCAGCAGATTGGGCGATCGACCGACCGCTTCATCCAGGCCATACCCCGACAAACGGGTAAAAGCGTCGTTGACCCATTGGATGCAACCACTTCCATCGGTGATGAAGATGGCATTGGCGGCCGCCCCAATGGCGGCGCCTTGCAACAACAAGCGACGTTGATCGGACATCACCTGCAACATGATGCCCAGGTGATCGGCCAACCGCTCCAATCTCGGCATCAGAGCGGTGGCTATGCGTGCGTCGGCATAAGCCGTCAGGGCGCCAAGAACAGTCTTTCCGACGCACAAGGGAATGGAAACACCGGCCTGAGGGCCAGTCGCCGCGTCCTGCAGTTCGAGCCAATCGGGGACGGTCGGTTCGATCCACTGGATATCGCCGGAGAGGATGGCCAGCGCAGCCGGTTCCCCCTGAACGCCGTCCCACCGCAAATGCATGCTGTTGAAATGCTGCTCCATCGCCGGCGGGCCGGCAAAACCAAGCACCGCGAAGCTTCCGTCGGGCCTTTTTCCGGCGATCCACACCAAACGGAGATTGAACAATCCCATAATGCGGCGACACAAAAATGGGGTCAGGAATTCCATATCTTCGCCCTGAAGCACCCGTTGATTGACCTCCTGAACCAGAGCGTTAATCGCCGCGATCTGCCGAGGAACGCTGACGTCGCGGAGAACGACGACGGTGAGATGACACCCTCCCGAAGTCACGTGGCTCACAGAAATCTGCAACGTCAACGGCAGTCCGTCGGCGCGAGACACATGCCATTCCCGCAATTCCCCGGCCGGTATATCTTGAAAGGACTCGACCACGATTGCCGCGGGATCAGCCCAATCGGGCAAAAGGGAGGCCGCCGCCATTCCAACCACCTGATCGGCGGAACAATCGAAAATTCTCTCCGCCACCGGATTGATCGACCGCACGCATCCATTTTCGTCGACCGTCAATACGCCTTCCGTCAAACGTCCCCAAATAGCGTCAAGAGGCATGCCGTTGACCTCGGCAACGCTCGCGGCCCAATCCGCACGCACAAACGCCTTCCCGCGCGCTTTCGTCCTTGCTCTCAGCAGGGCGAAAGAAATGGCGGCGACCAATAGCCCGCCCCCCAAGCTTCCTACAAAAATCAATTCGGGCGGCGAAAGCACCACTGGCAAAACCTTTTCCGAAGGCGGGGGATTTCATTCTTCCGGCAATTTAACCCAATGGAACATTGCCGCAAACTATGTCGAACGAGAAATAACGGTAGGAACGCCTTTGGTCGTTCTTATTGCCCAAGCATCGATTCTGCCTCACAATAGCGCCCCAATCGTGTGCCACGGGGCAATCAGGGCAAAAGGTTTATTAGGCAATGTCGTTTCCGACCCTCATTGGTTTTCTGTTGGGTATCGGGTTGTTCCTCTTCTCGATTCTCCTCAGCACCGACAATTACATGATTTTCCTGCACCTCGCCGGTTTCATCATGGTCATCGGCGGGACAACGGCCGCTACCTTCGTCGCTTTCGAACCGCGTTATGTCCTCCAGGCCATGCGTATTACCCTTTCAATCTTTTTTACACATAAGATCGGCCGATCCGTCCTCACCAACGAAGTTGGAAGAATGATTCGCTGGGGCTATATGGTGCAAAAATCCGGCTTGCCCGCACTTGAGTCCGACGCCAAAACGCTCCGCAGACAAGACAATTTCCTGGCTTTCGGCATCGATCTGGTGATTTCCGGCTACACAGGCCAGGAAGTCCGCGAAATTTTGTCCAACACGATCGAAACGACCTTTCAACGCCACGTCGTACCCGCCGACATCTTGCGCCAAATGGCCAACAACGCACCGGCGTTCGGCATGATTGCCACCCTGGTCGGCTTGGTCGTCATGCTCGATAAAATGGGCTCGGACCCGTCGAAAGTTGGACCTGGCATGGCCGTCGGACTGATGGGAACGCTCTACGGGGTCACCTTTGCCCGCATCATTTTGATGCCGACGGCCAGCAAAGTGCAGCAACGCGAAGAGATCGTCCGGTTCCGTCAGTATCTGGTGGCGGAAGGATTGGCTCTCCTGGCGGAACGCCGCAGCCCTCGCTACATCCAGGACAAAATGAACAGTTTCCTCGACCCAGCCCTGCATTTCGACATCGACCGCATGCTGCGCAACAAGGGATAACGTCATGGCCGACAAACGCTTCCACGTGCCCAAGCGTGAAGACTCGGAAGACTGGCTCATGTCCTATGCGGACATGATCACCTTGCTGCTGTCGTTTTTCGTCCTCTTGATTTCCATGTCGCACATCGATCCGATCAAATTCGAAAAAGTTCAAGGCGGCATGGCCCGCGACATCGGCAAACATCAAACGGCGCAACCCCTGCAGGAATTGAAAACCGAGGTCGGGCAGGTCCTGAAGGGCCTCAAGATCGACGACGACAAGGTCAGCCTGGGGACCGACGGGCGCGGCCTGGTGCTGGAATTCGATGCCACCACCTTCTTCGAGCCGACCTCCGCCCAGTTGAAGAGTGACCTTCTGCCGGTCCTCGCAAAATTGGCGGAAACCCTCAACTCTCCGCGCTATTCGGCCTTTCAGGTCGAAGTGCAGGGGCATACCGACGACACGCCGATCAATACGCCGGCCTTTCCGTCCAACTGGGATTTGTCGTCGGCACGCGCCACCATCGTGGTCCGCACCTTTATCCAAAATGGCATCGACCCGACCAGACTGATCGCCGAAGGCCTCGCCGATACCCGGCCAAAGGTGTCAAATCGCGACGTCAACGGCAAACCTCTGGCGACCAACCAAGCGATCAACCGCCGCGTTTCGGTGCATATCTTCCCGCGTTAAGGCTTGTCGTCAGTTAACCAATCATGGGGAAATCGAACCGGAATACCCTCGCCCCTTGCGGGAGAGGGTGCGGAGCGCAAGCGACGCGGGTGAGGGGGCAGCGCGTCTGCGCCGCATAAGAGTCGAGAAACGCGCCGACGCGCTACCCCTCACCCTAACCCTCTCCCACAAGGGGGAATCGTTTTTAATCTCGTAAAAATAGCAACTGACGACAGGCTCTAAAGCTCGACCACCATATTGTCGCGGCTGACCATGGCGCCGCTCCACATGGCTTGCGCTTCGCGTTCAATCCGCGCCATGTCCTCGTCCACATGATCGGGGTCGTGATGAAAAATCGCCAACCGCTTGACCCCGGCTTGCCGACAAAGACGCACCCCTTCTTGCCACGTCGAATGTCCCCAGCCCACCTTGTTCGGAAATTCGGCATCCGAGTAAGTGCTGTCGTAGATCACCAGATCGGCGCCATTGATCAAATCGAGCACATTACGATCGGGCGAACCCGGAACATGTTCGGTGTCGGTGACATAGCAGACCACCTTACCATCCAGTTCCAACCGATAACCGGTCGCATGGTTCGGATGCCTGAGCGGCGCGGTACGGACCACCAGCCCTGGAGATAAGTCGGTCAGAACGTCGCCGGCAAGAAAGTCCTCGTAGGACATCTCGGCTTTCAACGCGGACAGCGGCACCGGGAACGTCGGTTCGGTCATCTGATTGGCCAGCACGGACTGGATGCCCCCCATGTCCGTGAGATGCCCGGCCAAGACACGAAACCGCCATCCGGGAACGTAGATCGGAGAAAAGAACGGGAACCCGTTGATGTGATCCCAATGCGTATGGGTCAGCAGTAAAACGCCGGCCCCAACGTGCCGGCGAACATAATCCTGACCGAGGGCCCGGATCCCGGTTCCCGCGTCCAAAATTATATTGCAAGCCCCGTCGCTCACTTCGACGCAACTCGTATTGCCTCCATAAACAACATGATTGGAAGACGGGCAGGCGATACTTCCCCGAACGCCCCAAAATTTCACCTTAACGGTCATGTTTGCGCTCCTTACGGCGCGGCAGGGCCCTCCCCCAAACCGGCAACGTTAGCGTCATATTTGATATAACCGAAATTTCTATGGAGTTTGAGGCACAATTTGTATGGCACCACCAATTCCTTGATTGAACAGTATATTGGCACGCCCACAGTTGACCGCCACCTCTACCAGATTATTCGCATTTTTATACCAAAAGGCCATTCCGGTCGGCACATCGGAAAAGGTCCGAGCCCTCTCCAACCGCTGCCCCGCGATAGCCAAGGAAACGTCGGCCGGCAGAGCACCGGCACGCAACCCGGTCATTAAATTACCGTAAACGTCGACATAGACAATCGCCGCCAAATCGTCGGGCCAGTCGGCAAAGCGCGGTATCGGCCCCTCCTCCAGACCGGCGTCCCTTGGCGAAACCCCTTTCGCCAAACGGGCCGCCACCGGCGCGAAAAGATCCCGGCCATGAAAACTGGGGGAAATCATCTTCGCTTCGGCTGGAATGACATATGTCTCCACCATCGCGCCACGCCGCAGCAACAGTTCGAACAATCCATTTCCCGGCCCGACGAACCAGCGCCCATCGACCAGCGCTGCGACCCCAGGCCTATCGCTTCCAACCGTCGGATCGATCACCGCAAGAAAAACACCGCCCACCGGCAACACATCGGAATAAGCGGCCAACAGATAGGCAGCCTCCATCGGTCGTCGCGACGGCGCATCGGCAAAAAGATCGATAATCGGCACGTTGGGCGCCTCTCGCCAAATAGCGGCTTTGACCTGCCCCGTGTAAGGCCCTTCCAGACCAAAATCGGTGAACAAAGCGATCATCACGGTCCTCCGGAGCCGCCTCTTCCAGCGCCTCGGCCTGCGAACAGGGAATCCGCCCCATCCTCTCCCCACAGCAAGAGAGAAGAACATTGACGGCCGAAAATTTAATCATAATTTGCAAAATATTTCAAAAAATAATATATGTAGGTAACATTATTGTAACTAAATTAATATTGCCACCCTTGACCTCCGCTTAACAATATAGGAGTCATTACAAAAAAATATTTACACAGCCTTCTCCGTAATTTTTTTAAAAAAATTTGTTCGCTGATATTGTTTTTTGCAATCTAAAATTGCATATTTTTCTATAACAACCCTTTATCTCACGAAAGCTTTGACAAACTCGGTGCCGAGTAGTTTACATCCAAAGTGATGAGCAAGGGATGGAGGTCCCGAGGTGAAGAGCGGAAATGGACAGCGCAAACGGCTGCCACGTGCTGAGCGCGAACGCTTGATTGTCGAAGAGGCCGTTCGCTTCTTCGCGGAAGTTGGTTTTGAGGGACAAACGCGAGCTTTGGCGGAGCGGCTGGGTGTCACCCAACCTTTGCTTTATCGCTATTTCGCCGACAAGGATGCCTTGATCGAGCGGGTTTTCGATGAAGTCTTCCTCCGCCGCTGGCGACCGGAGTGGGAAGACCTGTTACGCGACCGGAAGCGACCTCTGGACGAACGCTTGATTGATTTCTATCAAAACTATTGCCGCACCATCTTCAACCCGGAATGGATCCGTATTTTCATGTTCGCCGGACTGAAGGGCGAAGGAGTCAATAAGCGCTATTTCGATATCGTCACAAACAACATCTTGAAGCCGTTCTGCGTCGAGTTGCGTCATGATCTGGGACTGCCCACAGTCCAGGAACGCCCCATTGACGACGAAGAGACCAATCTTGCCTGGGCTTTGCACGGCTCTATTTCCTATATCGCGCTCCGCAAATGGATCTACAAACTGCCGGTGCCTGAAAATATAGACGCCCTGATCGCCACGTCGGTAAAAGCCTATCTGCAAGGCAGTAATGCCGTCATGAAACAGATACTGGCATAGCTGGCCTTGCGGGAAAGGAAATTTCGTGACCGTCAGTTAGCAGGAAGGTCGCTGTGAATGCCCCCCGCCGCCTTCTCTTCTTGGCCGTACCAATTCTCTTCGGCATTCTGGCCGTCACGCTCGGGATGGATGCCGACTGGGATCTGCGCAATTATCACTATTACAATGCCTGGGCTTTTCTAACCGACCGCTATGATCGGGATGTCGCGGTCGCACAGATACCAACCTTCTACAATCCCATCATCGACGTTCCCTATTTTATTCTCGCCCAACATCTGTCAGCCCGCCTTTTGGCGTTTCTTCTGGGATCGCTCCACGGTCTCAATTTTATCTTGCTTTATTACGTCTCCGACCATGTGCTCGTCATCACGGCTCCCCGGAAACGCCTGTTGGTCAACGGATTCATCGCACTCGCCGGAGCCAGTGGCGCCGTGGCGCTGTCCGAAGTCGGCACCGTCTTCTACGACAATCTGCTCTGTCTCGGATTCTTTGGCTCCCTGGCGCTGACCTTTCGCAATTGGGACCTCCTGATCACCGCGACATGGCGCAAGATTGCTTTGCCGGCCCTCCTCGTCGGATTACCGGTGGGACTGGCGTTTGGACTCAAGCAAACCTCGGTGATCTACACATTCGGAATTTGTGGCGGTCTCCTGCTCAGTCTTCCCGCCTCCCCCGGTCGACGGTTCTTCGTCGCCCTCTTCTGCGGTTTCGGCATCCTGGCGGGAGAAGCGCTCGGTGGTGGCTATTGGATGTGGCACCTCTGGCATCTCTATGGGAACCCGGTATTTCCCATGTTTAACCAGATTTTCCGGTCGCCCTGGGGCCTGGTCGATTCCTATCGCGATACGCAATATTTGGAAGGCTCGGCGATCCGACGGCTGCTCTATCCAATCATCTTCAGTCTGGATAGTCGGCAGGCCAGCGAAATCGCTTTCCGCGATTACCGGATCCTGGCTGCATTTCTTCTCCTGCCCCTCGCCGGCGTCAGCGTCTTGCGAGACCTCTGGCAAAAGAAAGCGCCCGATTCGTCAGATTTAAAACGAAGACAAGCGACGTTTCTCCTCACCGCGACAGCGATCTCCTATGCGGTCTGGCTCCAGATGTTCGCTCTCTATCGCTATATGACCGCCATCGAGATGCTGGCCCCGCTGCTGGTGGTCGTATCGATCGGCTTTTTACGTCCACTGGGCCGTCTCCGCCTTCCAGCGGCACTCTGCGTGGTCGCCAGTCTGATCGTCGCCACCCGACCCGGAGACTGGATCCGCGTCCCTTTCGCCGAGCGCGCGGTGACGGTCAGCGTCCCTCCGGTAACCGATCCGGCAGACACCATCGTCCTTCTGGCCGGACACGAGCCTTTGTCTTTCCTGTTGCCGGCGTTTCCGCCCGAGCTCCGCTTTCTCAGGATCGACAGCACCTTCACCAATCCCGACCAAAGCGCCGTTCGATTCAATCAGGTCATGCGCCAGCGCGTCTCGGAGCATCACGGACGTTTTCTCGGACTCTTCATCCCGACGGAACGCCATGACGTTGTTGCGCGCCTCGGAGACTACGGACTGCAATTGGAAGGCGACGACTGCGCGACAGTCACCTCACCGATCGGCGCCGCGCCCTACGCCTTGTGCAGCGTGCGGCGCAAATAGCCATCAGTGCCGCCGATCAAGCCGCGCCGCCGCACCATAAGGTACGGCCATGGCCAATAGCATGGCCGCCCAAAGAATCATCTCCCGGTTCGAGATCATGGCGTTCAAGACGAGAGGCACCTGCTCGCTCAACAACGGATGGTCCTTGGCAAAGTCCTCGCCGATCACCGCCAGACCTTCGCTGACGATCGCGGCGAGGGCGGCGAACGACAAGCCGCGGGCCAACCACATCGACAACCTGCCTCGCAAGCCGCCAACCGCCGATCCCGGGAACAATCCATCGAAAGCGATGGCGGGCAACAGGGACGCTCCCAGCCTGTAGGCCTGGACGCCACGCAATAGGACAAGAGCCGTCAGGCCAACCGCCGGCACCGAGAAATCGATCACCGGGATATCGCGGTAGCGTCCGTCAAAAACCAGCAACATGGTCCAAACGAAGGCATAGCCGCCGCTGAGCTGGCACAAAGCCGACCCATGCCAACGATCCAGGGTCTCGTCAAAGCCGTTAAGGCGGCCCGATTCGCCAAGAAATTTGGCCGCGCGATCAATGATCGCCAAAGCCATGACAACCGCCAGGCCCCCCCGAAACAACGCCCAGACGTCCTGCCACCAGCGAAAGCTCACGGCCTCGACATGGAAAACAGTTGTCACCGCCAACCAGGCCAACATCTGCGAGACCATCGCCAGGACCAATTGAGCGCCAAATCCAGGAACGGTTCGGCCAAAGGCCAAGGTCGCCAGCACACCGGCGGCGATGGCCCATCCGGCGCGGAGAGGCCAATCCGCCACTTCAACGACCGGACCACTCATATCGAATTTCGCCTTCCGATCGATGTCGAATACCCCCCAGGACGCCCCGACGGTATTCTCCAGGGCCGCCTTCCATGGCTGGTCGAACGCTTCGACGATGTTGTAATCAAAGCCGTGACGTTGGGCGATGGCGGCCATTTGCCGAACAAAACGCGCCTCGTTGACCGTACTGACCACGGCCGGTCCCCGGTCGCGTCCAAGCGAAGGCCAACCGGCTTCGCCGATCAGCACCGGCTTGCCGGGAAAGGCCTCCCGGATGCGATCGACGATCTTCACGAAATGCTCTTCGATGTGATCGATCGCCACCGGCTCGTCTTCCCAAAACGGCAGAATATGGATGGTGATGTAATCGACCTCGCGGCCAACTTCCGGATATTTCAGATAAAAGGCCCAGACGTCGGCATAGGATACCGGTTGTTTCACCGCAGCCTTGACCCGGCGAATGTAAGAGATCAATTGGTCCGATTTCAAATCGCGGCGCAGCAACACCTCATTGCCGACCAGCACGCGATCGATGGCGTCGGGATGGGCGTTGGCCGCCTTGATCAGCGCCTCGATCTCCAATTCGTTGGTTTCCTTCTCGGTGCCCAACCACGCCCCGAAAATCACCTTCAACCCATATTTCGCCGCCAGATCGGGAACCACATCCATACCTTCGCGCGCCGTATAAGTGCGGACGCCTCGGCTATGCCCAACCAAAGCATGCAAGTCCTCGTCGACCTGGGCTGGCGTTGGATATGTCTTGGTCAGGGGACTCTGGCCACGCCGGAACGGCGCAAAAGAAACGCTGCGCAGGGGTTCGTTCCAAGACGGTTCGACCGGTTGAGGACGATCGCAGACAAACCACACCGCGCCCGCGACAAGCGAGGAGAGAAGCAGAGCGATGACGAAGGAGACGAAACGCATGGAGAGACCGTGATTCATGTGCTTATTGACTACGATTTTTCAAATAACGGCGATCCTTGACCACCGAAAGGGCCACGCCGAACCGCTCGACCGTGATGATCTGGCGTCCCTCGAAATGGCGATGACAATTCGCCTGGGTGAAGGCCACCAGGAAGTCGGCCTCCTCAAGCTTCTTGGTGAATTCCATATATTCCGGGAAAAAATAAGCGGCCGACAGACGATGTCCGCACACGGCGACCTTATAGACCCGGGTAATCGGCTTATCGCCATTTTCCATGGCGATATATTCCGCCAAGTCCTTGGTCGCCTCGACCAGAGAATTGCCCCAATAGTCCAACTCATAGGCGCCCTCGGCCCCCTTCACGCCGCCGGTCAGCAGATTGTAGTAAACATATTCGTCAGGATGAAGCTGCCCCATCACCCAGGTTTGCGCCACCAGAACAGCCGTCAGCACCGCCGCGAAAGAGCGCCCCATCCGCTCGTTGGTTCGGGCCAGAACGGTCCAAAGGTGGTCGATTCCCATCGCGGCGAGCACAGCCAATGGGGGCACGACGAACAGGAAGTGACGGATCCCGTTATAGGCGGTGGGCTTAAAGAATATAAAAAAGACGATCGGGAAAAAGGCGGCGACGAAGACCATCAGCACCTGCACCCGGCGCATTTCGGCGAAACCGGCATCGACCGGAAGAAGCTGCCGTCTCTGCACGCGGCCGACCAACCAGATCACACCGAAAACACCCGCCGTCAGCAGCCCGAAGAGAACCAATTCGGGCAAATTGACCAGAAGATAGTCGGGCAGATAGTCGCGTGGCACCTGGGTCGCCTTCACCCAGATACCCGCCACCAAGGTATCGATATTGATCGGCAGCTTGGAAAAGTCGCGCAAGGCGTCAAAGGGGTTGAAGGGACTCATCACGCCCCAAGGCCAAAACACCCCCATCAGCAAATAGGCGATGACCGCTGCCGGCAAAAGACAACGCGCCATCGTCCAAAGATGAGAGCGGATCAGAGAAAGGTCGCCCTTCTCATGCCAAATGCCGATCAGGAACAAAATCACGCCGACCGCCAGATAGGGCCCGACCAACACCGCCGCGACGCGAATGCCGAGAGCGATTCCCAACGTCAGCCCCAATTTCAGCACCAGACGCACCGGCGGCGATGGGAGCGTTGAAACGACCCGGCACAGATAGAACAACGTCCACACCATGGCGGCGGCGAAGGGGGCATCCTTCGGATTGTTGAAACTATGGCCGTAGTAGGCCGGCGTCAGCAGCAACAGCAGCAGCGCCAGAAATCCAACGCGCTGCCCCCCCAAATGCCGCCCCAAACGCCAAGCCCCCCCCAGTCCGACAACACCGACCAGGCCGCCCAACAAATGGCGGGTTTCATATTCGCCAAACGGCGAAATCAGATTGATCAATGCGGCCAAGAGATCAAAAAAGCCGCCATAGCGAAAGAGATCGAGGTAGTTGAATGCCGATCCGTCCTGGAAGAGTGACGCGTAAAAGGCCAACAGCTTGACGCCATAGACGTTTTGCACTTCCTCATCGTTGGTGATGCCATAGTCTTCGAAGGTCAGCACCACCAGAACGGCAACCCCCAGCAATACCAGGCGCGACAGGTCGTAAAAGACGGGTCCCCATTGGCGCCGGCTACCGCTCAGCGTCTTGATGGAGATATCCTCGGGGATTGAGTCTGGGTCGGTCATGGACGAAGCGTAGTCCTTGGCTTTCGTCACATCAATCCTTGCCATGCCGCACGGCCCATTCCGCCGGGCTCGCAAAAGACAAATAGGCCAGCCTTTTGACCTCTTGGCGCCCACGCGTCACATTGTCGAGAATGATGCCGCTGGCCAGGCTGAGAAACGCCAGGATCATGACGCCGACGGACAAAAAGGCCGTGGGAAACCGCGGAACAAGCCCCGTTTCCACATAAGTGACGATGACGGGCACGGCCAACAACAAACTGATCACGGCCAGCAACACGAAGCTCAAAGAAAAAAACGCCAGCGGCTTTTCCTCTTTGAACAACATCCCGATCATCCAAAGAATGCGAAAGCCGTCACGATAGGTGCGCAATTTGCTGATCGAACCGTCCGGACGAGCCCCGTATGGCGTTTCCACTTCGGCAACCGGCATGCGCAGCGACAGGGCATGCACGGCCAATTCCGTTTCGGTCTCGAATCCCGCCGACAAGGCCGGAAACGATTTGACGAAACGACGGGAAAACACGCGATACCCTGACAGCATGTCCTGAAAACGGTCGCCGAAAATCGTGGCGACCGCGCCGGTCAACAATCGATTGCCGAAATGGTGCCCCCGACGGAAGGCCTCGGTGGCGTCGGTCTTCAAGCGACTTCCCACCACCATGTCGAGATTTTCCTCGACCAGCTTCTGAATCATCCCCGGCGCGCTGGGGGCGTGATAGGTCTCGTCACCATCGGTCATCACATAGACGTCCGCCTCGATATCCGCGAACATCCGCCGCACGACATTGCCTTTTCCCTGCAAAGGCTCGCTCCGCACGATCGCTCCGGCGGAGCGCGCCTCCTCGATGGTCCGATCGGCCGAGTTGTTGTCATAGACATAGACTTGGGCCGTCGGCAGCGCCGCCTGAAACTTCCTGACCACCGAAGCAATGGCTTTTTCTTCGTTGTAACAAGGAATAAGGACAGCAATTCTCATCGCGAACGCAATCTCCGATAGCGCACGCCAAGCGTGCTGGATTCGGGTCGGCGAGATCTGAATCCATTAAAATAACTCGCGGCCGGAGGATGCCGACCCCGAGGTGTCGCGTCAATGGCCCTTGTCACCAGACTTTACACGCATTCTTGCGCACCATCGCGTCGCCAGCCTTGCAGGAAAAGGCACGAGCGAACTCCGGCATATTCGAGACCACGCCATTGACCCGGTATTGCGCCAAGGCATGAGGATCGGTCTGCGCTTGCAAACGACGCGTTTCCGGTCGCTCGGAGCCACACCAGACGCGGGCCATCCCTAAGAAGAACCGCTGTTCGGGCGTCCAGCCCTCAATCTTGCCGACTTTTTTGCCGGCCAGATATTTCTGCAAGGCCCCATAGGCGATCCGTGCCCCGCCATTGTCGGCGGTGTTCTCACCAAGGGTCAATTTGCCGTTGAGCGTCACGTCGCCATCAGCGACAAACGCTCCATATTCGTCGACCAGACATTGGCTCTTCGCCGCGAACTTGTCCGCATCGGCTTTGGTCCACCAATCGACCAAATTTCCCTTGCCGTCATATTGGCGACCGGCATCATCGAAGCCATGCGTCATTTCATGGCCGATCACCATACCGATCGCGCCGAAATTCAAGGCATCGTCCGAATCCTTGTCGAAAAAAGGAAATTGCAGGATGCCCGCCGGAAAGTTGATGTCGTTGTTTTCCGACTCGTAATAGGCATTGACCGTCGGTGGCGTCATGCCCCATTCGCTGCGATCGACGACATCGCCGATCTTGTTCAGATCGCGGGTAACCTCGAAAGCACTGGCGCGCCAGAGATTGCCCAAGGCATCGTCACGGCTGACGACGACTGTGGCGTAATCGCGCCATTTGGCGGGATATCCAATTTTCGAGACCATGAGGGCCAATTTCGCCTCGGCCTTGGCCTTGGTCGCGGGAACCATCCAATCGACGCTGGCGATCAACCGGCCAAAGGAGGCATGGACCGCCGTCACCAGATCTTCCATCCGGGTCTTTGCCGCCGGCGGATAGTATTTTTCGACAAAAAGACGCCCCAGATCCTCTCCCAGCGCATGGTCCGTCATCTGCACGCAACGCTTCCACCGTGGCTGGAGGGAGGGCGTTCCAGCCAGAACACGGCCGTAGAAATCGAAATTCTCGTCGACGAAGGCTTTCGGCAACAGCCGCGCCGAAGCATGCAGGACGTGCCATTCGAGATAGCTTTTGACGTCATCGAGAGGCGCCGCCTCGATGATGCCTCCGATTTTGAGCAAATAGTCCGCCGATTGGTCGTTGATCCGATCGAACGCCGGAGCTTCCAACGCCTTCACGTAACCATCCCAATCGACACCTGGGGCTTCGGCGACGAACTGGGCAAAAGGCATCGGCTTGTTGACCTTTTGCGGATCGCGACGCGCCACACGATCCAGCGACACCTCGGCCATGGCGGTTTCCAGGGCCATGACCGCCTTGGCCCGCTGCCCGGCGGATATTGGATCTTCTCCGGTCAAGGCGAACATATGCCCGATATGCGCAACATAAGCGTCGCGCTGACGTGCCGCCTTTTCATCTTTGCGAAAATAGAAGTCGCGATCGGGAAGCCCCAGTCCGCCCTGATCGACACCGGCGATATTGCGATCCGAATCAACGGGATCCCGCGCACTGCCAAAAGAAAAAAAGCCGGCAATTGCAGAGCGATGCAACGTCGCCAGCAAAGACGGCAACGCCCGCTTATCGGTCACCGTCTCGATTTTTTCCAGCAAGGGTTTGATCGGCGCGAGTCCCTTCGCCTCGATCCCGGCTTCGTCCATGCAGGCCGCGTAGAAATCTCCCACCCGTTTGGCGTCCGACGACGCATCCGATCCGGCCTCTTCCAGCAAGCCTCGCAATTTTGCCAGATTGGCTTCCCTGAGAACGTAAAACTGCCCCCATCGGGATTGATCGTCGGGAATTGGATTGCTCGCCTGCCAGTTTTTGCAGACATATTGGAAGAAATCCTGACAGGGCGGGATCGAAGGATCGACCATCTCCGTCAGACTCATCGGCTTGGACATCAGGGCCGGATCGGCCGCTGCGCCCGAACTCAGCCCCAATGACACACAAGCGACAAGCGCCAGCAGATCCCGTCTTTTCATTCCAATCCCTCTTGTCAGGCCCACTTGATCGATGCGGCAGTATGGGAAGACACGGCAGACTTGCCAAGCGGCAGAGTGGGAAATCAACGGTTCTCACTGGGGAACCGGTCGAGGCCTGCCATCGGGACCAATCGCAACAAAGGTGAATGTTCCGTGGGTCGCCTTCTCCTGGGAACCACCATCCCGCCGGCGGACCCACGCCTCGACACGGAATGTCAGGGAGGTCCGCCCGATTTTGGTTTCCGTGCAATAACAGGAGACTTCATCGCCCATGCGGATCGGCGTATGGAACTGCATCGCCTCAATGGCGACGGTGGCGACTCGGCCTTTGGCCCGCCAACGGGCGGCGATGCCTCCGGCCATATCCATCTGCGACAAAAGCCAGCCTCCGAAGACGTCACCCTCGTAATTCAAATCGCTCGGCATGGCGATGGTCCGAATGGTCAAAAGGCCGGGTGGCTCCTGATCCGTCATTTGCAACGACACTCCTCTCAACATATAGTAGCAATCAAACAAACACCCCACCGGATAGGCTTGCCGCCCGGCGAGCCGCTCCCTATAATGCGGCCATGCCTGACTTATTCCAGCAAATCCCCCCCAAAACCGCCGACTATTCCGCCAAGGATATCGAAGTCCTCGAAGGGCTTGAACCGGTGCGCCGCCGTCCCGGTATGTATATCGGCGGGACGGACGACAAGGCGCTCCATCACTTGGCCGCCGAGGTTCTTGACAATGCCATGGATGAGGCCGTGGCCGGACACGCCAGTTGGATCGAACTGGAGTTGAAGGTCGACGGCACGGTGGTCGTGCGCGACAACGGGCGCGGCATCCCCATCGATCCCCATCCAAAATTCCCCGACAAATCGGCCCTTGAAGTCATCCTGACCATGCTGCATTCCGGTGGCAAGTTCGGAGGCGACGCCTACAAGGTGTCGGGAGGATTACATGGTGTCGGCATTTCCGTCGTCAACGCCCTTTCCGATCGGCTGACCGTCGAAGTGGCGCGCGATCGGCAGTTGTGGACGCAAAGTTATTCCCGCGGCATGCCATTAGGCCCCTTGACCCCCGTGGGGCCGGTGCAGAACCGGCGCGGCACCACGGTCACCTTTCATCCGGACGGTGAGATTTTCGGCCCACGCGCCCAATTGCGGCCAGGCCCCCTTTATCGCATGGCCCGCGCCAAAGCCTATCTATACCGCGGCGTCGAGGTCCGGTGGTCCTGCGACCCCCTGATGATCAAGGAAGGCGATCCGACTCCGGCCAAGGAAACGCTGCATTTCCCCAATGGCCTCAAGGATTTTCTCGATTCCGTCCTGGTCGGACGGGACTTGCTCGGCGGACAGAGCTTTGCCGGAAGCGCCACCTTCGCAGATGACATGGGGCAGGTCGAATGGGCGATCGCCTGGCCGGAAGACGAAGAGGGATTCTCCAATTCCTATTGCAATACCATCCCCACCCCGGAAGGCGGCAGTCACGATCTGGGCCTGCGCAACGCGCTGACGCGAGGGCTTCGCCAATATAGCGAGATGACCGGCAATCGCCGCGCCCAGCAGATCACCGCCGACGATGCGCTGGGGTCGGCTTGCGTGGTGTTGTCGGTGTTTATCCGGGAGCCGCAGTTTCAAGGCCAAACCAAGGAAAGGCTATCATCGCCGGAAGCCACCCGCCTGGTTGAAAACAGCGTCAAGGACCATTTCGACCATTGGTTGTCGGGCGATCCCACCGTGGCCAAGGCGGTGCTCGATCGGGTCATCGAGCGGGCCGAGGACCGCGCGAAGAAAAAGCAAGCCAAGGAACTGTCCCGCAAGACCGTCACCAAGCGCCTGCGCCTGCCTGGCAAACTGACCGATTGCACGCGGAGCGTCGCACAAGGGTCCGAACTGTTCCTGGTCGAGGGTGATTCGGCCGGCGGTTCGGCCAAACAGGGCCGCATTCGCGAAACCCAGGCTGTCCTGCCGTTGCGCGGCAAGATTCTCAATGTGGCGTCGGCCACCGTCGACAAGATGCGGGCCAACCAGGAAATCCGTGACCTCATCGAGGCGCTCGGCTGCGGCATCCGGGAGCATTACGACGACGACAAGCTGCGTTACGAAAAAGTCATCATCATGACCGACGCCGACGTCGATGGCGCCCATATCGCCTCGCTGCTGATGACCTTCTTCTACCAGGAAATGGCCGGCCTCATCGAGAATGGCCATCTGTTTCTCGCCTGCCCGCCGCTCTACCGGATCAATCACGGTCAGAATACGGTCTACGCCCGCGATGACGCCCACAAGGAAACGCTGATGACCACCGCCTTCGCCGGAAAGAAGGTGGAGATCAGCCGGTTCAAAGGCTTGGGCGAGATGCCGCCGCACCAGCTCAAAGAAACCACCATGGACCCCAAGACACGCCAACTCTTGCGTGTCGTCGTCCCGCATGGCCCCACCGAAGAGGACCATGAGGAGGCCAAGGAAACGCTCCGCCTGGTCGACAGCCTGATGGGAAAACGCCCGGAGCTGCGCTTCCAATTCATCCAGGAACGCGCCAAATTCGCCCGCGATCTGGACGTTTGACGTAAAAGGATCGAACTGACGACGCCGCGCGACGGCGGTCAGTTCGATCGTATTTTTGTCCCCAAATGGGGATGTTTATCATCAGATAATCATGCAACCCTGCCCCCTTATTCAATGCCACGCCGGGGGCTGACCTCGACCGGGGAAAGGGTGCGACATGACCTCTCTCAATAATTTAAAAATACCGATGAAACTTCTGGTGTCCTTCGCGGCCCTGCTGTTCCTGTTCATCGTCAACGCCGCCGCCGTCCTTCATCAGATGTCCACGATGAACGAGGCGACCTTGGACATCACCACCAACTGGATGCCCAGCGTGAGGGCCTTGAACCGGCTGGAGATCCAACTCGTCGACCTCCGCCGGTTGGAGCTTCACCACATCATCGCCACCGACGAAAAGGAGATCGCCTCCTTCGATCAGCAAATAGTGGCGGTGCGGACCCAGATCGCCGAAAGCCGGAAAAAATATGAAAAGCTGATTTCCTCTCCGGAAGAGCGGAGCCTTTACGATACGATTTCCAGGAAATTCACGGAACTCTATACCGCGGACGATAAGGTCCTCGCCTTATCGCGCAAAAACCTGAATGACGAGGCTGTCGCCGTGCTCAAGGCCGAGGCCACGGAAAGCTTCGCCAAATTGCGCGAAACGATCGATCAGGACATCTTCCTCAATGCCAAAGGCGCGGATGATGCCAACGTCACGCAGGAAGCCAGCTACGGCATGGCCCGTCTGGTGACCTTTTCCCTGCTCGCCATCATCATGCTGCTGACCACCGTTCTCGGCCTGTTGCTGCGCAGTGCCATCGCCAAACCGATCACCGCCATGACGGACGCCATGAAAAGCCTCGCCAATGGCAACAAGACCGTCGACATTCCGGCCCGCGGACGGCATGACGAAATCGGCGCCATGGCCGAGGCGGTCCAAGTCTTCAAGGACAACGCCATCCGTGCCGACCAGATGGCGGCCGAACAGGAAAAGCAACGCGCCGCCCGCGAAGCGCGCGCCCAGACGATCGAGCGTTTGACCGGCGGCTTCGATAGCGACGTCTCGAACATGCTCCAAGTGGTCGCCAGCGCGCTGACCCAGATGGAAGCGACAGCCCAGGCGATGTCGGCCAATTCGCAGCAAACGGCGCGGCAGGCCAATACGGTGGCCGCCGCCACCGAAGAGGCGTCGTCTAGCGTGCAGACCGTCGCCTCCGCGGCCGAGGAACTCTCCTCGTCGATCGCCGAAATCGGCCGGCAGGTCGAGCAATCGAGCCGAGTCTCGCAGGCGGCGTCGGAAGAAGCCAACCGCACCAATGACACAGTCCGTGGCCTGGCCGAAAGTTCGGCCCGCATCGGCGATGTGGTCAAATTGATCAATGACATCGCCAGCCAGACCAACCTTTTGGCCTTGAACGCCACCATCGAGGCGGCGCGCGCCGGAGACGCCGGCAAAGGCTTCGCCGTCGTGGCCGGTGAAGTGAAGCATCTGGCCAATCAAACCGCAAAGGCGACGGAAGAGATCAGCGCGCAGATCGGCGCCGTGCAAAGCTCGACGCAGGAAGCGGTCAGCGCGATCGGCGCGATCGTCAAGCGCATCGAGGAAATCAATCAGATCGCCGGCGCCATCGCCTCGGCCGTCGAGGAGCAATCGGCGGCAACCGCCGAAATCGCCCGCAACGTCCAACAGGCGGCGATGGGAACCCATGAGGTATCGGCCAATATCGGTGGCGTCACCCAAGCCGCCTCCGAGACCGGCGCGGCCGCCGGTCAGGTGTTGTCGGCGGCGCAATCGCTGGCGCGCGAAACCACCGATCTCAAAGACACGGTCGGAAAATTCCTGGCCGGCGTTCGCACCGCGTAACCAATCCTGTTCGTTCCGCCCTCCCTCCCCACACCTTCGCCTGCCGGGGTTACCCCCGGTGGGCGCCTTTTTGTCCGTCACAACAAATGACGAAGCAGCATAAAGGCGCCGAAACTGATGGCTCCGGTGGCCGGAATGGTGAAAATCCAAGCCCAGACGATATTACCGGCCAATCCCCAGCGAACGGCCGATGTGCGGCGCGCCGAACCGACGCCGACGATGGCTCCGGTGATGGTGTGGGTGGTCGACACCGGGATGCCGAACCAAGTGGCGGTAAACAGCGAGATGGCCCCCGCCGTTTCCGCGCAGAACCCTTGGAATGGCTTCAGATCGGTGATCCTCGAGCCCATGGTATGGACGATCCGCCACCCTCCCATCAAGGTTCCCAACCCCATGGCCGCCTGGGAGGCGAGAACGACCCATAAGGGGACGTAGAAGTCGCCATCAAGCAAACCTTGCGAGAACAGCAGGGCGGCGATGATTCCCATGGTCTTCTGCGCGTCGTTACCGCCGTGCCCCAGGGAATAGAGCGACGCGGAGACCAGTTGCAGTTTGCGAAACCGCCGGTCGACGGCAAAGGGTCTGGAATGGCGCAACAGCCAGGTGATGCCGAGCACGATGAGCAGCGCCAGGAAAAACCCCGCCAGCGGCGACAGCACGATCGCCGCCGTCGTCTTGAAAAAACCGTCGGCGACGATGGCGGACAACCCCGCCTTGGCGGTTCCGGCCCCGGCAATACCGCCGATCAGGGCATGCGATGAGGAAGAGGGCAATCCCAACCACCAGGTCAGAAGATTCCAGGTGATCGCCCCGAACAAAGCGGTAAAGACCACCCAGGGATCCATCACCGACGGTTCGACGATCCCGGTGCCGATGGTCCTGGCCACATGCAGGCCGAAAAAGAGGAACGCAATGAAATTGAATCCCGCCGCCCATGCCACCGCCAGTTTGGGGGGCAGCACACGGGTCGACACCACCGTTGCAATGGAATTGGCGGCATCATGCAGGCCATTGATGAAGTCAAAAGCCAAAGCGATGACGATGATCGCGACGACGGCCGTGAGACCAAGGTGAACGGACTCCATCGTCAGACGTGATCCAGCACGAGACCCTCGATAACGTCGGCAACGTCATCGAGACTGTCCGTTGCCGCTTCAAGCAACTCGTAGACTTCCTTGCGCCCGAAAAACGTGATGGTATCGGGGCGCTGTTCGATCAGATCGGAAAGAGCGTCCCGCAGAGCGTCATCGGCGTCGCCTTCAATCTTGGCCACCCCCTCGCACATGGCTCGGATGCGCTCGGCATTGCCGGTGATGTTGTGCAACAAGGGCATAACCTCGGCAACCAGACGGGAGGCCTCCTGTATCTGCCCGGTGATTCGACGCATATGGCTGTCGAAATCGGTCACCTGATACAGCGCGGCATGCAAAACCACTTCTTCCACATGATCGACCGCGTCATCAAGCGCATTGCTCAAGGTGAGAATATCGGATCGATCAAAGGGCGTGATGAAGGCCTTGTGCAAGGCGATCAGCGTTCGCCGGGCAACCGCGTCGGCGGCGCTTTCGATTTCGCAGACTTCGCGACCGCGCGCCGGACGATCCGTCTGATCGGGAGCCATCATCGCCGCCAAGGCATCGGCCGCCGCCACGATGAAACCGCTATGAGCAATGAAATTCTCGACAAACCGCTCTTCTCTCGGCATCAGAGAGCGGAACACACGCATGAACATGAATGACCCCAATCAAGGTTTGTCACATTTCTATCACTAAAGCCCCGCCGGGCAAGAGAGTAAGGATGAGTAAGCTGGCATGCGTCAATGAGAACCCGGCGAAACTGGGGCTGGACAGCACGGATATGCGTCGTAATCTGCCCCTTCGGCGGGGACCGCACCAAGACGCAGACTGCCGTTGATAAGATCGTCACACAAGGATTCCTGGGCATGAGAGCCTGTTTGTTCGCGTTTGCCACTGTGGCACTGGTCACCGCTCAACTGTTTTGCTCAACCGCAGTCGAGGCGCGCGACCAGATCCGTATCGTCGGATCCTCGACGGTCTACCCCTTCGCGACAACGGTCGCCGAACATTTCGGCAAGACCTCGGGCTTCAAATCCCCGGTCGTTGAAAGCATCGGCACCGGCGGCGGGTTCAAGTTGTTCTGCGCCAGCCTCGACGACGCCAGCCCCGATATCGCCACCGCGTCGCGACGAATCAGGCCAAGCGAAGTGGCATCCTGCGCCGATCATGGTGTCAAGGACATCACGGAAATCACCATCGGCTTCGACGGAATGGTGATCGCCAACGCGCGGCCGGAAAAGCCTCTGCAATTGACTCGTCACCAGTTGTTTCTGGCGATCGCCAAGACGGTGCCCAAAGATGGCAAACTGATCGCCAACCCCTATCGACGCTGGAGCGAAATCGACGCCGCGCTGCCCGCCGAAAAAATCCTGGTCTTCGGCCCGGCCCCCAATCACGGCACTCGCGACAGCCTGGTCGATTTGGTGATGTCCCAAGCCTGCCGCGAGTTTCCCGCCATCAAAGCCGTCAGCACGGGTGAGCAGGACAAAATCTGTGCCGCCGTCCGGGAAGACGGCGCCTTTGTCGACGTTTCGCAGAATTATTCCGTTTCGCTACAGAAAATGATCATGGAACCTCATGCGGTCAGTATCCTGCCCTTCAGTTATTTCGATCAGAATAGCGATAAAATTCAAACGGCCACTTTTGACGGAAAAGCCGCAACCTATGACAATATCTTCAGTGGCCAATATCCCCTCTCCCGCCCGCTTTTTCTCTATGTCAAGAATGCGCATCTGGACATCACCACCGGGCTTCGTGACTATCTCGCAGACTTCACCGCGGAAAAGACCTGGGGTAAGGACGGCTATCTTGCCGAACGCGGACTGATCCCGCTGCCCGACGACCGGCGCCAGCAGGAAGCCGAAAAAGCAAAAATATTATTGAAAACATCGCATTAATGGTGGAAGGCGCTCCTTTGCGGACAGTGCCGTCTTCGATAAAGAAGAAACATGCGGTAACGCCGAAGTTGCAGAAAAGACTTCCCATGGAAATTTCAGAAACACTCTCTCGGTGCGACTGAACAGACTTACTGAACGGCGTATAACTTTGCCATGAATTCAACCGCCTTATCCAGTTTCACAATAAATTAACATGCTTTGGCCTGCGCGATATGGTGACGTGAGAACATCATGAACATGAACGTCATCTTCCGCCGACGCAAACCGGTCGCGACGCGTTTCGATAGGCTGCTCGCCTATTTCGATCAGTGGCACGGCTGTCCAGCCGACGCCCAACGGCAACTGAATCTGGACAACGAGATCGCGGTCGGCCAGTTCGACGGCCTCCAACTCCACAGCGTTTTCCAGCCGCTTTTTCAGGCCAGGACAATGTGCCCCATCGCCTATGAAGCCCTGCTGCGCGCCCAGGGCCCCGGAGGCGAAGTGGTCTCGCCGGAACATGCCTTCGCTTACCCGATGACGTCCGAAGAAATCATCTATTTCGACCGCTTGTGTCGCATGGTTCACGTGGTCAATTTCGTGCGGCAAGCCAATCCGAAGGAAATCCTGTTTCTCAACATCGACGGCCGGCAACTGCTGAACGTTGGCGGCGGCACCCATGGAAGCGCTTTCGAGACCCTGTTGACCTATTGCGGGCTGAAACCGACGCAGGTGGTCTTGGAGATCGTCGAATCGCGGATCGATGATCTCGGGCGTCTTGTCGAAGCGGTTTCCGACTATCAACAGCGCGGCTATCGTGTGGCCATCGACGACTTCGGTTGCCAGGACTCCAATTTCGACAGACTTTGGCAACTATCGCCGGAATTCGTCAAACTGGATCGCAGCCTTATTGTGCAGTCGATGGTCAATCCGCGGGCCAAGGTTATCTTTCCAAAGCTGGTTGAAATCATTCACGACCTGGGGGCCGAGGTGGTCTGCGAGGGCATCGAGACAACGGAGCAGCACCAATTCGCCATGTCATCCGGTGTCGATTTCGTACAAGGCTTCTATTACGCGATGCCACAGCCGGCCCTTCTCGACCCGGACCCCTTGGTCGCCACCGGATCCTGATCTCGCATAGCTTCCGTTGGCGTTGCTCGAGCGCCCCGAAGCGGAGCGGAGGTTACGGATGCCGGCGCCCAGCGACCGAGGGAGAATGAACAGTTCAGAGCAATAGGGTTTCATCCGATTGCTCTGTGGCGAGTGGAGATGCCACTAGCCGATCCCGAGAACTTCTGGCTTTATAGGCTATTCCCGCGTCCTGGACCTTGAAGCCTTGACCGCCAGCCCCCCATCGGACCCGATCGCTTATGTCAAGATGCTGCGCTTCGTCGCCCGCAAGACGGATCGAAGCGATTTGCGTATCGCCGCGATGATGGAGATCCTCCTCGAAGCCGCCGACAGGTTCGAAGCCAATGGCAAACTCACGTTGTCGCCAGAGCGTCAAACGCTCGCAGCACGCGCCTTTGCCGGGGTCGCCGCATTTCTCCAGCAACAGATTCTGCCATCCGTGGTGAGCGAACAAAACACGGTCGGCGAGCGTCAAGTGCGCGGGGCTATCGATAGGGCGATGACCACCGTTCACGCCCTCCTGAGTCATGCCGCTTCGATCGACGGACGGCCTGTCTGCCTCGATCTCGATGGTTCTGTCGACGACATGGTCGACGGTTAACCGTTCCCGCGGACATAGCGCCGTTCGCAAACCGGTTCTTGACTTACCCGCGCAATCTTTGCCAAAAGGATTACATCTATTGACATATGGCGGATCCAGACCGCCGGGAAACCGGACATCAGCGGACCAAATTTATGACTTATCCTCTTGAGGACGCCGGATTTACGCTGTGGCACAGCGATATCGAAACCGGCCTGAAACGCCAACACGGCGTCAGCTCCAAAGACCTTGGCATCAATCGGCACACCCTTCAGCAACGCTATTACGCCGGAGAATCGGTGTTTACCGTGCTCGCCACGCTCGATCCGCGGGCGACGGAGGACGACCCCGTCTGACGGGCGAAACGAAGGATTCCGCTGCGGATCGCCTCGACCAATGCGAGGCCGAAAGAGACGCCACAGGGCCAGCCCCCGATCTCCCGCAGGAATGCTCTTACACGGAATTCCGGACACATCCGCCCTGGCTAGCGAATTTATAATCCTTGAATTCTGCTCAGGAAACTTTCGATCGTCGTTCGCAAGCTGTTCGCATTGACGTTCAGGGATGTTGAAGCGTTCATCACCCGGCCGGCATCGGTGCCGGTTGCCGCCGCGGCCTCGCGAACGCCGACAATGTGGCGCGTAACCTCTCCTGTTCCAGCCGCCGCCTGTTCGACATTGCGGGCGATTTCCGCAGTCGCCGCCGATTGTTCCTCTACCGCGCCGGCGATTGAGGTCGTCACCTCTCCCACCTTGCCAATGATGTCGCCGACATCCCGGATAGCGCCGACGGCCTCATCGGTTCTGGCTTGAACCATGGCGATCTGCTGCGTGACCTCATCCGTCGCCCGGGCCGTCTGGTTGGCCAGATTCTTCACCTCGCTGGCCACGACCGCGAAGCCTTTCCCCGCGTCGCCAGCCCGCGCCGCTTCAATTGTCGCGTTCAACGCCAGCAAATTGGTCTGCGAGGCGATCGCGCCGATCATTCCGACCACATCGCCGATCTTCTGTGAACTGATAGCCAATTCGTCGATGACTCTTTTGGCTTTGTCGGCAAACCCGGAGGCATTTTCGACAATGGCATGCGATTCGGAGATCCGGTGCGCAATTTCCGCAATCGAACAAGACAACTCCTCGGCCGCCGATGCCACCGAATGGACATTCTGCGACGCCTCCTCCGCCGCAGCGGCCACCGACATCGCAAGTTGCTCGCCCCGGCTCGCCGACCCGTCGAGCGAGCTTGCCGTGCCATGCAGATCGGTCGCGGAACAAGACACGGCGCTCACCATGCCGCCCAGACAGCCCTCGAACTCGCCGATCATTCGCTCAAGTGCCGCCGCCCGTTTTTCCCGCGCAGCGGCGCCGGCAGCCTGCTCGGCAACCAAACGCTGGCGTTCCGCGAGCCCCTCGCGAAAGATCTCCAATCCCCTTGCGACATCGCCGATTTCGTCCCCACGCTCCAGGCCCGAAATCTTCTCGCCCACATCGCCTTGCGCCAATCGGCCGATGGCGTCAATCGACAGACGCAATGGCCGAATAATCGAATATTGCGCGATGATCTGGGCGAGAGTCATCGCGATCACGATGAAAATCAGCGCGGTGGCGCCGATCACCCATTTTCCCTGTGAAACATTCTGATGACCTGCCGCCGTCGCCCCAGTCGCGGCGACTTCGGCCTGCTTGAACATCACACGAGCGGCTTCGCGCAGGCTGGCCGCCAGTTTGTCGGCTCGTCCCGTGGCGTCCAGAAGATCCTTGTGTTCGTTGCTTTTCGCCGCCACCGCCACGGCATCGAGCATCCGGCGATACGATTCAAACTGTTTGGCCAAGGCATCGAGTCCCGCCGCCAGATCTCCGACGGCGGACGCGCGAACCGAGGCCAAACGTTCGTCAAACAGATCGGCTTCCGCTTTGATTTTGGCTTGCGAGTCGGCCACGACATCCGCCGACGAATCGGCCGCCATCCGGAATTGCGCCGCGCTCATCGCCTGCACGTTGGTGTTCATGCGCGCCACCAGCAATGCTTGACGCCCCGTCGCGCCAATTTCGTCCAGAGCTCTCTCGTTCGCCCCGAGCACAGTGAAGGTAACCGTCAACAAAACAGCCAAGCCGACGACAAAAACCGCAACAAATGCGTACAATCTGGTGGCAATGGACAAACTTCCGAGCATGTAGCCCCCCTCACATCTCGAAAACCGTTAACAATCTACGCTCAATATAAAATTTGATAAAGAATTGGATCAATTCATCAACACGACGGCAGGTCCAGAAATCGGAGATCACGCAAATCTTCAAAAACTTTATACTGATCGCATTAAATTCGGAGAGTTTTCTCGACGGGATATCCTTTTTCCCAGCTGAACGCCATTCTTTCGGGCATCACACGCGAGCGGCAACGAAATACCTCGTCCGCGTTTTTCTCATTCCCGTCCTCGGAGATCCCCGCTTTCCTTTGTGTTGTCGCTCCATCACGCCAAAGTCATGGCAATGTCATGTGAAACTTGCGCGGCCTTGCCCTTCACAAACCGTGATCCGGTTCCTATCTTGGGAACATCGTTTAGGACCTTTTCAATTGAATCAGAGGTAACCATGGCTATCGAACTCCCGGCTCTCCCCTATGACCCCAAGGCCCTCGAGCCATTCATTTCGGCAAACACATTGTCTTTTCATCATGGCAAGCACCATGCCACCTATGTGAACAACTTCAATAACCTGACGAAGGACACGCCTTACGCCGGCAAGGCGCTGGAAGATGTCATCAAGGACGTGGCGGGCGATGCCTCGAAGATCGGCTTGTTCAACAACGCCGCACAGGTGTGGAACCATACGTTCTTCTGGAACAGCCTGAAACATGGTGGCGGCGGCAAGCCGTCGGGCCAATTGCTCTCGAAGATCGAGGCGGACCTCGGCTCCTTCGACAAGTTTCTGGAAGAGTTCAAGGCGGCGGCCACCACGCAGTTCGGCAGTGGCTGGGCTTGGCTGGTCCTCGATGGCGGCAAGCTGAAAGTCACCAAGACGGCCAACGCCGACACGCCCCTGGCCCATGGCCAGACCGCGCTCTTCACCGTCGACGTGTGGGAACACGCCTATTATCTCGACTATCAGAACCGCCGCCCGGATTTCGTTTCGGCCGTGCTCGAAAATCTCGCCAACTGGGACTTCGTCGCGCAGAATCTGGCCAAGGCGTAATCGCCAACATACAAAACGGGGCCAAACGGCCCCGTTTTCTATTTCCCCCTATCCCCCGACCAGCAACGCCGCCACCACCGGCCGTCCCTCGGCCACCAAGACGTTGAACGTCCGGCAGGCGGCTCCGGTATCCATAACGTCGAGAACGACGCCATAGGCGCCGCGCAAGGCCCGGTGCAGACCATGAGCCACCCCGAACATCCGGCGCCCCGTCCCCAATAACAAAATCTCGACCCGCGGCTCCTCGCCGACCAGAGCCTGAAGACTGTCCACCGTCACGACATCCGGGTTATCGACCGGCCAGGCAAGCGTTCTCCGGGGAAAGACCAGCACGGCCCCCTCGTGACGCCGACCGCTGATGCGAAAGCCGCCGGCATCATAGCCCTGGATAACCTGAAAATCGCGAGGACTGACGGTATTGATTTCCATAGGCGGCTATATGGCGACGGCGTTACGCCGCCGCCAGCCCCCCTAAATTCAAATCAAGGATTGGCATTGGCCGAGGAACCCGGCACGTCGACTTTGATGAAATGCGCGCGCGTCGCCCCCATCCACATGACCAACGGCGAAGACACCAGCACGGACGAATAAATGCCGAAGACAATACCGATGGTCAGAGCCAAGGCGAAATAGTGCAGAGTCTCGCCACCAAACAGCAGCATGGACAGCACCACCATTTCGGTACAGCCATGGGTGATGATGGTCCGCGACATGGTGGCGGTGATCGCATTGTTGATGATCTCGGGAACGCTCTGCTTCTTGTATTTGCGAAAATTTTCGCGAATTCGGTCGAACACGACCACGGATTCATTGACCGAATAACCAAGGACCGACAAGACGGCCGCCAGCACCGTCAGCGAAAACTCCCATTGAAAAAAGGAGAAGAAGCCGAGAATGATCACCACGTCATGCATATTGGCGATGATCGCCGCAACGGCAAACCGCCATTCGAAGCGAAAGGCCAGATAGGCCATGATGCCCGCGCAAACCAGCGCCAATGCAATCGACCCATCCGTAACCAGTTCCTTACCGACCTGAGGCCCGATGAATTCGACGCGCCGCAGTTCCACGTTCGGTTCAGCCACGCGCAAAGCGTTCAACACCGTCTCGGACAACTGCGCCGAAGAGACGCCCTCCTTCAACGGCAGACGGATGATCAGATCCGCGGAGGTCCCGAAATTCTGGATCGA
>Ga0209415_10002601_pt1 | contig 33871 bp, 27 predicted proteins | sample PeaSoiSIISIP2007_FD_187696 | JGI IMG/M metagenome (GOLD analysis project Ga0209415, IMG submission 187696) | Peat soil microbial communities from Weissenstadt, Germany - SII-SIP-2007 (SPAdes) (version 2) | ecosystem: Environmental > Terrestrial > Soil > Wetlands > Peat | place: Germany... | reverse complement strand
GTCAAGAACCTCAACACCATGAGCAACAACAGGTGGCTGAGGAAGCTTCCGAAGCCCGACGAACCGAAGATGGAACCCCCGAGGACAGAGAGCACGTCGCCCTGGTGGGCCGGGTTGCCGAGGCCGACCCCCTTGGTGCCGAGGCCCGCGTAGGACTGCGCGGACAGCACGACGAGCTCGTAGACGACCAGCAGGATGACCGTCGAGATCACCGCGGCTCGTCCGGGCGTGACCGCCTTGTTGGCCGTCTCCTCGTTGACCGACACCGCGGTGTCCCAACCCCAGTAGATGAACAGCATCAGCGTGAGACCCTCGACAAGAGCCTTGAAGGAACCACCCAAGGGGTTGAACCACGACCAGCTGGGGGTGAGGTGCCCGATCGGTGCCGACCCGTTCCCCACCTTGACCAGGGCCACGATCGACAGGATCACCAACATGGTGATCTCGATCCCGAGCAGGGCCTTCTGGAAGTTCGCCGAGATCTCGATGCCGACGTAGCAAATTGCGGTCATCGCCACGATCCAGAGGATGCCGACGAGCAGCACCCAACCGCTGGCGGCGTGGCTTCCGATCCCCTTGGCGTTGAACAACAAGAAGATGTACTGGCCGGCGATCTGGGCCAGGCTGGCCATGACCAGCACGTCCGCGGCGACAATCCCCCACCCGCCCATCCAACCGGTCTTCGGTGTGAACGCCCGGGTCGCCCAGGTGAAGACGGTGCCGCAGTCGGGGTCGGCCTTGTTCAGCTCGTTGTACGCGAACGAGATCAGGAGCATCGGCACGAACGCCAGCAGCGTAACGATGGGTGCCTTCACCCCGATGAGGACGACCACGAACCCGAGGGTCGCGGCCAGGCTGTAGGCGGGGGCGGTCGAGGCGACGCCGACGACGGTGCTCGAAATGAGCCCGAGGGCCCCCTCCTTCAGTCCCTTGTCGGCCCGTTCGGCTCTCGCAGCATCGGTTGTCACCACTCCGGAAATCGCGCTCACACCGCCCCTCCTTCGTCTGCCCCGTCGGGCCCCCGCAGGGACCGCTGTGTCGTCCTCAGGCCTCGATGTTGCTCATGACGTGCTTGACCCGCGTGTAGTCGTCGAACCCGTAGACCGAGAGGTCCTTGCCGTACCCGGAGTGCTTGAACCCGCCGTGGGGCATCTCGGCGACGAGCGGGATGTGGGTGTTGATCCACACGCAGCCGAAATCGAGGTCCCGGGCCATCCGCATCGCCCGGCCGTGATCGCGGGTCCACACGCTCGAGGCCAGCCCGTACTGGACCCCGTTGGCCCACTCGAGCGCCTGGGCCTCGTCGTCGAACCTCTGGACGGTGATCACCGGACCGAAGATCTCCTGCTGGACCATCTCGTCGTCCTGATGCAGCCCGGCCACGACCGTGGGGGCGAAGCAGTAGCCCCGGTCGCCCACCTGTTCCCCACCGGTGGCGACGGTTGCGTGGACGGGTGCCCGTTCGACGAACCCGCGCACCCGGGCCAATTGCTGCTCGTTGTTGAGCGGCCCGTAGTCGGCGTCTTCCTGAGGATATGGGCCGACGGTCGTTCCCTCGGCCTGCTCGACCAGGGCGTCAATCAGGTCCGAGTAAACCCCGGGGGCGGCCAGCACGCGGGTCGCGGCGGTGCAGTCCTGTCCTGCGTTGAAGTACGCCGCGCCGGCGATGCCCTCGGCGGTCGCCTCCATGTCGGCATCGTCGAAGACGATGACCGGGGCCTTGCCCCCGAGCTCGAGGTGAACCCGCTTGAGATCTGAGGCGGCCGCGGTGGCCACCTCCATCCCGGCGCGGACGCTCCCGGTGATCGACACCATCGCCGGGATCGGGTGCGACACGAGCGCCCTGCCGGTGTCGCGGTCGCCGCAGACGACGTTGAACACGCCGGGAGGGAAATGCTCGCCAAGGACCTCGGCGAGGATCAGGGTGCTCACGGGCGTGGTCTCGGACGGCTTGAGGACCATCGTGTTCCCGGCCGCCAGCGCCGGGGCCCACTTCCAGACGGCCATCATCATCGGGTAGTTCCACGGGGTGACCGCCGCGCACACGCCGACCGGCTCGCGCCGGACATAGGAGGTGTGGCCGGCCATGTACTCGGCCGCGGCACGGCCCTCGAGTAGGCGGGCAGCACCGGCGAAGAATCGGATCTGGTCCACCATCGGAGGGATCTCCTCGGACATGGTGAGGCCGAAGGGCTTACCGGTGTTCTCGCATTCCGCCAGCACCAGCTCTTCGGCGCGCGCCTCGATGGCGTCGGCGACGCGGAGCAACGCGATGCTGCGCTCCGACGGGGTCGATCGCCTCCAGGCCGAGAAGGCGTCACGGGCGGCACGTAGGGCCCGCTCGACGTCTTCTTCGCCGGAAACCGGCGCCCGCGCAAAGGCCTCGCCCGTGCTCGGATCGACGATCGGAGCGGCCGACCCGCTCAGTGTCTCGACGTGCTCACCACCCACGAAATTGCGTAGATCTCGCAGTGCCGCACCCCCGACGTCCAGGCGGTTTGGGCCTGGCCGGCCCGCCCGTTCCTGGTACCAATATCGCAGAAGATCTCCCCCTCCACAAAGGGATTCCGTTGTCTACCTCAGGGTCGACGCCGTTCTCCATCACCACTGAGGACTAAGGTGACTGAATCCGTCGCCTTGAGCAACGTTTGGACGGGAGATGCGATGGCAGCGGCAACCAAGGTCCGTGAGAAGGACCAGGTGAGTACCGGGGACGCCGCCGCGGACCGCGCCGTCGGCGCCACCGACGAGCTGTGGGCGATCCCAGGAGAGAACAGCCTCCTCGACGACGCGAACCGGGCCATCATCGAGTCGCTCCAGCGCGACGGGCGGAGGGCCTACGCCCAGATCGCCAGCGAGGTCGGTCTGTCCGAGGCGGCCGTGCGGCGGCGGGTCCAGCAGCTCCGCGCGAGCGGGGTCATCCAGATCGTGGCCGTGACCGACCCGCTGCAACTCGGCTTCCGGCGCCAGGCCCTCATCGGGATCAGCGTCGAAGGCGACGTCCGAGACGTCGCCGCCAAGATCGTCCCGCTGCCCGAGGTCGACTACGTCGTGATGTGTGCGGGCTCCTTCGACCTGCTGGTCGAGGTGGTGTGCGAGGGAGACGAGCGCCTCCTGCACATCTTGAACGACTCGATCCGCTCGGTGCCCGGCGTCCGTTCCACCGAAACGTTCATGTATCTGAAGTTGGCCAAGCAGACCTATACCTGGGGGACCAGATGAGTGACTTAGGACCCGTGACAAACGTCGGCGACAGCACCCTCAGCGCCCGTGCGCAGCGGCACCTCTGGATGCACTTCACGCGGTTGGGGAGCTATGGCGCCAACCACGAGGTACCGGTCATGGTGCGCGGCGAGGGTGCATACGTGTGGGACCAGCACGGCAAGCGCTATCTCGACGGCCTGGCCGGACTGTTCACGAGCCAGATCGGCCACGGCCGAACCGAGCTGGGTGAGGCCGCGTCGAAACAGTCCGGAGAGCTCGCCTACTTCCCGCTGTGGACCTACGCGCACCCCCGTGCGATCGAGCTTGCCGAGCGGCTCGCCACGCTCACCCCGGGTGATCTCAACCGGGTCTTCTTCACCTCGGGAGGCTCCGAAGCGGTCGAGTCGGCCTGGAAGCTGGCCCGCCAGTACTTCCGTGCCACTGGTCAGCCGGATCGGACCAAGGTGATCAGCCGGGAAATCGCCTACCACGGCACCACGATGGGCGCGCTCTCGATCACCGGGATCCCGGCGCTCAAGACGCCGTTCGAGCCTCTCGTCCCGGGCACCATCAAGGTGCCCAACACCAACTTCTATCGGGCCCCCGAGCACGGCGATGACCTCGAGGCGTTCGGGCGATGGGCCGCCGACGAGATCGGGCGGGCGATCGAGCGCGAGGGTTCCAACACCGTCGCGGCCGTGTACCTGGAGCCGGTGCAGAACGCCGGCGGCTGCTTCCCGCCCCCGCCGGGTTACTTCGCCCGGGTGCGCGAGATCTGCGACCGATATGGCGTCCTGCTCGTCTCCGACGAGGTGATCTGCGCGTTCGGGCGGCTCGGCGAATGGTTCGGAGCGATCCGCTACGACTATCAGCCCGACATCATCACCGTGGCCAAGGGCCTGACGAGCGGATACGCACCCCTCGGGGCGATGATCGTCAGCGACCGCCTGGTGGAGCCGTTCTTGCACGGCGACCGGAGCTTCGCCCACGGGTTCACGTTCGCCGGCCACCCGGTGAGCTGCGCGGTGGCCATGGCCAACCTTGACGTCTTCGAGCACGACGACATCCTCGGGCACGTCCGAGCGACCGAGGGCTCGTTCCGGGCCGGCCTGGAGAGCCTGTTGGACCTCCCAATCGTCGGCGAGGTCCGGGGAGCCGGCTTCTTCTACGGGATCGAGCTGGTCAAGGACAAGAAGACCCGGGCGTCCTTCGAGGACGACGAGAGCGAGCGGCTCTTGCGCGGGTACCTGTCGGGGGCGCTGTTCGAAGCCGGGCTGATCTGTCGGGCCGACGACCGGGGCGACCCGGTCGTGCAGCTGTCCCCGCCGCTGATCTGCGGCCAGACCGAGATCGACTTCATGGTCGACACGCTGCGCGACGTCCTCTCCGAGGCGTGGCGGCGGATCTGACCCGCCAGCGGTACCCGTCGCCAAGCGATCGGTGAGCACGCGTGAGCGAGGGTGGCGCAGCGGCTGACGAGGCGCGCTATCGCGCGTTGTCGCTGTGGTGGGACGGCGTCGAGGGACCGATCACGCCTCGGCCTTCGCTTGTGGGCGACATCGACGTCGACGTGGCGATCGTCGGCGCGGGGTTCACCGGCCTCTGGACCGCCCACTCGCTCCTGGCCGCGGATCCCGGCGTGCGGGTGGCGCTGCTCGAGTCCGAGGTGGCCGGATTCGGGGCTTCGGGGCGCAACGGCGGATGGTGCTCGGCGCTCTTCGCCGCCTCCGACGCGAGGATCGCCGCCGAGCACGGCGCCCAAGCGGCCCGGGCCATGCGCCGGGCCATGCAGGAGACCGTCGAGGTGGTGGGCGCGTCTGCCCGTGCCGAGGGGATCGACTGCCGGTTCACCAAGGGCGGCACCGTCGTCGTGGCCCGCACCACCCCCCAGGTGTCCCGGGCCAAGGACGAGCTCGCCGAGGCGCGCTCGCTCGGTTTGGGCGAAGAGGACCTGCGATGGCTGGAGCGGCCCGAGGCCGAGGAGCGGCTGGGCGCCGAGGGCGTGCTCGGGGCGACGTTCACCCCCCACTGTGCGGCGCTCGACCCGGCGCGACTGGCTCGAGGGCTCGCCGAGGCGGTGGAACGCCGGGGCGCCGCCCTGTACGAACGGACGCCGGTGAGGGCGATCGCGACCGGCCGCCGGGGGCGGCGCCCGGTCGTGCGGACACCCGAGGCGACCGTGCACGCCGACGTCGTGGTCCGGGCGGTCGAGGGATGGGCCTCGTCTCTGCCCGGTCAGCGGCGGTCGCTCGTGCCCCTGTACTCCCTCATGGTGGCGACCGAACCGCTGCCCGAGTCGTTCTGGGCCCACGCCGGCCTGGCCCATCGCGAGACCTTCTCGGACCACCGGCACCTCATCATCTACGGGCAGCGGACCGCCGACGGCCGCCTGGCGTTCGGCGGACGTGGCGCCCCCTACCACTTCGGCTCGGCGATCAAGGGTGGTTTCGATCGAGTGCCCCGCGTGCACGCCGCCCTCCGTGATGCGCTGGTCGAGCTGTTCCCCGAGCTCTCCGGAGTCGCCATCACCCACACCTGGGGCGGGCCTCTGGGCGTGCCGCGCGACTGGTTCTCGTCGGTCGGCCTCGACCGGGATCAGGGCATCGCGTGGGCGGGCGGCTACGTCGGTGACGGCGTCTCCACCGCCAACCTGGCCGGTCGGACGCTGGCCGACCTGATCCTTCACCGGGACACCGAGCTGGTCCGTCTCCCCTGGGTCGGCCACCGGTCACGCCGCTGGGAGCCCGAACCGCTCCGGTGGCTGGGGATCAACGCCGCTCTCTGGGCGACCCGAGCGGGCGACCGGAGCGAGCATCGGAGCGGGCGCCCGTCGCGGCTGGCCGCGCAGGTGGACCGGCTCCTCGGTCACTGAAAACCTGGCCCATGAGCCAATCGCGCCAAGACAGACCGGCTGACCCATCGGCCCGCCCGCAGCTGGCCGTCCCGAGGCCCGAGGAATCGACACCGGCCGACGAGATCACGATGGCCCGGGCTTGGCTCACCCATTTGCGCGACAGCGCGATCTTCAAGCTGGAGGACCTCGACGACGACCAGCTCCGATGGCGGCCGGCACCCGACGCCAACTCGCTGGGCGTGATCGTGGTCCACCTCGGCTACGCCGAGCGGCTGTGGGTCCGGGCCATCTTCGCCGGTGAGGAGATGGACATGTCGTGGCGGGCCCACATGTTCGAGATCCCCGACGGCTGGTCCACCGACGACGTGATCACCTTCTACCGGCACGAGACCGCTGCGGCCGACCGCGTCCTCGACGGTCTCGACTCCTTCGATCTGGCGTCGTCGGGCCCGCTCCGTCCGACCACACTCCGCTGGGTGGTGTTCCACCTGACCGAGGAGACCGCCCGGCACGTCGGCCACATGGACATCACCAGGGAACTGTTGGACGGCCGGACCGGACGGTGACTCAGCGGGTGCTTTCGAGTGCCTCGGGGTTCACCACGTTGAGCGGCGCGCCGTCGGCGAACGCGTTGATCTGGTCGAAGATGTCGGCGAACTGGAGCTCCCACTCGTCCCGGGTGACGTACCCGAGGTGGGGAGTACAGACGACGTTGTCGAGACCGAGGAGCGGGTGGTCGCCGCCGAGCACCGGCTCGTGCTCGAAGACGTCGACGGCCGCCAGCCCGGGCCGGCCAGCCCCGAGCGAGGCCTCTAACACGCCCGGATCGATCAAACCGGCCCGGCTGGTGTTCACGAGGAGCGCGGTCGGCTTCATCTGAGCCAGGTCGACCGCGGTCACGATGCCGCGGGTGGCATCGACGAGGCGGAGGTGCAGCGACACCACGTCACAGGACCCGAAGAACTCGCCCCGGCTCGGTGGAACCCGGCAGCCGTCCGCCCGTGCCCGGGCCAACGATTCGTCGCGCCCCCAGACGAGCACGTCCATGCCGAACGCGGCGCCGTACCCGGCCACCACCTTGCCGATCCGACCGTAGCCATACACGCCCAGGGTCTTGCCCCGCAGCGTTCGGCCCATACCGGACTGCCAGCGGCCGGCCTTGAGGGCGGCCGCCTCCTGGGGGATCCGGCGCATCCCGGCAAGGACCAAGCCCCATGTCAACTCGGCGGCCGCGTAGGAGGGCGACGCCGAATGGAGGTTGGAGCACACCACTACCCCGAGCCGGGTGCACGCGTCGATGTCGATGTGCGGGTAGACGCTGCGCTGGCTGATGAGCCTGAGGTTGGAAAGCCGTCGAAGCAGCTCGTCGCGGATCTGGGTCCGCTCGCGGATGAGCACGATGGCATCCGCGTCGGCCAGCCGCTCGGCCAGAACGTCGGCATCTTGGACGTGGTCCGTCCAAACGGTCACGTCGTGGCCATCGAGCTTCGCAAAGGCGTCGAGGGTGCGGATGGTGTCGAAGTAGTCGTCGAGGATCGACACCTTCACGGGCCGTGGTGTAGCACACCGGGGGCGATCAAGCCCGCGCCGCGAGCACCTCCTTCATCCGCCCGCGCACGGGACCCCTGGTCGCGGAGTGTGTGACCGGGGCGAACCGCCGAAGGGCCGAACGGCGCGACCGTCCATCTAGCGCCGCTCGATGATCCCGCGGATATACGCGGCCTGCGCGGCGTGCGCGACGTCGTCGTCGATCACGCTCACCAGCCGAATTCCGAGGGTCACCGGCGGGTCCCACCGCTCGTCGACCACGCGATCGAGGTCGCCGTCGGACAGCTCCCGCACGTACCTGAGCGTCACCTGCTCGACCGCGTCGTAATAGCCGAGGAGGCTCGCCGCGTCGGCGGTGACGGCCGCCACCTGATCGGGACGGTGCCCATACCCGGTGTCGGAGACCGGTAGGGAAAGGCCGAAGCGCTCGGCCCAACCCGCTGACGTCCACACCTCCTCGGTGCCGGCGAGCGGCGCGATTTGGGCGTCCTGCACCCTGGCCAGGTGCCAGGCCAGCCACCCGATTGGGTTCGCCCCGTCGTCGACCCGAAACGACAACTCCTCGGGTGACAGGCCCTCGACCGCGCCATGGACCAGCCCGCTGATCCGCCCGAAAGCGTCGCCGAGCAGCTCTGCGCTCGTCATCGTCGTCTCCTGCTCGCCGTGGGTCTAGTGACGCCGCTTGGCCTTGCCCGGCTCCTGGCGCGGCATCTTGTGGTGGGCCGGGATGACCACCGCCCCGGGTGTGGTGGGCGCCAACATCTCTTAGTCCGGACCACCATTGGTGACCACGGTCCGGACAATAGACCTGAGGCCCGCCGGCACGGACGTCACTAGCTAGGGCCGCTCGGGCGGGCTCTCCTGGGGACCGATGGCCGTTGGACGTACCGGGTTCCACCAGCTCGCGGGCGCGACCCCGTAATTTTTCGGCGGGCCGGCACGCCGCCCGGCCCGGCTCTTGGACGGCCCACCGCGCTGGGGGGCCGCCCCGGACCGGACGAAGGGAACCGATGCGCCGAGGGCACGAGGCCGACCGCTGGACGGACCGCCGGGTCCTCGCAGCTGCGCTGGGGCTCACCGTCGCCGTGCTGCCCGTCGCCGGCTCGGTGGCCGCCGTCGTGTTGGTGGAGCGGCTGATCGCGGCCCCCGACAGCGTCGTCGGCTTCGGGATCTGGTGGCTCGGAACGCTGGCCTTCTGCGCGCTGGTGTTCCTCGCGACCGAGCGGGTGGCTCGGCGGGCGCTCCCGCTGGCGGTCCTCTTGAAGATGGGCATGGCATTCCCGGGCCGCGCTCCGAAACGACTCGCGGTGGCCCGTCGCGCCGGAAGCGTCCGCGACCTGCACCGCCGCGTCGAGGAGGCCCGCACTCGCGGGCTGGCCGATGAGCCCACGGTGGCCGCCGAGAAGATCGTGACCCTCGCCGCGACCCTGAGCGCGCACGACCGGACGACGCGCGGACATGCCGAACGGGTCCGGGCCCTGACCGACATGATCGCCGAGGAGCTGCACCTGCCCCCGGTCCACCGCGACCGCCTGCGCTGGTCGTCTCTCCTCCACGACATCGGCAAGCTCGCCGTGCACCCGGACATCTTGAACAAGGAGGGGACGCTCTCTGACGAAGAGTGGGAGATCATCCGCCGGCACCCGCTCGAAGGGGCCCGGCTCACCGCGCCGATCGCCGGTTGGCTGGGCGACTGGGCGAACACGATCGCCGAGCACCACGAGCGCTTCGACGGCCGCGGCTACCCCTACGGCATCGCCGGTCGACGGATCTCGCTCGGCGGCCGCGTCGTCGCGGTGGCCGACTCCTACGACGTGATGACGTCGATGCGCTCCTACAAGAGGCCGATGGCGCCCGACGCCGCACGCCAAGAGCTCGCCGCCTGCGCCGGCACCCAGTTCGACCCCGACGTGGTCCGAGCGTTCCTGGCGGTGTCCGTGTGGCGCCTCCGAGCCGCCGCTCCCATTTCGTGGTTCGGGTCGATGTGGTCCACCAAGGTGGTCGGCGTCGCATCCCGGATCGGCACCGTCACGGGCCACTCGGTCATCGCCGGGCTGGCCGCTGGGGCCGGGGTCCTCGGCCTCACCGCACTCTCCCCGGTGGCTTCCTCGGCGCCGACGACCCCCTCCACGGTCATCGCCGGGGCGGCGCCGGTGCAGGGCCAGACCGCCACGTCGGGTTCGGGTGCCAACTCGGGCGCCGGCGCGGCCGGCTCGGGCGGGGCCGGCGGAGGGAAGGGTGCCAACCCCGCCAAGGGCTCGACGACCACCGGTGCCGGGGGGGCTACCAAGAGTGCCTCGACCTCGACCACGACTGGTACCTCGGGCAAGTCCGGAAGCGGCACCGGGGCCGGCAATGGGAACGGCGGGGGCAGCTCGGGTGGGGGCGGAGCCGGCCGGGCCACCACGACCACGACCACCGCCGCCACGACCACCACCACGGCCCCTCGCCCGGCGCCACCCACCGGGCTGGCTGCAACCGGCCAGTGCCAGGTCCTGGTGATCGGACCGGAGGTGACGCTCGCATGGACCGCCAGCTCGAGCCCTTCGGTGACCGCCTACACGATCCTGCGAAAGAGCGGTGGTGGCGCCTACGGCACGGTGACCGAGGTGTCGGCAAGCACGACGACCTACACCGACACCTCGGTGTCGGGTCTCGGTGTGACCTACACCTACGAGGTCCGGGCGAACGCGCCGGGCGGGACGGCGACCAGCTCGGAAGCGTCGGCGGCGACTCCGATCCTCTGCCTCTGAAGAACCCGGCGCACCGGGCCGCCGCCGCCGGACCGGTGCGCCCCGAGAGTCGTAGAGTCGATGTCATGCGCCTCGCCTTCAAAACCGCACCGCAACACACGACCTGGTCCGACATGCTCGACGTCTGGCGGGCCGGCGACGAGATCGACGCCTTCGAGTCCGGCTGGACGTTCGACCACTTCTACCCGATCCACTCGGACTCGAACGGGCCGTGCCTCGAGGGATGGACCACGCTCACCGCGCTGGCCCAGGCGACCTCGCGGGTGCGGGTCGGCGTCCTGGTGACCGGCATCCACTACCGGCACCCGGCGATCCTCGCCAACATGGCCGCGACACTCGACATCATCTCGAACGGGCGGCTCGACCTCGGAATCGGCGCCGGCTGGAACGAGGAGGAGTCGGGCGCCTATGGGATTCCGCTCGGCACGCCCCGGGAGCGGAGCGACCGCTTCGCGGAGGCGTGCCAGGTGCTGGTCGGTCTCCTGTCCGACGAGCACACAACCTTCTCGGGCAAGTACTACTCGCTCAAGAACGCCCGCTGTGAGCCCAAGGGTCCCCAGAAGCCGCACGTGCCGATCTGCATCGGCGGCAGCGGCGAGCGGCGCACGCTTCGCACCGCGGCGCGTTTCGCCCAGCACTGGAACTTCGTGGGCGGCACCGTCGAGGAGTTCAAGCACAAGCTCGAGGTGCTGCACCAGCACTGCGCGGACATAGGACGCGACCCGAGCGAGATCATGATCTCGAGCCACGTCCGACCCGGGCCCGACGGCGACCCCGGACCCGCGGTCGAGATGGCCGCGCAGATGGCCGAGGTCGGGCTGGAGCTGGCCATCGTGCCCCTCCCGACGCCGCACAGCGCCAAGATGCTCGAGCCCATCGCGAAGGCGTTCGCGCAGCTGGACTGAGACGCCTGGCCATGTGCGGCCGGTTCTCCCTCTACGAGCCCTCCGAACGGCTGGCCCGGACCTTCGAGGTCGACGAGGTGGCGAGCGGTGAGCCCCAGGCCCGTTGGAATGTCGCGCCGTCCCAGCAGATCTTCGCGGTCGCCTGCTCGCGCGACGGCGCGACGCGACGGTTCGGGACACTGCGGTGGGGCCTCGTGCCCAGCTGGGCCAAGGACCCCTCCATCGGCAACCGCCTCATCAACGCCCGAGCCGAGACGGTTGCCAGCGCGCCGTCGTTCCGCTCTGCCTTCGAGCGCCGGCGGTGCCTGGTCCCGGCCAACGGCTTCTTCGAGTGGCGCCGGGACCCCGGGCCACGACGCGCCCGCGGCCGCCCCTTCTACGCCCGCCCGGCCGACGGCTCGGTGCTCGCGCTGGGCGGGATCTGGGAGGTGTGGCACGGTCCCGGCGACGAGGTGCTGCGCACCGTGGCCATCGTCACCACGATGGCCAACCCCGAGCTGGCCGCGGTGCACGACCGGATGCCGGTCATCGTCGAGCGCGACGACTGGGCGCGCTGGCTGGCCCCAGAGGCGCTCGAGCCGGCCGCCGCCGGCGCGCTGCTCCGCCCGGCACCGGGCGAACTCCTGGAGCTGGTCGCGGTCTCCGACCTCGTGAACGACCCCAAGAACGACCTCCCTGAGCTGATCGAGCCGCTCGATTAGCAGAAGTCCCGCGACGCCGTCGGAGCGGCCAGCGGCAGGGGTCGGATCCGCTCGGCCACCACGTTCACCACGCCGTGGGAGGACTCGAGGGTGCCCCTGACCATGAGGGCGGGCGCGCTCTGGGCGACCCGGCGGTGGCGGGCCCACACCCCGACCGAGCAGATCACGTTCACGAGGCCGGTCTCGTCCTCCAGGTTGACGAAGGTGATCCCCCGCGCGGTCTCGGGCCGCTGGCGGTGCGTCACCACGCCGGCCACGCTCACCCGGGTCCCGTCCGCGACGGCGCGCAGGTCGGCCGCCGTGACGACGCCCAAGCGGTCGAGCTCGCCGCGAACCAGCTCGGTGAGCGAGGAGTCGACCGACAACCCGGTCGCCCACAGGTCGGCCACCGTCTCTTCGACCCGGTCCATTGCCGGCAACGGCGGGGCGTCGGCGCCGACCACGATCCCCTCGAGCCGGCCCGGATCGAGCTGGGCCAGCGGGCCGGCCGCCCACAGGGCCGCCCGGCGATCCCCGCCGTCCAGGCTGGCCGTGGCCCCCGCCGTGGCCAGGGCCTCCAGCTGGGGCCCGGTCAGTTCGGCCTTCCGGGCCAGGTCCTCCAGGTCACGGTGGGGCTGGCCGGCCACGACGCGGGCCGCGGCGGCCTCCCCCAGGGTCCGCACCCCGAGGAGCCCCAGCCGGACCGCCGGGTGCCCGGGGTCGCCGGTCGCCTCGAGCCCCGCCTCCACCCCGCTCGCGTTCACCTCGGCCCGGCGCACCTCCACCCCGTGACGCCGCGCGTCGGCGACCAGGGTGCGGGGCGACCAGAACCCCATCGGCTGGGAGTTGAGCAGGGCCGCAGCGAAGGCGGCCGGGTGGTGCAGCTTCAACCACGCCGAGGAGTAGACGAGGTAGGCGAAGGACACCGCGTGGGACTCGGGGAACCCGAAGCTGGCGAAGGCGGCCATCTTGGCGAAGATCGCATCGGCGACCTCCCCCTCGATCCCCCGGGCGGCCATGCCGGCGTAGAAGCGCTCCCGCAGCTGCTCCATGCGCTGGGCCGAGCGCTTGGAGCCGATGGCCTGGCGGAGCCGGTCGGCCTCGGCGGGGCTGAAGCCGGCCACGTCGATGGCCATCTGCATCAGCTGCTCCTGGAAGACCGGGACCCCCAGGGTCTTCTTCAAGCAGGGCTCCAAGAGCGGGTGGAGGTAGGTGACCTCCTCCTCGTCGTTGCGCCGGCGGAGGTAGGGGTGGACCGAGCCGCCCTGGATCGGCCCGGGCCGGATGAGGGCCACCTCGACCACGAGGTCGTAGAAGCACCGGGGCCGCAGCCGGGGCAGCGTGCCCATCTGGGCCCGGCTCTCCACCTGGAACACCCCGACGGTGTCGGCGCGGCACAGCATCTCGTAGACCTCGGGCTCCTGGGGCAGCTCGGCCAGGTCGAGCACGGGCCCGCCGAAGTCCGCCAGCAGATCGACGGTACGGTGCAGCGCCTCGAGCATGCCCAGGCCGAGCAGGTCGAACTTGACCAGCCCGATCGCCGCGCAGTCGTCCTTGTCCCACTGCAGCACGGTCCGTCCGGGGGCGGTCGCCCACTCGACCGGGCAGACCTCGACGACCGGCCGGTCACAGATGACCATCCCGCCCGAGTGCACACCCAGGTGCCGGGGGAACCCGTCCATGGAGCCGGCCAGCGCGAGGACGGCTCGGGGGATCTCGCCCGGCGCGGCGCGCTCGGACCCCGCCAGCGAGCGCCGCGGCTCGAGCTGACGCGACCACCCGTCGATCGTCCCCGGCGCGTGTCCGAGGGCCTTGGCCGCGTCGCGCAGCGCCGAGCGGGGGCGATAGGTGATGACGTTGGCCACCTGGGCCGCGTGCAGCCGGCCGTGGCGCTCGTAGACGTACTGGATGACCTCCTCGCGCCGCGCGCTCTCGATGTCCATGTCGATGTCGGGCGGCCCGTCGCGGGCCGGGGACAAGAACCGCTCGAACAAGAGCCCGAGCGCGACCGCGTCGGCGTTGGTGATCCCGAGGGCGAAGCAGACCGCCGAGTTAGCGGCCGAGCCACGGCCCTGGCAGTAGATGTCGTTGCGCCGGCAGAACTGCACGATGTCCCACACCACCAAGAAGTAGCCGGGGAACCCCAGCGACTCGATCACCTCCAGCTCGTGGTCGAGCTGGGCCCACGCCCCCGGGACCCGCTCGGCCTCCCGGGGGCCGTAGCGGCGCCGCGCGCCCACGTCCACCAGCTGGACCAGGTAGCGCATCTCGTCGGTCCCGGCCGGGACCGGGAACGGCGGCAGCCCCGGCGCGAGCAGCCGGAGGTCGAAGGCCAGCTGGCGACCGAGCTCGCCGGCGCGCTCGACCGCCCCGGGGTAGCGGGCAAACCGCCGGGACTGCTCGGCCACCGAGCGGAGATGCGCACTCGAGCCGCCGGGCAACCAGCCGTCCATCTCGTCGAGCGAGCGGCGGGCCCGGACCGCGGCCAGGGCCGCGGCGAGCCGGTGACCCGACGGCGCGGCGTAGTGGACGTTGGAGGCGGCGATCGGGTCGATCCCCCGCGAGATCGCCAATCGGGCCAGGGCGTCGTTGCGGGCCGAGTCGAACGGCTGGTCGTGGTGCCACAGCTCGACAGCCACGTTGTCGCGTCCGAACCCTTCGACCAACCGGTCGAGGGCGTGGGCGGCCGCTCCGGGCCCACTCGTCGCCAGCGCGGCCGGCACCGTTCCCTTGCGGCACCCGGTGAGGACCAGCCAGTGGCCGCCGTGGGAATCGAAGAGCCCCTCGAGCGAGAACGTCGGGTTCCCCTTCTCCCCGCCGGCCAGCTGGGCCTCCGCGATGACCCGGCTCAACCGCGCGTACCCGGAGGGGTCCCGGGCCAGGACGACCAGGTGGGCCCCCTCGGGGTCCGCGACGCCGTTCTGCCGGCGGGTGAGGCCGAGGGTCAGCTCGGCGCCGAACACGGTCGCCAAGCCGACCGCCCGGGCCGCCTCGGCGAAGCGGACCACGCCATAGAGGCCGTCGTGGTCGGTGAGGGCCAACGCACCGAGACCGAGCCGGGCCCCCTCGGCGACCAGGTCCTCGGGATGGGAGGCTCCGTCGAGGAAGCTGAAGTTGGAGTGGGCGTGCAGCTCGGCGTAGCCGGCATCCTCAGTCATAGGTGGCCTCGACCCACCACTGGTTGCGCTCGACGAAGCACAGGTACGCGGTCCGGTCCTCCCCCACCAGCTGGAACCGGGCCCGTCGGCGGCCGGCACGGGGGTCCCACCACCGCTCGTCGAGGAGCCACGGGCCGGCCCACGCGACGACGGCGCTCACGGGCCCGCCCTCGACCGAGACCATTTCGGGCGCCGCGGTGAGCCGGCCCCGGGCGCTCACCCCGACCGGCCGCTCGCGCCGGTCCCTCACCTCGGCGCGGAGTGCTGAGCGGTGCACCAGCGCCGGCGGGGGATCGGGATGCCGCCCCGGCCACGGTCCGGTCTCCTTCCCGTCGGGCCGGGTGTCCCCCCACGCCACGAGGGTCACCCGGTCGCCCGGTCCACGGCCCCCGACCAGCGCGCCGGTGAAGACGGCCTCGGGGCCGAGCATCCCGCGCAGCCGGTCGAGCCCCCGGATGGCCCGGCGGTCGGCGGTCGAGACGCCGCCCCAGAAGCCCATCTGTTGACCACCGGCCGGCACCACCTCGCTGGCGCGGAACGAGAGCCGGGAGATCCCCGCGCTCGGGGCCACGGCGGCGGTGCCGGCCAGCCACCCCTCGAGCTGCCAGCGCAGCCGCTCCCCCATCGTCTCTGGGCCGAGGTTGTCCTCGGCGCGCCAGCGTCGGGTGAGGCATTCGCCGTGCTCGGTCCCCGCCTCGATCGTGAGCAGGGTGCAGCTCAGTCCCCGCGCGTCGAGCTGGGCCATCAGGTCGTCGGCCAACGCCCGCCCCGCGAACGCCGCCGTGTCCACCCGCTCGGCCGGCGGGTCGAGCTCGACCACCGCGACCAGCTCGACCGGCGGCGCGCTCGAGCGAAGGGAACGCTCGTCCAAGCCCCGGGCCAGTCGTTGAGCCAGTGCGCCGTCGGGACCGAACCGGGCCGCGACCATCGTCGGGTCGAGGGCCGCGAACGCGCCCAGGGTCCCGATGCCGAGGCGCACCAGCAGGTCGGCCAGCTCGGGGCGGCCGAGGACCTCGACGGGGAAGGCGGCCAGGAACTCCGCGGTGCCAGATGGGGGGACCACCACCTCGCGGCGCGCCGCTAGGGCGGCCGCGAACGGGCCGTCGGCCACCCCGACCCGCACCCCCGGCTCCGCGACGTCACACGCGCTCGACACCGCGTCGCGCACGGCCTCGCCAACCGCCTGGCACAGCGCGTGCTCGCCACCGTGGTACCGGGCCGGGCCGCGCGTCGCCAGTGCGCAGAGGCCCGGTCGGGTGACCTCCACCTCGGGGGCCAGCCGTGCGACGGCCGCGACCACCGGATCGAAGACGCGCGCCTCGCGCGCGTCGTCACGTTGGAGGACGACGAGGTCGCCGCACCGGCCCTCCGCCGCCCGGCGCCGCATCCCGAGTGCGACGCCCTTGTCACGCGCGGCGCCCGAACAGGCCACCACCCGCCCGGCCGCCACCACCGCGACCGGCTCGTGCGTCCCGAAGCCGGCCGCCATCACCGGCCAGTCCGGGCACCACGCCACCAGGGTGCGGACCATCCCTACCCCGCCCACGCCACCCTCTCGGCTACTTCGTGCGCCACGTGACCGAGTGGCTCATCCCTGCACCGCTGCGGGGCCAACCGGCCGTCGGCCCCGGGCAGCCAACAGGTCATCGTCCGCGGCAAGCCGCCGCCGCGGCGCCCCGAGACGATGACCCTGGCCGGCCGGCGCCGGAGGGTGCCCTCGCCTGCGCCGAGCCCCTCCCAACCGCCGGCCTCCACCGCCAGCTCGAGGTCGGGACGTTGGGGCCACGCCGGCCCATCCCCGCTCACCAAGAGGACCGACCCGCGCTCTCGAGTGCGGGCGGCCAGGCGGCGGACATCCCCAGGTCGGCAATACCCGGGCGGGCGGACCACGACCAGGTCCAGTGCATCGAGCAGCACCGAGACGACCGCCGGCCAGCTCGGTCCCGGGTCGGGGACCAGGGCGATCCGCCCCAGATCCACGCCCATGGCGGCGGCGGCCTCGAGCCCGAGGTCGCGTAGGCCGACCACGGCCGCCCACGAACCCTGGGCGAGCGGCCTCACCAGCAAGGACAGGAGCAGCGTCACGCCACCAGTCCCCGTGACGCCGACCAGGCTCCCGCGCTGAAGCCCCGTTCCCGGGAAGAGCGGGGCCAGCGGTTCGGGGACCGGGAGCACCCGTTCGGTGGCCAGGACCGGTCCCTGGCCGTGCACGACGTGCGAGAGGGCTCCTCCGTTCACGCGGGGAGTGTATCGAACACATGTTCGCTTTCCAACTGGGTCTCTCCGCCCCTGTTCCCGGCCTGGGGACCTGTCAGTAACCGGAATGGCCCACGACGTGACCGATGGTCGAGTGACCATCGTCGAACCCCGGGTGACTCTTCGCGAAGAAACCGACCTACATCGGTGCCGAAGGATCCTGACGACCGAAAGCGGATATCCCGGGATCGACCGGTATCCCCCGTTGGACGTCCCGGGTCTCAGGCCGTGACTGTCCCAAGCCCCGGGCGGTACCTCAGTGCCAGTTATCCGGGCGCCACTCTCCGGGCGATCTCAGCGAGATCGGGCCAGTTCGGGGACTCCTGTACGCAGCGAGCAAACAGCCAGAGAAGAAGTCGATCAGGATCAACGCCGGCAAGACGAGCGACGCGTCGGGTCAGATCGCGCGGGTTGTCTCGAAGTCGATCACCGCTGTTCAACAGGTGCTGGAGCGGGTCGTAGGTCGGATCGCCGACATATGGCTTGGGATCGATCATCAGCCAGGGATCTCTCTCGGCCGCCAGCACGTTCTCTGCGTGAAGGTCGGTGCAAAGCAGCACCTCTCGTTCGGCTGTCGCCGGCAGGCTTCGAAACAGCGCAATACCGTCCCGGGCCAAACCAGGGTCGAGGGGCAATCGACCCGATGTCGCCTTCTCCTCGAACTCGTCGGCCCACGCGTCGCACATGACCTGCAATGGTCGGAAGACGTGGCCGGGCCTCGGTTCCCGCCGGAGCTGGTGAAGTAGTTCGGCGATGACGTGGTCCTGTTCACTCGGCGATCGGGAAGCAAGGGAATCTCCGGGTGAGCAGCGTTCAATCAGAAGGGCACTCGTGTCGTCAAACTGTTCGCTCGCGAACAGACGAACGGCGCCCATCCCATCCCACTCGCGCAGTCCCTCCGCCTCATGAGTCGCTTCGGGGTGCCGCCATGCCAGCTTCAGGACGAGATCATCGCCGGCCCGGTTGCGCACGGGTGCCACCCACGAGGTCTGACCGCCGGGCTGGAAGGGTTCCCCGACCTTCAATGACCAGCGATCTGCGACATCGCGAAGTGTCGCAGGCAGAGTGCTCAGCCAGTCCTGCCGCTCTTCTCTCTCCGCAGCGAGGAGAAGGTTCCTCGGTATCGGAAGGCCCACGTCGGCATTCTTTCACCGCGCCCCAGATTGCCGGCTACTGGCGCGCCGGTCCCTCGTCAACTACCCCGTACATCTCGGGCTGATGGCGTTCCGCAATTCTTCGCCTTGGTGAACTGGACATCAGTTCGGTCACGGACTGCACCCACGCAAACTTGCCACCGCCGCCGCCACGCGCTCGTTTTGCGGGGCTTGAACCGCGATCTCGATCAACTTCCGTCTACTGGTCGCACCTCGAACAAGGATCACCGACCGACGAGGCATCGAAAGTGCCTCCGCGATTGCCGTCAGCGCGGCATCGGTTGCTCGTCCTCCATCGGCAGGTTCGACCACACGGACAACCAGAGCACCGTTGTACTCTCCGCCAACGCTGGTTTTCGACGCACTCGGTCGGACATGGATTTCCACCCGCACGACCCCAGTTTGCCCGGTCTCGTCCTTTCCCCGAACGCTGCACCGGTTCGGTGACGAGCTCACGGTGCGCCACCGGACGCCGCAGATGGCCTGATCGACACAACCGCGTCGACGTGGGCGAATCAACTCCGATCCTGCGGCCCCTCATGAGGTGTGCGCTGAACGGTGAACATGTAACAGCCCCACTCGAGGTTGCGGCTGTGCACGAAGTCGATCTCGGGGCGTGACAGCATCCAGGACAAGACGCGCAATGCCTGCGCGCCATCCTTGATGGGCAGTCCTTCGATGATCCGACGATCGTGGTCGTAGGCCCGAAGCAGCTGGCGGCGGTGGGCAAATCCCTCCGGGTACCGGTGCGGTTCCCCGTAGCCGTCGCAAGCCTCCGCGTGAATGAACACGGGTCCGACCTCCGCATACGGGCCAGACCAGGGGAAGGGACGATAGGCGATGAGCGCAATCCGTTCCCCCGGTGAGGAGTCGCGCAGACAGCACCGGAGAGGCGACCCTCCTGTTTCATCGATGGTCGGGCTGAGGGGATTGTCGAAGTCGTCCACCCCAGCGCCGCGAATGCGGTCCAACTGGCTGGCTGGAAGGGGGACGACAACGAATGGAGTGGTTGTCGTCGGCATGTGCCCACTATGCGGGAGAGTTGGCGGAATGTCTGGCCGAATTCGGACGTGGCGCTCGGACCCACGTACAGCGTCAGGATGAGGTCAGGTAGAGGAACCCGTAGCCCTCGTCCCTCACTTCAACGCCGGACTCCCGGAGGGCCACGTCCCAGTCGCCCCGGACTGCGGGGTCCGACTCCTCCATGCCGTGATCGGCCACGATGAAGAAGGCACAGTCGTCCCAGACGCCGGAGCTCTCGACCTGTTCGAAGATCCGCCCCACCCGGGCGTCGGTGTCGCGGACCGCGGCGGCCGCCATCTCGGAGTACGGGCCGCCCCGGTGAAAGGCGGAATCGGTCAGGGTGAAGTTGACCCACGTGAAGGTCGGCGGTCGACTCTCCGAATCACCCCACACCGACCCAAACTGCTCCACGGCCGTGTGGTCGACCCGAGAGCCCCACCGGTAGTCCTTGCTGGGCCGCACGAAGCGCTCCGTCGCGTCCGGCAGGTCGTCGGGTCCCGGTGGCGGCTCCGGTCGTTGGCCGTTACGCACGAGATCGAACGTCGAGTAGTCGGCGCCGCTGTCACAGGGCTCGTTGATGGATGCCGTCCTCGCTCCGGGGAAGTGACGCTTGACCGCGTGATGCAACGTCTCGACCCCTGGGTTGAGCCACTGCATGGCATTGGCCCACGTGGCCGGGGAGTTGGTGATCACCTGTTGGCCCGACGCCCGGTCCACCCACGCGTTGTGGAGGATCCCGTGGTGACCGGGGTAGCTACCGGTGAGGATCCCGGTGTGGTTGGCCAGGGTTACGGTGGGCAAAGACGCCAGGGCTCCGTAGCGGCAGGCCGTGCCCTCGGACATGAGCCGGGCGACGTTGGGAGCCTCCCCCCGCATCGCCAGGTCGTAGAGCACGTTGGGGTTGGCCCCGTCGAAGAGGAAGCCGACGACGTGGCGGGCGCGGCCCGGCTCGGCCAGGACGGGTTGGAACGGGACGCCGTCTTGGTGAGAGAGCAACGTTCCCTCGGCTGTCGCACCAAGCAGGCTCAGCACGGTCGGCGCCACGTCGATGAGCCGGCAGCCGAGGTCCGCCAACCCGAGCGATGCCACCCCTGCGCCCGCCGCCACGAAGGGGGCGCGGGCCTGGATGATGCCGAGAGAGCCGTGCTCGCCCAGGTGGCCGCCCTGGTCCTCCCAGTTGTGCGAGGCGGAGTGGATCACGCACAGATCGGGTGCCGAGGGATGGTCGAAGACCTGGGCGAACTGTTGGTACCCGTTCGGGTAGCTGTTGGCGTCCCGGCGGGGGTGGGGGGTCTCTCGTTCGGATACGAGGTCGCCGAAGCGGGTCGGGTCCTGGACCGCCAGGGGGTTCTGTCCCTCGACCGACTCCACCGCGAACCCACCGGCTGGCTCGGCCGTGCGCCGGAAGCGCACCGACCCGTCCGCCGACGCCGCCTCGTAGGTGTCGCGCCCCGGTGACCAGGCCACCATGTCGACGATCGGCTCCAGGTCGGGGCCGAGGAGGATCTCGAGGGCCCGTTCGCGCTGCTCGGTCGTCGCGGCGGAGATGGCGGTCACGCCAGCAGCGTACGCACGAAACGACCGTTCGAAACCTCCCGAGGCACTCGGTCGCCTCCTGGATCAGGCACTGTTAGCACGAACACCGCCCTGGTCACGACCCTCCCGGGGCCGCCCGGCCTGAGTGGGATCCTCCGTAGCAGAAGTGCTACAGTCGGACGATGGCCGACGTTCCCGCTCGTGAGCTGCGCAACGACATGAGTGCCGTCCTTCGCCGAGTCGAGGCCGGCGAGCACCTGCGGGTGACGGTCAGCGGTCGCCCCGTCGCCGAGCTGGTGCCCTTGGCCCCCCGGCCACGGTCGATCGCCTGGGAGGACTTCATCAGTGGGAGCGAGAACTGGCGCGCTGATACCGGGCTGACCGCTGAACTGGCCGACCTGCTCCCCGACACCACTGACGACGCTCCGATCCAATGACCGAGACCCTCGACGAATCGGCTGTCGAACTGGCGCTCGCCGACACCTCCCTCTTCATCGCCATCGAACAGGACAGATCACTGTCTCGACGTCCGCCGCAGCGGGTGGCCGTCTCGGTGGTCACCGTGGGCGAACTCCGGCTCGGTGTGTTGGCAGCCAAGACCGGGGAGATTCGAGCACGGCGGTTGGAGACGCTGTCCAAGGTGCAGGCACTCGACCCCCTGCCCATCGATCAGCAAGTCGCACACTCGTGGGCCACCTTGCGCCTCGCCCTGCGCGACCAAGGTAAGCGGATGCCGATCAACGACTCATGGATTGCCGCCACCGCCATCGCCAACCGGATTCCCGTCGCATCCCAAGACGAGGACTACGACGACATTCCGGGACTCACGGTGATCAGGGTCTAAGCACGCCGGCAGCGGTAGTGGCGGCGAGCGGACCAACTCTCGAACCAGGGCACCAGGGAACGGATCCACGCTCGCTTGCATACGTGTCAAATGTCGTCATCGCCGATATCGGAGCTTGACTCCTTTGGCAACGACTGGACCGCGGTGATTCAAACCGAGACGCTACGATCCCAGTCGTGCCTGATGCCATAGTCGTCGGCTCAGGCCCGAATGGACTCGCGGCGGCCGTGGTGCTGGCCCGGGCCGGCCTCTCGGTCGAGGTCTTCGAGGGGGCACCGACGCCCGGAGGCGGGTGCCGCACCGCCGAGCTCACGCTGCCGGGCTTCCGCCATGACGTCTGCTCGGCAGTGCACCCACTGCTCATCGCTTCGCCTTTCTTCCGTGGCATCGACCTCGCCGCCCGCGGCGTCGGGCTTTGCATGCCCAAGATCGCCTTCGCCCACCCCCTCGACGGCGGGCGCGCCGCGGCCCTCCTGCCGTCGGTCGACGAGACCGCCGAGTCGCTCGGTCGCGACGGCCCCGCCTATCGGCGCCTGGTGGCCCCGTTCGTACGCGACATCGACAAGATCCTCCCGGCGATCCTTTCCCCCCTTCGGTCGGTGCCGTCGCATCCCTTCGCCATGGCCCGCTTCGGGATGACGGGGCTGCTTCCCGCCCATCGGATCGCCAGCCGGTTCAAGACCGAGGAGGGCCGGGCGATCCTGGCCGGCGCGGCGGCGCACTCGATGCTCCCGCTCACCGCGCCGTTGACCGGTTCCTTCGCGCTCTTGTTCATCACGGTGGCCCACGCGTTGGGCTGGCCGGTGGTCGAGGGCGGCAGCGAGCACATCGTGGGTGCACTGCGCGCGGAGCTCGAGTCCCTGGGTGGTCGGATCGTCAGCGATCGCTGGGTGAAGAGCCTCGACGAGCTCGGACAAGCCAAGGCGGTGATGCTCGACGTCACGCCCCGCCAGTTCGTCGACCTGGCCGGGAGCCGGCTGACCCGGCGAAGCCGCCGGCCGCTCCAGCACTTCGCCTACGGCCCCGGGGTGTGCAAGGTCGACTGGGCCCTGGCCGGACCGGTGCCGTGGGAGGCCGCGGCGTGCCACCAGGCCGGGACGGTGCACCTGTGCGGGACATTGGAGGAGGTCGAGCGGAGCGAGGCCGAGGTCAACGCGGGCCGTCACGCCGAGCGGCCCTTCTGCCTCATCGCCCAGCCGGGCGTGGTGGACCCAAGCCGGGCCCCGGAGGGACAGCAGACCCTGTGGGGCTACTGCCACGTGCCGGCCGGCTCGACCACCGACATGACCGAGGCCATCGAGGCCCAGATCGAGCGGTTCGCCCCCGGGTTCAAGGACCTGATCCTGGCCCGGTCGACCATGACGGCCGTCGACATGGAGGCGCACAACCCCAACTACATCGGCGGCGACATCAATGCCGGCATCTCCAACCTGCGCCAGACGATCTTTCGGCCCACCCCCCGCTGGAACCCGTACCGGACCGCGTTGAAGGGGGTCTACCTGTGCTCCGCATCGACCCCCCCGGGCGGCGGCGTGCACGGGATGTGCGGGCTGGGCGCGGCCCGGGCCGCGTTGGCCGACCTGGGCAAGCCGGGCTAGCCCACCCCGCTTCCCCTCACCACCAGGGCCCCGGTTGGGGGTGCCAGCCTCACGCACGGGACACGGGCCATCACCCTTGGCCTCCTGCCTGGGAAAACGTACCGTTGAGGCAGACGGCGACACCTATGGCGGCGCCGGGAGGCCAAGTTGACCCAGCCAGACCGAATTAGAAAGAGGAACGCCATGCGAATCGAAGCCTCGGTGACTTCCATCTCTTGGATCCCCTCGGAGGCGATCTCCGGCCTCGGCACCAAGCTCCCCTTCGAGGTGGGCGTCGCCCACTATGACCAACCCCCGCCCGACGTAGTCGGGGACCTCGACGCGCTGCGGGCGGCGGACAGGTTCCGCTTCGCCAACCGGCTGAACGGCTGGATCGACGTCGAGGACGGCCGCGTCGTCGGGCACGGCCAGTCCGGCGGCGGGATGATCGGCTCCACCACGCTTCGGATCGGCTCCAGGCAGGCGACCTTCGCGGCCGTCGCGCTCTCGGACCTGCATCCCGAACCCAAGGTGAGCGACACCGAGGTGACGTTCGTCCAGACGTGCGGCGGGCGGACCGGTGTGCCCGCCCCCCGTCGGGTCCGCCGGCCCCCGTTCGTCCAGTTTGCGGCCCCCCTGGCCTGGACCACGCTTTCGCTCACGATCCGGGCCGACGGCACGGTCACCCAGGAGATGCCCGGCGCGAGCCCGTTCCCCCGTCATTGGGTCTATGACTCCCAGGGCAACCTCTTGTCCAAGAGCGGCCTGATCGACTTCAACACCTGGTACCGCAGGGCGTTCGGGAAGCACAGCCCCTGGGGGGACGAGGACTCCCCGGCGTTCACCACCGAGATCGAGTCCGCGCTGGAGCGCCAGCTGTCGGTCCAGCTCATGCAGGGATCGGCCAAGCCCAAGATCCGCAAGGTCAAGAAGGGTGCCACCGTCACCGAGCAGGGCGATGCGGGCAACGAGCTGTTTTTGGTCCTAGACGGGGTGGTTCGGATCGAGGTCGACGGCAAGCGGTTGGCCGAGTACGGGCCCGGCTCCCTCCATGGCGAGCGGGCCATCTTGGAGGGCGGGCGGCGCACGTCGACCATCCGTGCGGTGACCGGTTGCACGCTGGCGGTTGCGACCGCCGACGAGATCGACCGGGACGCCCTGACCGAGCTGGCCTCGGGGCACCGCCGGGAGGAGGAGAACTGAGGTGTCCGGAGACGGGCAATCCGCCGATCAGGACGTCGGCATCAGGGTCTTTCTGGCCGACGACAACCTCATCGTCCGCGAGGGCGTCCGCGCGCTCTTGTCCCTCGAGCCCGACCTCACCATCGTCGGCACCGCGGCCGACTACGACGAGCTCGTCACCGGGGCCACCGAGTCGGCCCCTCAGGTCGTCGTCACCGACATCAGGATGCCGCCGTCGTTCCAACGCGAGGGGATCGACGCGGCCCACGAGATCCGCAAGCGCCACCCCGGGACCGGCGTCGTCATCTTGTCCCAGTTCGACGATCCCGAGTACGCGATCTCGCTCCTAGAAGAGGGCGCGGCCGGCTACGCGTACCTGCTGAAGGACCGGATCGCCGAGGGCGACCAGCTGGCCCGGGCCGTGCGCACCGTCGCGACCGGCGGCTCGGTGCTCGACCCGACGATCGTCGAGGCCATGGTCCACCCGGTCACCGACACCAGCGATCTCGGCGCACCCGAGGAGGAGCTGCTGCGCCTGGTGGCCGAGGGCCGGCCCATCAAGGCCATCGCGGTGGCCCAGGGAACGACGCCGGCGGCGGCGGCCGAGGCGGTCGAGAAGCTCTTCTTGCGCCTGGCCCAGGACGCCAGCGGCGGCGGCCAAAGCTCGCTGCGCCGGCTGAGGATGCTGCACGAGGCGATCGTGAACCGCGAGGAGCAGGGCGAGACGCTCAGCCGCCTGCTGCCGGGCGGCGTCGCCGAAATGCTCCGCAGCCAGGGGCGCCAAGCCGGCGAGACCAAGGAGCTCGTGGTCAGCGTGCTCATGTCCGACATCCGCGGCTACTCCACCATCGCGGAGCACGCCGACCCGAGCGCGCTGGCTCGGCAGCTGAACGTGCACCGGGGCGAGATGAACAAGGCCATATTGTCGGTCGACGGCACGGTGATGCAGTTCGTCGGCGACGCGGTCATGGCGGTCTTCGGAGCACCGGTCGCGATGGAGGACCACGCGGGGCGGGCGGTGCAGGCCGCGCTGGCCATGCACGCGGCCCAAGACGAGGTGAACCGGCACTGGCGGGACCAGGGGCTCGCCGAGTTCGGCCTCGGCATCGGGGTGACGACCGGGCCGGTGGCCGCAGCTCTGCTCGGTTCCGAGGAACGCCTCGAGTACACGTTGGTCGGCGACACGGTCAACCTCTCCCAGCGGCTCCAGCAGTGGGCCGAGCCGGGCGACACCGTGCTGAGCGAGGCTACCTACCGCGACCTCACCGACCCGCCCGAGGCCGAGGAGCTCCCGCCGGCACTGGTGAAGGGGCGGGACACCCCGGTGTCGGCATGGCGTATCGCTGCTGCGAACAGACCGACCCCCGCGCCCCTGGGCATGGGTTAGACGAGGAGAACTGATGAACGTCATCGAGGCTCGCGGGGTCCGCAAGACCTACGAATCCGAGGGGACGCCGGTGCGGGCGCTGCGCGGACTGGACATGACCATGGGCGAGGGTGAGTTCGTCGCGGTCATGGGGCCGTCTGGTTGCGGGAAGTCGACCCTCCTCAACCTCATTGCCGGGCTCGACGCCCCGACGGAGGGCGAGATCGTCGTCGCCGGTGAGTCGCTCAGCGAGATGGACGAGAACGACCTGGCCCGCATGAGGCGCCGCCACATCGGCATCGTCTTCCAGTTCTTCAACCTGCTCGAGGGCATGAGCGTGCTCGAGAACGTCACGCTGCCGGCGGTCATCGCCGGGACCAAGCGGCGCCAGGCCGAGAGCCGCGCCCGGGACCTGCTCGACCTGCTCGGACTGGGCGACAAGGCCCGCAGCGCGCCCGGCGTGCTCTCGGGCGGCCAGAGGCAACGGTTGGCTATCGCCCGCGCGCTGGCCAACGCCCCGACCCTGCTGCTCGCCGACGAGCCGACCGGCGCCCTGGACTCCGAGGGCGGCCTGGAGGTCCTCGAGCTGTTCCGTCGGCTGCACGCGGGCGGCCAGGCGATCTTGCTCGTGACCCACGACGAGGAGGTGGCCGCGCCCGCCTCCCGGGTCATCCGGATGCGCGACGGCCGGGTCGAGGACGACGGGCGGGGCCACGCGCCGCCAGAGCCGGTCGACCAGGGAAGCGCGGCGTCGGGAGCTCGATGAGCACGCCGATCGTCGTCAACCAGCTCGGCAGGACGCGCGAGAAGGAGCAGCGCGAGTCGGCCAAGGCGGCTCCGACACTGCTCGGGGCGCTGCTCGGCGCGATTGCACTGGCCGGGGGCATTGCGGCCCCCCTCGTCGATCGGCACGGCGACCTCCTGACCCAGGTCATCCGGGCCATCGTCGTCGTCGCGTTCGCACTGGCCGGGACGATGGCCCTGGCCCGCCGGCCCTCGGAGCGCCAGCCGATACTGGTGCTCCTGGCCGCCGCACTCGGGGGCGCGGCCACGGTGCTGGCGGCGCTGGTCGAGGCCCATGGGCACGGCATGACGGTCTCGGCCGGGCTGCTCTCGTTCGCCCGGATCGGTGAGCCGGTCGCGCTCACCCTGCTGCCGGTCGCGGTGATGCACCTGTTCCTGGGCCTCCCCGACGGCAGCTGCCGTCTCAGCCGGGCGGTGATCGGCATCGGCTATCCGCTCGGCGCGGCCCTCGGCGTCGTGCTCTGGACGCGTCGGCCGTCGCTCCCTTTGTGGCCGGTCGCCATCGAGCTCGCCGTCGGCCTGGCCATCGGGATCATCGGCTCGCAACGTCGCTACGCACGCTCCTCGGGCCTGGAGCGCCAACGGATGCAGTGGTTCGGCTGGGCCGCCGCGCTGACGGTGGAGGCCCTGCTGGTGGCGTTGGCGCTACGGGGGCTGTGGGGATGGCCGACCCGGTTCCCACTGGTCGTGGCCGTTTCGCTGCTCCCGATCGCGGTGGCGGTCGTCATGGGCGGCACCCGGCGCTTCGCGGCCAGGATCGACCGGATCCTCGCCCACACCGTGTCGCTGGCCGGGCTGACCGGGGTCGTGGTCGTCGTCTACCTGGTGATCGTGCTCGGGCTCGGCCAAGGCCCCTCCACCCACTCGGAGCGTTCGCTGCTCGCGCTCTCGATGGTCGCGGCGGCCATCGCCGCCCTCCTCTATGGCCCGGCCCGCCAACGGCTCGGCCAGATGGCCAACCGCCTCGTCTACGGCGAGCGGGAGGCCCCCGACGCCGTGCTGCGGACCTTCGGCAGCCGCCTGTCGCGCGCCATCCCGATGGACGAGCTCCTCCTCCAGGTGGCCGAGTCGCTGCGCAAGACGCTCGCACTGAGCGCGGCCGAGGTCTGGACCGGCTCGGGGGGCCTGCTCGAGCGGACCATCTCGGTCCCCGACGTGCCGGTGACCCGCCTCAGCTTGAACCAGGACGAGCAGTCGGTGGTGGCCCGGGCCGGTGTGACCGGGACGGCCTGGCTCGAGGTGTGGCTGCCGGCGATGCTCGAGGGCCGCCGGGACTCCGTCCTCCGGGTCGCGCCCACGACGCACTCCGGCCAGGTGCTGGGGCTGATCGTGGCGGTTCGCCCGCCCAACGGCGACCAGTTCACGACCGACGACGACACCATGCTCACCGAGCTGGCTCGCCAGGTCGGCCTGGCCCTTCACAACGTCGAGCTCGACTCGGCCCTCCAGGAATCACTCGAGGAGGTGCGCCGCCAGGCCGACGAGCTCCAGGCCTCCCGTGCCCGCATCGTCGCGGCGGCCGACGCGGCCCGCCGCCAGATCGAGCGGAACCTCCACGACGGCGCGCAGCAGCACCTGGTGGCGCTGGCGGTGAACGTGCGTCTGGCCCGCAAGCTCGCCGAGACCGATCCCGAGGCCTCCTTCGAGCTGCTCGACCGGCTCGGCGTGGACCTTCAAGACGCCGTCCAAGAACTGCGCGCGCTGGCCCACGGCATCTACCCGCCCCTCCTGATCGACCGGGGGGTCGAAGAGGCGCTGCGGGCCGCGGCCGGCCGGGCCCCGTTGCCGACCGACGTCGTCGCGTCGGATCTCGGCAGGTACCCGCCCGAGATCGAGGCGGCCGCCTACTTCTGCTGCATGGAGGCGCTGCAGAACGCCGGCAAGCATGCCGGCGACGGCTCGTCGGCCACCGTGAAGGTGTGGGAGGACGGCGACCGCCTGTTCTTCGAGGTCTCCGACAACGGCATCGGGTTCGACATGAAGGGCGCGGCGGGTAAGGGGGCCGGCTTCGTCAACATGAGTGACCGGGTCGGCGCAGTTGGAGGGACGCTGAACGTCGACTCGGCGGTGGGCCGGGGTGCGACGATCTCGGGTCGGATCCCGATCACCGTGCCGGCACAGAGCAAGGTCGCGGTCTCCTAGAGGCCCAGGCCGTCCTCGCCCCTCCAGACCTTCTCCAAGACGTCGGGACCGAACTCCTCCTTGTGCACATACGCGGCCGCGCCGCAGTGGCGTGCGTCGTCGGGCAGGTCCTCGGCGTCGTAGGTAGAGAGGAGCACGACCCGGACCTCGGGGTGCTGCTCGGTGATCCGGCGGGTCGCCTCGATCCCGCCGATGCCCTCCATGTTGATGTCCATGAGCACGAGGTCGGGCGAGACCTCGCTTGCCGCCTCGACGGCCTCCTCGCCGGACTTGGCCTCCCCCACCACCTCAAACCCCGCGGTGGCGCGGACAACGGCCCTGGCCGCGACCCGGAACGGCGCCTGGTCGTCGACGACCAGCACCCTCACGACCTGGTCGGACACACGACCATCCTGACAGGCACGCGACATTCGGCCCACACGGGCAGCACGTCGGGCCCGGTGGTGGCAGCACCCCCCGGGCCGGGCCGAAGCCCGGGCCGCCGGTCAGCCGTGTGCGGCCAGGAAGAGGAGCACGGCCTTCACCCGGCGGTGCACGTCGGGCTCCTGGGAGAGGGCGAGCTTCGAGAAAATCGAGTTGATGTGCTTCTCCACGGCCCGCTCGGAGAGCACCAGGGACGCCGCGACCGCCGCGTTGTTCTTGCCCTGGGCCATCTCGCCCAGGATCTCAGTCTCGCGCGGCGTGAGCACCCGCAGGGGCGAGTCGGCCGCCCGTGAGCGGGCCGCCACCAGCGCGTCGACGACCTCGGGGTCGATGACCGACCCGCCCCGGGCCACCTCACGGATGGCCTGGGCCAGCTGGCCGATGTCCGAGACCCGCTCCTTCAGCAGGTAGGCGCGGCCCTTGGACCCGCTCTCCAAGAAATCGAGCGCGTAGCGGGGCTCGGAGTACTGGGAGAGGACCACCACGCCCAGGTCGGGGTGGGAGGAGCGCAGCTCGTTGGCCGCCCGGATGCCCTCGTCGGTCCCGGTGGGGGGCATGCGGATGTCGGTGACCACGACGTCGGGGCGCTCGGCGGCCACCGCCCGGAGCAGCGCGTCGTAGTCGGCGCAGGCGGCGGCGACCTCCAGGTCGGGCTCGGAGTTGATGAGTTTCTCCACGCCCTCCCGCACGATGTAGTTGTCCTCGGCCAGGACGATCCGCAACCCCACGGTCCGACAGGCTAGACGGCGCCGACCTCCGGTTTTCGGACGAGGCGCCGGTCCCTACCGGGACGCCCGGCGCTCTTCTGCCTGGAGCTCGACCCGCCGTGCCCGCATGCGCTCGCCCCGGTCGACGCACTCGTCGCGGAACTCGGTGATCCGGGCCAGCCGCTCGTTGATGCGCTCGACCAGCCGGCCGTTGGCGTCGATGGCGTCGGCCAGGAGGCGCAGCCGCTTGGGCGTCGGGGCGTCGGCCCGGGCGGCCCGGCGGGCCCGCTCGAGGGTGTCCTCGGACGCCAGCACGTCGTGGATCTCGGCCAGCGTCAGGCCCAGCAGGTCCTGGAGCTCCCTGATGTGGGTGACCCGTTCCCGTTCGGCCAGCGAGTAGAGCCGCTCCCCGCTCCCCCGGTGGGCGCACGGCTTGAGCAGCCCGATCTCCTCCCAGTAGCGCAGCGTGCGGGCGGTCAGGCCGGTCTGCTTAGCCATCTCGCCGATCCGAAGTCGGGGCTCCTCTTGGGCGGCGACGTCCATGGCCTCGACGCGTTCGGCGGGTCGGATGACGGTCATCGGGTCGCCTCGGCCGGGGTCGGCTGGCGGGCGCCGCTTGGTGCCCCGATGGTCTCTGTGGCCACGCGGCGGGGAGCGGGCTCGCTGTAGACGTACTTGCCGCCCCGCAACCACGAGGCCCCGGCCGCGACCAGGGACGCGACGATCGCGAAGTCAAACGCGGTGTGGAGCCCGTTACCGAACGCCCGCTCAATGAGGTGCGGGAAGTAGGTGCGGGCCAGCAGGTGCGCCTGGGTGGCTACGGGCAGCTTGCTCAGCACAGCCGGGCCGAGCAGGTGCTGCATGGGGCTGTAACCGAGGAAGGCGGCAAACAGGGTCGACACCGGGGGCAGGTGGGCGACCCGGTTGGCGTCGGCCACCGGGACCCCCTGGGACACCAGGCCGTGGAACAGGTTGGTCGAGAGCGTCGCGCTGAGCCCGATGATCATCAAGGTGAAGAAGATGCCGATCGACAGCACCTGCGCAGCGTTCTGGAACGTGGAGTTCATGCCCGAGCCCACCCCGCGATGGGCCGCCGGGAGGCTGTTCATCACCCCGGCCCGGTTCGGCGCCGCAAACGCCCCCATCGCGAGGCCGTTCAAGAGCAGCAGCAACGCGAAGACCACGTAGGAGAAGTTGACCGGCAGCAGCTCCAAGAGCCCGAAGCTCAGCGCGGCGGCGATCATCCCGCCGGTCGCGAAGGGTCGGGACCCGTACCGGTCGGAGAGGATGCCCGCGATGGGGCCAGCCAGGAGGAAGCCGGCCGTCAACGGCAGCATGTAGATGCCGGCCCAAAGTGGCGTGCGTGACGCGCTGAAGCCGTGCAGGGGCAGCCATATTCCCTGCAGCCAGATGATGAGCATGAACATCAGGCCGCCCCGTCCGATCCCGGACAACAGCGTCGACAGGCTGCCGGCGGTGAACGCCCTGATCTTGAACAGTGAGAGCCGGAACATCGGTTCGAGCACCCTGCTCTCGACCAAGACGAAGACCGCAAGTAGCGCGAGACCCGACCCCACCATCGACAGGACGAACGGGCTGGTCCAGCCCATCGTGTCGTGGCCGTAGGGCTGGATGCCGTAGGTGATGCCGACCATGAGCACGATGAGGCCGACCGCGAAGGTGAGGTTGCCCCACCAGTCGACCTTGGCCTTGGTGTGCCGCGGTACCTCGCGCAGCTTGAGGTAGGCCCACACGGTGCCGAACAGCCCGACCGGCACCGAGACCAAGAAGATGAGCCGCCATTGGATCGGGCCCAAGATCCCACCGAGCACCAGTCCGATGAACGAGCCGCTGATCCCGAAGACCTGGTTGATGCCGAGTGCCATACCCCGCTGGTGCTCGGGGAACGCGTCGGTGAGGATCGCAGAGGAGTTCGCAAACAGGAACGCCGCACCGACCCCCTGAAACACCCGCATGATCACGAGGTAGAGCGCCGCCGCGTCTCCTGACATCCATGTCACCGTGAGCAACAACGAGAAGAAGGTGTAGATGGCGAACCCGAGGTTGTACATGCGGACCCGGCCGTAGATATCGCCCAACCGGCCGAGACTCACCACGAGCACGCTGGTGACGACGAGGAAGCTGAGAATCATCCACAGCAGATAGAAGCTGTTCCCGGGCAGCAGCGGGTTGAGCTTGATCCCCTTGAAGACGTTCGGCATCGCGATCAACATGATCGACGAGTCGATGGTGGCCAGGAACATGCCGAGTGTCGTGTTCGACAGGGCGATCCACTTGTACCGGTCGTTGTCCTCTACCGGACGGTGCCTGCGGTCCACCTTGCCGTTCGGGAACTCGCCGTTGGGCGACGCGCGAGAGCCGTCGGCAACATCGCCCTCCGGTTCGACGCTCACCGGATCGTCACGCCCTACTGCCCCCCATTTCACGAAGTTTCCGTTCACGTCAACGGTAAACCCGTCGCAGCCGCCTGGCAAGCCTTTCCCGAGGCGCCACCGGCGACCGGTCCGTGGCCGCAATGATGGAGAGATGTGCAGTTCGACCAGGGCGCCGCGCCGCCGGCGCACTCGAACCGCACTCGTCTCGGGCATCTCGATGTTGGCGGCGCTCGGGGCGCTCCCGAGCGGGTCCCCGACCTCGGCGGGTGCAGCCACCGCCGGCGAGAACTGGACCGTGTACCACCACGACCCGGCCGGCCGCGGGGTGGCCGGTCCGATCAACCTGTCGCCGGCCCGTCAGGCGTGGGCCTCCCCCGCTCTCGATGGCCAGCTCTATGGCGAACCCCTGGTCCTCGGCGCGACTGTCATCGTGGCCACCGAGAACGACACCGTGTACGCGCTGAACGCCAAGACGGGCAAGGTGCAGTGGTCCACCCATGTCGGGACACCGGTCCCCTCATCGAGCCTGCCGTGCGGTGACATCAACCCGACGGTGGGGATCACGTCCACCCCCGTGATCGACCAGGGCCGCCAAGAGGTGTTCGTGGTCGCCGACGAACAGGGACCCCTCGCGCCGATCCACCAGCTGGTCGGACTTGGGCTCGCCTCGGGCAAGGTCCTCCTTCGGCGTACCGTCGATCCGCCCGGCATCAATACGGCCGCCACCCTCCAGCGGGTGGCGCTCACGCTCGACGACGGCAACGTGATCTTCGGGTACGGCGGCAACTACGGCGACTGCTCCACCTACCACGGGTGGGTGGTGTCGGTGCCCGAGACCGGAGGTGTGCTCACCACCTATGAGGTCGACGCGGCCCAGGGCGACGACCAGGGCGCGGTATGGATGGGCGGCGCGGCACCGGTCATCGACCCTCAGGGCAACGTCTGGGTCGCCATCGGCAACGGGTCGGTGGTGTCGAACGGCCGCCCCTACGACGGGAGCGACTCGGTCTTAGAGTTGTCGGCCTCGCTGAAACTGATCCAGTACTTCGCGCCCTCCGGCTGGGCCGCCGACAACGCGAACGACTGCGACCTCGGGTCGAGCGCCCCCGCGCTGCTCGCCAACGGGCTCGTCGTCCAGGCGGGGAAGTCCCAGGTCGCGTACCTGCTCTCCCAAGGGAAGCTCGGCGGCGTCGGCGGACAGCTTTCCACGCTCGGGTCGTTCTGCGGGGGCGACGTGTACGGCGGGAACGCCATCGCCGGCAACGTCGTCTACGTGCCCTGCCAGAGCGGGATCGTCGCAGTGCGCGTCGATTCCTCGCCCCCATCGCTCCAGGTCCAATGGCGGGCCTCCGGCGTCGG
>Ga0209415_10002600_pt1 | contig 33873 bp, 23 predicted proteins | sample PeaSoiSIISIP2007_FD_187696 | JGI IMG/M metagenome (GOLD analysis project Ga0209415, IMG submission 187696) | Peat soil microbial communities from Weissenstadt, Germany - SII-SIP-2007 (SPAdes) (version 2) | ecosystem: Environmental > Terrestrial > Soil > Wetlands > Peat | place: Germany... | reverse complement strand
TGCAGGAAGAGCAGGTTGCCGCTCTCATCCACGATGCAGATGGTCACCTGCACGTTTCGCTTCTGCGCTTCGGCCTCCGCGGAGCCGGCCATGGTCTTGAGCGCGGCCAGATTCAGGTACTTGCGGGTGGGAAGATCGGCGGCCACCGCCGCGATCAGGAAAGTCAGCAGCAATATCGACAATCGAGCCATGCCGCTATCTTACAACCGCTATTGCCCGCGCAGAAACTCCAGCCATTCGCGCTCCAGAGCGGGGAGGTCCTTTCCGTATGCGGCGGTCCAGGTTGCGCCTTGGTACACGGTCTTCAACTTCCCCAGCGAGTACTTCCCGATCAGAAACTGCACGAAAGATCCGGCCGCCGGATACGCCACGGTGGTTCGCGCATCCGAGCCGATCTGGATCCCGGCCATCTCTTCCAGCGGAAACAGCTTGCCGGCCCACAGATTGGCCGCCGTCTGGCGATGATTCTTGGCTTTGTCTGTGGCCATGGCCTCGGCGTACGTGGCGATGCCCTCGCTCAGAAACGAGCTGGAGCCGCCCCAGTTCTGCCCGATCAGCGTGTGCGCGTTCTCGTGTACGGCGAGGCCGAAATCGGGCGTCTTCCCGTCGTACACCATGAAAATGCCGGCATCGCCGGACATGCCTCTCCCCCAGTGATGCAGGAAGAACACCTTCGAATCGAAATCGGCGAAGTACGCGGCGAAGGTCTTCTTCCACTCGGGTGCAGCCTCGTGGAAAAGCTCCCGATCGAATCGCACGGCCCGCTCGCTGGTTTCGGCCAGGGCCGCGGCGGCCTCATGCGCGATGGTACGCGGCTCGAAGGCGAAGGTGAAGCTGCCGGCGTCGATGATGTCGAAGCGGCCGTCGATGCGCAGATCGAGCTTGGCGATCAGCATCTCGGGGCGGCTTTTGCCGGCGCTTTCCCAGTCCTTGAAAACCTGCTCGGGGTCCCGTCCCGCGGCAGCCAGGATCAGGCCCGCGCCGCGCCGGTTGATGGAGATCGCGGGGATCTCGGGGATCCGCTCGGACACGGTTTCGGCGAATCGTGGGAACGGGTGCTCCTCGCGCATGGAGAACAGAACAACGCCCGCCGCCTTGCGCCTGGCCGCCTCGCGGACGCGATCCTCCAGCGAAGCCTTTTGGCCGTCCGGAAAATCATAGGACAGCAGTACGGCCGTTCCGGCCACATCCATCGGGCCATAGGCTTCGGGCCCGACGCCATTCCCGGCGAAGGCAATCGGAGCCCTCAGCCGCACGTCCCTGGTGTAGCGTTCCGTTCCGCAGGGCGCGCCTTTGGCGTTGACCACCGGCAGAAACGAGATCCGGTGCCGCGTTCCGCCGTCCAGATAAACGTGGCATTCCGCGAAGGACAACTCCGTGCCAGGGTCCGTCAAATAGCTCAGGCTCGGCCCCTGAGCCAACGCCGCGGCAGCCAGTAACCAAACCAGTGCCAACGTTGGTTTCATTTGCCAGTACTGTAACACCTCGCAGGCCATGTAAAGCCGCCGGTCTCGAAGCCGCACCGGCTCCTCACGGGTAAATAAAGATGAGAGGGTCCGGTCTGTGGAAAAACCAAACAGTGAGCCTCTATAAAGTTCTGGGGCGATCCGCCGATGTCTAGTCCAGGTATGGGAACGCATGATCGTCGAGGACCCGCCCTTCAGCCGCTGGTGGAGTGGCGTGCGGGCCGGATCGATGACCCGGTGTTGAAACTGAAGTACCTAAGGAGCGTCGTGCCGCGGTTGGAGAAATCCGACCAGCGGATGCGGGCCTGTCTGCGCTTTCTGCCGATGGTACTGGTGTTCGCGACCGTTTCGGCCTGTCTGGTCCGGGCCATGGTGCAGGTGGACCCTCTCCCGCCCCACATCCGGCATATCAGGGCCCCGGTGCTTGGGGCGGAGGGTCTTCCCGATGTATGGCAGGTCGAGGGCACTAAGGATTGGGAGATCTACAGCAACGGGCTTCGCATCGACAACCGATTTGCCGTCTACAACCACCCGCGCTCCTACCAGGTATTCTCCGTGGACCATCCGGAAGACGCCGGTGAGCCTCACCGCACTCAGCCGGCCGGCATCGTTTTTCATACCACCGAAAGCCAACAGGCGCCCTTTGAAGCCGGCAAGAACCGCGTCCTCAAGCAGGTCGCCGAATCGTTGGCCGAATTCGTTCGAAGTCATCGCGCCTACAATTTCCTTATCGACCGTTTCGGCCGCGTCTATCGCATCGTATACGAGAGCGATGCCGCGGATCACGCCGGGCACTCCGTCTGGGCCGATCGTGAATGGCTCTACGTGAACCTGAATGAAAGCTTTCTGGGGGTCTCTTTCGAAGCCAAGACGGAGCCCGGGCAGGAAGTGCCGGCCGTCAGCCCGGCCCAGGTGCGCGAGGCCGCCATGCTGGTCGAGATGCTGCGCGCCCGTTATGGGATCTCCGCCACAAATTGCGTGACCCACGCCCAGGTCTCCGTAAATCCGTTCAATATGCGTGTCGGCTATCACACCGACTGGGCTTCGAGCTTCCCGTTCGAGCAGTTGGGCCTGCCGAACAACTACGACCAACCTATCCCGGCCCTCGCGTTCTTTGGTTTCGAATCCGATGCGACGTTTCTGCGCGTCGCGGGAGCCCGGTTGTACGGCGGAGTGGAACTGGCGGAGGAACGCCTCCGGGAGCGGGCCGCCGAGCTGGGTCTGCCGCTTTCGGCCTACCGCAGCAAGTTGCAACGCCTCTATCGCGAGAGATTTCACCACCCCAGCGCTACCTCTGTCGAACAGGTGGAGTAGTCTCCGGCCGCGCAGCCGAAGCCGCACTGTACGACAATAGTATTTTGCGAACCGCCATTGGACCGGGACTGCTCGCTCTTGCCGCAGCCGCGCTGTTGTTTCCCCAGGCCAAGCCGCGGAAGTCGCCCGCCGAGCGGCTTTCGATCGACGCCACCGTGACCGATGCCACAGGCCGCATCGTCCCCGATCTGACCGCGGCCGATTTCGAAGTTTCGCAGAGCAGTAACCCGCAGCAGGTTGCCGATGTCGCTTATGTACAGGCTCGCGCCGCCTCCGCGGCCGCGGGCGCACCAACCTTCAACATCGTGCCCTGGCCAGCGCCGTTCGACGAGAACCACCTGACCATGGCCCTGGTACTGGACGATCTGCGCCTCTCGGCGGAGGCTCGGAACCAGTTGCGCCGTGCGGTCGGGCATCTCATCGACGGCCAGATGCAATCTCGCGACGTCGTAGCCATCGTCCGCACCGCCAGCGGAACCGGCGCGCTCCAGCAACTCACGTCCAACAAGCACATCCTGCACGCGGCCCTCGACCTCCTGAATCGCCAACCGGTCGACGCTGCCACGATTACGGACCTGCAACGCGAGGACTCCCTGGCGGACGCCGCGCTCGCCATTCTGCGCACGGTGCTCGACGGCCTGCGCCCCGTGCCGGGTCGCAAAGCCGTCGTCCTGTTTTCGGAAAACATGAAACTGTACCGGGGCCCGCAGCCAGCCGGCGACCCGATCGCCGCGCGCGCCAATCGATCCTCCGTGGTTTTCTACACCGTGGATCCGCGAGGGCTGGTGGCTGCCTCGGCAGCGTCGCAATCCATGGACCAGATCCAGACGTCCGCCGGTCTCGGAGCGCTGGCCCGAGACACCGGCGGCATTTTCTTCGACAACACCAACGATGCCGCGACGGCCCTGGCGCGCGTGCTCCAGGACCAGGAGGGCTACTACCGGATCGCTTTTTCGCGCGACGAGCCCACGGATCCCTCGGGCGGCGGCCAACTGCTCAAGGGCATCACGGTGAAAGTGAAACGCCCCGGCTTGCTGGTGCGCTCGCGCCTCGAGTTTCCGCGCGGCGAGCCGGCGGCCATCGACCCGCCGGACGTGCCGCTCGCACAGTTGCTGCCCTCCCAGCCCTTCGCTTCGGGCGGCATTCACCTGCGCCTGACCCCGCTGGTTTCTTACGCCGTCGCTTCCTCGCTGGATGCCCTGCTGCAGATCGACCCGAAGGACGTCACCTTTACGGCCGACTCGAAGGGCTTCTACAATGCCGGGTTGGAACTGGTGGCGATGGCGTTTGCGGCAGGCGGCGGGCAAGCTGGCGGCGCCGTCCAGAACTACTCGCTCCGAATTCCCGCCGCGCGCTTCGAACGGGGCTTGTCTGCCGAGGATTTTCCAGCCTCGGTGCGCTGGCTAGTGCGCACTCCCGGACCGCTCCAGGTGCACGTCGTGATGCGCGATACCACCTCCGGCAGGGTTGGTTCGGCCAGGCAGTTTCTGGATTTCGCGGATTTCGCCAGCGGGCAACTGTTGCTTTCCGGAATCATCCTGAACGGCGCGTCCGGCGATGGGCCGAGCGAGCCTGGGGAGAACCCGGCGGTGCGGATTTTCAAGCCGGGCCGCACGGTCGTTTTTACGTACAGCATTTTCAACGCCCGGGTGGACGCGCAGAAGAACCCCCGCCTGGAGATCCAGGCGCGCGTGGTCCGCGAGGGCCAGGAGATCTTTACGGGCGCTCCGGTCACCGCTACATCGTCACCGGACCCTGATCCGGCCCGTCGCGCCCGATCGGGCAGTCTGGTGCTCCACGCAAATGCCCTGCCCGGGAGGTACTTGCTGGAGATTACCGTCACGGACAGCGCCGCCTCCCCGCCCCGCACCGCCGCGCAATCGATCGATTTCGAAGTGCGGTAGACGATGAGATACTGGGCGTGACCATGCGACTTCATCGGGTCCTGATCGCCGTCTCCGTCCTGGCATCGCCGGCGGCGCAGGGGCCTCCGCCCGTATTGATCAACGCGCCGTACGTCACCACTCCCGCCACAGTCGTGAGCGCGATGCTCCAGCTTGGCGGCATCGCCAACCGGGAAACCGTTTACGATCTTGGCTGCGGCGATGGCCGCATTGTGATCGCCGCCGCGAAGCTCGGCGCGCACGGAGTGGGCATCGACATCAATCCCCAGCGCATCCGGGAGGCTCGCGCCAACGCGCGGAAAGCGGGAGTCGAGGCGCTGGTCAAGTTCGAAGCGGGCGACATCTTCGACGCCGATATCCGCGATGCTACGGTAGTGACGCTTTACCTCCTGCCGGACCTGAATCTCCGCCTGCGCCCCAAGCTGCTCAAGGAGCTCAAGCCCGGCACGCGAGTCGTCTCGCACGCCTTCGATATGGGCGGCTGGACACCGGAGAAGAAGCGGATCGTCGACGGCAGTCCCATCTACCTTTGGACCATACCGCCGAAGTGACGACGTGGCGCGGGCACTCCTGCCTGCGGCGTCCCGACTCTTCGGGACGCTTCGGGTGCCTGCCGCTACAGGACGCTCCCGAAGGGACCGAGCGAGGGCTCGCCCGTGCAACTACGAGGCGATCGCGATATGCTGTACCAAACGAGAGAGGTGATGCATGAAACTCGGGATGGTGTTCCTTTTCTGTTCCGCCGCAGCCGCACAGGAAGCCGCGCATCAACATCCACCGGCGACGCCCCCCGTCGCGCTCCAGCCACTGGCGCAGCAGGTGCGCCAGCTCGAAGAGGCGTTGAACTACCTCGGCCAGCCGCTGCCGCCCGCCAGCCGGAAGCGGATCAACGACGCCATCGGCGACTCGGATCAGGCCGCGGCGGTGGCGCAGCTCGAAGCCGCGCTCGATCCCTACGTCCTGGCCACCGTGGACATCAATCCCGAAAGCCGCGTGAAGGTGGAGCAGGGCGCCGCCAGGCCGGACCTGGTGGAGGCGGGCACGCGCCTGTTCCTGGTGAAGGTGATCAACAACGGGCACGTCACCGCTCCGCTGGCCGTCGAGAGCCCTAACAGCGGCGCCGTCTACATCCGATCCACCGGCAACCCGTCGCCGCCCATCCAGCTCACGCCGCGCGAGTCCGCCGAGCGGTGGGCCGACATTTCCCTGTATCAGCGGCCGCCCATGGGCCGGCGCCTTTCCGGTCTGGCGCTGGAATACGCCGTGCTCGAAGTCTACAGCCGCGATGCCGGTCAGCGTTCGGCCAAGATCGGCTTCAACGTGGGGCAGGGAAGCCAGGACATCGGCTTCCGCAACGACGTCACGATTCTCTTCACCGCCCAGCCATCGCGCCCGATCGCGCTGCGGGTGAAAGACGAGAACGGCAAGCCCGCCATGGCGTCCTTCGTCATCCGCGACAGGCTCAACCGCCTGTATCCGAATCCGGCTAAACGGCTGGCGCCCGACTTCTTCTTCCAGCCGCAAATCTACCGCGCCGACGGCGAAACCGTGCAACTGCCCGCAGGCTATTACACCGTTCAATCGAACGGCGGCCCCGAGTACCTGCCGCGCACGCGCGAGTTCGAAGTGAGCGCTTCGGGCCCCGCCGAAGTCTCCTTCCTACTCCAACGCTGGATCGATCCCGCGAAATACGGCTGGTATTCCGGCGACCATCACGTACACGCCGCCGGATGCTCGCACTACATGAATCCCACCGAGGGCGTGGAGCCGGGCGACATGATCCGGCAGATCGTGGGTGAGGGCCTGAATATCGGATCGGTGCTCACCTGGGGACCCGACTACTACTACCAGAAGCAGTTCTTCTCGGGCAAAGACGACCCGCTCTCCAAACCCGATAGCCTGATGCACTATGACCTCGAAGTCTCGGGATTTCCCTCCAGCCACGCCGGTCACATCGTGCTGCTGAAACTCAAGGAGCAGGACTATCCGGGGACCAAACGCATCGAGGACTGGCCGACCTGGGACCTGCCCATTTTCCGCTGGGCCAAATCGCAGGGCGCCATCGTCGGCTTCGCCCACTCGGGTTGGGGCCTCGAAGTGATGGGCAAGGACCTCCCGTCGTACGAGATGCCGGGGTTCGACGGCATCGGCGCCAACGAATACATCGTGGATGTGACCCACCCCAATACGGTGGATTTCATTTCGTCGGTGGATACGCCGTACGTGTGGGAACTGAACATCTGGTATCACACTCTGAACGTCGGGTTCCGCACGCGCATCGCGGGTGAGACGGACTTCCCGTGCATCTACGACGGCCGCGTTGGAATCGGCCGCACGTACGCGCGGGTCGAAGGCGCGCTGAGCTACTCCGGGTGGCTCGCGGGGCTGCAGTCGGGCCGCAGCTACGTGTCCGATGGCAAGACGCACCTGATGGACTTCCGCGTGAACGGGATGGAAGTGGGCAGCAACGCGAGCGAGCTGCGGATGGCCGCGCCGGGGACGGTGACGGTCACGCTGAAGGCCGCGGCGTACCTGCCCGAGTTGCCGGACGCGGCGATTCGCAACCTGCCGTACGACCAGAAGCCCTACTGGGACGTGGAGCGCGCGCGGGTGGGCGACACGCGCAACGTTCCGGTGGAGATTGTGGTGAATGGCAAGGCCGTCGCGCGCCAGACGATGGCCGCGGACGGCCAGGTGCGGGAGCTGAAGTTCCAGGTGCCGGTGAGCGAGAGCAGTTGGATTGCGGCGCGCATCCTTCCGGCGGCCCACACCAACCCGGTGTTCGCGCTGGTGGGAGGCAAGCCGATTCGTGCATCGCGCCAGAGCGCCGAGTGGTGCCTCAATGCGGTGAATCAGTGCTGGACGCAGAAGTCTCCCCGCATTTCCGTGGCGGAGTTGGGCGAGGCGAAGAGGGCCTACGATCACGCGCGCGAGGTGTATCGGCAACTGATTCAGGAGTGCGAGAGGAACTGAGGCCTTGTGTAGGGCTCGTCACGAAATGGCCGCCTCGGGGCCCAGCACTCGCTTGACAGCCGTTCCCAAAAGTGGGAACATTGAGACGTGGAGGTCTTTGGTGAAGCCGTCATCGCAGGATTCGCGAAAAAACACCCCGCCTCCCGCAAGGCATTGCAGCGGTTTGTGACCATCGCCCGCGCCGCCGTTTGGCCCCATTTTCCGGCAGTCACAGAGACGTTCTCGACCACGGATTACGCGCCGGCCACCGGCACCCTGATCTTCAACATCGGCGGCAACAAATACCGGCTGATCGCGCGCGTCGACTTCGAAGAACAGTTGCTCGCGATCCAGACCGTTTTGACTCATCGGGAATACAAACGCGAGGACTTCTAACCATGCCCACCGCCACCTACGAAGAATTGCTGATCGAGACCCAGCCCCAGGTGATCGAGACGGACGCGCAGTATGACCAGATCGTCCGCGGATTCGGCGACTTGGTCGCCAAAGGCCGTACCCGCTCCGCGGAGGAAACCAAACTCCTGCGCTTACTGGCCCTGCTGGTCGAGGACTACGACCGCCGGCACGCTCTTCCGCCTGACAATAGTACCCCCGCCGAAAAGCTCCGGTTCCTCTTGGAGCACTCCGGGAAGACGGCAGCGGACCTCCGGCCCGTCTTCGGACAGCGCAGCCATGTGCACGAGGCTCTGACCGGGAAGCGAAGCGTCAGCGCTCCGCAAGCGCGAAAACTCGGCCAGCTCTTTCGCGTCCACCCCGGACTGTTTCTTTAGGGCTGGGCCGAAATTTTCGATTCCCTACCGCTTCCGCACCTCCAATTGCACCGGCCGCGCCACCGAGTTCACCGCCGGGTCGTAGTATTCATAGACTCGCGACTGGAACGTCCGCGCCCGGATGGGATACTTGGCGCGCAAGCGAAAACGCAGCGTGACCGTTTCGCCCGGACCAATCGCGTTCAAGTAGAGGATGGCTTGCGTGGCCGTCTGGCTGAACTTTTCCAGCCGTCCGCTCTTCTGCCCCGCGCTCTTCTCCTGTAAGGCTTGCAGGTCTTCGCTGAGCAGGTCGAACCCCGGAGGAATCCCCAGGTCCACCATCACCATGTTCGCCGACTTGGGCAGGTTGTTCTTGACGGTCGCGGTGGCCGTGGCAATGTCGTCCTGCGCCAGGCGCGTGCGATCGTACGTCACATCGATGGAGAGCGGCTCGCTGGCCGGTTTCTCGTTCCAGGGCACGAAGTAGCGCCCCACCACCTGGTAAGCCAGGCCGCCCTTACCGTCGAATCGCACCTCCACCGTGTTGGCGCCTTTGGCATCGGCGCCCTTGAACGCGAACTGGTGCAGCAGGTCGTTATTCTCGGGCGTCAGCACCAGCTTCTCCACCGGCTTGCCGTTGAGCGAGATCTCCACCGTCCCCCGCACATCCGCCGCGCCTTTCTCGGTCGAGAGCAGCAGCGCCCGCAGCGCCATGATGGTGGCCTGCGTAGTGCCCCAGGTGCCGGAGGCATCCTTCTTGGCGGCGATATAGCGAAGCGCTTTGCCCGCCGTGGCCGAGGCCTCGCCCCACTTCAGCAACGCCTGCACCGCGAGGCCGGTCGTCTCGATGCTGGCGCTTTCGCCTCTGGCGTAGACGCTGGTCTCCTCCGCGGTCCACCACGCCTGTTCATCCTTCTCGGTGCGCGCATCCAGCAGCAACTGCATCGCCTGGCGAGTGAAGTCCCGGTCCTTTCCATAGTCGGCGGCGAAGTTGGCCAGTACCGCCAACGTATACGTATCGATCTTCCCGTTCATGTGGTTGGCGACGAACTGCCGGGCCTTCTCCACCGCCGGTCCCTGGTAACCGGTATTCTCCAGCGACCAGGCGATGTACGCGGTGATGCGCAGCACGTCCGTGTTGTAGCGGTTGGTTGCGCCTTCGTTGATAAACTGGGTGTCCGGTTTCCAACTTCCGTCGGCCTGCTGCTGCGCAGCCAGCCACTGCTGCGTCCGCTGGATCAGTTTCGGATCCACGTCGTGAACCTTCGCCATGTCGGCGAACTCCATCAGGCCGTAAGACGTCAGGATCTTGTTGGCCGGCGCATTGCCGAACCACGAAAATCCCCCGCCCGGAACTTCGAAAGTCAGCAGGCGCTGATAACCGTTGGCGATGAACCCCTCGGCCTTGGCGTGCACTTCGGGGGTCAGCTTCTTCGTGCGCTTCATGTAATCGAGGGCCAGCACGTTGGGATACGTGCTGGAGGAAGTCTGCTCGAAGCAGCCGCCCGGCATGCGCAGGATGGCGTCCATGCCTTCGATCACCTGGCTCAGCGGGCCAGGGTACAAGCGGACAAAGATCTTGCTGGCGTCGGGGATGGAGGCCGCCGGGAAAGCCAGGTCCTGCCGCAGGCTCGTTTCCAGGCGTCCGTTGAACACCATGCTCTGCTCGCGTCCGTTGGGAATCACTTCGATCTCCCGGACCACGATGTCGGCCTTGTTGCCAGCCCTGTCGCCTCCGCCCGTCATGCGTGACGCGAGTGTGAGCTTGAATTTCCCGATGCGCTTCGCTTCCAGCGTGAACTGCGACCCGCCCACGCGGCCGGACTCCACCGCCAGGCTCTTGCCGGGGACGTCCTCCACCAGCGAGAACCAATCCTCCGGCCGCAACTGCAGGCCGACGTCGCCGCGCGCGCCCGAGTAGTTGTAAACCGCCACCGGAATCGACACGCGGTCGCCCTGAGTGAGCGTGACCGGCAGATCGAGATCGACGAAGAAATCCTGGAACACCTTCAGGCTCGAGGTCCCGCTTCCCAACGCGCCATGCGCCGTGGAAGCCAGCATCGCCATGCGCCACGTGGTGATGGAGTCCGCCAGGGGAATGGAGATGCTCGCGCGGCCATTGGGATCGGTAATGATTTCCGGATTGATGTAGAGCGCCTCGGGGAAGTAGGACCGCACTTGCGGGGCTGCCTCGCCCATGTCCTTCTTATTGAGCACAGTCCCGGTGCTGACAGCCATGAGTGCTTCCGCCGGGACGGCGGGCGCCATCTTGGCACGGGGAGCGGCAAGCGCCATCCCGTTGCGATCCATGGCGAAATCTCTGCCGCCGCCTCCGATGCCACCAATGACGCCACCCACGACGCCACCCTGGACGCCGGCCTGCTCCTGCGCGAAGAAAACGTTACCCCCCATCCTGATGGCCCTTGGCTGATCGACGATCGCCACAGTCCCCGCCGGTTGATGCCGGAGAGCGACCCAGAGGACCGCCCGATCACGCACGCTCAGGGTGAATTTCTTCGCAATAGCCTCTGACATGGTGGACACTCGGACTTCGTAGTCGCCCGGCTCCACAGCCGACAAACGGAATTGCCCATTGGCATCTGCCCTGGCTGTCCGTTCCTTTCCGGTGGAGTCCTCGCGCAGCGTCACGCCGGCGCCCTCTAGCGCGCCTCCCGCCTGGTCGACCACGGTTCCCACGATTTCCCCGCGTCCGTTGAAGGGGCCGCGATCGTGTTCCATGTTGAGATCGATGGCGCTCGATCCCGCGCTGGGGCGCCCCACGATCTTCCTGGTGCGCACTTCCAGGGAGGCCGCCAGGTCATCCCCCGTGCCGAATTGCCGGTCGGGACCCGCACTGCGCACGATGTATTGCGTCTTCTGGGGATCCCACGGCGCGTGTTCGACGCGCAGGTTCGTGTCCCAGGCATCGCGCGCGCCCAGCCCGGACATAGCTTTGATCAGGTCGCCGCCATTCTGCCCGTAATTACGGCTGAGGCCTTCGGAAAGCTGGCGCACCTGGGCGACGAAACGCGTCCGGTAGCGCCCGGCATACTCCGCAGATTTCGTCTGCGGCACGGTGCGGCCGAATTCCGTCTCAAACTTGTTGCGGCTTACGATCTCCGTCGCCGAGAACAATGCGCGTGCGGCGCGATCCCGTTGTGCGGCCCGTGCCTGTTCCACCGGCTCCACGATCTCCGGCATGCCGATCGAGTGGATCTCATACCGCGGCTTCATGGCCTCCTGCTCGAGGTAGAAGAAGACCTTGGCAAAGCCCGGCTGCTTTTCCGCCAGCGCGAAGACCGCCTCGTCCACCACCTGCAGCCCCAGCGCGGCCTGCACTCCCTCTCCCCGCCCGTTGGTCACACGGAAGCGGATGCGCGCATCGTCTCCCGGCTTGTAAATCGTGGCGTCGGCCGCCGCCTCGATCTTGAGCTCATCCGCCGGCTGCACGAAAACCAGCCGGTGATCCGCGACCGGCCGCGCGTCGCGGCCGAAAAGGTAGGCGCTGCAGTCCAGGGTGCCCGCCAAGTCCGGCGTGGCCGTCAACGCCAGTTCCGCCTGGCCGTTCACGATGTCCAGGTCGCGCGTCAGTACCGTTTGCCCTTCCTTGACCACATCCACGTACGCCGTCCCCTGCTGCTTCGTCGAGAAGACCCTTAGTGCAATACGATCTCCGGCACGATACACGGCGCGTTCCGTGCGCAGAAGAATCTGGTCGACTCCCGCCCGGGCTTGCAGTTGAAGTGTCGTCGAGGTGCGATTTCCTTCTTTATCGCTGGCCTCCACCTGAAGAGTTCCGGCCCCGGCGCCGGCCCGCAGGCGGATCACGGCAACTCCGCCTTCGTCGGTGGCCGCGGTTTGATCGGCGTTCCCCGCGGCATGGACCTTGACCTCGGCGCTGGCCGGCTTCCCGTCGGCGTATGACGTCAGGAGAAAGACCTGGTTCTCCAGGTCGGGAATCAGCGTGCCTCCTTCCGGAACCGCCGTCACGATCAGCGGCGATTGGCTGACGGTGATCGGTTCGCCGCGAGTCTCTGCGTGCCCGGCCGAGTCCTTCACCGTGGCCTCGATGAGCACGCGGGCCGCGCCCTGGCTCAGTGGGCGCCCGGCGAAATAATCGGGCAGGTGGAGGTCGAAATGATAGGCGCCGTCGCCGTCCGTCTTCCCGGAGACGGACGCCATCTCATACACGGCCACATCCATGCCGGACGCCTTCACCCCGATCTCCGCGCCGTCCACCGGTTTTCCGAAGAAGTAGTTGGCGCGGACCGTCCCCGTCACGTGGTCGCCCGGCCGGTATCCATGCTTCGCCCCCTGGCCCCCGGTCCCGAGATCCACCGCGACCTTGAACTTCGGCAGCACGTACCGCTCCACGTTCAAGGCCACCTCGGCGGTGTTGTCGTCCATCAAGGCCCGCAAGTGGTATGTGCCCAGGTTCACCTCGTCTGCCAGGCCGAACTCCGCCGACGCAATTCCGAACTTGTCCGTCTGCGTCGCCTTCTTGAACACCTTGTTGCCGCGGGAGTCCTCCACTTCGAAGGTCAGCTTCCGCCCGGCGGTCGCCTCGTGATTGGCGCGATCTAGCGCCAGCGCGCGCACGTGGATCGTCTGGCCGGGCTGGTAGATGGGCTTCTCCGTGGTGAGCAGAATGGAGGCCTTATTTTCCAGGCGTACCTGCTGCTTGAACTCCGCCGACCCGATTGGCGTGTCCACCACGTAGCGCAACGGGAAGCTGCCCGCCATCCCGGCGGGAAAACGGAACTGCGCTTCCGTGGTCCCCCGCCGGTTCAGACGCCCGCTGAAAAGAACGCGAGGCTTCTGGTCGGCACCCGACACCTCGATCCGTACGGAACTGAGGCCGGCCACCGCATCGTTCTTTGAATCCGTGACGATCACCCGCACCGCCGCTGGCCCGCCGGTCAGGTAGGATTGCTGGCCCAGGATGTGAATCACCGGCATGCGCAGGATCTGCGAGATCGATTCCGTAGCCTCGATCGCTGCATTCTTTTGATCGCCGTACGTAAAGCGGTAACGCAGGCGGTGCCACACCAGGTCATCGGTCGCGAGTTCCTTGACCAGCTTCAAATCCTCCTGCCACGTCCCCGCTCCCGCGCCGAGATCCACGTGCCGTTCCGATCGCCCCAAGACCTCGTCTTCGGGACTCAGGACCTCTACGGTCAGTTGTCCCGCGCCCGCATGCGGCGCGCGGTAGGGAATGGTCGCGCGCAAGATGCCGTGCGAGTAAGTAGCGGCGGCCGATTCCACACCGGCCGCCTGGGTATCCTGGGCCGCCTTCGCAATCAGCACCGCGGCGGCAACCACCGATGCCGTGAGGATCAGGAAAAACCAGAATGGGGATGGCTTGTCAGGTTCGTTGTGGGCTTTCATGATGCGTCTCCATGGTGTGCTTCAGCGGAGGCCACGGGGAGTTGGACCTCGAAAGCCATCCAATAGTTCCCGCGGCTGTTCCGGCGTTCGAGCCGTGTCACTGAGGAATGCCCCCAGTCCTCGGTTCCTTTCAAGGGGCCGTGCAAACTTCCCTGAACTGCGCTAGAATCAAGTCAAGGGTGAAAGCGCTCCCACGCCATGCACCGGGAGCCATTAGGTATGAAAACGCTAGGCTGGTTGTTTGCGTTTGGTTTCAGCGTCTCGACCGGAACGGTGATCAACTTCGATACCGGACCGCTGGGTAAGACGCCGCCAGGTTGGAGCGTGGCCATGACCCACCGGGGTGGCGCGCCCCTTTGGGAGATCCGCAAAGACCAAACCGCGCCGACCCAGCCTTATGTCCTGGCGCAAGTCTCCAACGATAGCACTAACGATCGTTCCCCTCTGGCCATCCTCGACAAAGTGACCCTTCGGGACGGTGACGTCAGCGTCCGCATCAAGCCTGTGGCGGGCCGTGAGGACCAGGGTGGCGGCCTGGTCTGGCGGTATCGCGATGAAAACAACTACTACCTGGTCGAGGCCGACGCGCTCGAAAGAAGCGTGGCGGTGTATAAGGTGGAAAACGGTCGCCGCATCCTGATCCTCGCCGGTGTCAAGCACGACGTACCCACCAACGAATGGAGCATCCTCAAGGTCTCCGCGCGCGGTAACCGCTTTCAGGTGTATCTCGACCACCGCCGGATCCTGCAAGGCCAGGACAACACCTTCACCGGCCCGGGTCGAGTCGGCCTCTGCACCGAGGCGGATTCCGTCACCTACTTCGACGATTTCCGCGTGTATCCCAGATAGACCTATCCGAAGTCAACCACCGGTATTAACACTCTGCAACCTTGTAGGACCGGGCAAGCCCGATTACCATGCAATTTACGGAAGTGGGGCAGGCTTTCGCCTGCCAACCTTTTTTTCAACTTTCGAGGGAGCACCCCACAGAAGGAGCACGCATGCAGGATCTACGGGAGGACCTCAGACGGCCTCAGAACGGCGCATGCTCCCTGGCCTGGCGAGGTCACGATGGGCTGGCATGCTCCGCTGAAGGCCGGGGCATCGATATCTCGTCGTCCGGAGTGGGAATCGAGTGTTCCCGCGAGATCAAGCCAGGCTCTGTCGTCTATGTCCAGGCCCGCGATGGCGCGGTCGAAGGCGAGAGTGTCGTGGTCCATTGCACGCGCCGTGGTCTGAAGTTCCACATCGGATTGGAGTTCAGGGAGGAAATAGAGACGGACCAACCGGACCCGCCAAAGATGTCCCGGGAAACCAAGACCCCCGCCGACCCCGACTACTACGACGTTCTCCAGATCAGCCCTAAGGCCGACATGGAAACCATCCACCGCGTGTTTCGCATCATGGCGGTCCGCTTCCATCCGGACAACCCGGAAACCGGCGACGTAGAAGAGTTCCTCCGTTTGAAAGCAGCCTACGGGGTGCTCTCCGACCCGGATCGCCGCGCCGAGTACGATGCGCTGCGTCTGAGCCGCCAATCCACGCCCATGCCCATCTTCGAGCTGAAGGACTTTGTGACCGGCGTCGAGGCCGAGTCGAATCGGCGCTTGGGTGTCCTCTCACTGCTCTACAACCAGCGGCGGATGGACCCCGACCATCCCGGCATCTCGCTGCTGGATCTCGAAAAGCTGATGGGTTTCCCGCGCGAGTATTTGAGTTTCACCATGTGGTACCTCCGTTCCAAAGAGTTCTTGATCTCCGCCGACAACTCGGACTACGCCCTTACGGCTACCGGCGCGGACTACGTGGAATCCAACGCGCCGCGAAGCGATATTCTCGCCAAGCTGATCAAGATGGGGCCCACGCGCGTGCAGCCCGTTTCCAAGGCGGCGAATGCCCGGCAGGAAGGCTCGAGCCACAACGGACTCAAGTTCCTCCAGGCGCCCTTGGGCGGCAGCCCTTCGTGATGCGCTCACTCCGGTCGGACGGAAAGCGGCGCCACGCGGTACGCGCATCGCCGCTCGCCGGCAATGATGTGCTCGAGACGCTCCACGCCGACCCGCGGTCCCAGCACCCCGCGGAACAGGTCGAGCTCGTTCGCGCAGAATCCCTGGCAGGCGGTTGCCGCGGCGCAAATCGGACAATGATTCTCGATCAGCAGGTACCGCCCTTTGCCATCCGCCTTGACCTCCGCCATGTATCCTTCCTCCGTGCGAATGCGCGCCAGATGCTGCAGCTTCTCCCTTAACGAAGCGGTCTTCGGAATTCGCCGGGCGTAATCCGCCATCTGCTTGGCACATCGCGACTCCAGCACCCGATCGAGGCCCGCGGGTCCGAACGCGTCCTCCAGCGCGCCGATCAGCGCTACGCTCAGCTCGGCGTACGCGTCCGGGAAGAGCCGGTCGGCGGCCCGCGTGAGCTGCCAGAACTTCGCCGGACGGCCCAGCGGGACGGGCCGCTCCTCGGCCAGCACCATCTTTTCCCGCTGCAACGCGTAGAGGTGCTGGCGGATCGCCATGGGCGTCAACCCGACCCGTTCGGCGAGCTGCGCGGAGTCCATGGCCCCTTCGGTCTTGAGGAGCTTGACGATGGCCCGGCGGGTTTTCCTTCCGCCGGCCTGGGAGCTTCGGGCCGCCATGATTTATTTATAAAAAAAACTCTTTACAAAGTCAAGGAGCCGGCGTATTCTCTGACTAGATAAAGAAATTTATTTAAAAAGTGAGGAGGGCGCGAAAATGCAGAACGGGTTTCACGGCTTGCGCGTCGCCGTCACCGGCGGCACATCCGGATTGGGACTGGCGCTGGTTCGCGAGTTTCTCGGTCGCGGCGCGCGCGTGGCGTTTGTGGCGCGCGGCCGCAAGGGCATCGAGCGCGTCCTGCGCGAGCATCCGGACGCCCACGGCATTGTGGGCGACGTTGGGCGCAAGGACGACATCTATCCCATCGCCATGGAGATCGCAGGCGAGCTCGGCGGGCTCGATGTCCTGGTCAACAACGCTTCCGATCTGGGACCCGTGCCGCTGGCGCTCCTGGGCGACACCGCCTGCGAGGACCTGGAGCGCGCGCTCTCGACCAACCTGCTGGGGCCGTTTCGCTTGACCAAGGCGCTGCTGGGCGCGCTCGCCGCTTCGTCTCGCGAGGGCCGCGGCGCGGTGGTGCTCAACGTTTCCAGCGACGCGGCCATCAACGCGTATCCTGGCTGGGGCGCGTACGGAGCGAGCAAGGCCGCGTTGCATCACTTGAGCCGTATCTGGAACGAGGAACTGGCGGCTGATGGCGTGCGCTTCCTGTCGCTCGATCCGGGCGACATGGACACGCCCCTGCATGCCCTGGCCGTGCCGGATGCCGATCCAGCCACGCTGAAACCTCCCCAAACCGCGGCGCGCGAGATGGCCGATGTGATCGCATCCGTCCTCCAGGGTGGGACCGACGATCGGTTTTTGTCGTCTGTCGCCCCCCCGCTTTGAGCCAGCCGCACGGGAAGACTCAATGGTGTTGGAGGCACTCCCATGATTGCCGCAAGCGAGCCAACACAAAGGCCGCCCCAGGCCAGGCTCCTGGTGGTCGATTGCCAGGGCCGCATTGCGCACGCGCGCCGCTCGGCGCTGGCTGAGTTCCTGCGCCCCGGCGATCTGCTGATCGCCAACGACGCCGCCACTCTGCCGGCCAGCCTGCGCGGAGTGCATCTGCCAACCGGCGCCTCGATCGAGGTGCGGCTGGCGGGCCGCCGCTCACTCGCGCCGGAGGACGTCGGATTCAGCGCCGTCGTCTTCGGCGAAGGCGATTTTCACATGCGCACCGAGGACCGGCCGGCGCCGCCCATTGTTTCTCCCGGCGATACCCTGGCGCTCGGGCCACTGCAGGCGGGCGTGGAGCGATTGCTCGGCCACCCGCGCCTCGTTTCCCTGCGATTCGATGGATCGGCGGACACCGTCTGGAGCGGCCTGGCGCGCCACGGCCGGCCGATCCAGTACGCGCATGTGCCTACGCCTCTGGCGTTGTGGGACGTGTGGGCGCCCATCGCCGGCCTGCCCGCCGCCTTCGAGCCGCCGTCCGCCGGCTTCGCGCTCGACTGGCAAACTCTGGCGAACATACGTTCCCGCGGCGCGGCATTCGCCACCATCACGCACGCGGCCGGCATCTCCTCGACCGGCGACGCCGCGCTGGACCGACTCCTGCCGTTCGACGAATCGTACCGCATCTCCGAGGCGACTGCTGCGGCGATCGCCGCCGCGCGGTCTCGCGGCGAACGCATTATTGCCATCGGCACAACAGTGGTCCGCTCGCTCGAGCATGCGGCGATCCCCGGCGGCGTGCGGTCCGGACACGGCCTCGCAACCGGGCGCATCGGCGCCGCGAGCCAACTCAGCGTGGTGGATGCCATCCTCTCCGGCACGCACGAGCCCGGCACCAGCCATTACGAGTTGCTGCGCGCCTTTACCGGCGACGCGACGCTGCGCCATGCAACGGAGGAACTCGATGCGCGCGCCTACCGGACCCACGAGTTTGGCGACTCGGTCTTGATCGAGCGTTCCTGCTTCAGTGCTGCCCTGCTCTAACCGCCCCGGTTCGCCGGCTCGGTATGGGGGTACGCCAGCGGCTGGCCTCCTGAAGGTCCCAGACGTTTGAGTCTGGTCCGAATGAGACTATTTTCAACTCGACAAGAACAGACTCCGCCCCGCGACCGTTACCATGGAGTATGGAGGATCTTCGCATGCCAGACGATCAAGTGCTGCGCGAACAGTTGATTCAACTGCTCCGCGGTGGACATGCGCACGCCACCTTCGACCAGGCCGTCCGGGACTTTCCGCCCGGCCAGATGGGCCTCCGCCCGCAAGGCGCCCAGCATTCGGCCTGGGAGTTGTTGGAGCACATGCGCATCGCGCAGAACGATATTCTGCGCTTCAGCCAGTCGGCGGACTACGTCTCGCCTGAGTTTCCCGGCGGCTATTGGCCAAAAGCTCCCGCCCCGAGGAAACCCGGCGACTGGAGCGATTCGGTTCGCGCCTTCCACAAGGATCTCGCCGCGTTCGAAGCGCTCATCCGCGACCCGATGCAGCATCTGTACCGGAAATTCCCCTGGGGCGATGGCCAGACCCTGTTGCGCGAGGCGCTTCTGATTGCCGACCACAATTCGTACCACCTAGGTCAACTGGTGCTCATGCGCCGTCTGCTGGGCGCCTGGCCGGAGTAGCCGCGCGGGGTACTGTCCGGGTCCGCGCCAAAACACCAGCGCCAGCAGAATCGTTAACACCTGTACCGCCGCCACCAGTGCCGCCGCTGAACCGCTAAATCCCGAAAACGCGTAAGCACCCCGCGGCAAACTAGCTCCGGTCCTCCACCATGCTGCGTGATATGATGGCGGATACGCTCGGAAAGAATGCCGCGCAGATGAGGACTCTAACCGTTCTGGGATCGACCGGGTCGATCGGAACCAATACTCTGGATGTTGTCCGGCGGAACCGCCACCTTTATCGGGTGTATGCCCTCGCTGCCGGCTGGAACGTGGATGCGCTCCTCCCCCAGATCCTCGAATTTCAACCCACGGTCGTAGCCCTCGCAACCTCCGACGGTCTGAGCCGCCTGGCCAATAGCCTCGTGGCTGCCGGATTGCCGCGAAGCCAGTGGCCCGAACTGTTGTGGGGGGATGGCGCCCGCGTCCAGGTGGCCACCGCGGCCGAAGTCGATACCGTGATTTCGGCCATCGTCGGAGTGGCCGGCCTGGAGGCAACGTACGAGGCGATCCGGCGCGGCAAGCGCGTCGGTTTGGCCAACAAGGAAGTGCTCGTATCCGGCGGCAAGCTGGTGATGGAAGCGGTGCGGGAATTTGGGGCGGAGTTGGTGCCTGTGGATAGCGAGCATAACGGGGCGCACCAGTGCCTTCGCGCCGGCAACCGCAAGGAGGTGGCGCGGCTCATCCTGACCGCCTCGGGTGGGCCATTCCGCAACACTCCCAAGGAGGCTCTCGCATCCGTCACGCCGCAGCAGGCCCTCAATCACCCTACCTGGCGGATGGGCAACCGCATCACCATCGACAGCGCCACCCTCATGAACAAAGGATTCGAGGTGATTGAGGCGTGCTGGCTTTTCGATTTCACTCCCTCGCAGGTGGATGTGGTGATTCATCCGCAATCCACCGTGCATGCCATGATCGAATACAGCGATGGCAGCGTGCTGGCGCAGATTTCAGCGACGGACATGCGCATGCCCATCCAGTACGCGCTGACTTATCCCGGCCGGTCGGGGGCGCCGGTGCCGAGGATCGACTGGACGGAGGCCCGCAAATGGGAATTCCTCCCTCCCGATTTCGCCAAGTTTCCGCTGCTCAAGCTGGCCTACCAGTGCCAGGAGGCGGGCGGATCGGCCACTTGCACGTTGAACGCCGCCGATGAAGTTGCCGTGGAGGCCTTTTTGCAGGGCCACATCGGCTTCACCTCGATTTACGAAATTGTCTCCGAAACGCTCGCCAAAATGCCGGCCCGAAGCCCGGGAACAATTGGCGGTATCCTGGAGATAGACCGGGAGTCGCGTATGCTGGCGCGCGAGCTGGTCGCGGCACGCGCGGCGGGGCCCGTAACGGTTTGAATTCATATGCTTGTTTTTATTGAAAACACTTTGTGGCTGCTGGTCCTCATTGGGGTGATGATCAATATCCATGAGCTGGGCCATTTTTGGGCGGCTCGCTACTTCGATGTCAAGGTCGAGGCCTTCAGCTTCGGGTTCGGCACCCGCCTGTTCGGCTTCAAACGCGGCGAAACCGACTACCGGTTTTCGCTGATCCCGCTCGGCGGATACGTCAAAATGGCCGGGGAACAGGCCAGCGACGACAGCGTCAACGACCCGCGCAGCGTGCTCGCCAAGCCCCGCTGGCAGCGCCTGATCATTGCGTTCGCCGGACCGTTCATGAACGTCGTGTTGGCGGTCGGAGTCCTTACCGGGCTCTACATGATCAAGTACCAGCGTGCTTCGGATGCCGATCTCGACCCGGTGATCGGCCACGTGGCCGCCGATTCCCCCGCCGCGAAAGCCGGCCTTCAGGATGGCGATCACATCGTCAAGCTCGATGCCCAGGTGGATCCTACCTGGGAAGACGTGATCGTACAGGAAGCCGAAGGCGCCTATCGTCCCATGCATCTCACCATCGAGCGCGCCGGAAAACGTTTCGATGCCGTGGTGACGCCCACTCTTAGCGACAAGTCGGGCGTGGGATACGCGGGCTGGGACGAGCGCGGTGAAATTCAGTTGGTCGAGGTGGAACCCGGCTTTCCCGCCGAGAAGGCCGGCCTCAAGAAGGGCGACATCATCCGGTCGGTCAATGGGATCTCCATCCATTCAGCCGGCAAGCTCCAGGAACTGACCAAGAACAGCGGCGGCAAGCCGGTGGAAATCGAATACGACCGGGACGGCCAGAAACACGCGGCATCCGTCCAGCCAGTCTTTTACAAAAGCGACGGGCAGGGGCGCTGGTTCATCGGGGTCGGGCCGCAACCCAAGTTCAACATCATCACCACGCGCCTGTCGCTTCCCGATGCCTTTCGGGAATCCCTGAGCCAGAATGGCAAAAACGCCATGATGATCGTGGAGGTGCTGAAGGGCGTCATCGAGCGCCGCATGTCCACCAAGAACCTGACCGGGCCGATTGGAATCGCCCAACTGTCCGGCGAGGCCGCGCGCGAGGGCCCGTCCGCGTTCTTCCTGCTCATGTCCATGATCAGCCTCAATCTGGCGATTGTGAACCTGCTCCCCATCCCCATCATGGATGGCGGGGTGATCCTGATGCTGCTCGTCGAAATGACCATGCAACGGGACCTGAGCCTCAACGTGAAGGAAGCCATGTTCAAGGTCGGCTTCGTTTGCATCATGCTGCTGGTGGCTTTCGCCATCTACAACGACATTTCCCGCATCCTCCCGGCCGGGTAGCAAAGGCCCAGAATCCCCGTCCCGGTTCCGAGCCGCCTGTCCGTGCAACAGCCGTTTCAGTGCCGCGACCGTGAGGGAGCGGTTGTCTTTCGGCACGACCCTCGTGCCCCCCGTGCGCCCGTGCGCTCATCCGGAAGATGGCCAAACTGATATCATGATATCGTAGGGCAATAGAGGAGCCTTCATGGCCCAATTCGTGGTCCGCAACATCGAAAACACCGTCAAGCTTCGCCTCCAGCGCCGTGCCAGACGCAATGGCCGCAGTATGGAGGAAGAAGTCCGCGATATTCTTCGCAGCGCCGCCATTCAAGAAGATGTCCCCGCTGGCGCATTGGGCACGCAAATCTCCGCCCTCTTCGCCAGGATCGGTCTCGACTCGGATATCCCTGAGTTGCGCGGACATCTGGTGAAGCCGCCTCTTTTCGAGAAGTGACTGACCAATGACCATTCTCGATACCAACGTGCTTTCGGCGCTGATGCGGCGAATACCCGACAATCGCGTCGTCGCCTGGCTTGACAGGCAGCCGCGGACATCCATTTGGACCACCTCCGTCACCGCCCTCGAGATCCGGCTCGGATTGCAGGTCCTGCCCGTCGGAAAACGAAGATCCTCGCTGATCCAAACGTTCGAAGAAGTGCTCGAACAACTGGACCGCCGCGTGGCTCCCTTCGACGTTGCTGCAGCGCAGCACGCCGGCGATCTGATGGCCGCTCGCCAAAAGAAAGGTCGCCCTGGCGACCTGCGCGACACGATGATCGCCGGGATCGTCATCGCCCAGCATGCCAGTCTGGCGACCCGCAATACCGCTCACTTCGACGATATTCCCCTTCCGTTAGTCAATCCTTGGACCGCGTGATCACGCACAGTCGCCCCCCCGCATTCTGCCAGTCCCAATTTTTTGCGGAAAATTTTCTCTTTGTTTTCAGCTCTTTAACTCCCAAATCTTCCGTGAATGCAATCGCTGCGTGCCAAGATTAGATCAGGAGGAGGCAGAGAGCTCCTTCCCCGGTAACGCCGGCGGTCTTTGCCGCCGGCCGCACACCAAAGGGAGGTTTGGAGTTGCCAAAGGACGGCGTTCCGCGTGTCCGCCAACCAAACTTGATATCGTATAGAGGTCGAGCGCGCTTGATGTCGAAGGAAAAGCAGCGAGTTTTTATTAGTTATCGCCACGCCGAACCGGACCTTACAGTAGCCAACTTGCTCCAGAGATCGCTCGGGGAATCGTGTTCCGTGTTTATCGACACCGGAATCCGAGTAGGGGAAGAATGGGGACCGCGCATCGACCGGGAACTCGGCGAATCTGATTTCCTCATATCCTTGTTATCCGAAGCCGCTACACGCAGCGAAATGGTGATCGGGGAGATTCGCAAGGCATACCGGCTCGGGAAGGAACGGGGAAAGCCGCGCATCCTTCCCATCCGCATTCGGAATCGGCAGCCCTTTTCTTACCCGCTCAATGCCTGGCTTGATCCTCTGCAATGGGCCTTTTGGGAGACGGAGGCGGATAGCGCAAGTCTGGTGGGCCTCCTGTTGGATGCCATTACGCAAGGCGAACTTCCGCCGCCCCGCACCGGCGACCTCGTGGAGCCAACCGTAGTTCGGTTCCCGCCTCCAGTTCCGATCGCGCCCCTCGAAGGTCCCGAGGCAACCAGCGAATCCCATTCGCCCTTTTATGTGAAACGTTATTCCGACCATAAGGTGCTGCGCGCGGTGCTCAATCCCGGTGTGACCATCAACATCAAAGGCCCGCGTCAAATGGGCAAGAGCTTGCTTCTGGAAAGCGCGATCGAGACGGCCCGCCTGGCCGGGAAACGGATCGCCCTGTTGGATTTCCAGTTACTCGACCGCGCTACCCAGAAGGACGAGAGCCGTTTCTACGAGTGGTTCGTCCGATCCATCTCAGGCGGCCTGGAAATCGAAGACCGGCACAAAGCCTACTGGGATGACCTGGTGTCCTATAGCCAGCGGTGCAGTGACTACATGATCGGGCATGTGCTGAAATCCGTGACAGGTCCTCTTATGCTGGCTATGGACGAGGTAGACCGGGTTATTGTGAGCGATTTCTCGCACGATTTCTTTTCCATGCTTCGAAGCTGGCATGAAGCCCGTCGCCAGGCCGCCTGGAAAAAGGTGGACCTTCTCCTGGTCCTTTCCACCGACCCCTACCTCCTCATCGATTCCGACTTCCAATCGCCCTTCAACGTTGGACTGATTGTCGACCTCCTGGATTTTACCTACGAGCAGTTCGAAGACCTCAACGGCCGCCATGGCCCAGCCCTCGATCCGGACGCTTGCAGGCGCTTGTATGAGCTGATTGAAGGCCACCCGTTCCTCGCTCGCCGGGCCCTGTATCTGGTTGCCAGCGAAGAGTATCGTCCCAAAGAGTTGTTCGAACGCGCCGCCGAAGACCGCGGCCCGTTCGGGGATCACCTACGCTTCCACCTGTACCGCCTGGAGCGCCAACCGGCACTGGCCGCAGCCATGAAGGCCGTCATCCGCAAGGACGCCATTTCCGATCGCTCCATCCGTTCCCGCCTGCTGGGAGCAGGCCTCATCCGTGAAACACAGGGCGCACTGACGCCACGGTGCGACTTGTACCGCCAATACTTCGGAGCGCGCCTGTGACCAACCCGCTCGTCCTCACCGTCGGTGGTACCGTACAGGCGGAAGGTGGCATCTATGTCGAGCGTCCCGCGGATGATCGGCTATTCGAGCTCTGCCTGCAGCACAAGTTCGCCTTCGTTCTGACCTCGCGCCAGCTCGGCAAATCCAGCCTCATGGTCGCTACCGCCCAGCGTCTCGAAAAAGAAGGAGTCCGTTGCGCAATCGTGGACCTCAACCGGATCGGATCCACTCCGGACCCGGAACGCTGGTACGTTGGTCTGCTCAAAGAAATCGGAAGCGGTTTGTCGTTGGATATCGATGTAGTCCGCTGGTGGCGGGAGCACACGGCCCTCGGGTTTACGCACCGCTTCACCCTTTTCTTCAGAGATATCGTTCTAAATAAAATTCCCGGCGATATCGTGGTTTTCGTGGATGAGATTGATGCCACGCTGCGCCTCGATTTCACCGACGATTTCTTCGCCGCCATCCGGTCCTTTTACACTGACCGGGCTACCGAGCCGCGTTTCAAGCGTCTCGCCTTTGTTCTCCTTGGCGTAGCCACTCCCAGCGACCTGATTAAGAATTCGGGACGCACACCCTTCAATATCGGAACGCGCGTTGACCTTACGGATTTCGCTATCGATGAAGCCGTATCGCGCCTGTCGCCGGCCCTCCCACTCTCGCCGGAGCGCGGCCGGCAGGTGCTGGAGTGGATCTTCGAATGGACCCACGGCCATCCGTATCTGACGCTCGTCCTCTCCAACGCCGTCCGCCAGGAGGGTGCGCGCGACTGGACGCGGCGCGATATCGCCGATCTCGTGAGTCAGACCTTTTTTGGCGACAAGGGTCGCTCGGAGCGCAACCTCCAGTTCGTGAGCGGTATGCTGACCAGATATTCTCCCGATCTCGAAGGTGTCCTGTACGCCTATCGCGAAATTTGCCGGGGACGGACCGTCCGCGACGACGAGCACTCCATCATCAAGGCGCATCTCAAACTCTCCGGTATCGTCCGCGCCGAAAATGGCGCCCTGGTTGTTCGCAACAAGATCTACCGCACGGTCTTCGATGACGCCTGGGTCCGCGACAACCTGCCGCGCGAGACACTTCGCCAACAGCGCATCCGCGTCCTTCGCCGCTGGCTGCTCATCGCGCTGGCAGCGCTTCTAATCCTGAGTGCCGGTCTGGCCTATGTCCTGTACCTGAAGCACAAGGCTGACAGTGCCACAAAAGCTGCCATACAAGCGGGACAGCGGGCGGACCGCCTGGCAAGAGAGAAGGAAGCTGAGGCCGCTCGAAGCGCGCAACTAGCGAATGATAAGAGTGCGCTGGCGCAAGCGGCCGAACTGGCGCGCGGCGAAGCCGAAAGCCAGCGGCAACGCGCCCTACAAGAGGAGAAGGCCGCAAAGACCGCGGCGGCGGAAGCCAATCAGTCCGCCGCTGACGCCGCAGCTCAAAGGCAGTTGGCCGAGGCCAGCGCAGCCGATGCGGCCAGCCAGCGGGACGAAGCCGATAAACAGACGAAAATAGCTCAATCTGAAGCTCAGAAGGCCGGATTAGCAGCCGCCGAGGCCAAAAAGGCGCTGGCCGACTTGACCGCCTCGGAACAGCAGCGCAGCCAACTGAGCGGACGGGCCTACGCGCTCCGCCTGGCGGATCGCGCCAACTCGTCACCGGCCGCGCAGGAAGACGTCACCCTGGCAGGCTGGCTCGCCCTCTACTCATTCTGGGCCACCTACTCCCTCGATGGAACCGTCTCAACCCAGTCTCTCGCGGCATTGGCTCGCGTGTCCGCGCTGTTGCCCAGAACAGCGATTGTCCCTAACCCCGGGTACCACCGGTTGACCACACGCTTTCCATCGGGAGCGGCCGATTGTTTGCCGGTACCTCCCTCGAATGGATCGATTGGTGGCCGATCAAGGACCGGCCAATCCCTTTCCCGTTGCGGGTTTCTGTTGACCGTCCTCCGCCCAATGCGGTTCAGACAGCCACCGCTGTTGACGCAAGTGGGCTGCGGGCCGCTATCGGCTATAAAAACGGAGAGGTGGTTGTGCTTCCCGAAGCAGGCATGGGTGCCGTGCAGGGGCTGAGCTTTGCAACGGTTCGCGGACGCCATTTTCGCCCGCACCTCCACGCCGTCACATCTCTCGCGATGGACCCCGAGGGAAAGTATTTTGCCTCGTCCGATTCGTTCAATACCTGGGGCGTGTTCGACGCCGAGACCGGGCATGCCCTCTGGCGCCGCCCCTCACGTGCCGCCAACGTGTTCTCCCTGTTTCGCAACACCACCAATAACCGCGTCACCGCGTTCGCCTTCGCGCTCTTCGCTCCCATTTTGGCAGTCGGATTTCAGGATGGCCGATTCGAGCTCTGGGATATCCCCAAGCGGCAGTTATTGAGCACCAAGGAGTCATCTGAACCGACAGCAAGCCTCGCGTTCCACCCCCGGAGCGCGCGTCTGTTCCAAGGGACAACCATCTGGCGATTGGACGACCCGAAGCATCCAGGCTTCCATGCGAGGCTGGCCCAGGATCCGCATGTCACGTCCGCCGCATTCACCTCGGATGGCCGCCTACTCGCTACCGCTACCGGCAGCCGCTCGATCATCCTTTTTTCCGGCGATGCAGGCTCGACCCTCCTCCAGATCCCGGCCGACGTGGGGCCGACTCCCGCGCTGGCCACGTCCGGAGACTACCTCGCAACCAGCCGCTCGGACGGCCGCATCGATCTGTGGGACCTCTCCAAGGTCCCACTTGCTGCCGACCTGCTCAGGGACCTCCCGAGCAAATACCCACTTGGTTCCGATGCCACGGTTCTGGGCCATGCGGACCCGCAGCAAGTCAAGAGCTTCATCCCGAAATTCATGGCCGCCCTAGCGCGTGACCTGACACCGGATGAGTGCTTACAATACGCCGAAGTCAATATGTGCATCCCCCGTTCCGTCATCGCCGAGCAGCTTTCTCGCAGCAGCGCCAAGTAGAAGGATGGCCGACCGGCGTCACATCCCACGACTCCCGGCTTTTGCCCCCCTCAAATTCCGGTCACGTCCGTTTGCCAAAAAGATTTCCCGTTTATTCCCCGTGTTTTCAATCACTTCCCGAACCCCCCCCCAAAATGCTTGGAACCGCAGTTAGGCTGTGGGTAAATCGCGGGGGCGTCGGGGCCCGGGTCCGCCCCGAAAATGGTTTCGTTTCGTCAAAAACTCCACCCACTGGCCCTCGGCCCCCGGCCCCTGGCCCCTGGCCCCTGGCCCCCGACCCCCGGCGATTTCTGAGAAAAATCGGGGGCACGGGGCACGATTCAGTCGAGGTGCTCACGCGACACTTTCCCGCGTACCTGCTTTTGCCCGCCCTGGCGCTTGCCGCGCCGCGCGCTTTCGCGGCCACTCTCCCGGCAAGTGTGTCTACACCGGCGCTGACCAGCGGCACGCTGGTATCCAGTGCTCCCCTAACGGTGGCGTCGACGGTGTCGTCACCGGACGGCACGCCGGGCGGGACCATCACGTTCACGGTGAATGGTGTCGTGGGCGCTCCGCAGCCCATCGCCAACGGATCGGCAAGCATTGCATTGAGCTTTCCCGCGGGGACGCAAACCATCAGCGCCACTTACAGCGGGGATGCCAACTTTTTGGCGGCCTCTTCCGGGATCCTGAGCCTGGCGATAGACAAGGCCTCGTCTACACTCACAGTGACCTCCAATCCGGCGCAACTCGAGCAGCTTGTGGCCATCCGCGCGGCGCCGGTGTTGGTAAGCCCTGCCAGCGGGACGGCCACCGGAACGGTCGATTTCGCCATCGGTGGCGATCCCATTGGGGTCTGCGTGGGCTTGCCCGTACAGAATGGAGCCGCAGTCTGCAACATCAGCTTTTTGCGGCTCGGCACGTTCAACATCACTGCCAATTACAGCGGCGATGCCAACACCAAACCGAGCTCGTTTGTGATGCCATTGACGGTCGGGAAGGTCTTGGCGGGTATGTCCATCGCGTCCGCTCCCGTTGCGCCGGTGTACGGGACGCCGGTGACCGTCGGCGTGCTGCTGAGCGGGGCTACCGGCGTTGCGGCGCCGACGGGGAGTGTCTCTTTCGCCATGGGAGGCGCGACGCTGCCATCGGTTTCGGTGGGCGTGGACGGACGGGCTTCGCTGCTGTTTCCGGGGCTGCTTAACGCGGGGGCCTATCAGGTCACCGCGATCTACAGCGGCGACGGCAATTATCAGAGTTCAAGCTCGTTAACACTCAATTTCACGGTGGCGAAAGCAGCTTCTACGCTGGTGCTGACCTCCACGCCGCCTGCAGTCGGCCAGGCAGTGACGGTGACCGCAACCCTCACCTTGGCGGGTGCGGGCGGGACCGCGGACGGCACGGTGAGCATGGGCGACGGCGGCGTTTCGATCTGTACCGGCGTTGCACTGCAGACCGGAATCGCTACGTGCACCACGCCACCGCTGCAAACGGGGACCAACACCATCAACGCCAGCTACAGCGGCGATGTCAACACCGCTGCGAGCACGGCGACGCTGGCATTGACCGCAACCAAAGCGGCGGCGGGGATCACGACCGCCTTCACTCCGGCGGCGCCGGTGTTCGGCGCGACAGTCACGTTGACGGCATCGCTAGTGGCCGCGAGCGGCCTGCCGATGCCGACCGGGACGGTGGCATTCACGGACGGCGCGGCAGGGCTGGGTGTGGCGCCTGTGGGCGCCGATGGGCACGCTTCTGTGGGGACGAGCACGCTGAGTGTCGGAACTCACAGCATCGTGGCGGTCTATAGCGGGGATACGAGTTACCAGTCAGCGACGGCGGCCGCGGCGAGCATCGTGGTGGGGAAGGCGGCGACCAGCGTGGCGCTGACGTCGAATACGGCGCCGGCCGGCCAGCCCGTGACGTTGACAGCCGCGGTGACGGTGGTGAGTCCGGGGAGCGGAACGCCGGGTGGAACGGTGGATTTCAGAAGCGGGAGCACGGCGATCGCGGGGTGCACGGGAATTGCGGTACAGAATGGCAGCGCGGCCTGCAATACCAGCTTTGCGCAGGCAGGAAGCTATACCATCGGGGCCAGCTATAATGGCGACGCCAATACCGCGGCGAGCACGGCCAGCCTGACATTGACGACAGGCAGATCGGCGGCCGCGATCACCACGGCATTTGCTCCGGCGGCGCCGGGGTACGGCGCGGCGGTGACCATCACGGCAACGCTTGTGGGCGCCGCCGGCCAACCATCGCCCACCGGGACAGTGGCGTTTTCGGATGGGCTGACAGCGCTGGGCACGGCTCCAGTAAGCGCCGGCGGCCAGGCTTCGGTGGCGGTGAGTACGCTGATTGCTGGAACGCACAGCATCGTGGCGGTCTATAGCGGCGATGCGAATTATCAGTTAGCGACGGCAGCCGCGGTGAGCGTCCTGGTGGGGAAGGCCGCGACCAGCATGGCGCTGACGTCGAATGCGGCACAGGTCGGCCAGCCCGTGACGTTGACAGCCGCGGTGACGGTGGTGAGTTCGGGGAGCGGCACGCCGGGTGGAACGGTGGATTTCAGAAGCGGGAGCACGGCGATCGCGGGGTGCACGGGGATTGCCACACAGAATGGCAGCGCGGCCTGCAATACCAGCTTTTCGCAGACCGGGAACTATTCGATCGGGGCAACTTACAACGGCGATGGCAACACTACGGCGAGCACGGCGACCCTGGCGTTGACGGTCTCGAAGGCAGTCGCGGGAATCTACACCGCGGCCACCCTGAGCGCCCCGCCGTACGGCGCGGCCGTCACCGTGAACGCCTTGCTGCTGGGCGCCACGGGCCTGCCGGCGCCCGGCGGGACGGTGGCTTTTTCGGACGGCACGGCCGCGCTGACAACGGTAGCGGTGGGTTCCGACGGGCGGGCCTCGCTGGTCCTGGGAAGCGGGGCGAATGCTCTGAGCATCGGGACGCACAGCATCGCGGCGGTCTACAGCGGCGATGCCAACTATCAGACGGCGACGGCGGCGGCGCTCGCGATCGTGGTGGCCAAGGCGGCGACGAGCGTGGTGCTGGCATCCAGCCCGGCGCAGATCGGGCAGCCGGTGAGCCTGAAGGCCGCGGTGACGGTGGTCAGCCCGGGAAGCGCCGCCCTGGGCGGAACGGTGGATTTCAGTAATGGAGGAAGGGCCATCGCGGGGTGCGCGGGGATGGTCCTACAGAATGGGACAGTGGCTTGCAGCACCAGCTTTCCGCAACTCGGGACTTATGCGATCGGCGTCAGCTACAACGGCGATGCCAACACCGCGCCGGGCACGGGAACCATGCAGGTGACCGTCGGCAAGGCGTCGGCGGGCATCTACACGGCATTCACGCCGGCTGCGCCGGTATATGGCGGCACGGTTGCGATCAACGCGCTGTTGTTGGGCGCCACGGGTTTGGGGACGCCCACCGGGACCATCTTGTTTTCGGATGGCGGGTCGCCTCTGGCCACCATGCCTGTGGGTGCGGACGGCCGGGCATCGGTGATGCTGCCTTCGACGGGGCTAGCGCCGCTGGGAGGGGGATCGCACAGCGTGGTGGCGGCTTACAGCGGCGATGCCAACTACGTCATGTCCACTGCCGACCCTTTATACCTGACCGTCGGGAAGGCCAGTACCAGCACGCTATTGACGGCCAGCGCGGGCGGAATTCTCACCGCCACGGTGACGGTGGTGGCGCCGGGCGCCGGCGCGCCGACCGGGTCCGTGCAGTTTTATCAGGGAGGGACGCTGATCGGCGCCTCGGGGATTGCGCCCCAGGGGTCGGGATTCGTGGCGACAATTTCGGCGGGCTCGCAGAGCGGGAACATCTGGGCCGTCTACCAGGGCGATGGTAACTTCAACGGCAACACTTCACCGGTGGTGATGGTGGCGGGAAGTGTGCAGGTATCGATCTCAAGCGACCACAATCCAGCCGCGGCCGGACAGGCGGTGACGTTCACGGTGCGGGTGAGCGCCAGTTCGGGAGCGGGCACGCCCAGCGGCAGCGTGCAGTTGTCGGCCGACGGGGCAGCGGTGGGAACGGGAACGCTGGCCGCCGGACAGGCGACCATCATCGCCACACTCACGGTGGGATCGCACACCATCACGGCGAGTTATTCCGGCGATGCGGTGTATGCCGCGGCCACCGCCACCATGCAGCAGGTGATCAACAAGGCGTCGATCGCGCTGAGCCTGACTTCGAGCGCCGGCGCCACGGTGTACGGCCAACCGGTGACGCTTACCGCCCAACTGGGGACGCAATCGACCGGTGGCACGATCCAATTCCTGGACGGAACCGCGGCGATGGGTTCGGCGCCGGTGTCGGCAGGGGTGGCGACATTCACGGCGGCGAGCCTGGCGGTAGGGGTGCATTCGATTCAGGCGACGTGGCCGGGCGATCCCAACTCGGCCGCGGCCGCTTCGGCGGTGCTGTCGCAAACGGTCAGCCAGGCGCAGACCAGCACGACGCTGACGGTTTCCGGATCGACGCTCACAGCGGCGGTAGCGGTGACGGCTCCCGGGACCGGGTCGCCCACGGGAAGCGTGAAGTTCCTGGACGCGGCCACCAACGCGGTGCTGGCCACGACGGCGATGACGGGAGGCAGTGCGAGCACGGCCATGCCTGCCACCACAGATGCGATTGTGGCGGTCTATTCCGGCGACGCGAATTTCCAGACCAGCGCGTCAAGCCCGCTGGCGCGCGTTGCGGTGGTGAACGCCGCGTCTTATGCGCCGGCCAGCTTCGCGCCAGACGGGATCGCGTCGCTGTTTGGAACGAACCTGGCGCCGGCGACCACGTCGGCTCCGGGGCCTCCAGCCGTGTCGCTGGGCGGCACGACGGTGGCGATTACCGATTCGGCGGGGGTCGCACGCACGGCGGGGCTCCTGTTCGTTTCGGCGGAGCAGTTGAGTTTCTTGATGCCGGCGGACACGGCGACCGGCCCGGCAACCGTGGCGGTGACAAATTCGAATGGCGTCGCCACCTCCACCGCGATCCTGGTGGCACGCGTGGCTCCGGGGCTGTTCACCATGAACAGTACGGGCCAGGGAGTGGCGGCCGCACAGACCCTTCTTGTGCACGCTGACGGAACCCGGGGCGCTCCGCAAGACGTGGCGGTGTACGATCAGACGAAGGCCCAGTGGGTGGCGGCGCCGATCGATCTGGGCGCGTCGGGCGACGCGGTTTACCTGCTGCTGTACGGAACGGGCATCCGGCACTACAGCGCCATGCCGGTCTGTACGATTGGCGGGCAGACGACCGCGGCGATGTTTGCCGGCGCGCAAGGCACCTTCGCGGGGCTGGACCAGGTGAATGTGGCGCTGCCGCAGTCGTTGCGCGGGAAGGGGTCCGTCGATTTGAGCCTGACGGTGGATGGCACGGCTTCCAACACCGTTACGCTGGCGTTTCAGTGATGGGCCTCGCGCGAATCCATTCGCAGACGGCGCGCCGCCAGTCGATCGCTTTCTCGTAGCGATCCCGTTCGACGAAGATGGTGGCCTGAGCGGCAGTCATGGGAGGGAGAACGCTGCTCTCCTCGATCGGGGAATAGGCGCTTCCTTCGAGCCGGTGGAAGCGGACACGTTCGCCGTCATAGCGCCAGATCTCCGAGACGCCGATCGCCGCGTAGAGTGGGAAGTGGTTGAGGGAAGAGCTGGTGATGTCCACTTCGATGATCAGCTCCGGCGGCGGATCGGTAGCGAGATCGGTTTTGTCTTTGCCGCGGATGGCGGCGGCGTGGCGGAAGTAAAAGCTGGAATCGGGCTCGAAGCCCTTTTCCAGGTCCTCGCGCTTAAAGGTCGTGGATCCGGAGGCGGTAAAATCGCGTCCGGTCTCTAGGGCAGTGATCTCGGCAATTCGCGCGAGTGTGCGGTTTGGCATTTCGTGGCCAATGTAGACCACCATGATTTCCAGGTTCCCTTCGTCGTAGAAGAAGCGTGTGCCGGCAACGTTGACGTTCTCCGCGAGCAGACGTTCGTAGGTTTCCCAACTGACATTCCGGAGCAGGACTCTGTTTTCGGCGGGGGCGGCGGTTGCGATCATTGTGTTCCTCCTATTTTGGCATGAAAACGCCCGGGGATTACTCCGCCCGTAGCGCGTGCATCGGCGAGATCGAGCTCGCCCGGAACGCCGGAATCAACGCCGCGGACAGAGCCGAAAGAACGATTGCCAGGACCGCGGCCGCGATGATCGTCGAGGTAAGCCGCGCGATGAGCCGCTGCTGGCTGAAGGTACTGGCTACCTGGTCGGTGGAGTCCTGGCCGCTACACCCACTCCCATTCGCGCAGCCATTCGTAATCGGGCGGCAGCCTGCGCCACATACTCGCGGCGAGTTTCTGGTGACGGGCCGTGTCGGCGACCTCGAACCGGCGACGTTCTTTCACGGCGGCGGCGGCATTCGTGACCTGGTCCACCGTGATGAGCCCGGGTATCGTGGCACTCACCACTTCCGAGCTGCACACGTAGCGGAGCGCCATGCGCGCGCGTTCGTCGTCTTCGGCCTTGGTCGGCGAATCCGGGGCGCCACGCGAAGCGAACAGGTTGCCGCTTGCGAAGGGCTTGATGGCAACCAACCCGACATCGTGCT
>Ga0209415_10002599_pt1 | contig 33876 bp, 34 predicted proteins | sample PeaSoiSIISIP2007_FD_187696 | JGI IMG/M metagenome (GOLD analysis project Ga0209415, IMG submission 187696) | Peat soil microbial communities from Weissenstadt, Germany - SII-SIP-2007 (SPAdes) (version 2) | ecosystem: Environmental > Terrestrial > Soil > Wetlands > Peat | place: Germany... | reverse complement strand
CTTCCCCTGGTCGGCCTCAGCGGCGGGTATACACTAGAACAACGAATGAGAGGCTTTCGGCTTGTAGTAATCGACTGAGTAGTCAGGAGATCAGCAAATGAGTAATAAAATCGAACTGATGGTCGGCGAGGAGCGCATCAGATGTGGAGCATAAGCAGCACGTGGCAGGCGCTGGGCTACGGCGGGCCGCTGGTCTATCCTTTGCTGGTGCTCGGCGTGCTCGCGTTTATCATTATCATCGATCGCGCCGTAGCGTACCGGCGATGCCTGCGGCTGCCGGGCCAGGTTGCGGCATTGGTCGAGACTTATGGTTTTGCCTGGAACGAGCTCGACCGGATGCTCGACGCGTTGCCGGAGCATAACGCCTATCGCCGCTTCCTGGGCGTCATCGCGAGGAATCGCCATCAGCCGGCCTGGTGGGTGGAGTCGCGCGCCGGTGACGAAGCCGGCAATATCGAGCGCACCCTGAGCCGTGGCCTGTGGATTCTAGAGACCATCGTCACTGCCGCGCCGCTGCTCGGCCTGCTCGGAACCATCACCGGCATGATGCAGGCCTTCAAGGTCATCGGCGGCTCGGGGCTGGTGGCGCCCACCCAAGTCACCGCGGGCGTGGCCGAAGCCCTAATTGCGACCGCGCTCGGCCTGCTGATCGCGGTCTTCGCGCTTTTCGGCTTCAACTTCTTCGCCCGCGTGCAGTCGCAGACGCTCGACCAGATGGAACGTCTGGGCTCGCGCCTGGTCGATCACATCCGGCTCGATCAGGAAGGCGGCGAGCCCGGCAAAATCGCGCCGCTCGAGCCGCTGGCGACGCGCGGCGGGAGGGCCTAGCGATGAAACTGCGCCGAGCGCGAAGTCATCGCCGCGGCCGCATCGAGATCATCCCGATGATCGACGTGATGTTCTTCCTGCTGGTTACCTTCATGCTCGCCTCGCTCTCGATGCAGAGCCTCAACTCGCTGCGCGTCAACCTTCCGCAGGGCGACGCGCCGAACCTGAATCATAAGGAGCCGGTCACGCTCACCATCACGCGCGACAGCCATCTGTTTCTCGACAAGACCCCGGTCACGCTCGACACGATGGCGGTGACGCTCAAGTCGATGCTAAGCGCACAGGATCCCGGGGTGCTGGTGAATGCCGACAGCGCGGCGCCCGAAGGAATCGTGGTGGAGGCGATGCTCCAGGCGCGGCGCGCTGGCGTGGAGCATTTTCTGATCGCCGTCAGGCGGCCATGAACCTTACTCCCGCAGGTCCGTTCGATTTCGACGATCCGCGCCGGCGGCTGGTCTGGACGGTGCCGCTCGCCGTGGCCATCTGGGCCGGCGTGCTGCTGGGTTTCTCGCGGCTCCTGGAGCGGACCGCGCCGCCGCCGCCCGAGCTTACCCCGGTGCAGGCGCGGATCGTCGAGCTGCCGCCGGCCGGCCTCCAGGGCGGCGCGGCGGCGCCGGCCCGGCCGCAGGTGATCGCGAAGCCCGTACCGATCGCGCGGCCCCATCCGCGGGTCCATCATCGCGCGCCGCCGAAGCCGATGATGCCATTGGCGCCGCCGGCGCCGAACGGAACCGCGAAGCACGTCGAAGCGCCGCCCGCCACCGGCGCGGCCGGACGCACCGGCGTCAGCGGCGGCACCGGCACGGGCTCCGGCGCGGGGCTGGGCAGCGACAGCGCGGGCGCGCGCGCGATCTTCGCGCCGACGCCGGTGATTCCCGACGATCTGCGGGAAGAGGCGTTCGACGCCGTCGCGGTTGCTCACTTCAAGGTCGCACCGGACGGCACGGTCGAGGTGGCGCTGACCCGGCCCACCCAATATCCCGCCCTCAACCGCATCCTGATCGACACGCTCAAGCAGTGGCGCTTCTTCCCCGCAATGCGCAACGGAGTGGCGGTGGACGCAGAGTTCGACCTGCGCATCCCGATTAGCGTGCGCTAGCAGGCTGTGGCGCTTACAGCAGTTCGAGCAGCTTCTCGCCGGGCCGTGCGATGATTGCGCGCTGGCCGCGAATCACGATCGGCCGCTGCATCAGCTCCGGATGCTTCAGCAGCAGCGCGACCACCGCCTCGCGCTCGACGTAATCCTCGGCCTTAAGCCCGAGCTCCGCGAAGCGTTTGTCCTTGCGCACCAGCTCGGCGGGCGGCGATTTGAGCATCGCCAGGATTCGTTCGAGCGTCGCGCGGTCGGGTGGATTCTTCAAATACTCGATGGCGTCGAACTCGACGCCGCGCTCGCTCAGAATCTGATGAGCGCCGCGCGACTGTCCTCAGCCGGGGTTGTGATAGATGACGATGCGCTCCATGCTTTCCTCCGGCGGCGGCGCGGAATAGATTTTAAGCCGCAGCCGCGCTATTAAAGCTCAACCATGCCTCGCCGGAAACCTAGCACGATGCACAAGCTTTCGATCGCCGTTCTGGCGGTTGTCGTCGCGCTCGCCGGCCTCGCTTTCAATCTCGGCGCGGCCGAGGTCGGCGGAGTGTTTTCGGCCGCGGAGGGCGGGAGCGCGGGGCGTCAGCTCCATTTCCAGAACCGCGCCACTCGCGACATCTACATGGCCGTCAGCGATCGCAACGGCGCGTTCTCGACCGATCTGCCGCCCGGGACCTACAGCCTGCGCGGCCAGCGCGGCAAGATCTTCGTGCCCCGAATCGTGGTCGGCGACGCGCCCATCAATCTGGGCACGGTGAATCAGCCGACCGGGTTCAACCCGCTGCGGATCTTTCAGATGGAGGGCGTCGCGCCGGTGCTGGTCTACACGCCCGCGCCATCGACCGCCTACCTGGCGGGCGCAGCGGAGGGTATCAGCGCGGTTCTGCCGATCGCGCCGGTGACGGGCGAATTCTCGCAGAAGGGCGGCGCGGGCGGCGCGCCGATCACGCCCGGGGCCGGGAATCCTACGCCGCCGCCAGCGAATAATCCCGCAACACCGCCGGCCAGTTCGCAGTTGAAGCCGGTTCCATAGCAGGGTGTTGAGACGACGTTGGTAGCGAATCGCGCAGCTCTCGACTTCTCAACGCCCTGCTAACCGCGCGCCGTCAGCCGGGCCAGGTTGGTCTGCGCACCGGTTTCGCTTCCCAGCTTCACCACCGGCTCCTTGAGCGTCTCCTGCCAGATGAGCGATTCCATCGCGATATGCAGCGGATGGTCCTGCACGGTCAGAATTCGGCATCCATCGGGACCGGCGGCATGGTTATGCACCGCCCAGGCCGGCGCGGAGAGCATGATGTCGCCCGCGCGCCACTCGAAGCGATGGTCGCCGACGACGCTGCGTCCGCTGCCGCCGAAGATATAGTTGATCGCCGCCGAGCTGTGGCGGTGCGGGATGTCGACGCGGTTGGGGGATACTGCGCAACCGTCGCGAAGAACGAATGCGTCGTGCCGTTGCGCCGTTCGGTCGCCGGATTGTAGAGCAGGTAGAGATGGCGCCCGCGGTAGCCCTGGCCGGCCGCGCCGCCCAGCCCCTCGACCCGGCCGAGATATTGGGAGACCTCGCGCCACGGCCATAGGAGCGCCCGCGAGGGCACCACGTCGATATCGATCAGATGCTCGTAGCCGAGCAGGCGCGCGCCGTCGCGGCCGATCGCGATATCGTCGGCGAAATCTTTCGCGCGCTTGCCCGGCGATTCGGGCGAGGGAGCGTCGGTCGGCTCTGCGGGATCTTCCTCAACGTAATGCACCCGAGTTTCTCCAGGAGCGGCGCATTGCTGTAGCTGAGGAAGACCGCGGGCTCGCGGCCCCGGCCCTCATAGCGATAGAGGTCCATCGAGGGGACGTTCCAGACGTCGAACTGCTCGAACGGGAGCGTCTGCCGGCCGACGAGCGCGGCCCCCGTGCCACTGACACACATTGCGACCTGGCTCGAGTTCTGGCGGCATCGTATGGTGCTTTCGCCGGGCATCAGCAGGTTAATCGAGACCTCGATCCCCGGTGCGAAGCCCAGCCCCGGCTCGGTCGCGCTGGGATGCACGATCAGCGAGCGCCGCCGGCTGCCGTGCGGGAGATTGAGGCCCGCAAGCCGCGCGGCCTCCGCCTCCAGCGTCGCTCCGGATACGACCAGCGGCGCCCAGAAGTTCATCGGACGCGGCGCGGCGTTCGTTCGATCGACGAAAAACGGGTTTCTTTCGGCCATCGCGAATCAGCTTAATCCGAAATCGGGGACGAATCGAAACGCGCCGCGATGCGCCACGACCCGGCCCGCCGACGGCGCCGGAAAATGCGTACCGAAAACCAGCGTGCGATCATCGGCGCAGCGCCGAAGCGTCGCCCGCGCCCGCGCGGGGTCGAGGTCGAAGCGGCAGTTCCAGTCCGGATGCGCGCACTGGAGCGGATGATGAATCAGATCGCCGGTGGTGATCACGCGCGCGCCGCGCGACTCGATGACGACGCTCACGTGGGCGTGCGTATGGCCGGGGGTCGGCGCGAGGCGAAGATTCGCGTCGATGCGATAGTTCACATCGACCCACTCGACCATCCCGGCCTCGACCACCGGCCGCACCGAGTCTTCGAGCGGGATGCGGAAGTGGGGGTCGTCGGAGCGCGACCAGAATTGCCACTCCTCGCGCACGATCAGGTAGCGCGCGTTGGGAAAGGTCGGTATCCAGCGCCCGCCCTCCAGCATCGTGTTCCATCCGACGTGGTCGCCGTGCAGATGCGTCAGCACGACCAGGTCGACCGCTTCGCGCGCGAAGCCCGCTTGCGCGAGCCGCTCGAGATAGTCGCCGCGCCGCAGATGCCATCCGAGCTGCGCGTCCCATAACGGCGCCGGCCGCGGCTTGTCGTTGCCCATGCAGGTGTCGATGATGATTCTGCGCCGATCCGATTCGATCAGCGTCGAATGGAAGCTGAGCCCGATGCGGCCGTCCGCCGCGGCGAAATGCGGCGCGAGCCATTCCAGTTCACGGGTGACGTTGTCGGGCGTGAATTCCGGTACCAGAAAGGCGCCGAAGAGCGTCGGCTGGTTGTCGGGCAGCCGCCCGATGCGGACCGCGCCGACCTCCCATCGATGCGACACGCCGTCCATCCGCTAGATTTGAATCGGGACGACGATCGATTGCAAACCGGATGATCAACTCGGCCGGCGGCGCGCCAGCTCCGAGGCATAACGGACGCCGAGCTCGGCGGCGTTGGTGCGCAGCCATTCGGAGAGTCGCGTATGGCCCGTCGCCGCGCCCTCGGCGATCAGCAGACTGGCGCGCAGTCCCGCGATCTCGTCGCGCGTGAGGGTCACGTCGCGCATGATGAGGCCGACGATGCGCGCCGCGGCCAGCGCCAGGCCGGGATTAGCGCGCACGATTCGCGCCCGGCTGCCGATCGCTGCCGCGATCGTCCGCACCAACTCACCGAAGCGATAGACCTCCGGACCCGCCGCCTCGACGATCGAATCCGCGCTCTCATCCGCCGCTGCCATCGCCAGCACGGCCAGGTCCTCGACGAATATCGGCTGAAGTTGATACTCGCCGTCGCCCGGGATCGCGAAGATCGGGATGCGTCGCAACATCCAGGCGAGGTTGTTGATCAGGATGTCGCCGGGACCGAAGATCACGGTCGGGCGCAGGATCGTGAACGGCAATCCGGAGTTGGCGATCTGTCCTTCGAGCATCCCCTTGCCGCGGAAGTAGGGGAGCGGCGAGGTTCTGTCGGCGTTCGTGATGCTCACGTGGACGAACCTGCGCACCCCGGCATCGCGCGCCGCGCGCATCAGCCGCAGCGTGTTCTCGACCGCCGTATCGTGGGTCATGCCGCGCGCCGGAAAGCGCACCCAATAGGTGTTGTAGAGGGCCGCGGCGCCTTCGAGGTTTTTCGTCAGTTCTTTGAGATGATTGAAATCGAGCGGCGCTACCTCGATGGATGATCCGTATGGATTGGGCTCGCGCGGATGGTTGGTCAGCGTGCGCACCCGCCTCCCCGCCGCGATCAACTGGCGCGCGATCGCCGCGCCCGTATAGCCGAACGCGCCGGTTACGACGTGCAACTCGCCTGCGGGAGGTCGGCGATCGGCTGACGCGGCCATCTCACCTGAACGGGGTCAGATCATTTCCGTGATGTTCGGCGAGATGCCGAGGTAGGCGCGGCCATAGAGCTCCAGGCATGGACCGATCGTCAGCGCGGCGTGGCGGCTCGCAAGGTTGGCATCGCGCCAGAAGCGCTGGAGCGGGTTCGTTTCGGCGAACGCGCTCGAGCTGCCGATCGAGATGAGCTGATCGATGACCTCGCGCACCAGCCGCGCGGCGTAACCCGCGTCGCCGCGAATCCGCGCCCGCGTTAGGTAGTCGATAGGCCGTGCGGCGCGCGCGGCGGCGTCGATCTCATCGGCCGCGCGCAGCGTATGGAGCCAGGCGCTGTCGAGCTTCAGCGCCGCCTCGCCGATCTGATGATGCACCACGGCGGAGTCGCTCTGGCGGCCATAGATCGTATAGGTGACGCCGCGCCGATTGGTCCCCTCGGCCACCAGTTCGAGCACCGCCTGCGCCATTCCGAGCGGCGGCGCAACCAGATTAATCGCCAGTATCGGCATCATCGACATGTGGTCCGTGATCTCGCCGTTGTGTCGCTTTGCGGGGCGCTCGCCGGCGAGCAGGCGCGGAAACGAGAGCACGCGATGATCAGGCACGAAGACCTCTTTGCCGACGATCGTGGCCGAGCCGGTGCCCTTCATCCCGGCGACAAACCAGGTGTCCTCGATCGCGAGCTCACGCATCGGGATGACCGCGACGCCATGATCGACCGGCTTGCCATCGGGGCCATAGATGAGAAAGCCGAGCACCGCCCATCCCGCATGCCAGCATCCCGAGGCGTAGTCCCATCGCCCGCCGATCACGTACCCGCCGTCGACCCGGCGCGCATCGGGGGCCGGCGCGTAAACCGAGCAGGCGCGAGCATTAGGATTGTTGGCGAAGACCTCTTCCTGGCCCTGATCCGGCAACAGCGTGGCGGCCCAGGTGCTGTTATTGGCCACCGACTGATTCCATCCGGTGGACGGGCAGGCGCGCGCGAGTTCCGCCGCGGCCACGACGAGGGTGCGGAATGAAGCGGCGTGCCCACCCCATCGGCGCGGCACCATCAGGCGGAACAGCCCCGTCTCTTGGAGTGCGCGGATATTTTCGTCGGGCAGGCGGCGCCGGCGTTCCGCCTCGGCCGCGTTCCTGAGCAGGATCGGCCTGAGTCCGCGCGCCCGCTCGATCAGGTCAACTTCGAGGCTGCTCGCCGTGGGAGCATCACGCAGTTCCGCTGCCATCGGGTAATGGAATCAGCCGCCGATTCCATCGCGATTCTGTCGGCTTGCGCGCCGCGATGTCAACGCGCCCTAGTTCTTCAGGCCGTGCAGGATCTCGAGTGCCGTCAGATGATCCTTCAGCACGCCCGGCAACTCATCCGGCCGATGACGCCCGAAGCCGCACGGCGCGGCGAGACCGAACTCGGGCACGAATTTTTTCGCCATCGTGAGCCGCCGGGTGAAGGCCGCCTTGTCGCTGAGATCGTGGATCGCGCCGAGATAGATGTCGGCCTTGCCGACCTTCAGATTTTTGAGCGGCGCGAAGTAACGCTCGTCGGTGGTCTCCAGGATCGGGAGGTGGACGAAATCGACGCGGCGGCCCGAGCGCTCGACCACGCCGTTGGCGAACGCCACCGCGTGATTGAGGTCCTGCCCGGTCGCCATCGGCCATCCGCCGAGCGTTCCGTAGCAGAGATGATAGCCGAGCATCACCTCCGGCGGGATTTGCGCCGTGACTTCCTGAATCTGGGCGAGATGACGTTCGAGTTTGCTTTCCTTGGGCGCCCACGGGATGTCGCCTTCGAGATCCATCAGCTCGATGCAGCAATCCCACTGGATCGCGAGGTCGGCGGCCGGGATGTACTCGAGCATCTTCGCGATTTCCGCGCGCAGTGCCGCCGCGAAGCCGGGCTTGATGCGCGGGTAGTCGGCGGGATCCCAGAAGAAAAATTCGAGCGCGCTGTTGGTGATCGGGAGTGAGACCTGGAAGCGCACGTCCTGCGGGATCACGCCCTCCTTGCGGAGCGTCTTGAAGATGAAATACGAGCCGATCGCGTCCTTGGCGTAGCCCAGCCGCCATCCCGGCTCGCCGAAGCGCACCGCGTCGACGCCCGGCTTCACGCGGAAATGCCACGATTCCTCGCGATTTGCCGGCCGCCAGTTCTCGATGCCGTTGCGGGGCGGTGGGCGCTTGATGGTTTCGATCTCGGGATGGCCGTGAAAGACGCGATAGGCGAGCATGATGATCCAGAGCGAACGATCGGCGCATTCGCCGTCGGGCAGCGCGGGCACCAGGTGTCCGATCGCCTTGCTGCAGGTTCTGAAGACTTCCTCGGGAGTATCGAGCGGCACGCTGCCGACCAGCAACAGTTCTTTTTTCATGGCATTCTCACGAGCCCTTCTAGGACTGCGCGACGACGGCGTCAATGGCGAACGGTTGCGCGGCCGCGGCGGGCCGATTCAGGGCGATTGGAGTTTTGAGAAGTCAGCCGCCGATCTGGAACATCGAGCGTTCGCGGGTGGACCGCCCTTCCAGCAGGTGATGGCCGGTCGGCTTTAGAATCACCGCGCGCTCCAGGATGCGCGCAACGCGCGGGATGCCGTCGCCGGGGTTCTCGCGGATGGTCTTGCGCACGTCGAGCTCGTCGTCGTTCAGCAGGCAGAGATGGAACTTGCCGTCGGCCGTGAGACGCATTCGGTTGCAGGTGCCGCAGTAGGGTTCGCTGACCGGGCTGATGAACCCGATCACGCCGCGCGCGCCGGAGAGGCGGTAGTTGCGCGCCTCGTCGCTGGGATTGGTCGCGCCGATCTCCTCCATCGCGCCGAGCTCCGCCTCGATCCGCCGGCGGGTCTCGATATTTGAAACATAGCGCTGCACCGACAGCGTGGCGCATTCGCCGCCGCCGAGCGGCATCAGCTCGATAAACCGCACGTGCCAGTCGCGCTCGACTGTGAGGCGCGCGAGATCGACCACGTCGGCCTCGTTGTAGCCCGCGGTCACCACCGAGTTGAGCTTGATCGGGACCAGCCCCGCCTCCTCGGCGGCCGTGATGCCGCGCCAGATCTGCTCGAACGTACCCCAGCGCATCAGGCGCTCGACGGTGGCGGGATTGAGACTGTCGAGATGCACGTTGATCCGATCGAGCCCGGCCTCCTTGAGCGGGCGCGCCAGCTCCGGCAGCAGCACGGCGTTGGTAGTGAGCGCCAGGTCGCCGACGCCGTCGACAGCCGCGAGCCGGCTCACGATTTCGAGCAGGTCAGGGCGCAGCGTCGGCTCGCCGCCGGTCAGGCGGAACTTGCGAAAGCCGATGCTGACCGCGGCCCGCACCACGACTTCGATCTCAGCCGGGGTCAGGAGCTCGGGCTTGGGGGCGAAATGAACCCCCTGCAGCGGCATGCAGTAGACGCATCGCAGGTTGCAATGGTCGGTCAGCGAAATCCGCAGGTAGTTGATTTCGCGATCGAAAGAGTCTCTAGGCACGTTTTTATTCTATGCGGGCCGGGTCGCGGCGCACAACGGCGATCTTAGCCCGTTGAGATTGCGAAAAGTTCGCGCGGATTAGCCGGTAATCGGACGTTCGGGCTCGGCGACGCAATGAGCGCATCGGCAGAGCGCGCGCAACTGCGCGGTCGTGAAGAGCGTCTCGTGGCCGTCGGCCCAGCCGAGGAACATCGCGCTCTCGCCCATCCGCGACAGATGCTTCAGGCGCTGGCTCGCCGGCGGCAAGTCGCCATCGAGATGTCCGCCGCAGGCCGCGCACGGGCAGGCGCGGCGCAGGTTATCGAGCGGGTAGATGCTGTCATGGCCGTCGACCCACAGCACCCCGATGGCGTAGCGGCCGACCTCGTTCAGTCCTTTGATGCGCGGTTCTTTCGCTGGCTTCGATGCGGGCGTCATCTTAGTTACAAATTCGATCATAGCATCGCAGAGCCCGCGGCCCGAAGTGCGGCGCAAGTGGACATCGGAAATCGATGGCGCTAGAAATGGCCGAGCCTCGACATTTTGGCTCTTCCATCTTTCATTCGCACAACGGAGGTTGTTTGCAACATGGATGACAAGGCGAAAAAGCAGGCGCTACTGATGATCCCCTATGGCCTCTACGTGCTGGGCGTGAAGGCCGGCGATAAACAGACCGTGGCGACGGTCAACTGGGTGACTCAGACCGCCTTCAATCCGCCGCTGGTGGTGGTCGGCATCAAGAAGGATTCGACTGCGCATGAACTCGTGAAGCAGGCGAAGAAGTTCGCGCTCTCGATGCTGGGGAGCGGGCAGAAGGCGCTCGCGATGGCGTACTTCAAGCACGTCGAGCCGCAGGACGGCAAGTTCGGCGCCTACGCGTTCGAACCGGGCGCCAACGGCGCGCCGATCATCGGCGATGCGCCGGCCTCGGTCGAATGCGACGTGGTTGGCTTCTACGAACTCGGCGACCATTCGACGGTCATCGGGCAGGTGACCGAGGGACACGTCAAACGCGATTCCGAGGTCTTGACGCTCGCCGAATGCGGCTTCAAGTACGGCGGCTGAGGCATCGCGAGTCCGGGGTCGGGTTCATCGGGACCTGACCCCCGGCCCCTTCCCTGCGCAAGACTAAGGAGCGCTTCGCGGACGGACTCCTGAAGGGAAGGGGAGAAAGATTTTCGGTGTCAGGCCCTTCCCTTCAGAAAGTTGCTTGAAGCGCGGGTTAGGTCTCCTCGCATTCACATCACGCGGCCGACTGGCCGGCCGACGGCGCGCCGCCGATCGCGCCCTGGCCGTTGCGCGCCTGTGGCTTCGCCTTAGCGACCCGGACCGGCAGTATCACCAGGCTAAGTCCCTGGACCTGCAGCCAGTTCTGCATTTCGAGCGCGGTATGGTTATGCAGGAAGCGGCTGATAAAACCCTCGAGCTCATCGGTGAAGATCAGCTTGCCGGCGAAGAACACCGCGTGCGGAAACTCCTTGGCGACCGCGAGAGACAGGCGCTTGAGCTCCTCCACGACATCGGGGCCGATGCTGATACGGAGCTCCGGATGGAAGCCCATGTCGGCGGCGAGCTGGCAGTATTCATTAAGGTCGTCGGCGACCTGCTGCTCGAGATGGCTCACCTCCTCGGGACCCTTGAGCAATCCGGAGTCGACTTCGCCGACGCTGACGAAGACCACGTTCTTGAACTGCCCGCCGAACAGCCGCTCGAGCGTGACCAGGGTCGCAAGCCCGAGTCCGTTGAAGCCGCCGACCAGTAGCACCGCCGTCGGCGCCTTGGGATCGAAGGTCTCCAGCCGGGCCTCTTGGGCGGCATAGATCTGCGGCAGGATGTCGGCCTCGAGCTGCTGGATGGCCCTAGAGACGCTTTGGTAATGACGCCGCACGATGTAGCAGAGCGCCACCAAGCCGCCGGTCATCAGCACCGTGACCCATCCGCCTTCGTCGAACTTGAGCACCAGCATCAGGACGAGAATCAGGGCCGTGAACAGGCAGCCGACGCCGTTGACGGTCAGCTTACGCAGCCAGCGCCGCTCGCGCTTGCGCTCTTGCCACCAATGCGTGCTCATTCCGAGCTGGGAGAGCGTGAAGGTCACGAAGACGTTGATCGAATAGAGCACCACCAGGAGTCCGACCCGTGCCTTGGTGCCGATCAGGATCAGACCCGCGGCCAGGCCCATCGCGAGCACGCCGTCCTGCATCACCAGCCGGCCGCTTAAGTTGGTGAAGCGCCGTGGCAGCCATCGATCGCCCGCCATCGTGGCCAGCACGCGCGGGCCGTCGACGAAACCGGTCTGCGCCGCGACGAACAGCAGGGCGCCCTCGGTGAGCAAAGTGAAGGTGATGATCGGCGTGCCGATCGGCAGGCCGAAGAGCCTCCAGCTCCCCGCCACGCGATCGAACAACACCGCATTGAGCGTCTGACCGTGGGCCGGTTCGACCTGGTACAGCAGGTAGCCGAGCAGGATGCCGCCTGCCAGCAGTGCCAGTGAGATGGCCATGTAGATCATCGTGCGCTTGCCGGTTGCGGTGCGCGGTTCGCGCAGGATCGGCAGGCCGTTGCTCACCGCCTCGATGCCGGTATAAGTGCCGGCGCCCATGCTGTAGGCGCGGAAGAAGATCACCGCCAGCGCGAAGATGCCCAGGGTATTCATCCCGCCGTGCACCTGTGCGATGGCGTCGCCGGTGATCTGCGGCAGCTCCATCGAGCGGCTGAGCAGCGCATAGCCGACCAGCCAGGCGTGCATCACGACGAAGGCCAGGAAGATCGGTAGCAGCGAGAGCACTGATTCTTTCACGCCGCGCAGGTTCATCCCGATCAACAAGACCAGGATGACCAGGCAGAACCAGAATTTGTAATGCAGCCAGGTGATCGGCAGGAAGCTGAAGATCGCGTCCGCGCCGCTCGCCACCGAAATCGAAATCGTCAGCACGTAGTCGATCACCAGGGCGGCCCCGGAAATCAGCCCGGGGTAGGGGCCTAACAACTTGGTCGCGACCAGGTAACCGCCGCCGCCGGTCGGGAACAGATCGATGGTCTGGGTGTAAGAGGCCGAGATGATGAAGACCGTGAGCGCGGTCAGCAGGGCGAGGAAGACCGCAAGATATTGATGGTGGCCGAGCGCGAGGAACGCCTCCTCCGGCCCGTAACACGATGAGCTCAAGCCGTCGGAGCCGAGCCCCACCCAGGCCAGAAAGGCCACCAACGAGAGACGATGGAAGATGCCGGGGTCGCGAACGTCGCGCGGCGGTCCGATCAGGACCGCCGCCAGAGTGCGTTTGCGCTCTTCTGACGGGGGCTCAGTATCTGATGCCAAAGGACTCGAAAGGCCTCCTTGCCGAAAGATGAAAGTTTATAGGGAAACGCGCCGCCGAAGAAAGGGACCGGGGTTTACCCATCGCGGCCTGCCCGATCAGGCGGAATATTGCGCACGTTCGATTCGAGCGTCGGCGTCGCCGCGTCCAGTTGGATAACCTCACTCTTGAGGCCCACTTCCGCCGCCACCCGGCGCTTGTTGAGCACGTACTGGCGCGAGGCGGGGTCATCGCCGACCATGATGGCGGCCAGCGCGGGCACGATGCGATGGCGCTCAGCCAGCTCGCGGCGTCATCGCGGACCTCCGCCGCCAGACGGCGGCTCAGAGCGCGGCCGTCCATGATGGTCGCGGACATGACGGGGATTTCGGTCAGGCGGCGCCGCCGTTCAGGCGCAGCACCTGGCCACTCACGAACGAGGCCTCGCGCGAGGCGAAGAACGCCACCGCCGCGGCGACTTCCTCCATCCTGCCCGGGCGTCCCATCGGGATGCGTGCGATCGCGCGCAGCAGCCCCGCTGGCGGTTCCTTGAGCTGCAGGCGCTCGGCGGTCGACTCAATCAGCGTGACGGCGGGCGCCACCGTGTTGATCGTGATTCCGAATGGCGCGAGCTCGATCGCGAGCCCGGAGCTCAGTCCGTGCACGCCCGCCTTGGCCGAGTTCACCACCGCATGATCCGTCAGCCCGCCGAAGACCGCGTTGGCTGTAACATTGACGATGCGGCCGTATTTCTGTTCGCGCATGATCGGCACCGCTGCCTGGATGCATCGAAAGGCCGCCCATAGATTGTTGGCGAAGGTGGTCGCGATCTCTTCCTCGTCGAAGTTTTCGTAGGGCTGCGTGCCGCCGCCGCCGGCGTTGTTGACCAGGATGTCGATGCGGCCGAAGGCGCGCCGCGCGTCACCGATCAAAAGTTCGGCGGTCGCCTTCTGGCTCAGGTCGCCCTGGAACGGCAGCACCTGGACGCCCGCATGCCGGCTGGCGATCTCGTCGACCGCGCGCCCGATGGTCGTCTTCAAGTCGGCCGCGATCAGATTGGCGCCCTCGGACGCGAGCCGCTCGGCGATAACCTTGCCGATGCCCTGGGCAGCGCCGGTCACCACCGCGTTCCGACCCTCGAATCGTCTCGTCAATTCCGCCATCGATAGCCCTCGCAGATGCGAAAAATCACCCAGACCAGTCTCTCCCATTGCGCCGCAACGCTGTCAACAAACGACGGATTTCGATTCCGCGTCGCGGGTATCGGGATCATCTTACCGCTGGCGATTCAGAAGAAGTGCGCTAAGCTGGCGCATGGCCAAAGCGTTCCATCGCCTCAGTATCGATCTCAACAAGCCGCTCGCGGAGCAGCCCGACAAGGGCCATAACCGATGGCATCCGGCGATCGAACCCAAGTTGCACGTCAATCCCGGCGACCGGGTGACGATCGAATGCCTCGACGGGGTCGACATGCAGGTCACCAAGCCCGACCCGGTGGCGAACGGGCCGATCGAGGTCGACCGGGTCCATACGCTGAGCGGCCCGGTCTACATCCGTGATGCGGAGCCCGGCGATCTGCTCGAAGTGAACATCATCGAGATCGAGCCGGCGACCAGCGCCTTCACGTGCATCCTGCCGCCGCTCGGCTTCCTGAACGCAGACTTTCCGATCCCGTTCATCGCCATCTGGCGGCTCGCCAACGGCTTCGCGGAATCTTCGCAAATCCCCGGCGTGAGAATTCCGGCGGCCTGCTTCCCCGGCGTGATCGGCGTCGCGCCATCGTATGAGTTGCTCAAGCGGGTCAATGAGCGCGAGCAACGGCTCCGCGCCAGCGGCGGGATCGCGCTGCCGCCGGAGCGCCACGGCGCGGTTCCCGCGATCGATCGGATCGCCGCCGAGGGCTTGCGCACCATCCCGCCGCGTGAAAACGCCGGCAACGTCGATATCAAACAGCTCACGGCCGGCGCGCGGGTCTTCATCCCGATATGGGAGCCGGGAGCGCTGTTCTCGATCGGCGATGGCCACTTCGCGCAGGGCGATTCGGAGTGCTGCGGCACGGCGATCGAGATGGCGGCGGCGTTCCATCTCGAGTTCCATCTGCGCAAGGGCGAGGCGGCCCGCCGCCGCCTGCGCGACATCAGCTTCGCACAAGACCGCTACTTCACGGCGCCCGAGATGGCGGCGCCGCGGTGCTTCTATGCGACCACCGGGATGCCGATAACGGCAGACGGCGAGAATCGCGCCGACGATCTGGCGCTCGCGGCGCGCAATGCCGTGCGCCACATGATCGACTACCTCCACGAGGAGCGCGGCTACAGCCGCGAGCAGGCCTACGTGATCTGCAGCGTCGCCGTCGACCTCCGTATCAGTCAGGTGGTCGACGTGCTACACGGTCTCGGCGCTGCTTCCCCTCGATATCTTCGCCTGATCGCCGGCCGCGGGCCGACCGACGCCGCTCATCGTGAGGTGGGATTGCGCCGGAGGGCGTTATAGAATTACCGCCCATCGCGGGAGGAGTTTTGGCGATGAAATCTATTTTTCGCCGGACATGCGGATTTATCGCTGCCGGCGTCATCGGGATGGGTGTGCTCTGCGCGCCGCCGATCGCGGGCCGGGCCTTGGCGATCGGGCCCAACCTTCCCTACATGGACCCGAATCAGGAGGCGGACGCGCCGCCGACCGCATGGCTCCTGATGGCGCCGCCGACCACCACTTCGGGCCTAACAGTCGATACACAGGCCGGACTTGCCAACTGGATTACCTACGGCCGTTACAACACGCTCCAGGATTGCAGCGAGACCATCCAGATAGTCCGCAACGGCGTCATCCCCACCACTGGATTGCCCATGCAGGCCTCTAACGGCGCAATCTCGCCGGGTTCGGTTCCGATTCCCGGCGCGATGCAGATGCCAACGCCTTATCCTGGCGCACAACCCGGTTACGGAACATCGCCAGGGGGACCTCCGCCGATGCAACCTGGATATCCGCCGGGACCGCCGGGCTATCCACCGCCGCCGCAGGGTTCGCCGATGGGCCAGCCGGGTTATCCGGGGACGCAACCGGCGCCATCCGGATACGCGGGTGCCCAGCCCGGCTATCCAGGAGCCCAGCCTGGCTATCCAGGAGCCCAGCCCGGCTATCCGGGTGCGCAACCCGGCTATCCCGGGATGCAGCCCGGCGCCCCCGGGATGCAGCCCGGCGCCCCTGGGATGCAACGTGGCTATGGGGTGAACCAGCCGCCACAAGCCATGATTCAGCAGCCGGCGCAATATATGACACGCCAGCAGGCCGATGAGGCCTATTGTTTCGCTAACAACGACCGGCGGCTGATAGGGCTCGTCGCGCCGCCACCGCCGCCCGGCCGGCAACAGCTCAACGGACTGACGGGTGGGGAGGGCCAGGGGTTCCCCGGCAGCGGACAGTAACCGTCGTTCACGCGCGTTCGATCGTGTTGCGCGCGCGGCGATAATCCTCCGGCGTATTGACGTTGATGAAGCTTTCGAGCTGCGGATCGATCAATCGCATCTCGGCTTCCTCGACGATGCGGGCGTTGACGCGGCCGACGATCGCGTGGAGAGCGCGCTCGCCGGCGCCCTCCATCGAGGTCAGCGCGCTCAGGCAGCGGCGCCGCCGATAGACCGCGTGCAGCATCTGAAGCCGGCCGCCGACCCGCGCTATGACCGCATCGTGATCGGCAAGCATCGCGCACAGCCCCAGCGCCACCTCGGCCCGCAGCATCGGAAGATCGCACGCGGCGACGAAGCCGTATTCACCGCGGGCCGCCGCCAAGCCCAGCTTGAGGGCATGGACGGGTCCCTGGAATGCGATCTCGTCGCGAATCAGCACCACATCCTGGACCGTCAGGTCGATCGCCGAGGGTTGATCGGCAGCCGCGGCCGCGACCACCAATAGCGGCGAGAACGCGTGCCGAAGTTCTGCCGCCACCCGTTCCAGGAGCGTGCCCGCACCGATCGGCAGCGTCGCCTTGTCGCGGCCCATCCGGGCGCTCCGTCCGCCCGCGAGCACGATCGCGAACGGCTTTTTTTGTCGTCTACCTCCCGTCAATTTTTTGGCGTCTAGGTCCCCTCAATTTCTCGTCGTCTATTTCTTGTCGTCTACGTCCCCTCAGTAGATCACCATCGAATCACGCCGTTCTGTGGCCGACTCCATCCAGCCGCTTTTCAACCATCATATATCGAAGACGCTGATGTAAGGGCCCAAAGAAAAGGGCGCGCCGACGGCGGAGCGCCCCTGGGTGTCCGAGCGTGAGCAGGACTAGAGCTTCAGGAAGACGGTCTTGACCTGCGTGTAGAGGTCGACCGCGTACTTGCCGAGCTCGCGGCCAAAGCCAGATTGCTTGTAGCCGCCAAAGGGCGAGATCGGATCGACCGTCCCGTAGCAGTTGATCCAGACCGTGCCTGCCTTGAGCGCGCGCGCTACCTTGTGAGCGCGGCCGACGTCGCGGGTCCAGACCGCGGCGGCGAGACCATAGTTGGTGTTGTTGCCCTGGAAGACCGCGTCATTCTCGTCCTTGAACGGGATGGTCGCGGCGACCGGCCCGAAGATCTCTTCGCACGCGATCCGCATGTCGTTATTGACGTCGACGAAAATCGTCGGCTTGACGTAATAGCCTTTGCCGCCCGCCGCCTCGCCGCCGATCGTGATCTTCGCGCCTTCCTTCTTGCCGATATCGAGGTATCCCTTGACCTTGTCGAACTGCTCCTTGGAGACCAGCGGGCCCATCTTGGTCTTAGGGTCGAGCGGGTCGCCCATCGTCATCCCCTGGGTGTACTTGGTGAGCTGCTCGACGAACTGGTCGTAGACGTCGCGTTGCACGAAGATCCGCGTGCCGGCCGCGCAGACCTGGCCCGAGTTGTAGAACACGCCCATCATTGCGTTGGGCACCGCCGCTTCCATCTCGGCGTCCGGAAAGATGATATTGGGCGACTTGCCGCCGAGCTCGAGCGAAACCTTCTTAAGATTTACCTCCGAGGCGTGCAGGATCAGCCGCCCGACCTCCGCCGACCCGGTGAAGGCGACCTTGTCGATATCGGGATGCTCCGCGATCGAGCTGCCGGCGCCGGGGCCGAAGCCGGTGAGGAGGTTGAACACGCCATCGGGCAGGCCAATCTCGCAGATCAGCTCGCCCAGCCGAATCGCGGTCAGCGGGGTCTGCTCGGCCGGCTTCAGAAGCGTGGTATTGCCGCAGGCGAGCGCCGGAGCGACCTTCCACGCCGCCATCAGCAGCGGGAAATTCCACGGGATGATCTGGCCGCAGACGCCGACCGGCTCGCGCAGCGTGTAGTTGAACATGGCGGGGTCGGAGGGATTGGTCTCGCCATAGATCTTCGAGCACCATCCGCCATAGTAGCGGAAGGTCTCGGCGGCGGCCGGAATATCGATCGCACGGGCCTGGGAGAGCGGCTTGCCGTTGTCGAGCGACTCGAGCTCCGCGAACTCGTCGGCATGCCCGTCGATCGCCTCGGCGATCTTGAACAGGAAGCGGGCGCGCTGATGCGGCCCGAGCTTCGGCCATTTGCCCTCCTCGAAGGCTTTGCGTGCCGCCGGGACCGCCTCATCGACGTCGGCCTTGTCGGCCTCCGCCACCAGCGCCAGCACCTCTTCGTTGGCGGGGTTGACGGTCTCGAAGGTTTTGCCGGATCTGGCCGCCACCCACTTGCCACCGATCAGGAGCTTCTTGGGGCCGCTCTTCAGGAACTCCAGCACCGCGCTCTGCTTGGCGCCGCGCGCGGCGGTTTCTACCGACGGTGTTGCCGCCATCGTGAGTTACCTCCTGTGGAAAGCATCAGAAATTCGCAAGACCTGCCGCCGCCCAAGCATCGCTCGCCCGGGGGGCGGCATCGAAAAGCCGGTTCGTTGCCGTATCCGAAAAACCATAGTGAATCGGATTTCCAAGCGCAAACCGGACGGCCTGCCCGCCGCTATTTTGCCCCGCCCCGCGGGGCTGGATATCCTTGTGCGCGATGCCCGTCAAAAGCACGCCGCTGATCGCGCAGTACCTCGCTGTCAAGCAGAAGGTGCCGGACGCGATCCTGTTTTTCCGCCTCGGCGATTTCTACGAAATGTTCTTCGAGGATGCCGAGATCGGCGCGCGCGTGCTCGACATCCAGCTCACCTCGCGCTCCAAGGACGGCGTGCCGCTGTGCGGCGTGCCCTATCACGCCGCCGAGCCCTACGTCGCCCGCCTGCTCAAGGCCGGCCATAAGGTTGCGATCTGCGAGCAGGCGGCCGGTGACGGGAACCATCGCGGCCTGATGCCGCGGCGGATCGTGCGGGTGATCACGCCCGGCACGGTCGCCGAGGAGACCGTGCTGGCCCCGGTCGAGAAGAGCTTCCTGCTGGCGATCGCGGAGGCGGGCGAAGGCTTCGCGCTGGCCGCGCTCGAGGTTTCGACCGGCGAGTTTATCGCGACCCGGATCGCGGGGGGTGCGACCCTGCGCGAAGAGATCGCGCGCATCGCGCCGCGCGAAATCCTCGTCGCGCGCGATAACCCCCGGCTCGAGACCGCAGTGGCGAAGCTCGAATTTCCGCTCACGCGGCTCCCCGCAACGAGCTTCGGGCAGCCCGCCGCCGAAGCGATCGCGATGCGCTTCGGAATCGAGGCGGCGGCGCTCGACGAGGCGATGGCGCGGGCCGCGGGCGCGGCGCTCACTTACGTGGAGGAAAATTTCGGCCGCGAGCTGAACCATCTGCGCGCCCCGGCCGCCTATCGCGCGGCCGAGTATATGACGGTCGACGAGGTGAGCCGCCGCCATCTCGAACTGGTCGCATCCAGCGACGACGGCCGCGCGGGCTCGCTGCTGGCCGTGATCGACGAGACCCTTACGCCCATCGGGGCGCGTACCCTCGCCAACTGGATCGTCTATCCGCTGCTCGACCTGGCTGAGATTCGCGAGCGTCACGACGCGGTCGAGGAATTTTTCGACGCCGACCTGGGCGGGACGCTCAGCGCGGCGCTCACCCGGATCGGTGACCTCGAGCGGCTGGCGGGACGGATCGGCACGCTGCGCGCGAGTCCGCGCGACTGCGCGAATCTCGAACGGGCGCTCGCAGCAGTGGGGGAGCTGGAACAGGCGCTATGGAGCTTCCGCTCGAGCCGCATTCGCGCCATCGCAGCGCGTCTGGTTCCGCATCCCGAGCTGGCAGAGAAGATTGCCGCCACGCTTGGCGATGACCTGCCCGTCAATCCACGCGACGGCAACCTGATTCGCGGCGCCTTCAACCCCGAAGTTGACGAGCTGCGCGCGCTGGCGATCGATGCCCGCGGGGTGATGGCGCGGCTCGAGGCCGAGGAGCGCGCGCGCACCCGGATTGCCTCGCTCAAGGTCCGTTACAACCAGGTCTTCGGCTATTACATCGAAGTCACCAAGGCCAACCTCGATCGCGTGCCCGCCGATTACGAACGCAAGCAGACCCTGGTCGGCGCCGAGCGCTTCACCACCCCGGGCCTGCGCGAGCTCGAGCGCAAGATCCTGAGCGCCGAGTCAGGCGTCAAGGAGCTGGAGCATCAGCTCTTCGTCAAGCTGCTGCGCGATCTCTCGGGCTACACCGCTGAGATCCTTGAGACGGCGCAAGCGGTGGGCGAGCTCGATGCCGTCATGTCGCTGGCGCGAGTCGCGCGCCGGCGCGGCTACGTCCGGCCCGCGATGAACCAGGGCGGCCGGCTCTGGGTGCGCGACGGACGTCATCCGGTGCTCGAAGCCGCGATGCGCGCGGGAGAGTTCGTGCCCAACGATCTCGATATCGACTCCGGCGATCGGCAGTTGCTGCTCATCACGGGCCCCAACATGGCGGGCAAGTCGACCTATCTGCGCCAGACCGCGCTCATCGCGATCCTGGCCCAGATGGGCAGTTTCGTGCCGGCCACGGAGGCCGAGCTGGGACTTACCGACCGAGTGCTGACCCGAATCGGCGCGCGCGACGAGCTCCGCCGCGGCGAGTCGACCTTTATGGTCGAGATGCGCGAGACGGCGCGGCTGCTCGAGGGTCTGACCGAGCGCAGCCTGCTGCTGCTCGACGAGGTCGGCCGCGGCACCAGCACCTTCGACGGGCTCGCGATCGCGTGGGCAGTGACCGAATATCTGCATGATCAGACGCGCGCCCGGGTCTTGTTCGCGACCCATTTCCACGAGCTGACCGCGCTTGCGGCGGATCGCCCGAGAGTCAAGAATCTCAGTATGGCGGTGAAGGAGTGGGGTGGTGAGGTGGTATTCCTGCGCCGCGTGGTCGAGGGCGCGGCGAGCCAGAGCTACGGGATCGAAGTGGCGCGCCTGGCGGGGCTGCCGACCGCGATCGTGGCGCGCGCCCGCGACATCCTCTCGCATCTTGAAAGCGGCGAAATCGCCGGACGGCTCGCGCCGAGCGCGAAGCCCGAGCCGGCCGCACAGATGGGTCTGTTCGCGCCGGCCGAAGGCCGCGCGATCGCCGAACTGAAGGCCCTCGACGTCGATCGGCTGACGCCGGTCGAGGCCCTCAACCTGCTGGCGCGCATCGCACTCCGGCTTCGTGAGGGCGGCGGCTGAATCGCAGCTTTGGCTATGCGGCAGGCCATCGTGGGGAATCGCCGGCGAACATCTTTCGGTTCATTCGTGGCCGCATCGATCGCGATGCTCGCGATATGCGGTCAAGCAACCGCCTCAACCGGCGAAGCCGCGCTCACCGGCGCATCGATCGCCCGCTTCGGCAAGGTCGTCGAGCTGCGCTTTGCGCTGAGCGGCGCGCACGTGCGGCCTGCGTTGAGCGCCCACGGCAGCCAGCTCTGGATCGACCTCGCGGGCACGCGAATCGATCTGCCGCCGCAGCCACTCGCAGGGCGCGAGGCCTCGCCGGTCGATTCGGTGCGGGTGATGGCCTCGGGTGACGGCGACGCGCGGCTGGTGATCGAGGTCGATCAGCATTGCGACTACGCGATGGCGCGCGGCGCGCACGCGCTGCTGGTGCGGCTCGCGCCGTACGGGTCGACGCCCAATCTGGCCGCGGCGCTGCTGGCCGGGCGCGAGCGCGCCCGGCCAGCAGCGCCGGACATCGCCGCGCCCGCTCATCGAGCCTCCCCCCGGCATCGTGCCGCCCCGGAGCTCGCGGCGCTCCATCCGCCGGCGCCGAGCGTGCCGGTCCCGGCTCCGCCGGCCGGGAATCCGGCGGGCGAATCGCGGCCGATCGTAATGATCGATCCGGGCCACGGCGGGTACGATCCGGGGACCGAGGCTGGCGCGCCGCTGCTGGAGAAGACCGTCGCGCTGGAAATCTCGCAGCGCGTGGCGCGCGCGCTCACGGCGCGGGGCGTCGACGCGCGGCTGACCCGCGACGGAGACTACTTCCTCGCGCTGCCCGAGCGCACCGGAATTGCGAACCGGGCCGGCGCCGACCTGTTCGTTTCGATCCATCTGAACTCCACCCCCGCGCCGGAGACGGCGGGAATCGAGACCTACTTCCTGAACAACACCACCGATCGCGCGACGATCCGGCTGGCGCGGATCGAGAACACGGCGGGCGGCGCTAACTATGGCGCATCCTCGGCGGTCGACCTAAACTACATCCTTAATGATCTTCGCCAGAACTATAAGGCCGCCGAGTCGGCCGGACTGGCCCGGATGATCGAGGCGCAGAGCGTGGCGACGCTGAACTCGACGCTTGGCCTTGAGGTCAACGAACTCGGCGCGAAGCAGGGGCCGTTCTATGTGCTGGTCGGCGCGCGGATGCCGGCGGTGCTGGTTGAATGCGGCTTCCTGTCGAATCGCGCCGAGGCCGCCAACCTCGCCTCGGCGTCCTACCAGCAGGCGCTGGCGGACGCGATCGCCCTTGCGGTCGTGCATTACTTCGATGCCGACGCGGCGGTGGGCAACCTGTGAAACAAGCCGACCTGCTGGGCGAGCAATCCGGCCTCGCCGCGCCTGCGCCCCCGGTGCCGCGCGACGAAGATGGACTGTTCGCCGCCTGCAACGCGGCGGAGCGCCCGGGCACGGTGGCGCGCGCATATCTGCAGGCGGTCCGCGGGGAGCTCGCGGAGCGTCATTTCGCCGGCGCCAGCGGCACCGAGATCGTGCGCGATCTGACCGCCGCTGTCGACGCTCTGCTGCGCGCGCTCTACCGTCACGCCGACGCGGCGCATTCCGAGCGCTTCACGCGGCTCGACCAGCGGATGGCCGTGATTGCGCGCGGCGGCTACGGGCGCGGCGAGCTGAATCCGTTTTCTGACGTCGATCTGCTCTTTCTGCACGACTGGAAGCCGGGCCCCTACCTCGAGATCGTCGCCGAGATCATCCTGCACGCGCTGTGGGACGCGGGCCTCACCGTCGGGCACGCGGTGCGCAATCTCAAGGGCACGCTCAAGATGGCGAACGACGACCTGATCGAGGAGACCGCCATCCTGGATGCGCGCTACCTGGCCGGCGAGCGTGTGCTCTTCGAAGAGCTGGAGAAGCTGCTCCCGCGCGAGGTGCTTAATCGCAATCAGCTCAAGTTCTTCCGCGCCAAGCTCAAGGAGAGCCGTGACCGCCATACCCGCTTCGGCGACTCGGTCTACCTGCTCGAACCGCATTTGAAGGAAGGCGAGGGCGGCCTGCGCGATCTGCATACGGCGCTCTGGATCGCGAAGGTCAAGTACAAGGTCCATTCGCTCGACGAGCTGGTGCAGAAGGCGGTCATCGGCGCGCCCGAGCTGGCCGAAGTCGCGAGCGCGCGCGATTTCCTGTGGCGGGTGCGCAATTCGCTGCATTTTCTGAGCGGGCGGCATTTCGACCAGCTGACCTTCGAGTACCAGGAGCGCATTGCGCCGCTGCTCGGCTTCAGCGCCGAGGCGGGGCTGGGCGCCGACGCCTCGCTGATGCGCGCCTATTACCGCCATGCCAGCACGATCCATCGCTTCACCGAAGGCCTGATAGCGCGCGCCACCGAGGAGATCACGCCGGGCCGTTTCCTGCGCCGCAACACGCCGCGCCAGATTCGCCCGGGCGTCGTGATCCAGAATCGCGTGCTCGGCATCCAAGGCGACGACTTCTTTCGGCGCGACCCGGTCAACCTGGTGACGATCTTCGCCGAATGCCAGGCCCATGACGTCGAGCTCTCGGGCTCGGCCTATCAGATGGTGTGTGACAATCTCGCGCTGATCGACGAACCCGTGCGCGCCGACCCGCGGCTGGGAGCGGCCCTGATGGCGATCCTGAACGGGAGCGCGCGGGTGGCCGAGACGCTCGAAGCGATGCATCGCGCGGGCGTGCTCGGCGCGGTGATCCCGGAGTTTGGCAACCTCTACGCGCGCGTGCTGCACGACCTCTACCACATCTACACCGTCGATCGTCACTCGCTGGTCGGGGTGCGAGAGCTGGAACGGCTGCGCGCCGGCGAGTTCAAGACCAGCGCGCCGCTGCTGACCGAGGTGGCGCGCGAGCTCGATTGCCTGTCGCTCATCTTCCTGGCCTTGCTGCTGCACGATATCGGCAAAGGCCACGGCCACGACCATCACGAGCGCGGCGCGCTGCTCACGGCCGACATCTGCCGGCGGCTGGGACTCGGCGCCGAACAGATCGATACGGTCGTCTTCCTGGTCCGCAACCATCTCCTGATGTCACAGGTGGCGCAGAAGGGCGACGTCGACGACCAGCGGATCGTGGCCAACTTCGCGCGCGAGGCGGGTTCGATCCAGCGGCTCAAGGCGCTCTACCTGCTGACCTTCGCCGACATGCGTGCGGTCGCGCCGAACGTCTACAACAACTGGCGCGACATGCTGCTCGGCGATCTCTACATGCGGGCGCTGCGCATCCTGGAAGAGGGCGATCGCGAAGCGGTCGATCCGGAGCGCCGCATGGCCCAGGTCAAGGCCGCGGTTCGCCAGCAGCTCGAAGCGCATCACGCCTCGGCGGAAGCGATCGGGCAGTTCCTCGCGCTGATGCCGAATCGTTATTTCCTGACGGTACCGGAAGCCGACCTCACGCTGCACTTCGAGATGATGGAAGCGCTGCCGAAGGACGGCGAGTTCGCGATGGTCTGCCGCCATCGCCATTTTCCCGAACGCGAATTCAGCGAATTTCTGGTCGCGACGCCCGATCAGTTCGGATTGTTCTCGAAGATCGCGGGCGCGCTTACGGCCAACAACCTCAATATCCTCTCGGCCCGCATCACGACCCGCAACGACGGGGTCGCACTCGACAGCTTCCGCGTCTCGCATACCATCGGCCCGGCCGCAGTGGCGCTCGAAGAGCATCGCTGGCTCAAGGTCGAGCGCGAGCTGGAGCAGGTGCTGCGCGGCCATCGCGAGGTGGTCGAGCTAGTGGCCACGGCCCATCGCGAATCCTCCTTCCGGCGCAAGCGTTTCGTGCGCCGGGTGCCGACCGAGGTGACGGTCGACAACCGCAGTTCGGAGCAGTACACGGTGGTCGATGTTTTCACCCAGGATCGGATGGGGCTGCTGTTCACGATCACGCACATGATGTTCGAGCTAGGGCTAGTAATCCATCTGGCGCGGATCTCGACCAACGCTGACCAGGCGATCGACGTCTTCTATGTGAGCGACCGGGCCGGCCAGAAAATCGCCGATCTCGATGAGCTGCGCGACAAGCTGGTTGCGAAATTGACCGAAAATATCGACGAGGCGGGCACTTGAAAGCGGCGGGATGGGACGAGGTGATCGACCGCCATCTGCGGCGCCAGTCGGTCGAACGGGGGCTTAGCCGCAACTCGCTGGAAGCCTACGGCCGCGACCTGCGCGATTTCCAGGATTTCTGCCGGCGCCACAGCTTCGCGCCCGCCGCGCTGGATGCTGCCGCCATGACCGCCTACCTGGAAAGCCTGGCCGAGCGCGGGCTCAAGGTCTCGAGTCAGCGGCGCGCGTTTTCGAGCGTGCGCGGGCTGGTGCGTGAGCTGGGCGAGAGCGGCGTTCTGGCGCGCGATCCGCATCCCGCGATTCGGCTGCGGCCCTATTCGCGGCCGCTGCCGCGGACGCTGTCGCGGTGCGATATCGATACGCTGCTCGCCGCGATCGATCTCAAGACGGTACGCGGCCTGCGCGACCGCGCGATGGTCGAACTGGCGTACAGCTCCGGCCTGCGGGTCTCCGAACTGGTCAGCCTTGAACAGCATCAGCTCGATCTCGAGCAGGGACTGGTCACGGTGCTCGGCAAGGGCGGTAAGGAGCGGATGGTGCCGATGGGCTCTGCGGCGGCGAAGGCGCTGCGCGCCTATCGCAAGGCGCTCGCCGCGGAGCGCGCCGCCGCGCAGGCCGCGGCGGCCAATGGTGCGGCCCATCGCCGGCGGCGCACGATGCGACGGCTGCCGAAGCCGTCGTCAGCGGTTTTTGTCACGCGTCTGGGGCGGCCGATGACGCGCCAGGGCTTCTTCAAGGCGCTCAAGCAATGGGCGCGCAATGATCGCCGCCTCGCCTGGCTGAGTCCGCACACGCTGCGCCATTGCTTTGCGACCCACCTGGTCGAGGGCGGAGCCGATCTGCGCGCGGTGCAGGAGATGCTCGGCCATAGCAACATCGCGACCACGCAGATCTACACCCACCTCTCCAAGAGCCATCTGCGCAAGGTCCATCGCACCTTTCATCCGCGCGCCACGCTCGCCCAGACTCGGCCGCAAGTGGACCGATAAATTTGGCTATAGCAATGGAGTTTATCCTCGAAGTTTCGATCGCAGCTGTGCCGATCCTTTTTGCAATCATCGCGCACGAAGTGATGCATGGCGTGGTGGCGCGCTGGCTGGGCGACGACACCGCCGCGCGCGCCGGGCGCCTGACGCTGAACCCGGTCTCGCATATTGATCCCTTCGGCACCATCATCCTGCCGGCTTTCCTGCTGTACCTGCACCTGCCGGTATTCGGCTATGCCAAGCCGGTGCCGGTGAATTTTTCGCGCTTGCGCAACGGCCGCACCGGGATGATCGAGGTCGCCGCCGCCGGCCCGCTGACCAACTTCGCGCTGGCGATCGCCAGCGCCGTCGCGCTGCGGTTTGTGAACCCGGTGCTCGGTGGGCCGGGCGATCATCCGATCGCTCTGCCGCTATCGTACATGCTGAACGCGTCGGTGTTCATCAACGTCGTGCTGGCGGTGTTCAATCTCTTTCCGCTGTTGCCGCTCGACGGCGGGCGCGTGGTGGCCGGCCTGTTGCCGCTGCCGGCGGCGCGGGTCTTCGCACGTCTCGAGCCCTATGGATTTCTGATATTGTTGCTGCTGTTGTATACGAATTCGATCTACGTGGTGATCGAGCCGGTGATCAAAGCCATCGCGCGGATGCTGCTGTGAGCGTGGAGACGACGGAGCCGATGGATAAGCCCGAAGCGAGCGCGCCGCCGCGCTTCCGCATCCCGGTCTACGAAGGACCGCTCGACCTGCTGCTGCATCTCATCAAGCGCGCCGAGCTCGCGCCGGGCGACGTCACCGCCAGCATCATCACCGAGCAATACCTCGAATATCTCGAAGTGCTCGAGGCGCTCAATCTCGATATCGCCGGCGAGTACCTGGTGATGGCGTCGACGCTGCTGCTGATCAAGTCGTTCTCGATGCTGCCGCATCCCGCGGCTGCCGACGCCGAGGAGGCCGAAGAGCTCAAGCGCGACCTGGTCGAGCGCTTGCTCGAGTACCAGCGCTATCGCGAGGCCGCCGCCAAGCTCGGCGAGCGGGCGCTCCTGGGCCGTGACGTGTTCGCGGGCGCGGGCGAGACGATTCCCGATGCGGAGCGCCTCGAGGCGCCGCTCCAGGTCTCGGTCTTCGACCTGGTGCAGGCGATGGGCGCGGTGCTGAAAAAAATCGCCGACCGCACTCCGCGCGATCTCGAATTGCGCGACATCCCGATCGCGCAGTGCGTCCCGCGCGTGCTCGACGCGATCCGCCATGGCGGGCGAATCGAGTTCATCGCGCTGTTCGACGGGCTTGCCGACCGGCCGCTGGTGATCGCCACCTTCATCGCGCTGCTCGAACTGATCCGCCAGCGCCGGGTGCGCGCCTTCCAGGAGCTGCGCTTCGGACCGATCTGGCTGGAGCGCGGCGAAGTGGATTCCGATCCGGCCGAAATCGCGATCGCGCAGACGGGCGACGAGTAGCGCGAGCGGCGGACGCAAGTGGAAGAAGAACGGCTTAAGGCGATTCTCGAAAGCCTGCTTTTCGCAGCCAGCGAACCGGTGCCGATCGCGCGGCTGCAGGCGGTGCTCGAAAGCGTGCCGCGCGACGCGATTCGCAAGGCGCTGGCCGACCTGACGCTGGGCTACGCCAACGGCTCGCGCGGTATCGTACTCGAGGAGGTCGCCGGCGGTTACCAGCTTCGCACCCCGCGCGAGCACGCCTACTACGTGCGCAAGCTGCTCGCCGCCAAGCCGCCGCGACTCAGCCGTCCGCTGCTGGAGACGCTCGCGATCATCGCCTATCGGCAGCCCGTCACGCGCCCCGAGATCGAACAACTGCGCGGCGTCGATAGTGAGGGCGTGCTCGATACGCTGCTCGAACGCCGGCTCATCCGGATTGCAGGCCGCAAGGAGGCGCCGGGCCGCCCGATAGTCTACGCGACGACGCCCGAGTTCCTCGAAGTATTCAGCCTCAAGGACCTCTCCAGTTTGCCCGACCTCGAAGAGTTCCGCGCGCTCCAGGCGCAGGAACCGGACGCGGAAATCGGTCCCGCCGAGTCCGAGCCGAACGAGCCCGAGGTGCAAGCGCCGACGAGCCCCGAAGATCCTGCCTCACCCGATTCCACACCGGCCGCGCCGGAGCCGGATCGCTCAGACGACAACTCCTCGCACGACTGAACCTGACCCGAGCGTCAGGAAACGGCGGCTGACTCAGCCCTCGGCGCCTTCGAAATAGTCGGCCTCGGGCGCGTAGTTCTCGAAGCGCGTGAACTGGCTCAGGTAGGTGAGGCGGGCGGTGTCGGTGGGGCCGTTGCGCTGCTTGGCGACGATCACTTCGGCGACCCCGGGCTCCTTGCTGTCGCGATGGTACATCTCGTCTCGATAGATGAACGCGATCACGTCGGCGTCCTGCTCGATCGCGCCCGACTCGCGGAGGTCGGCCAGCAACGGGCGGCGATCGGGCCGGGTCTCGACCTGGCGATTGAGCTGCGAGAGCGCGACCACCGGGACCTTCAATTCCTTGGCGAGCGCCTTGAGCGAGCGCGAGATCTCGGCGATCTCCTTCTCGCGCGACTCGCCCTGGCGCGCCGCGCGCATCAGTTGCAGGTAATCGACGATAATCAGGCCGAGATTGTTGGCCCGTTCGCGCTTGAGGCGCCGGCACTTGGCCTTGAGCGTGATCGCCGTGATGTCCGAGGAGTCGTCGATGAAGATCCCGGCCTCGGCGAGCCGGGCAGCGGACTGCGCGAGCTTGGGAAAATCTTCGGCCTTGAGAAAACCGGTGCGGGCGCGGGAGCTGTCGACGCGCGCCTCCGAGCAGAGCATCCGCAGCACGAGCTGCTCTTTCGACATTTCGAGCGAAAAGAAGGCTACCCCGACCTGGGGCCGGGCGTCGAGCGCGGCGTGGGCCGCGATGTTCAGGGCGAGCGCGGTCTTACCCATTGAGGGCCGCGCGGCGATGATAATCAGGTCGGAGGCCTGGAAGCCGGCGGTGATCCGATCCAGGTCGAGGAAGCCGGTCGGGACGCCGGTCACCGCCTCGCGATTCTCGTATAGCCGCTCGATGATCTTGAGCGAATCGCGGGTCAGCTCGCTCATCGAGTGGAACGAGGGCCGGATGCGCCGCTCGGAGATTTCGAAGATGCGATGCTCGGCGGCGTCGAGGAACTCGTCGACGTTGGCGGGTGCGTCGTAGGCGCTGCCGGCGATATCGGTCGCGATCGAAGCGAGGCTGCGCAGCACGGCCTTCTCGCGCACGATGCGTGCGTAGTGCGCGATGTTGGCGGCGGTCGGCACGCAGGCCGCGAGCTCGGCGATGTAGGCGGCGCCGCCGATGGTTTCGAGGGCGCCCTTGCCGCGCAGCGCGTCGGTCAGCGTGATCGCGTCGACCGGCTGGTTGCGGTCGGCCAGCTCGGCCATCGCGCGGAAGATCTCGCGATGCGACTCGCGGTAGAAGTCTTCGCCGCTCAGAATTTCGAGCGCCTGGTTGATGGCCTCGTTGTCAAGCAGGATCGCGCCGAGCACCGATTGCTCGGCTTCCAGATTCTGCGGAGGAACGCGCCTTAGAATGTCCTGTGCCGCCGCCGCCACCGCCACGCCGCCTCTCCAACCAACTTCATGTGAGATCTTCCAGTATCCGCGCCGCCGCGCGTGCGGCAAGGGCCGGCGCGCACGCCTATCCAGAAACGCGGCGGTCTTTCCACAGATTGCCCGCCGCAGATTACTTCGGCCGCAGCCGCGCGGGCGCATAGACGCGCGCCATCAGCGGGCCGGTCATGATGCCGAACATGAAACCGGCCACGTGCGGCGCCCACGCTATTCCGCCGGCCGCGGCGAAGAGTCCGCCGTTCCTCGCCATCACAACCATCTGCTGTGCGAACCACAGAACCAGGTAGATCACCGACGGCACATCGAAGAACTTGATCGTTACCAGCAGCGGCAGCATCGTTCGCAGCCGCGCGCGCGGAAACAAGATGAGATGCGCGCCGAGCACCCCGGCGATCGCGCCGCTCGCACCGACGATCGGCACGGTCGAGGTGGGCGCCACGTAGATCACGACCAGCCCCGCGAAGATTCCCGAGATCGCATAGAACAGCAGGTAACGTGAATGACCGAGGTAATCTTCCAGCGCGGGCCCGAAGACCATGAGCACGTACATGTTCAACAGCACGTGGACGTAACCGACGTGCAGGAACATCGAGGTGAGTAGCGTACCGAAGACCATCAGGCCGTCGCGATTCGCGTCAGCCATCGGATGCAGAATAAAGTAGGGCACGAGCCCGAGGCGTTCGAGCAGGCTCGCGAAATGGCCCGAATAGACCTCGAGCGGGAAGATCAGCAGGTTGGACACGACCAGCGCGGTATTGACGTCAGTCGCGCGATGGCGGGCGGCCTGGTCGTAGAGCGGTATCATCGGGCCGGCACCGAAGCGACCGGCGCTGAGAGGACGCGCCATCGAGCGCTTGAGACTCTCGGGGCGGTGTGCAAAAGGATCTGATCGGCGGCGGCCGCGGGCCGTCGACTCCAGCGCACAGGAGGCATGCGGGTATGGAGATCGTCAAACAGGAGATCGCGATCCAGACCGGAAACGAAACGATGCCGTGCCACCTCGCGCGGCCCGCGTCCGGCGGTCCCTATCCGGGGCTGGTGGTCGTGATGGAGGCCTTTGGGCTCAACGAGAACATCAAGCATCTCACCGATCGCTTCGCGGCTGAGGGCTTCGTCGCGATTGCGCCGAATCTGTTCTTTCGCTTCCCCGACAACGTGGTGCCCTACAGCGAACTGCCGCGCGCGATCAGCCTGGTCGGCAAGCTCAACGACGAGCAGGTGGTGGGCGATATGAATGCGTCGGTTGCCTACCTGAAGACGCTCAAGGAAGCCAAGCCGAGCATCGGCACGACGGGTTTCTGCATGGGCGGCCGGGTCGCTTTCCTCGCTGCGGCGCGCAACAACGAGATCAAGGCCGCCGCGCCCTTTTACGGCGGCGGGATGACCACGGCGCGCCCGGGCGGCAAGGCGCCCATCGACTATGCCGGCAATCTGAAGGCCAAGGTGATGGCGTTTTTCGGCGGCAAGGACAGCTTCATCCCGCTGGCCGACGTCGACAAGTTTCGCGATGCGCTCAAGGGCGCCGGCAAGGATCCCGAGGTCGTGCTCTACGCCGACGCCGAGCACGGCTTCATGTGCGACGAGCGTCCGTCGTATCATCCCACGGCGGCCAAGGACGCCTGGGGCAAGGTGATTTCGTTTTTCAAGCAGCAGCTCGGTTAGCTCCACCACACAACCCATCCCCGGCGCAGGCGGCGCGGTTCGATCACGCTCCGCCTGCCCGCCGGCCTGCGCAGGCCTCAAGCTCTAACCGACCCAGGAATTTCCCCAGCGATCGCGGAACGCGACCTCGCTGAGCGGGCGGCGCTTCACAGGACCGAACTTATCAATTGGCCAGCCCATCGGCATCAACGCGTAAGTATGGACGTCCGCGGGCAGGCCGAGGGCCGCTTTCAGCGCCTCCTCATAATAGGCGTGGATCGTGGTCAGGACCGTGCCCAGCCCGAGCGCGCGGCAGGCGAGAATCAGGTTCTGGACGGCGGGGTAGATGCTGGCGCCGGAGAGCCGCCAGAAGCGCGCCATTTCCTGTTCGCCTTTGAGCGGTGAATGGCGCGAGCCGGGTGCGCCCAGCTTGAGCGCCGCGACGATCAGCACCGGCGCGTCGGCCATATGCTCGAACAGATAGCCCGAGGACTTTTTCATCAGCTCGTACTGGCGATCTCCGAGATGCGCGGGCTTGAGCCGATCGGCGTACTCGGCCAGGACCACGCGCGACGATTCGCGATAGAGCTCGCCGAGACGCGCGCGAAGCGCCGGGTCCTTGACCACGACGAACATCCAGTTCTGCACGCCGCTGGCGGACGGCGCGCGCAGGGCCGCATCGAGCACGCGGGTGATCAGTTCGTCCGGCACCGGATCGGGCCGAAAGCGCCTGAGCGCGCGCGCCGAGTGAATCGCGTCAAAGACTCCGATCTCGACCATCGTTAGATCACCCGCCCGCGCCGCTGCACGATACGGCTGCTATTTTCCGGCCGTCCCGTCGAGAATCTTGAACCACTCTTCCTGCCCGGACTGATTGCCGAACATCACGTTGGTCGCGGATCGATCGCGCATCGTCTGGTCTTCTTCGCCGAGTTCGCGGACGGTGGCGCAATATTCGAGCAGCATCCCGTTGGGATCGCGAAAATAGATCGATTTGGCCCACTCGTGATCCGCAACCCCGGTCACCGCGACGCCCTTTTCGAGCAGCTCGGCGCGCTTGCGCTGGAGATCCTCAAGCGAGTCGACCCAGAACGCGAAGTGGTAGAAGTAGCTCGGCAGATGCTGTGCGCTGTTCATGTCGGTCGAGAACTCGGCCGGCACACCCGGCATCTTCTGCGGGCACATGAAGGAGATGTAGCTGCCGTCGCCGGTGTCGAAGAAGACGTGCTTGATGAGGCCGCCCTGGCGCGGCGTCATCAGATCGCACCAGGCGATCTTCCAGCCCATCTTGTTGGTGTAAAAGTCGATAGTGCGCTCGATGTCGAGCGAGACCAGTCCGAGATGATGAACGCCTGCCCGCTTCATAAGAGGTCCTCCGTCCGTTTCGACGATCATGCGATTTCTAGCATGATTCCGATCGGGTCCAAAACCGTGCGTCCCAGGGAGCTAGTCGTCGCGAATCAGCTTGTGCCTGATCGCCCAGCGCACCATCGCCGCCGTCGAACGCACGTCGAGCTTGCGCTTGAGATTTTCGCGATGGGCCTCGGCCGTCTTGGGACTGATGCCGAGCCGGCGGGCGATCTCTTTGGCCGCCGCGCCTTCAGCGATCAGCCTCAGAACCTCGCGCTCGCGCCGGGTGAGGGTCGCACCCTGGTCTGAAGCGGCGGGCCGATTCATGCGGCCGAGCACAATCGGAGCGACCGACGGGCTCAGGTAGCGTTTTCCGGCGGCGACGCTGCGCACCGCGTTGAGCAACTCGGCAGCGGCATCGGTCTTCACCAGGTAGCCCGCGACCCCGGCCTCCGACAGCGCCTCGACGACATATTCCTCGTCCGAATACTGGCTCAGGACCAGCACCTTGACCGGCGGTGCGCTGCGGGCCAAGCGATGAGCCGCGGCGAGGCCGCCGATACCCGGCATTTGGATGTCCAGCACGACCACTTGCGGGCGGGTCTTCGCGGCCATTGCGAGGGTTTCCTCGCCGCTCGCCGCCTCACCGACGATTTCGCACTCCGCCTCCAGCAGCGCGCGCAATCCTTCCCGTACGAGACGATGATCGTCGGCGAGTAGAACCTTGATTCGCGACCCGGTCTCCATCGGACGGGTCCCTCTTTTCCGATGCTTCAGCGCTGGGCGGGCGGTTGATTCAAGTCATGCCCGAGCGCTTCCATTTCGGTACCGAACTCGCTCCAGTTGCCATCCTTCAAGGCCGCCAGCGCGCGCTTGTAATGCCCGGAGGCGGCTCGCAGATCGGCCGGTGAAGGGGCCGCGCCGCTAAGCGGCGGCGTCTTTGCGACGGTCGGGACCGCGGCCCCC